>Ga0302313_10000764_pt1 | contig 26312 bp, 19 predicted proteins | sample III_Palsa_N2_2_FD_200454 | JGI IMG/M metagenome (GOLD analysis project Ga0302313, IMG submission 200454) | Peat permafrost microbial communities from Stordalen Mire near Abisko, Sweden - III_Palsa_N2_2 | ecosystem: Environmental > Terrestrial > Soil > Palsa > Peat permafrost | place: Sweden...
GCTGATCAGCAGGCCGAGGATGACCAGTCCGAGCTGCCCACTCGACGCGCCAGCGATCGCCAGCACGTTGTCCAGGCCCATCAAGGCGTCGGCGGCGATGATCGTGCGCAGTGCGCTCCCGAACGTGGTGGTGGCACTTATCGCCGGATTACCGTCGCTGTCGTGGCGCAGCAGTTTCCAGGCGATCGGCAGCAGCAGAAGGCCACCAACCAGCATCAGTCCCGGCAGCTTGAGCAGGTAGACCACTACGGCAGTCAGTGAGAAACGAACGGCGACAGCGCCGAAGGTGCCCCAGAACACCGCTTTTCTCTGCAGCGCCTGGGGCAGGCGACTGGCTGCCATGGCAATAACGATGGCATTGTCGCCGGCCAGCACCAGGTCGAGCAGGATGATGGTCAGCAGGTCGGAGAAAAAATCAGTAGTGAGGAAGTTCATGCGGAATCCATGCGCGTAAGACAATGCAGCAGACGCGGGCGCGCGTGGCCCGTGACTACCGCAAAAGTCTCGTTCGCAGCATGACTGCCGAGGTGACCGGAGCGAAGCGTCGCTCGTGTTGACGATCACCACACCGATGCAGGCGAGCCTGCGTCGGGAACTACTCCCTTTTGGGAATCAGTATTCGTGCATTCTCGATGCCGTCATGCATACCAGTCAAGCCAAACCCCCTTGAGGAAAGGCCTTCTTCGACTACAACGTGTCGGGAACACGTACCGTCTGTCGCCTTCCACAATTTCCTGTTTTCAACAAAATTATCGGCGGTCGAGTGGCGAGCGCGTACCTCGCTGACACGGTTAAGGCACTCGACTGTGGTGACACCGGGCCAAGCATGAGCGTGCCCCTTTGCCTCGGCTCCGTCGCCGGTTGCCACGCCTCTTGCCTGGCACCATGTTCCTGCCGTACGGCCTGACCAAGCTTTTGATGAGCACGCCCGATGGAACCACGAAGAGGCGCGAATCACGGCCCTGGATTTGGGGCGCGAATGCAGGCCCAGGCTGGGTCACGCCAGGGAGGGTGCGTTACAATGACGAGCTAGCTAGTGCAATTTCTCGATCGTGCCTTTGTCACGGGTGAAACTACGCCTTGGTCGCCGGCACGGGTACTCCAGCTGTTGGACGCGCGCGGGCGCCACTTCCATCCGCCCGGGCGTGCGCGGCCATGGCCCACGAAACTGGCCACACGTGCCGATCCAACAGTGGCGCGCGCGCCGAGTGTCGGCCTGAGGTCAGCCGGGCGTTTATCTCTAAGGTTCTTGATATTTATGAATACTGTCTACCGCCAACCCCTCCTCGGCACGTCGCTGGATTATTTCGATGCGCATGCCGCCGTGGAGGCGATCCAGCCGGGCGCCTATGACGCGCTGCCATATACCTCGCGCGTGCTCGCCGAGAATCTGGTGCGCCGTTGCGATCCAGCAATCCTCACCGAGTCGCTCAAGCAGCTCATTGAGCGCAAGCGCGATCGCGATTTTCCCTGGTTCCCGGCGCGTGTGGTGTGCCATGACATCCTCGGCCAAACGGCGCTGGTGGACCTGGCCGGCCTGCGCGATGCGATTGCCGAACGCGGCGGCGACCCGGCCAAGGTGAACCCGGTGGTGCCGGTGCAGTTGATCGTCGATCACTCGCTGGCGGTGGAGTGCGGCGGTTTCGACCCGAACGCGTTCGCGAAGAACCGTGCGATCGAGGATCGCCGCAACGAGGACCGCTTCCACTTCATCAACTGGACCAAGAAGGCGTTCGAGAACGTCGACGTGATCCCGCCGGGCAACGGCATCATGCACCAGATCAACCTGGAGAAGATGTCGCCGGTGATCCAGGTGCAACACGATGATCAAGGCAGGGGCGTGGCCTTTCCGGACACCTGCGTGGGCACCGACAGCCATACGCCGCACGTGGACGCGCTCGGCGTGATCGCCATCGGCGTCGGTGGTCTGGAGGCGGAGAGCGTGATGCTCGGCCGTGCCTCGTGGATGCGCCTGCCCGACATCGTGGGCGTGGAGCTCACCGGCAAGCGGCAGCCCGGCATCACCGCCACCGACATCGTGCTTGAACTCACCGAGTTCCTGCGCAAGGAAAAGGTGGTCGGCGCGTACCTGGAGTTCCACGGCGAAGGCGCGGGCAGCCTCACGCTCGGCGATCGCGCGACCATCTCCAACATGGCGCCCGAATACGGTGCCACCGCCGCGATGTTCTTCATCGACGGCCAGACCATCGACTACCTGCGCCTCACCGGCCGCAGCGACGAACAGGTCAAGCTGGTGGAAACCTACGCCAAGGTCGCAGGCCTGTGGGCCGACACGCTTACCGCCGTGCACTACGAGCGCACTCTGACATTCGATCTGTCTTCGGTGGTGCGCAACATGGCTGGCCCGTCCAACCCGCACAAGCGCCTGCCCACGTCTGATCTCGCTGCGCGCGGCATCGCCGGTGAGTGGACGGAACAGCCGGGCCAGATGCCCGATGGCGCGGTGATCATCGCCGCCATCACCAGCTGCACCAATACCAGCAATCCGCGCAACGTGATCGCGGCGGCCCTGCTGGCGCGCAACGCGAACGCGCGCGGTCTCACCCGCAAGTCGTGGGTGAAGAGCTCGCTCGCCCCCGGCTCCAAAGCGGTGGAGATGTACCTGAAAGAGGCGAACCTGTTGTCCGAGCTGGAGCAGCTCGGCTTCGGCATCGTCGCGTTCGCGTGTACCACCTGCAACGGCATGTCCGGCGCACTCGATCCGGCGATCCAGCAGGAAATCATCGATCGCGACCTGTACGCCACCGCCGTGCTGTCCGGCAACCGCAACTTCGACGGTCGCATCCATCCGTATGCCAAGCAGGCCTTCCTGGCCTCGCCGCCGCTGGTGGTGGCCTACGCCATCGCCGGCACCATCCGCTTCGACATCGAGAAGGACGTGCTTGGCATCGACGCCAACGGTCGGTCGGTGACGCTCAAGGACATCTGGCCGAGCGACGAAGAGATTGACGCGATCGTATCCTCCAGCGTGAAGCCCGAGCAGTTCCGCAAGGTCTACGACCCGATGTTCGCGCGCACGGGGAGCACCGGCACGAGCGCCGCGCCGCTGTATGACTGGCGCGCGCAGAGCACCTACATCCGCCGTCCGCCGTACTGGGAAGGTGCCCTTGCGGGCGAGCGCACACTCAAGGGCATGCGTCCACTAGCGGTGCTCGGCGACAACATCACCACCGACCACCTGTCGCCGTCCAACGCGATCATGCTCAACAGCGCCGCGGGCGAGTACCTCGCCAAGATGGGCCTCCCGGAAGAGGACTTCAATTCGTACGCGACCCATCGCGGCGACCACCTGACCGCGCAGCGTGCCACCTTCGCCAACCCCACGCTGGTCAACGAAATGGCCGTAGTCGATGGCGAAGTGAAGAAGGGTTCGCTGGCCCGTGTGGAGCCGGAAGGCAAGGTCATGCGCATGTGGGAAGCGATCGAGACCTACATGGAGCGCAAGCAGCCGTTGATCGTGATCGCCGGCGCCGACTATGGCCAGGGCTCCTCGCGCGACTGGGCGGCGAAGGGCGTGCGCCTGGCGGGCGTGGAAGCGATCGCGGCCGAAGGCTTCGAGCGCATCCACCGCACCAACCTGGTCGGCATGGGCGTGCTGCCGCTGGAGTTCAAGCCCGGCACCAGCCGCAAGACGCTGGGCATCGACGGCAGCGAGACCTTCGACGTGGTCGGTGCGCGCACGCCGTGCGCAGATCTCACACTAGTCATCCATCGCAAGAACGGCGAACGCGTCGAGGTGCCGGTGATCTGCCGCCTCGATACCGCCGAGGAAGTGTTGATCTACGAGGCGGGCGGCGTGCTGCAGCGCTTCGCGCAGGACTTCCTCGAGGCCTCGCAGGCGGCCTGACCGCTTGCAGATCCGCGGGCGATGCCACGCGGCTGCGCTTGCATGAATGCGGGTGCTGCCTAGTCACCACAGGACCATATCTACATGGCACAGCTTCCTCAGATCCGCGTTCCCGCTACCTACCTTCGCGGCGGCACCAGCAAGGGCGTGTTCTTCCGCCTTGAGGACCTGCCCGAGCTGGCGCGGATGCCGGGTCCCGCACGTGATGCGCTGCTGCAGCGCGTGATCGGTAGTCCCGATCCCTACGGCAAGCAGATCGACGGCATGGGTGGCGCCACCTCCAGCACCAGCAAGACGGTGATCGTGTCCAGGAGCAGTCGCCCGGACCATGACGTGGATTACCTGTTCGGTCAGGTGGCCATCGACCAGGCCTTCGTCGATTGGAGCGGCAACTGCGGCAACCTGTCGGCGGCGGTCGGCCCGTTCGCCATCGCGGGTGGCCTGATCGATCCGGCGCGCCTGCCGCGCGACGGCATTGCCACCGTGCGCATCTGGCAGGCCAACATCGGCAAGACCATCATTGCCCATGTGCCGATGACCGACGGCGCGGTGCAGGAAACCGGTGATTTCGAGCTGGACGGTGTGACTTTCCCGGCAGCCGAAGTGCAACTGGAGTTCATGGATCCGGCCGCCGAGGAAGAGGGCGCGGGTGGGGCGATGTTCCCCACCGGAAATCTGGTCGACGACCTGGAGGTGCCGGGTGTCGGCACGCTCAAGGCGACCATGATCAACGCCGGCATTCCCACGATCTTCGTCGAGGCCTCTGCGATCGGCTACACCGGCACCGAGCTGCAGGACGCCATTAACAGCGATGCCAAGGCGCTGGCGATGTTGGAGACCATTCGCGCGCACGGCGCGTTGCGCATGGGCCTGATCGGTTCGCTCGACGAGATCGCCACGCGCCAGCACACGCCCAAGGTGGCCTTCGTCGCCAGGCCGGCCGATTACGTCGCCTCGAGTGGCAAGCCGGTGACGGCGGGCGACGTCGACCTGCTCGTGCGTGCGATGTCGATGGGCAAGCTGCATCACGCCATGATGGGTACTGCGGCGGTGGCTATCGGCACCGCAGCGGCCATTCCAGGCACGCTGGTAAATATGGCGGCAGGCGGTGGTGAGCGCCAGGCGGTGTGCTTTGGCCATCCGTCGGGGACGTTGCGGGTGGGCGCTGAGGCGGCGCTGGTTGACGGTACATGGACCGTTACCAAGGCGATCATGAGCCGAAGCGCGCGCGTGCTGATGGAAGGCTGGGTACGCGTGCCAGCGGGGTGAGCCCGCAAGGGTCGGAGGGACTAACTTCTGTCACGCGACATGGTTGGGCAACTTCGACAAGCTTTGCGTCACGCGATAGGTTGGAACCATCAGACACTATGATGGTTTCCCTGTTGCCAGGAGACGAGCACTCATGAGTGCGCATGATATCCGCTCCGCCAAACGTCCCGATCCCGACCAGCCGATGGTCGACATCGCCAACTATGTGGCCGATTACCGGATCGATTCGAAGGAAGCCTACGCCACCGCGCGCTACATGCTGCTGGACTCGCTGGCCACGGCCATGATGGCCATGAAATTTCCCGAGTGCGTCAAGCACCTCGGCCCGGTCGTTCCGGGCGCGAACCTGCCAGGTGGCGCTCGCGTGCCGGGTACCAGCCATGAGCTGGATCCGGTGCAGGCGGCATTTGCGATCGGCACGCAGGTCCGCTGGCTCGATTTCAACGACACTTGGCTGGCGGCGGAGTGGGGCCATCCGTCGGACAACCTCGGTGCGATCCTCGCCGTGGCCGATTACCTCAGCCGCAAGGCGGAACGCGAAGGTGGCACCCCGCTGACCGTTCGTGACGTGCTGGGCTACGCCATCAAGGCACACGAAATCCAGGGCTGCTACGCCTTGTTGAACAGCTTCAACCGGGTCGGTCAGGACCATGTGATCCTGGTGCGCCTCGCATCCACCGCGGTCGCTACCGCGATGCTCGGTGGCGACAAAGAGCAGATCACTACCGCTGTGTCGCACAGCTGGATCGACAACGGTGCGTTGCGCACCTACCGCCATGCGCCGAACACTGGTCCGCGCAAGAGCTGGGCCGCTGGCGATGCCTGCCGTCGCGCAGTCACCCATGCGATCAATGCGGTTTATCGCGGCGTGGTCGGCTATCCGTCGGCGCTGAGCGCGAAGACCTGGGGTTTCTACGACGTTGCGTTCAAGGGCAAGTCGTTCGAGTTCGAACGCCCGTTCGGCAGCTACGTGATGGAGAACGTCCTCTTCAAGATCAGCTTCCCGGCCGAGTTCCACGCGCAGACTGCAGTGGAATGCGCCATGCAGCTGCATACCCAGGTGGCAGGCAAGCTCGATCAGATCGAGAAAATCGTCATCGAGACCCAGGAGGCCGGTTGCCGCATCATCGACAAGACCGGCCCGCTGGCGAACTACGCCGATCGCGATCATTGCATCCAGTACATGGTTGCCGTGCCACTGATCTTCGGTCGTCTGGTGGCCAGTGACTATAACGATAATGTGGCCGCCGATCCGCGTATCGATGCGCTGCGCGACAAAATGACCGTCGTCGAGAATCCGCAGTTCACCAAGGATTATTTCGACCCGGCCAAGCGTTACATTGGCAATTCATTGCGAGTGTTTTTCAAGGATGGGAGCAGCACGGACAAGGTTTCGATCGATTTTCCGATCGGCCATCGCAAGCGTCGTGCCGAGGGTATCCCGCTGTTGCTGAAGAAGTTCGAGGCTGCCATGCAGGGCCATCTGCCGGCGCACCAGGTCAAGGCAATCCTGGCGGCGACGCAGGACCCGGCGAAGCTCGATGCGATGCCGGTGCAGGAGTTCCTGGGTCTCTTCACGTTGTAAAGACGATGTGAGTGGAACATTAAGGCAGGGCGAGGGCGGCGGTTGGCACCGAACTTGTCACGAAACTCCGCCACTTCCGTAAATTCATGAAAATCGGATATCGTAAGTTGTAGATCGCAACCAGAACCGCACGTTAGAGTTGAGCCGCCAGATTTTGATTGCCAGAGGGCTTTCCTGAACAAACGCTCACTGGGGTCTGGTAGTCAATATGTTAAAGTGTCATTGACTTAACGATTTTGCTACACTCCCCTTCGCTTGTCGCATGAACGCCAAGCAGGGGCTTTAAAAGCTCTGAATGACGTATTCAGTTCTGACGCGCGATTTCCGGTTGGGATTGAACGGACGCGAAAAAATCTAATAAATGAGGAGACACCTGATGAAACGTAAGGGCTTGTATTTTCTGATCGCGCTGGCCCTGGGCGGCGTAGGTGCCGTTCATGCGCAGGACGCCACGGCTCCGGCCAGCACCACCACTACTACCACCACCACAACCGATACGATGACCTCGACCTTTGATGGTCGTTGGTACATTGCGCCGACCATCGGCGGTTACTACAACGACGACAAGCGCGACACCAACAGCCGTCAGTTCTATTACGGCCTGGGCTTTGGTCGTTTCTTCACTCCAAACATCTCGATCGACGCGTTCGTTGACCGCACCAAGCGGAAGATCGACAACGTTGTTGTTGAGGGTGCCGGTCCTGGCGTAAGCGGTCACAGCCAGGATTCGTGGGCCAGCACCAACGTCGGTGCAGCCGCCCGCTTCTATGCTGGCGACTGGAACGCTTGGCGTCCATACCTGCTGGCTGGCGTGATGGGTAGCCATCACCAGAGCATCTATGCGAGCGGCTGGTCACCGGCTGCCGAACTGGGTGTTGGTGTATCGAAGTCGGTCACCGACAGCACGGATATCCGTGTGGAAGCCGGCTACCGCTACGACTGGGACGACAAGACCAACCCGGCCCGCAACGGCTATGGTGATCAGTTCCTCGGCCTGAGCATCGTTTCGCGCTTTGGCGCCCCGGCAGCAGCTCCGGTTGCCCCGGCTCCGGCCCCGGCTGCTCCTGACTGCTCGAAGACCATCGTCAACGGCGTGAACCTCTGCGACAACAAGTGCCCGAACCTGCCGGAAGGCACGGTCGTGGGTCCGGACGGCTGCCCGCAGAAGGTTGTGATCGACCTGCGCGGCGTGAACTTCAAGTTCGACCGCCCGAAGAAGGGTGAGACGAACATCGTGAAGTCGCTGGCTGAGCCGACCAAGGACTCGCTGTCGGTTCTGGATCAGGCCGTCGACACCCTGCAGCGTTACCCGCAGGTGCACGTGACGGTTGCTGGTTACACCGACTCGAAGGGTACCGATGCGTACAACCAGAGCCTGTCGGAGCGCCGTGCACAGATCGTGTATAGCTACCTGACCAGCCATGGTATCGACGCCAGCCGTCTGGAAGGACCGATCGGTCACGGCAAGAACGATCCGATTGGCGACAACGCCACGGATGCCGGTCGCGCCCAGAACCGTCGTACGGAGCTGCAGGTTCAGCAGTAATCGAACCTGAGTAACGCAGTATGAAAAAACCCGGCTTCGGCCGGGTTTTTTTTGGCTGTCATTCCGAATGCGGCATATCCGCTACTCGACACTGATCCATGACGCGCAACATCACGGAATCCTTGTCGCTGCAGGCGTCCGGCTTATACCCTAGCCGGATGTCTCGCTCACCTATCCGTTCTGCACGCACGACAGCATCCACGACTCATGCACCGCGGCATGGCTTGGCAAGAGTTTTATCCAAGCTGGGGGCATGTTCGCGCAGCCAGGCCGAGCAATGGGTACGCGAGGGCAGGGTAAGTCTGGACGGGCGGGTGATACGTGATCCCTACCACCCGACACAATTGGATCGACAGCAGATTGCCGTCGATGGCAACGCGGTGAAATCGGCCGAACGCGTCTATGTGATGTTCAACAAACCACGCGGACTGGTCGTCAGTGCGGCCGATGAGCATGGCCGCGAGACGGTCTATACCGCGCTAGCCGCCGCCGGGCTGCCCTGGCTGGGACCGGTGGGCCGCCTGGACAAGGCCAGCGAGGGATTATTGCTGCTCAGCAACGACACCCTCTGGGCAGCTGGCATCACCGATCCTGTCACCCATCTGGACAAGACCTATCACGTGCAGGTGGCTGGCCAGCCGGACGCTGCCGTTCTGGCGAAGATGCAAGCCGGGGTCGACGATGCCGGTGATTTTCTGAAAGCCACGCGGGCGACGCTACTGCGCGTAGGCGAGAAAAATGCGTGGCTCGAAGTGGTATTGGACGAAGGCCGCAACCGGCATATCCGCCGTTTGCTGGCCGCATTGGGTTTCGACGTGCTGCGTTTGATCCGGGTGGCGATCGGGCCGCAGGTGTTGGGCGAACTGGCGAAAGGGCAGTGGCGTCAGCTCACTGCAGATGAAGTTCGGGCGCTCGATACGCGCAGCAAGAGCGCAGCTTGATCGTCCTGTTCTATGGAAGCGGCTTCAGCCGCTTCCATAGGGTGGCTTGAACGGTTACGCGCCAATCACGCCCAGCTGGCGACCAACCTTGGTGAATGCGGCAATCGCGTGATCCAGATGCTTGCGTGTATGCGCGGCGCTCATCTGGGTGCGGATGCGCGCCTGACCCTGCGGCACCACCGGATAGAAAAAGCCGGTGACGTAGATGCCTTCTTCCAGCAGTCCGGCAGCCATCGCCTGAGCCTTCTTCGCGTCATAGACCATCACCGGCACGATCGGATGCACGCCCGGCTTGATGTCGAAGCCGGCGTTGCTCATCTCTTCGCGGAAATAACGGGTGTTTTCCTTGAGCATGTTGCGCAAGTCGCCCGCACTGGCAAGCATGTCGAAGACCTTGATCGCTGCCGCGACCACGTGCGGTGGCAGCGAATTGGAAAAAAGGTACGGGCGTGAACGCTGACGCAGCATCTCGATCACTTCCTTGCGGCCGGTGGTGAAGCCGCCAAGCGCGCCGCCCAGCGCCTTGCCCAGTGTGCCGGTGAAGATGTCGATCTTGTCCATCACGCCGTGTACTTCGGCAGCGCCACGGCCGGTGTCGCCGAGGAAGCCGGTGCAGTGGCATTCGTCGATGTGCACCAGCGCGTTGTATTTCGCGGCCAGTGCGGTGATCTGATCCAGCGGCGCGATGAAGCCGTCCATCGAGAACGTGCCATCCGAGGTGATCAGCTTGGTGCGCGCACCGGCGGCGTCAGCAGCCTTGAGCTGGGCTTCCAGGTCGGCCATGTCGCTGTTGGCATAGCGAAAACGCTTGGCCTTGCACAGGCGAATGCCATCGATGATCGAGGCGTGGTTCAGCGCGTCGGAGATGACCGCGTCCTCCTCGCCCAGCAACGGTTCGAACAGGCCGCCGTTGGCGTCGAAGCAGGCGGCGTAGAGGATGGTGTCCTCGGTGCCGAAGAAGTCGGCGATCTTCGCCTCCAGCTGCTTGTGCAGATCCTGGGTGCCGCAGATGAAGCGCACGCTGGCCATGCCGAAGCCGTGCGTATCAAGCGCGTCTTTCGCGGCCTGGATCACTTCCGCGTTGTCGGCCAGGCCGAGGTAGTTGTTGGCGCAGAAGTTCAGCACCTTGCGACCGCCTTCCAGCTCAATCTCGGCGGACTGCGGCGAGGTGATGATGCGCTCGGCCTTGAACAGGCCCTGCTCGCGTATGGATTCGAGTTCGCTGGTGTAACGCGTCTGGCCGGGGTAGCTCATGGTGGGTTCCGCATGCGGGGAAAGCGCCCATTGTGAGCCTTTCGCCGGCAGCGGAAAACCATTGACAGCACCGCGAGGGCTGTTGGGCCTCCGACATGGTCAGTGCAAGCCGAAATCGGCGCGCGTGGTCTTGCCCTTGTCGTCGATACCCTTGGCATCCAGCTTGGGTGCCGAGACGAACACGCGCTTGTCGTCGACCTTGCCGCGCAGCCATTGGCGAACTGCGTCGGCACGACGTTCGGCAAGATGACGCAAGGCATCCTGGTCGACCGTCACATTAGCCTGCAACAGTTTTTCCATCACGCCCGGCGGCTGCGACTTGGTCAGGCCGATCAGGTCGCGCGGCTTGGAAAACTTGGCATGCTTGTAAGCCTTGCTGAGGTATTTGTTGTAGTCATCAGGACTGAGCTTGGACAGGACGGAAACATCGCTCTCGTCACCACCCTGGTCCTTGGCCAGCTCGTGCGTGATCAGCTGCTGCATCATGACTTTGCGCAAGCCGTTCTCGTCGAACTGGGGGTCTGCCCGGCCAATGATGTCGAGGCTCAGCGATGGCTTCTCGGTGAGGATCTTGGCGATCTGGGTCAGCCGTTCCTGCGCCTGGGCATCGAGCACGTTCGAGCCCGGCGCGAACTCCACATAACCGAGATCCTGATGGTTGCCGCCCATCGCCGAGGCGATCAGCCGGAATGGCGAGGTGACTGCACGCCCGATCAGGTTCACGAAGGCGTGCCAGATCAGGCTGCCGAAACTGAAGTGCGGATCGCTCAGCGAACCGGTCACCGGAATATCGACATCGATATTGCCTTGCGAGTCCTTGAGCAGGGCCACCGCCAGCTTCACCGGCAGATGGCTGATGCCGTTGCCCTCGACGCGATCGCCGAAGGTCAGCTGGCTCAGGAAAATATGGTTGTCCGCATTCAACTTGCCCTGGTCGAGCGCGTAATGCACGTCCATGGTGAGGCGACCCTTGATGATCGGGTAGCCGGTGTACTTGCTCGAATAGGGCGTCAGGTGCGTCAGCTCGACTCCATCGGCTTTCCCTTTCACATCCAGGAACGTCACTGGCGTCAGCGGGTTGATCGTGCCGTCGATATTGACCGGTGCATTGTCATCGAGCTGGCCCTGCAACGTGAGCGGCGCCGGCGGTCCGCCGCTTGCCGTGCCGAAGGCGCCGATCTTGCCCGCGAGCTGGGTGATGTTGGCGGTGTAATTGGGCTTGATGAAGTTGTCGGTGTAGTTGAGGTTGCCGCGCGCAAGAATGATCTGACCAATATGGATGACTGCTGGCGGGGTGGCGCTGCTGGCAGCTGAGCTGGGTACGGCGGCGGTGCCGGAGGCGGCCGGATTGGTAGCGGCCACCTGCGCTGCATTGGACGCAGCAGGCGCGTTGTTGGCCTGTGTCACCGAAACCGGCGCTGTCTGCGGACTGGCCACCACATCCTGCAGGTTCAAGCGGCCGTTGCTGTTGACGATCACGCGGGCATAGAAATTATCGAGCGCCAACCCTCCAACCGATACTTGCGCTGCACCCTCGCCGGTGCGTACGTTGACGCCGGTGGCTGCCAGTGAATTCCAGCGCAGAAAATCGTCATTGGTGAGATTGTCCAGCACGTTCACGCGGCCCAGCGTGAGCTGACCCTGATAGCTCAGCAGAGCTTCCGGCTTGTGGTCGCGATAGCGCACCCGTCCCTTCAGGCTCAGCAGTGCGCTGTCGACGTGCACGTTGAGCGGTACCTTAACCATGGATTGCAGCGGCGCCACGTTCAAACGGGTTGCGGTGACGCGCAGGTCGGCATTGAGCGGTTCCGGCCGCACGGAGCCGGTGACGCGGTACTTGCCCTGATCGATACCGCCGGCCAGGTCCAGCTTCAGCGGCTTATGCATGTCGTCGGACAGGTCATTGATGCTGAACTTGTCGGCATTCACCGTGATGCGGCCAGCCTTGCCTGCAACCGCCATGTCCTTATAGGCAAAGCTGCTGCCATCGATGCCGAGATGCGCAATGCTCCAGTGCCATGCCGGCGCCACGGCTTTTTTGCCCGCGGCATGATGCGATGGTGATGACTTGGCCAGGTCGGTGAGATCGATGCGCCCATTGCGATAACGCTGGGCATCGATCTTCAAGCCCTGCAGGTTGAGGTTGCCCAGACTCGCCTGGCTGCTGGCCAGGTCCAGATGGGTGATATCGGCATTCAGGGCTTTCCAGGCCACGGGCGTGCGGTTCTTCTGCTGCAGAGAAAAGTCGTTCACCGCGAGCTTGCTCGCATCCAGTTGCAGGTTGAACGCGTTGCTCCAGTCGGCCACGAGCTGTCCACTCGCATCCAGGCTGCCGTGGCTGACCTGCGCATTCAACATCGATGGCGCCATCGCAACGAGTGGTGGCAGGCCAACGCCATTCAATGCCGCCTGGCCGATGAAACGGCTCTCGCTCAGGTGCAGGGCGCCGCCGAGATGCAGCGTGCCGCCAGCAAGCCCTGAACTCAAATCGATGTTGGCTGGCGCTGCGCCCAGGGTCGCGAGCCCGCGGATCGTGCCATGCAGATTATCCAGCGACAGCCGTGCCGGAGTGGGGCCGCTCAGGTCGGCATAGTCGATCTGGCTATTCTGCAGGGTCAACGTGGCAATCCGCGCATCGGCGGCAGGCGATGCCGGCTTGGTTGGCGTCTTGTCGGCACCAGTCAAAGCATCAAGGCTGCTATGACCGCCAGCCAGGCTGGTGTAATGCAAGGTAGTCTTGTCGAGTGCGATGGCATCGAAGTAGTAGCGCGACACCAGCGGCTCGACATCTGCCAGCGTGGCACTGGCATGACCCAGCTCGACGATCGGCGAGCCGTCATGATTGCTGATGGCGAAATTGTCCAGCTGCAGGTTGCCGCTCAGTTTCAGTTGCTGGGTCGCATTCCGATCGATGAAATCCAGCTTGAGCTGGCCGGACAGCTGGCCGCTGGGAATCGCTACCGGCAACGGTGTCGGCACATAGCTCAGGTAGCGGGGCAGATCCAGGTGATCGATCTTGAAGTCGATCGCTGACTCGCGGCTGTCGGCAAACGGCTTGGTTTGTCCGCCGATGTGCAGCGGGCTGCCGTCCACCTGCATTGCCAGCAAAGGCTGCACGAATACGTCCGTGTCATGCGGCAGGTTGGCGATAAACGGGATGCCGAGTTCAAGCTGGTCGATCCGGTGACTGGTGCTCAACACCTTGTCGTCGAAGCTGATGTCGCCGTTGTGCACGCTGATGTTGGACAGCGAGAAGCGTGCAGGCGGGGCATTCGGTTGCGCCGGTTTGCCGGCGAAGCGTTCGATCAGGTCGGAGAAATTGAACTGCTGTGCCGCCGTGCGCGTGATGTGCAACTGCGGATGCTGCACGGTCAGCTCATCGAGCACTGGCGCCATGCGGAACAGGGACGCCCATGAGGCGTTGACGACGACCTGGTCGATATCGACGAATGGCGTCTTGCCGTCGTGTTCGCCGATATGCAGTCGATCGAGTCCCAGCTTCAGGCTGAACGGGTTGAGGTGCACGTCACCCACCGTGACGGGGCGATCAAGCATGGCACCGAGACGACTCTGCAGCTGGCTCTTGATCAGCGGTGGCGCAGCGAAGAAACCGAGCAGGCCGAAGATCAGCAGCAAGATGCCGAAGATCAGCAGGCTCTTGCGCAGTCGATGGGAGCGGTAGAGGGCGCCAGCGCGCTCACGCCCCGCGGCAAGCAATTCACTGTGCGATGGACTGCGACCTGCCATGCCGTCGGCGCTCCTGTGGCAACAAGAACCGTCGGTGCCCGACTCGATCAGCTGGGCACTCCCAAAGCCAACAATAGCTTAGTCGGCCTGTCGGTACTTCAGTGTAGCGTGTGGACGGCCAGACGCACTGCGACTCAGTTCCAGGAACACACGACCTTGCCGCAGGTACCGGCATCCATCAGGTCGAAGCCCTTCTGGAAATCGTCGATGTGGATCTGATGGGTCAGCACCTTCTGCAGCGGGAAGCCGGTCAGCACCATCTGGGTCATCTTGTACCAGGTCTCATACATGCGACGGCCGTAGATGCCCTGCAGGGTGAGGCCCTTGAAGATCACTTTGTCCCAGTCGATGCCGGCGCCGCGCGGCATGATGCCGAGCATCGCGATCTTGCCGCCGTGGTACATGCAGTCGAGCATGTCGGCGAACGCACGCGGGTTGCCACTCATCTCCAGGCCCACGTCGAAGCCTTCGATGTGCAGGTCCTTCACGGTGTCCTTGAGCGACTGCTTGGACACGTTCACCACCCGCGTCGCGCCCATGTCGGCGGCGAGCTTCAGACGGTAGTCGTTAATGTCGGTGACCACCACATTGCGCGCGCCGATGTGCTTGCAGATACCGGCAGCGATGATGCCGATCGGACCGGCGCCGGTGATCAGCACGTCCTCGCCGATCAGGTCGAATTCCAGCGCGCAATGCGTGGCGTTGCCGTACGGGTCGAAGAACGCGGCCAGCTCGGACGGGATCTGATCCGGGATCGGCCACAGGTTCGAGGCCGGCATCGTCATGTATTCGGCGAACGCGCCATTGCGGTTCACGCCGATGCCGATCGTGTTCGGGCACAGGTGCTGGCGACCGGCGCGGCAGTTGCGGCAGTGGCCGCAGACGATATGGCCTTCGGCGGAGACGCGATCGCCGATCTTGTAGCCGGTCACGCCCGGGCCGATCTCGACGATGCGGCCGACGAACTCATGGCCAATGGTGAGGCCCGGCTTGATCGTGCGCTGGCTCCACTCGTCCCACTTGTAGATGTGCAGGTCGGTACCGCAGATCGCGGTCTTCTCCATCTTGATCAGCACTTCGTTCGGTTCGACCACCGGCATCGGTACCTCTTCCATCCAGATACCTTGTTCGGCGTGGCGCTTGACCAGGGCTTTCATCGTCTGCTGCATGGGGAATCCAGGGCGGGGAGGGGAATCAATCCGTAATTATAGATCGCCCGGTGCATCGCATGCTTTGTCGCACTGCGGCATCGCCCAGCCGCCCGTGCTGATATTCAGATATCAAGCCGGTCGTAACTGCGCTTGAACACGATCGGCTGTTGCACCGCTGGCGTGGTCCACGTCTCGGTGACAGTCAGATGATGACCATCCGGTGACTTCACCCAGGTCTGTTGCAGCCGGACATCGCCAGTGAATTGCATGGAGATCTGCATGCCTTCGGCGGTGATATGGGTCTGCACCATCGCGTTGCCGCTGAGTGACTGGCGGGTGTTTCCATCAAGCTGGCTGTCCAGTTGGTCCTTGTCGTCAAGCACCACCCGGATGCCCTTGGCATCCTGCTGCACATTCATCAAAGAATCGTTGTCGAGGAGCGGCGGTGGCTGGTCGGGGGGAGCTGTGCCGCTGTCAGTGGCCGAGGCCTTGTCTTGCCCTCGACCACCACCGTGGCCATGACCGCCGCCGCCCATTCCACCGCCGCCCGCACCGTGGCCACCGCCATGGCTGCCGGACGTCTTGCTTGCTGACGGTGTACCGGTCGAGGAGGCGCCGGCCGGCTGCTGTACGGGCTCCTCGCGCTTTCTTTCCGCGCGCAGACGTGCAGCGATATCGGCCGGACTGTCGCTCTGCTGATCGTTTAGCCGCCATATCCCACTGAAGTCCGCTGCCGACGAACTGGCTGCATGGGCAAGGTTGGCGACTGCCAGCGAAGACATGGCCAACACCAGCGCCAACGGCAGGCAAAGCGATTTCGTGAACGTCATGAGGATGGGCTTCTGTTGATCAATAGAGACCGCGTTTGCGGTTGGATGGATCTGGGGCGCAACGCCGCACCAGCTGGAAACGCACCGCTCGCCGCAGCGGTTGACGCCCGGCATCGAATGACGACGCGCCCGTTACAATGGCCGGATGCCTGCCGACCAGCGCCCCCTCGCCATTTTCCTGATGGGTCCGACTGCCTCGGGCAAGACGGCGCTGGCGTGCGAGCTGAGCGACCGCTTCCCGCTGGATCTGGTCAGCGTGGATTCGGCGCTGGTCTATCGCGGCATGGATATCGGTACGGCCAAGCCCGACGCGGCGATGCTGGCGCGCTATCCGCATGCCTTGATCGATATCCGCGACCCCGGCCAACCGTATTCGGCGGCGGATTTTCGTGCCGACGTGCTGCCGGTGATGCAGCAGATCAGCGCGCAGGACAGGGTGCCACTACTGGTCGGCGGCACTGGCCTGTATTTCCGAGCCCTGCAACAGGGGCTTTCCGATCTGCCCGAAGCCGATCCCGCGATTCGGGAGCAGCTTTCCAAGGAAGCGGAACAGCTTGGCTGGCCCGCGATGCACGCGCGGTTGGCGCAAGTCGATCCCACGGCGGCCAGCCGCATCGGCTGCAACGACGCTCAGCGCGTGCAGCGCGCGCTTGAAGTGATCGAGCTGACCGGTCGCCCGCTTTCCGAACTGCAGCGCGGCGGCAGCGATGCGCTGTTCCCGTGGCGTGTACTCAAGCTGGCCTTGCTGCCGGCGGAGCGCCATCTGCTGCACGAGCGCATCGCCCAGCGCTTCGACGCCATGCTGGCGGTCGGTTTCCTCGACGAAGTGCGTACCCTGCGCGCCCGTGGCGACCTGCATGCCGAGCTGCCGGCGATTCGCGCGGTCGGTTATCGGCAGGCATGGGAGCATCTGGATGGCGATTCGACGCCCGGCGAGTTCCGCGATCGCGGCATCTTTGCCACCCGCCAGCTGGCCAAACGGCAGATCACCTGGCTGCGCAGCGACGTCGGCGCGCGCCTGTTCGATCCGGATCGCCCCGATCTGCTGGCTCGTGCGGCCGATGCCGTACAGCTGTTTCTGGGTGCTTCCGGCGAATCGGCGCACGACATCGCGCCGGCAGCGTGATCCAGTGCGCCCACAACGCGCAAAAATCCCCTTTCATCAAGCGTTTGAAAACAGCTAACATCCCAGCTGAGTTGGGCCGGGGCGCCTTCGGCGTTTTTTCCCGGGCCTGTCCGTTGCAAGGGGAGAACAAGAAATGTCCAAGGGACAATCGTTGCAGGATCCGTTTTTGAATGCGCTTCGGCGCGAACGTGTGCCGGTCGCCATCTATCTGGTCAACGGCATCAAGCTGCAGGGTACGGTCGAGTCGTTCGACCAGTTTGTGGTGCTGCTGCGCAACCAGGTGAGCCAGATGGTCTACAAGCACGCCATCTCCACCGTGGTGCCCAGCCGCAATGTGCGTATCGGCAATGGCCATGACGGTCCCGAGGGCCATGACAGCCATGCCGGTGGTTCGGAAGCCTCGAACGACGCGGACGCTTGATTGACGGGCAATCAGCCCGCATGAAGTGGGTCTGGCCCTGAAGGATCACACCCATCCGTGTTTGACAGAGAAAAGAAAGGCGATCGCGCCGTACTCGTCCTGCCGCATTCCCGCGGCGAAGGCGATACGGCGCGTCGTGGCGCGGAATTCGCCGAACTGGTGAAATCCGCCGGTGCCGAAGTGATCGGCACGATTGCTGCCCGTGTCGAGGGTGCCAACCCGCGTTTCTACATCGGCAGCGGCAAGGCCGACGAAGTCGCCGAGGCGGTACGGGCGCTGGAGGCCGACCTGGTCCTGGTCGACCACGTACTGACCCCGGTGCAAGAGCGCAACCTCGAGAAGCACTTGGGCGTGCGGGTGGTCGATCGCGCCGGCCTGATCCTGGACATCTTCGCTCTGCGTGCGCGTTCGCACGAAGGCAAGCTGGAAGTCGAACTGGCCCAGCTCAAGCACATTGCCACCCGGCTGGTGCGGGGCTGGACCCATCTGGACGCCCAGCGCGGCGGCATGATCGGCAACCGTGGCCCGGGTGAAACCCAGCTCGAGTTGGATCGCCGCCTGCTCGCCGAGCGCGTCAAGATGCTCACCAAGCGACTGGAAAAGGTGCAGACTCAGCGCGGTCAGCAGCGTCGCGCGCGGTTGCGCAATACGGTGCCGCGCGTGGCCCTGGTCGGCTACACCAATGCCGGCAAATCGACCCTGTTCAATGCATTGACCACCGGCGACGTCTACGCCGCCGATCTGCTGTTCGCCACACTCGATCCCACCGTGCGCAAGCTGGAGGACCTGAGCTGCGGACCGGCCGTGTTGGCCGATACCGTCGGCTTCATCCGCGAGCTGCCGCACGACCTGGTCGCCGCGTTCCGCGCCACCCTGGCCGAGGCACGCGATGCCGACCTGCTGCTGCATGTCAGCGATGCGGCTGACGAGGAGCGCGAGCACCTGCACCGCGTGGTCGACAACGTGCTGGAAGAGATCGACGCCGGCGACGTGCCGCAGCTGCACATCATGAACAAGATCGACCTGGCCGGCACCGAACCACGCATCGATCGCGATGGCGCCGGCAAGCCCGTGCGGGTCTGGCTGTCTGCCGCCACCGGCGTGGGCGTCGACCTGCTGCGCCAGGCGCTGGGTGAATTGCTCGGCGGCGAACGGGTGCAATCTGCCCTGCAACTGCCGCTGTCGGCCGGCCGGCTGCATGCGCGGCTGAAGGCAGCCGGTGCGATCACCGGAGAAACGGTGGACGAACATGGCTGGCAGCTGCGCATCGACGCGCCGCGCAGCGTGATCGCGCCGCTGAGTGGCGGCAATGCGGCCGAAACCCTGCTGCTGCGCGAACTGCTGGCTCCGGCGGAGTAGTGCTGTTGCACAGCGGACGACGCCATCCGGCTCTGCTAGAATATCCAGTGTTTGTGCGGCTCATCCGTGGGCTGCGCACCGCCTCGACAGCTTTGGCTGAATCTCATGTGTAACCCGGTTCAACGCGTGTTCCGGCCGTGGTTGCCGGCCTCCCGACGGCCTCAAGGAGACTGACAGTGGCATGGAATGAACCCGGCAAGAACGGGCAGAACGATCCGTGGAACAGGAAGCGCCAGTCCGGCAAGTCGCCGCTGGACGATGCGCTCAACAGGCTGAAATCCCTCCTCGGCAAGCTCGGGCATGGCCCCGGCAGCATCCTCACCGGCGTGCTGGTGTTGCTGGCGGTTGGCCTGGTGCTCAGCTGCTACACCATCATCGGAGCGCGCCAGACCGGCGTGGTGCTGCGTTTCGGCGAGTACTCGCGCACGCTGGCGCCGGGCTTTCACCTGAAGCTGCCGCAGCCGATCGAGTCGGTCACCAAGGTCGAGGCCACGCGGATCCGCTCGGTCAGCGACAAGGTGTCGATGCTGACCAAGGATGAGAACATCATCACGATCGACTTCACCGTGCAGTACCAGGTGGACGATTCGCGCAAATACCTGTTCTCGCTGGACGATCCGGACGGCACCATCGGCGCCGCGGCCGAGGCCGCCGTGCGTTCGGTGATCGGCAGCAGCGACATGGACCAGATCCTGTCCGCCGCCGGCGCCAGCCTGGTCAGCGAGGCCCAGGTGGCCTTGCAGAAGACACTGGACGGCTACGACTCCGGCCTGCGCGTCACCGAGGTCAGCTTCCAGAACGTGTCCCCGCCGAACGAGGTGAAGGACGCCTTCGACGACGTCAACAACGCCCGCGAGGACAAACAGAGCATCGAGAACGGTGCCCTGGCCTATGCCAGCAAGGTGGTGCCGGTGGCCCGTGGCGACGCCGCGCGCATCGCGGCCGAGGCAGCTGGTTACAAGGCGGCGCGGATCGCCCGCGCGCAAGGCGACACGACCGGCTTCGACCTGATCCTGACCCAGTACAAGGCAGCCCCCGACGTGACCCGCAAGCGCCTGTGGCTGGAAACCGTGGAACAGGTGATGGCCGACAATCCCAAGGTGATCGACGGTTCCGACGGTCGCAACATCATCAACCTGCCGGCGCTGCAGGGCGCCGCGGCTGCGCCGGATACCAGCTCGGCCACGGTTGGCGCGATCGTGCCGGTGACGGCACCGGCACCTGCCAGCAGCAATGCGGCTGACAAGGGGACGCAGCCATGATGAAGCTCACCACCGCCATCGTCGCGGCCATCGTCATCCTGCTCGGCCTCAACAGCATGTTCGTGGTCAGCGAAGGGCACAGCGCGTTGCTGCTGCAGTTCGGCCGCATCGTGCATACCGATTACCAGCCGGGACTGCACTTCAAGCTGCCGGTGATCCAGCAGGTGATGGATTTCGACAAACGCATCCTCTCGCTGGATGCGCCGCCCGAGCGCTATTTCACCTCCGAGAAGAAGAGCGTCAACGTCGACTTCTACGTGAAGTGGCGCGTGGTCGACAACGCCGCGTATTACCGTGCCACCGGCGGCGACCAGCTGATGGCGGCGCAGCGGCTGACCCCGATCGTCAAGGACGCGCTGCGCTTCGAATTCAATGCACGCACCCTGCCTGACCTGATCTCCGGTGGCCGCAAGGACATCACCGAACGGGTTCGTGCGCAGACCGATGCCGCCGCACGCAAGAACCTCGGCATCGCCGTGGTCGACGTGCGCATCAAGCGCATCGACCTGCCCAACGAGGTCAGCGAATCGGTCTACAAGCGCATGCGTGCCGAGCGCCTGCAACTGGCCAACGAACTGCGGTACACCGGCCAGGAATCGGCTGAGACGATCCAGGCCGATGCCGATCGCCAGGGCCAGGTGCTGCGCGCCGATGCCCAGCGCGATGCGGCCAAGGTACGTGGTGATGGCGACGCGCAGGCGGCGGCGATCTACGCCCAGGCGTATAACCAGGATCCGGAGTTCTTCGCGTTCTACCGCAGCCTGCAGGCGTACAAGAAATCGTTCGAGGACGGCAAGGGTGTGTTGATCCTGAAACCCGATTCGGAGTTCATGCGCTACTTCAACCAGCCGGCTGCCCCGAAGCGCTAAGGCGCGCGAGGCGCTGAAACATCCGCCGCGTACCTTGCATGTGTACGGTGCCGGCGTGATGGTGGTCGGGCCGCGGCTGTTGCAACTGTTTCATTGATACGCGCAGCGGTCCGGTGCCGCCGTGCTTGATGTTTTCCCCGGCTCCCGCGCGGAGCCAACCCAAACGAGCGAGAAGATCATGGGTAAGTCAGTCGTAATTCTTGGTGCCCAGTGGGGCGACGAAGGCAAGGGCAAGATCGTCGACCTGCTGACCGAGCGGGTCAGCGCGGTGGCGCGTTTCCAGGGCGGCCACAACGCCGGCCACACGCTGGTGATCAAGGGCAAGAAGACCGTGCTGCACCTGATCCCCTCGGGCATCCTGCGCGACGACGCGCTGTGCCTGATCGGCAACGGCGTGGTGCTGTCGCCGGCCGCGCTGATGGAAGAGATCGCCGAGCTCGAGGCCAACGGCGTCGAAGTGCGTTCACGCCTCAAGATCAGCCCCGCCACGCCGCTGATCATGCCGTACCACATCGCCGTTGATAAGGCGCGCGAGATCGCCGCTGGGGGCAAGGCCATCGGCACCACCGGCCGCGGCATCGGCCCGGCGTACGAGGACAAGGTTGCCCGCCGCAGCGTGCGCGTGGCCGACCTGATGTATCCGCACGAGCTGCCGGCGTTGATCAAGACTGCCGTCGACTACCACAACTTCATCCTCACCCAGTGGTTGAAGGTCGAGCCGGTCGATTACCAGAAGGTACTGGACGATGCGCTGGCCTGGGGCGAGTACATCCGCCCGATGGTCGACGACGTCGCCACCATCCTGCACGACGTGCGCAAGGATGGCGGCAACATCCTGTTCGAGGGCGCGCAGGGCGCGCTGCTCGACATCGATCACGGCACCTACCCCTATGTCACATCCAGCAACACCACCATCGGTGGCGCGCTGGCCGGCACCGGCGTGGGCGCGCGCGACATCGACTACGTGCTGGGCATCTGCAAGGCCTACGCCACCCGCGTCGGCAGTGGCCCGTTCCCGACCGAGCTCAAGGACGAGATGGGCGAACGCCTGCGCAAGGTCGGCAACGAGTTCGGCGCCAGCACTGGCCGTCCGCGCCGTTGCGGCTGGATCGACCTGGTCGCGCTCAAGCGCGCCACCCAGATCAACGGCATCAACGGCCTGGCCATCACCAAGCTCGACGTGCTCGATGGCCTGGAAACCATCAAGGTCTGCATCGCCTACGAATACCGCGGCAAGCGCCGCGAACTGGCTCCGCTCGACGCCGACGGCTGGGACGAGTGCAAGCCGGTCTACCTGGAATTCCCCGGCTGGGAAGAATCCACCGCCGGCATCCGCGACTGGAACAAGCTGCCGCCTGCGGCCCGTGCCTACTTGCGCGCCGTGGAAGAACTCTCCGGCTGCCGTTTAGCGCTGGTCGCCACCGGTGCGGATCGTGACGACACGATTGTGCTGGATGATCCGTTTGCCTGATTGGCATGGCTAATAGATAGTGGCATGGCTGATAGCGATAGGTAGTAGAAGGAAGACGGCACATCCCCACAAGCCATCATCCCCATGAGCCGTCATTCCCGCGAAGGCGGGAATCGCACTTCTAACCACGAAGTCGGTCATCCAACGTCATCTTGCCGCTGCCACACAGAAGCCCCGCACCGCGGGGCTTTTTCACTTGAGTGAGCACAATCTTGCATTTACCCATATTGGGTATTACGATGCCCAATATGGGTATCAAGACAAATCCCCGCGAAGCAAAGCAAACCAAGGGCGTCAGCGATCAGGCGGCAACCTATGCCGTGCCCAAACCCTCAACCAGTCTGGCGGATGCCTTATTCACTCAGACGCAGCAGCGTGTGCTGGGCTTGCTGTTCGGGCAACCCGATGCAAGTTTCACAGTGAGCGAAATCATCGCCGCATCAGGCGGTGGATCAGGCGCGGTCCAGCGTGAGCTAGCCAGCCTCGCCAGCAGCGGTCTGGCAAACGTGCAGCAAGTCGGCAACCAAAAGCTTTACCAGGCCAACCCCGCTGCACCGATTCACGCCGAACTGGTCAGCATCATGCAAAAAACCACGGGTTTGGCCGAACCGCTGCGTGTGGCATTGGCACCCCTGGCAGACAGCATTACCGCTGCCTTCGTCTACGGCTCAGTCGCCAAGCGCAGTGACACTGCCAGCAGCGATATTGATCTGATGATCGTCTCCGACACGCTTGGCTACGCCGACATATTCGGTGCCGTCGAGACGGCGGCGCAGCAGTTGGGTCGTGCGGTGAATCCCACCGTCTATACCCGCGCAGAATTGGCCAAGCGCATCAAGAGCGGTAATGCCTTCGTCACGCGCGTACTCGAACAACCCCAACTCTGGCTGCTAGGAGACAAGGATGATCTCAGCACTTGAAAACCTGACCGGCTCCAACAAACCACTGGCTGTTGAGCCGTTCGATGCCAAGGAGTTCGAAGGACTCAAGCGTTCCGCGCTGGCGCGATTGAAGGATGCGAAGAACACCTCACTCTCGCTCGAAGGCCGCTTCGATCTCGCCTATAACGCGTCCCATGCATTGTGTCTGGCGGCTTTGCGTCGGCAGGGCTATCGCGCACATCACCGCTACATCGTGTTCCAGGTACTACCGCACACGCTGGGTCTCGGGCCGGAAGTATGGCGCGTACTGGCCAAGGGCCACGAGCTGCGCAATCTCGGCGAGTACGAAGGCGTGGTCGATGTGGACGAGCGCATCGTGGCTGATTTGATCACGGCTTGTGATGCAGTGGCGTCCAAGCTGGAGTACTTGATCGGGTCGAATAAATGATGGTCTGAAGTTGAACGGCCGGCATCGATCATGGTGTCAAGTCGCGCTCAAGCGCGCCACCCAGATCAACGGCATCAACGGCCTGGCCATCACCAAGCTCGACGTGTTCGACGGCCTGGAGACCATCAAGGTCTGCATCGCCTACGAATACCGCGGCAAGCGCCGCGAACTGGCCCCGCTCGACGCCGACGGCTGGGACGAGTGCAAGCCGGTCTACCTGGAATTCCCCGGCTGGGAAGAATCCACCGCCGGCATCCGCGACTGGAACAAACTGCCGCCCGCGGCGCGTGCGTATCTGCGTGCGGTGGAAGAACTGTCGGGCTGCCGTCTGGCGCTGGTGGCTACGGGTGCGGATCGGGATGACACGATCGTGCTGGATGATCCGTTTGCCTGAAAGCCGGAGGAGGGAGGTCTGTCCAGTCTCCCGGGCCGTCATTCCCGCGAAGGCGGGAGAAGTTTTTCAACAGCGAAGCTGGTCATCGCACTTCAACGGTGAAGTCGGTTATTCATCTTGACCTTGCTGCTCTAGCCGCAGCCACAAAAGCCCCGCATCGCGGGGCTTTTTCATGTAGCAATTTATGCTTCATTTGCAGCTAGTTTGCGAACAACGTGGCCGAACCATGCGATGACTGAGGCTGTGCTAACGGGTGCGCCTGAATTCACACATGTTGTGTAAATCGCATCGTTTTCTATACGCATTCCGCGTAACATGTATACATAAATGCATATTTCTATACATGTTACAGGCCACGTGAGCAGATTATGTCCGTGATCCAGCCACTTGATCGGCTTGCGCCCGAGCGCTTCGAGACGCCGTCGATCCTGAAGAAACTCGCCTTGGCCAGCCGCCAGTTGGCGGAGCTAAAGGGTGTGGCGGCATCCATTCCACGGCAGGGCATTCTCATCAATACCCTCGGTATGCAGGAAGCCAAGGACAGCTCGGCGATCGAGAACATCGTCACCACGCACGACGATCTTTTCCGGAACGCGGCATTCCCGGAAAGCCCAAGTTCACCGGCGACCAAGGAAGTACTGCGTTACCGGCAGGCACTCTGGACCGGCTTCGATGCTGTGCGCCGCAACGAGCTGCTTACCAACAACATGATCTTGGATATTCAGGCCGAGCTTGAGTGCAACGATGCCGGCTTCCGCAAGCTGCCGGGCACCGCGCTCAAGGATGGTACAGGCCAGACTATCTACATGCCGCCGCAGGAGCCTGACGCGATCGTTGCCCTGATGACCGAGTTGGAGAATTTCATCAACAACGACGAAGCGTTCGACGTTGATCCGCTTATCAAGATGGCGCTTATCCATCATCAGTTCGAGAGCATCCATCCGTTCTATGACGGTAATGGCCGCACCGGCCGCATCATCAACGTGTTGTATCTGGTCAAACAACGGCTACTCGATATTCCGGTGCTGTACCTGAGTCGCTACATCGTGCGCACCAAGCCGGATTACTATCGACTGCTCCAGGACGTGCGAGATAAAGATGCCTGGGAAGACTGGGTGCTGTACATGCTCACGGCGGTCGAGCAGACCGCCGGTGAAACCATCACCACCATCCACGCCATCAAGGTTGCCATGCTCGATGTCAAACATCGTTTGCGCGCGGGCTACAAGTTCTACAGCCAGGATCTGCTCAACAACCTTTTCAGTCACCCGTACACCAAGATCGAATTCATCCAGAACGATCTGAAAGTGTCTCGCCTCACTGCCACAAAATATCTCGATGCACTGACTGAGGGCGGCTTTCTGCACAAGCATAAGGTTGGTCGTTCCAACTACTACATCAATGTGGCGCTCGACCCTATTCTCACGGGTGATGCCATGCAGGGAGGGGAACCGTAACTGACCATCTCGCCTGCTGCGCCGCGAACTGGCCCCGCTCGACGCGGACGGCTGGGACGAATGCAAGCCGGTCTACCTGGAATTCCCCGGCTGGGAAGAATCCACCGCCGGCATCCGCGACTGGAACAAACTGCCGCCCGCCGCTCGCGCTTATCTGCGTGCGGTGGAAGAACTCTCCGGCTGCCGCCTGGCGCTGGTCGCTACTGGTGCGGATCGTGATGACACGATCGTGTTGGATGATCCGTTTGCTTGATCGTTGCCGGATGCGCACGTAACAAAAAGCCCCGTTCATCGGGGCTTTTTGTTACGTGCGCCGGAGATATCCGCGTCGAACCGTAAGCTCCCCCGTCAAGTAGACATTTCAAAAGTAGAACGGCTGGCGACTTGTTGACGGTATTCGCTGGGCGTCAGATTGCCGAGCGACTCATGCGGG
>Ga0302313_10000765_pt1 | contig 26286 bp, 23 predicted proteins | sample III_Palsa_N2_2_FD_200454 | JGI IMG/M metagenome (GOLD analysis project Ga0302313, IMG submission 200454) | Peat permafrost microbial communities from Stordalen Mire near Abisko, Sweden - III_Palsa_N2_2 | ecosystem: Environmental > Terrestrial > Soil > Palsa > Peat permafrost | place: Sweden...
GTCTCGTCCACGACCAGGAGCTGGCCGGTCGGCAAGCGCAAGAAGAGTTCGCGATTGCCGTCACCGAAGAAATTCACGCCGGTCCCAATCACCGTGGTGCCAATGCCCACCGTCGCGGCGCTTCCGTCGCCATTGGTCAGGAACAGGTTCGCAACGCCGACGCCGGCGGCGGTCTCGTCCACGACCAGGAGCTGGCCGGTCGGCAAGCGCAAGAAGAGTTCGCGATTACCGTCACCGAAGAAATTCACGCCGGTCCCAATCACCGTGGTGCCACTACCCACCACCGCCGCGCTTCCGCCGACATTGGTCAGGAAAACCGCAACCCCGAGCGTGCCGCCGGGCGCCTGGCTCACAACCCCGACCTGGCCGCTCGCTTCGCGCAGAAAGATGTCAGGATAGCCATCGCCCAGGAAATTCTGCGCCGTCCCGATAACCGTGGTCGCGTTATCGACGATCGCCGGAGACCCGTTGGTGTTGGTCAGCCAAACCGCGCTGGTAGTCACGCCGGCCGAATTCGTCTCGGCGACACCAACTTGGCCCGATGGATTTCGAACAAAAATATCGGCACCGCCTGTGCCAAGAAAATTAACACCGGTGCCGATGACAGTGCCGGTTGACGTGCTCGGCGGCGGCACGAAACCAGACTCCAAAATTCGGTTGCCATTGGCATCGTAGCCGTAGGTCACGATGGTATCGGCCGGGACTACCTGACCACGCGATGCGGCCGGTCGATCGACGCTTTTCGGTGCGCCGATTGCGCCAAGGGCCGGTTGAAGGATCAGACAGCAGAAAAAAACGGCCAGGGACGGTATCGCAAAAATCCGCATCGCGCGCTTTGCCTCAAAATATGCTTACGAAACCGACTGCAAGCGCGTCGTCCGAAATCCCATTGCGTCCTCTCCCAACTCATCACGATCGAGAGATAAGCCACCACCTATAATGGAGTTTGATATCATTGAAAAGGCAAGAGCCGGGCAAAAAAAGACCGAGGCCGGATGCAATTGGGGGTCTTTTGGACGTAGCTGTCAGCGTCCCGACCACTCGCCGCCGTCAATCTAGAGAAGGTCCGTAGCCAGGAATGGCCTTTCGCTCTCAGCAGCATCGAACAAACAGCATGCCAGACGCAAGATGGCCCAAGCCAGTCCGTACCATATCCGTGGCTGCACCTGAGCGCCCGTCGACGGCGTGATCTGTACTGTCCGAAGAAAATTCCAGATCCACAAGAGCGACTTGAATCACGCCCTCGCCAGAGCAGCGGACCTACCATTGCTGTGCTCCGATCCCTAGATCCTGAAGCAGAAACGGCACGAATGATTTGGGCGTCAGCCGGATGACGCGATCGGATAAATGCCGGCCATCGGGTGACTCGATGGCGATGGAAAACGCCCAACCGTCGATCGGAATGCCACTGGCTACGACGCCAGCGACGATCGCTTGGCCCTGACTCTGGTCCGCGGCGGCGCTGAGCTGACGCGCCGCGATCGTCTGGGCCGCCGTCGCCGCATTCTGGCCACCGACCGCTTCCAGCACCGCTTCCGGCGCGGTTGCCAGATTCACCTTGGATCGTCCGGAAAACACCGTCAAAGCCGACCGAATGCGCTCGAAGACCTCAGGGCCGACACCCAGCACCAGCTTCAATTCATCCACGGATTGAAGCTGTCCGCCGCGCGGAAGGTAGTCGAACCCAGCCGCGGCATAGTCGCCGGCCGTCGCTCCATGCAACCGGTGGGCGTCGCCCTTTTGGTCGCGCCAGTCGAGGATTTTGTCGGCCAGATCGCCGGATCCGCCGACAACGGTGAGAAGTTGTCGGATGGCCGCCTCACCCGAAGCGTTCAAATCGATCTTGCCACCCTCATCCTGGATGGCGACGCGCATCTCCCGGCCGTCGAACGCCCAGGCTTGCGGCACGCCATCGACGCGCCAGCGGTGGTCGGGCCTTGCATCCAGCAGGCCCAGGACAGCGCGGACGGTGGCGGCATCGGCAGCCGCCTGCCGCTGTGCCTCCTCCACGTCATAGGCCGCTTGCCGATAGGAGACGCGCGCCGAGGAGAGCATCATGCCGGCGACCAGGGAAATGATCACCAGACCCCATAGCACCGAGATAAGGGCCCACCCGCCCTCGCGGCCGTTACGGCGCACGGTCCCGTCTCACATCCGCAGGTAGCGGCAGCAGCGGCAGGGTCGCTGCGAGCTTGCGACGGAGTTCGTCGGTCACGTTCCGCAACTTCTGAACGCCCTGGATGACATGCGGCGTGATCATGACCAGCAATTCCGTGCGCGTGCCGGTGTTGTTGGTGGCACCGAAGAGGTTCCCGACATAGGGAATGTCCTGCAGCACCGGGATGCCGGTGCGCTCCTTGCTGCGGCTGTCTTTGATCAGCCCGCCCAGGGCCACGGTCTCGCCATCTTGGACCGCGACCGTGCTGCTGATTTTGCGCTCTTGGATCGTTGGCGAATTGAGCGACGACGAGGTCGTCGGCCCGACGTCGCTGACCTCCTGGGAAATATCCATCTGTACGAGCCCGCTCTCGTTCACATGAGGGGTCACTTTCAGGATCACGCCGGTGTCGTGATACTGGATCGAATTGACCAGCGGCGCGTCCGACGTTGTCGTGCTGGTCGCTTCCTGCGTGGCGATCGGCACCTGATCGCCGACCTGGAGCGACGCGGTCTCGTTGTTGAGCACGAGAATCTGTGGCGACGAAAGCACGTCGACGCGGGTCACGTCCTCCAAGGCGCTAAGGACGACCTGGATGTCTTTGCCCGAGGTGAAGCTATAGGCAAACCCTGGGAACGACGCCGTGATAGACCCGTTTGCCGCGGTCGAATTGGTAATCTGGTGGCTGCTGCCCGACTTGAAGAAATACTGGATTCCGTATCGTAGTTCGCTGGTCAGCGTCACCTCGGCGACCGAGGCCTCCAGCATGACCTGAAGCGGTGGAATATCGAGTTTCATCAACGCCGCTTCGATCAGGTCGTAATCGTGGGGAGAGGCAAGGATCAGCAGCGCATTATTGCGCTCGTCGGCCGTGATGTGCATGCGATTGGATGAGCCGCCCGAGGGCGCCCCCGAGGTCTCCGGACCGAGCTCATCCTGCGCGTCCGAGCCCCCACCCGTCTTGGCGCGATCGTTGAACGCGGGAAGCTGCGGCGTCGATCCTCCGGCTGGCGCCGCAAGCTGGTTGACCAGCTGCCGCGGCACTTCTCCGGGCGCGGTCGATCCGGCGCCGCCTTCCGCGTGGCTGCCGCTGCTGGTTCCGTACAGCACTTTGGTCAAGGAATTGGCGATGTCGGCAGCGCGGCCATTTTGGACGTAATAGACAAAGATCCGCTTTTCGCTGGTCTCCTGCGCTCGGTCCAGCCGATCGACCCAGGTCCGCAATTCATCGAGATATTTGGGCTGCGGCGAGATCGCCAAAACGGCATTCATCCGCTCGATCGGCGTCAAGCGAACCAAGCCGCCAAGCGGTCCGTCCTTGCCGCCCGTCACCTGATTTAACTCGGCCACAATCGATTTTGCGTCCGCGGATTTGAGCGGCAGCAGCGCGAACGACATGCCGTTCATCCAGTCGACGTCGAACAGCATGACGTTCTCGAGGATGGCGGCCCGCTCCTGCGAGGAACCTGCGATCAGCAGCATGTTGCGCGCGGCATCCGCCCGAAGAATCGCGCCATTCGGCGCGACGGCCTCCAGCAGATGCTGCATCTCCTGAACGCCGATGAAGCGCAGCGGCACGATTTCGATGCCGAAGCCCGGCGTCTTGGCGGCCGATGACCCGACCTGAACGATGCCATTCTGTCGCGTCGCCTCGGCTGCCGGCACCACGCGGTACAGATCGTCCTTCCGCACGATCGCCAGGCCTGCCAGCCGCAGGGATTGCTCCAGGGCCGGAAGCACTTCATCGCGTCGGAGCGGCCGGCTGGTCTGCAGCGTGATCGCGCCCTGGACCGAGGCATCGATGACGTAATTGACCTTCAGATAGTCGCCGAGCACGGCCTTGGCAACGTCCGCGATGTCGGCGTTGACGAAGTTCAAAGCCGTCCCGTCTTCGCCGGTCTGGCCGCTGGGCACGGCCTTCGCAATCGGCGTGGAGACAAAGCGCCCGGAACCGCGCAGGACGCCGGCGCCATCGGCCAAGCCCGCGGTCTCGGACGGCGAATGAAGCGCGATCGAGCCGTTGGTCGGCCTTGCGAGCGTCGACGTATCCGGCACGCGCGGCGCCGTGGCGACCGCGTCCGGGAGTTGCAGATCGCGGGTCGCCGCCGTCATGTTCGAGCAGGCGGCGAGCACGATCAGGCTGGGGGTAAGAAGCGAAACGAGACAAAGGCGCTTGGACATCGGGTTTCTTTGACAGGGTTTGTCGCCGGCGCTAGGGGCGCGGCGGCGGGGCGATCGGGATGAGTTGCAGGGGAGCGCTGCGGAGGCCCGGCTGGGTCGACTGACCGGATTTTCGCTCGCCCGGCGGCGGAAACGCGAGCTCATCCTCGGACCCTCCCCTCAGCAAGACGACCCGGTCAATGAGTATTCGTTCCAGCGACCATTGGCCGACCACATCGCCTTCGGCGTGGCGCTCGAGCTTGCCGGAGGACTTGACGCGAAACACCGCAATGCGCGCCGCCGGTCCATTGACGATGCCCACCAAAGCCAGTTCCGAACTGGGCGCGGGCGGCGGCGGCGGTGGAGGAGCGGGCGGTGCTGGAGGCACCGGCACCGCGACCGGCGTCGGGACCCGCCGATCCGGCCAGAACGGCGGCCGGGCCCTGATATCGGTCAGACTGAGAGCCGCGGCGTCCGTCGTGCCGACAGTGCCGCCGACGGCAGCCCGTGGTGCTGGCGACGCGTCCAGAATTGGGAGAGCGGGCGCGGTTTGCGCCCAGCCGAGCGCAAGGCCGAAGAGGACACAGAGGCTGCCCAGCAGGAGCTGCAGACGCGTTGGCTTCATGACGCGGCCGACCGGCGATAGGCGCCCACGGTCATACGCACGGTCAGGACATCCGTCCGCTGATTGCCGTCGGTCGCCTGAAGCTCGATCGGGTCGATCATCAGAGACGGGCGGTGCCGATCGAGATCCTCAAGCAAGCCGGTCAACCCGTCGCCCGGAATCGAGAAGTCGAGTTTGAGTTCGACCCGCTCAAGGTGGTGGCTTTGCGTGATGGCGCCGGGCTGCAGGCTTTGGATCTTCGCGCCATGGGCTTCGACCATCTGCTTGACGTCCGTCTGCAGGCTGGCCAGGGCCAGGGCGCCGGTGGCACCGCCGATCACGTCGGTCAGGGCGGCATCTTGCCTGCGAAGGTCTTCGAGACGCTGGTCCTGCAACGTTTTTGTGTCGATGACCCGCTGATAGCCGGCGAGCAGCCGTGCCGATCTTTCGCTTGCCGCCGAAACCGTGGACCAGGCGTCCGCAAGAGGGAGAACAGCCGCCGCTGCCAGCGTCCCCAGCAGCATGACGGCAATCAGGAGGGCCCCCCCCCGCCGCAACAGGCGCAGGCGTCGGGGGGTCATGCCGGCACCGGCGGGCGAAGCTCTAGCGTCAAATCGAACCGCTCGGTCCCCGAGGTTGCGCCCGGCGTCAGCGGCGCCGTGAAGCGCGCGTTGGCAAACCCGGGCACGGCATCGAGCAATGCAATCAGCGCCCCCGCGGCCGTCGAATAGCCTTTGATCCGTAGACTCTTGCCATGGCGATCGACATCGACGACCCAGGTCCCGTCCGGCAGCGCGTGGGTCAGGGCCTCGAGCCAGGGCCCGACCTGGCCTTGCGCCCGCTGCGCGGCGAGAAAGGCGAGCCGGTCGGCGATTTCATCGGCCTGACGACGGCTGGTCTCGACTTGCTCCGCCAGGCCTCTGGCCGCGGCCACGGCCTGCGTCAGACGGTCGGCATAGGCCTCATGCCGGTCGAACACCGCCTTGAGCGTGAGCAGCGAAAGCACGACCCCCAGCACGGCAAGCGCCCCGGTCGGCGAGAGGCGCGATCGCTTCGCTTTGGCCCGCTGCCACAGAAAATTGAACGGCCAGATCCCCGCCTCGCGCAGCCCGGCAATCCGGGCCGCAAGCCCCCATCCCGCCAGAATCGATGCCATCTGATCGACGGGCGCCTTTTTGGCGACCGCAAGTTCGACCGTCATGCGATGGCGCCGGGGGTCTCGCTCGACAATCCGACAGTCGTAATAGATCTGATCGGTCGGCAGCGGCTGGCATCGGTCCAATTCGTGGCGCACGAGCGCGCGAAGGTGACGCGGCGCGGTCAACGGCAGCTCGAGCTGCCGCCGCAGGACCTGCTTCGGCGCCAGCGCCACCGCGATCCGATCTGCGGAAATCCGCGGGCTCTTCAAACAGGATGAGACGAATGCGGGCCGGGCCGGCAGCCCCGCTTCCAATAAATCGACGGAGCCAAGTCTTTGATAGGCCTGTGCCGTGAGTTTGCCGACGATCAGCGAATCGCCGCTCAGTTCGAGCACGAGCCAATCCGAACGGGCGGCAAAGACGTTGGCCAATGCGGCCGGCATCATGCCGCGCATCTCTTCGAGCCACCAGTGCCACCCTTCAATCACCAAGGTGCTTGGGCTGCCGGTCCGCAGTAAATTCGCGACTTTGCTCACTTAACGTCCTTTGCACCCTTGCGTGAGGGCATCATAGACGCAGTTCGCGTCTACGGCGATACGTGGCGCCACGATAAACTCCGGCCATTTTCTGAAATCGTCGCTCGCGAAATCGAGCCGAACACGCACCAGACGGGGCAGATGCGTGGCCTCATCCCACGCCGAATACCATTGCGCGTCCCCGTCGCCGCCCTGCTGTCCAAAATAGTCGATCGAGAGTCCGCGTATCCCCGGCACGAGGATCGTCTTGACGCGCTTGTTCGGCTCGGCCGCGAGTTCGGGTTGGCTCCAGAGCACGAGGTCCGTTCGATCGTCGGCGCTCTCGGTCGTCAAGACGTACCGATCCCGCCCACCGCCGCCGGTCGAAGCCGGCGCCGGCGCCAGGAACTCCAAACGATCGGCAGCGCCCATGAACGGATTGATGCGCTTGCCTTCGCTATCGAGCAGAAAGATCGGGTAGGCGGACCCGATGCCTCGGCGCAGGAATCCTTGAGCGATCCCGACATCCGTCACCGCGTTGGCATGGGCCGACTCCCGGTCCCAGGCCCGGAAGCCGAAGCGCAGGCCGCCGAACAGCATCAGGCTGAGCAGACCCAGGATGGCGAGCGCGATCATGAGCTCCAGCAGCGTAAAGCCGGCCTGGCCTCGACGGGAACCGGGCGCCGTCAATGGACGCCCTCCTTCGGGCCGAGCTTGAGCGTCGACAGCGACAGGCCGCCATGGTCGCCCCATGCGACCGTCACGGTCACGCGATGGGCCGCAACCGGCCAGTTCTGCCGATCCTCCTCGTCGCCATAGGGCTCGATCTGCAGAGCCCAATGATACCGGTCAGCGCTATCGCCCTCGCTCGGGCCATCCGCCAACGGCACATCGACACCCACGCGGTCGATCAGGGATTGCGCGACCTGCAACGCGCCGACCCGCAGATCGGCTTCGGCGGTCCGCCCGACGACATTGGCGATGACATGCATCAGGAAGCCCAGCCCGACCGCCAGGATGGCGAAGGCGACCAGCACCTCGATCAGCGTGAAGCCGCGCTCTCCAGCCCGTGATCGCTCACTCATCGACGGTGACGCGCCCGGTCAGCCAATCGATCCTGATGACATAGGTCCGGCCAGAGGCCGACAGACTGATCTTGCCGCCGGAAGCACTGCCATCCGGGAAGAACCGGGCCAGCGCCTGCCCGCCGGCGAGGGTCCGCCGGGGGACGTCATCGATGCGGATTGTCGTGTCCCGCGGCAATCGTCGCATGGAAGCTCCCGACGGCCCGCCGTCGCTCAGCCTGATCGGCACCTCCGCAGGCTTGCCGGACAGAATGGCTTTCGTGCGCGCGTCCTTGAGATCGTCCGCCAGCTGGTGGGCGGCGGCGCGCAGCTGCTGTCCCGGGATCGCGACCGAGAGCACGTCCGGCAGCAGGGCGAGCAGCAGCCCCAGAATCGCCAGGACGACGACCAGTTCGATGAGCGTGAACCCGCCGCATCTGCGCCTGGCGTCCATCAGAACGCGAGCTCGTTGACCTTGAGGATGGCCAGCAGGATCGACGCGACGATGCCTGCCACGATCAGACCGAGGCCGATGGTCAGTCCGGGCACCAGCGCCGCCATCAGGCGCTCGATCGTACGGCCGACCTCCCGATCATAGATCTCGGCCTGGCGCAGCAGCATCTCTTCGAGCTTGCCGCTCTCCTCGCCGACCCGGACCAGCTGAACCACCAGGCCGGGAAAGAGATCGGTGCGCCGCAGCAGGTCGCTCAGCCCCTCGCCGGCGCGAAGATCGCGCGCCATGATCTCGACCGCGTCCGCCATCGCCCGATTGCCAAGCACGTCCTGGGTCGCCGCCAATGCCGCCGGCAAGGGCTGGCCGCTCGCCAGCAAGGTCCCGAGCGTTCGGGAGAATCGGGAAATCTCGGTCTTCAGCGCGAGGCTGCCCAGTACCGGTAGCCGGAGCAAAGCCCCGTCCCAGCGCCGCCGGAACGCGGGTTGCGCAAGCGCCCGCCGGAGCCCGAACCCAGCCACGCACAGCGCGATGAGCATGGCCCAGCCGTAGTGGCTGACGGCGTCGCCGGCCACCATTACGATGCGGGTCGGCAGCGGCAGCGCCTGGCCGGCTTCCGCGAACATCGGTTTGAATTCGGGCAGGACGGAGGTCAGGATGAAGGTGATCGACAGTCCGGCGGTCGCGAGCAGGATGATCGGATAGATCAAGGCGGATTTGATGCTCTCGGCCAGCAGATGCGCCCGCTCCTGATAGTCCGCGGCCCGGCGCAGGGCCTCGTCGAGCGCGCCGGCCAACTCGCCGGCGCGGACCAGGCTCAAGACCAGCTTCGGAAACACGGCCTCCGCGGCAAGCGCATCCGCCAGACTGGTGCCGCCGCGCACCTTGTCGCGCGCCGTCGCCAAACTCTGGTCGAGCCGCTTGTCGATGCCGAGAGTCCGGACCACGTCGAGCGCGCGGTCGAGCGGCAGGCCGGCGCCCAGCAATGTCGCCAGTTCGCGCAGCGCAATCGAGATGCCGCGGACGGATGCCCGGCGCCGCCGGAACGACAGGGCGAAGCGCTGGGATAGGCGGCCGGCCGTATCGACCGCGGAGAGCGGAAAATCGCCCCGGGCCTGCAATGTTTCGATTGCGGCGGCGCTGGACGCGGCCTCGATCTCCCCGGTGATCGTGGCACCGTTCGTCGACACAGCCTTGAAGCGGTAACGGGGCATGGCGCTCTAAGGCTGCACTTTCAACGTAAAATCGACGGGGACGTTGGTGCGGTGCCGACGGTCGATCACGGCATCCAACAGAGAGCTAGGGGCAGGTGCCCGGGTACATGCTGACGAGCCGACCGTTCAAGAACAGCGGCACCAGGCCGAGCGTACCATTGCCGCACTTATCGGCCCCGCTCTGTTCGGGCGTGGGTGGGCCCTTCTCTTGGAGCCGATTGCCGTTTTGATCGTAGCTATAGGTAACGGTGAAGTCGGCAGCCACGATCGACGGCTGGGCGAGAGTCTGGATCGGCGCCAAGACCGGCGCTGCCGCCACGAGCGCCGGCCCGAGCAGCACTGTGACCCCGATGCCGAACAATGCGGCGTTACATCCCAGCCAGCGCGTCATCAACATGCTTCCACCGCAAACTTCGAGCTAGATTTGCTCCGGGTCGAAGGTAGCCGACCGGCCCGGCCTTGCCAATCTCAATTCGGGTTTGCTACACCCTACGTGGCAAGGCTAAACAGTGATGATGCAGGGACATCGTGCCCTTCGCACGCCACCGAACCGGGATATCGCCTTCAGCGCCTCTCTTTCTCCCCCATGCCCTTTCAAGCGGCCAGGAGCCCGGCAATGATGATCAAGTACATTTTTACCGCGACCGCGGCGATCGGATGCCTATTGTCCGGAAGCGCCGGCGCGGCCACCGCATCCACGTCGTCGGTCGCGGCGAAAGCGGCCTTTACGGCTGCGGCCACGGCGACATCCACAACGGATTGTTACGGGCATGTCATCCAGCTTGTCGCGACCGACGGCGGCATTCTCTACATTTACACCGACGGCGGTGTGCTTGGGGTCGTACCCCCTGGCGATGCCAATTACGCCGGCGACATGGCCCTCGCGACGTCAGCCCTCATGGGCGGCAAACAAGTTTTTGTCAGGCTGTACGGGACCTCGTGCAATGTCGGCAGCTTTACGCAGGTCGAAGGCGTCATGCTGTCTTCGTCAAATTAGCTGCTTCGTCATCACGCCATTGCCGAACGTCTCGACGATCGGATGCAGCGCCGCATCCATCCGTGTCGTCGTCCAGAGCCTCAGGCTCGCCTGCGCTGTCAACGGCCGTGCCCGCCTGCCCCTCGTTATCGGTGCTCTGCCGCACCTCGCCCAGCATGCCGTAGGGGCGTAGACGTCCCCACCACTCAAATTCCTGACATTTCCAGACACCATAGATGTTCCGCTTCATTCTCTCCCTGTGGCGCCGACTGTTCGACTGGCTCGTTCCATTCGCCCAGCGCCGATGCCGCACCCACGGCAGGCATGCCTCGGGAGTACCCTCATCACAGCGCCGTTCGAGAAAGCCGACCTGGGTCGTCCAGCGCGTCATCCGCCTCAAGGCGCTGATGCCGGACGCCGGCTGCCGGCGAATCGCCACGACGTTCAACCGGCCATCCGGCCGGACGCCGCCATGAGATCTTCGGCCTGATCGACCACGGCACCCGCCGGCTGCTCGCGCTGAAGCCGCTCCCGACCGTGTCGTCCTGGACGCTGCTCGGCCATCTCTGCCTCGCGATCAGCCGGTTCGGCAAGCCCCGGGTCTTGCGCACCGACAATGCGTCCGTGTTCACCTCGCGCCGCTTCCGTGCCGCGCTCGCCCTGCTCGGCATCCGCCACCAGCGCAGCGAGGTCGGCTGCCCCTGGCAGAACGGCCGGATCGAGCGCCTGTTCGGCACGCTCAAGCAAAAGCTGGATCGATGGAGCGTCGCCGACCGGGGCGAATTGGCCCGCGCGCTCGCCCTGTTCGCCGTCTGGTACGACATCGTTCGCCCGCACCAGAATCTGGACGGACGCACCCCGTTCGAGGCTTGGCACGGCATCGATCCCTTCGCGCACCCGCCGCGCCGGGCGGCCTGGTTCAGCGCCTGGGACGGTCTGCTGACGGGGTATGTCATGCGACGATAGCGCTTCCCAAATGGCACCTCCGATCGAACGGCATCGACCGCGCCCCGTCCGGCGGCGTGGGGGGAAGTTCGTCCGCGACAGGACGGATTGCAGCCGCTTTGGGCCGATCCGTATCGGAAACGCCGCTCAATCCAGTTCTCGTGTGTCTCGATCAACACGATCGGCATGACGAAATCCCGGCTGGCATCGCCCGCGGCGACGGAAAGCGGTGCGCGAACGCTTATCGGACGGTCGGACAGGACAAGTGTCACCGTAACTCCTGTTTATGAACTTTAACAGATCTCAATATATTAATTGACAACCTATAGGCACCCTCATCGTATCTGTCCGAATCCCATTGATCCAGCGTCAGAACAAACAGTCTATCGGATACATAACAATACATATGGTCTTCGACGTAATAAACTTTTGGTGCAATTTCATCTTTTGATTTTATTATCGTTATTTTCGCGCATGCACGAGCGTCAGTGTCGCGGAAATTGAGGTTCGAAATACTCAGAATCTCGTCGTCTGGATTTTTTGATTTATATGTAGACGCAATATCACTCTCATTTATTGGCTCAATTTCCCGAACGGAAATCATTTGAGAGCCCCTCGGTATTACAGCCCCTTCTTCTCTATTTTTTGAACTAATGAGGGTCAAATTACCCGGGGCCGCATTTATCCGGAACCAACTCGCAGGATATTTTATCGAAAACCCTGCTTTACTTGAAAAAGTCTCTAAATTTTTGTCACTCCCATTCGCAGGAGATATAAGACACGCACCCAATACATAGGATGCCGCAGCCCACGCTATATTGCCCCGCTTTAATATCACCGCGACCTCACTTATTTAAAACCTTTGTATCTCAAGTTACCAGGATCTCCGCCAAGCGCACTAATAACATTAGTCGCGTTCCTCAAGCCATCCGAACAATTGCCATGGCAATAAACGGAGTACAGAGCACTGAAAGACGTAAGCCCTTGCCCGAAATAATTCCCGCCATCTCTCCCGATCGTTTTTGCCTCGCTATATATTGAAGATTCGACACTATCAAATGGTGAGTCCGATCCATTATATCGATTATTAAATATATTGTTATCTCCAGAAGTAATATTTACCCCATAACTCGTCTCGGCAGCCGCGATACCAACCAAAGTTCTTGGATCCACCCCATATTGAATGGAGTCCTGAACTATTAAATAGCCCTCACCCAGCAATGGAGAGTTCGGGGAGTGTTGATATATGTATTCATCAATCTGGGCCGCCAACGCGACCGGATCTGTTGGGTCATACCCCCGCTGAGCACTGTTGCCCAACTCATTAAAGAGATACCTAAGTTCCCCCGACGCGATCCGTCATACCGGAACCGGTTTTCCCCAGACGTCGCAATGGCTTGAGCCGTCCTCCTCCTCGAAGCCCAGTGGCTTCCGTTCCGTTTTTGCCCAGAGGCGCATTCTGGCTCGCGCGGACGCGCACGACAAGGTGGCGATCGACGGAATCGCGTTGAAGAATCAGCAGCTAAAAAGAAAGGGGCACCCGTAGGCACCCCTGTTCCGTCCGTCGTTCGATGTGTTGGGGAATCAGGTCCCGGCGGTCTGCCGATGCAGCCTGGCCGGGTGCGTGGCGTCGTGGATCGCCTTGAGCTGCGTCAACGACACGCGCGTATAGATCTCGGTCGTGGTCAGCTTCTCGTGGCCGAGCATGGCCTGGATGTAGCGGATGTCGGCCCCGGCTTCGAGCATGTGCGTCGCCATGGCGTGGCGGAACAGGTGGCAGGCGCCGGGCTGACGGATGCCCGCCGCTTCCAGGTGGCGCTTGATCAGACCGCCGAGCTTGCCGGGATCGAAGGGACGGCCATCGTCGTCCAGGAACAGCGCCTGCTCGTCCTGGCCGAGGGCCAGCCCCGGCCGCACCTCGATCAGATAGCGGGCGATCCAGGCGCAGGCGCGCGCGCCGATCGGCACGAGCCGATCCTTCGCCCCTTTGCCGAGCCGCACCATGAGCGCGCCGCGTTCGGTATCGACGTCATGGAGCTTGAGGTTGGCGACCTCCATGCGACGGATGCCGGTCGAGTAGAGCGTTTCCATGATCGCCCGCGCGCGCAGGCCGTCCGGTGTCGCGGGATCGGCCTCGGCCAGCACCGCTTCGACCTCGGCGATCGTCAGCAGGCCCTTCGGCAGGGTCTTGGGCTTGCGCGGCAGGTCAAGGTCGGCCGCCGGATTGTAGAGCACATGGTTCTGCCGGGCGAGCCAGCGGAACCAGGCCTGGAGCGGCAGCAGCAGGCCGAGCTGCGCCGCCACGGTGAGCGGCTGGCCGTTGTGCTTGCGGTGCAGATAGACGGCCCGCTGATAGCGTTCCAGCATCGGCTTCGTCACCTCCTGCGGCCGGTCGATGCCGCGCTCCGTCGCCCAAGCGATGAACCGGATGATAGCGAAGCGCTGGTGTTCGATCGTGCGTGGCGAGTAGCCCCGGATCGCCTCCCATTCATGGAATGCGGTCTGATAGGCACTCATCAGGCTGGCGGCCGGCGATGCCTGTTTCGTCCGGCGTGCCATCGATCAGGCCGACGCCGCCAACGGATACGACAGGACGGCGGCCCCATTCCGCAGGGGGTGCGATTCCGTCCCTTCCGTCGTCTCTTCGTCCGAATCCTTGGCATCCTGCGGCATAGCGACGATCGGGGCGCGCCGACCGGCGCCCGACAGGCCGCCGACCGCAGTCCGACCAGGGGCCGACCGGGGTTCCGGCGACCCCGACCGCGCGGCATCGTGGGCATGGGGACGGGCATGGAGTCCGGCCACATCGATCAGCCCGGACAGGTGCGGCTTCACGGCACCGTCGCCATCGTAAAGCAGCTCATAGGCGAAGCTCTGCCCGACCCGATGGACCAGCAGGTATTCCAGCTCGGCCAGGCGGCCGAGGTGCAGCTTCAACTGCGTGTCGCCCCAGCCCGAGGCGTCGCGGATCTCCTTGCGGGTGAAGCGCACGGCGCCGACCGACGTGGCGCGAACGCGGGCCTGGTCGCGCACATGGTCGATGACGGCGCCCAGCACGCGCCGCGTCTGCGGCGGCAGCTCGTCCAGGCTACGGCCCAGCACCTCATGCGCCAGACGGTTCGCCAGCGCGATGTCGGCCAGGCTCGCCTCGATGTATTCGATCGCCTGACCCTGCACGGTCGTAGTTCGGATCGGCCGCTGATGCTGGTGCAGCAGGGCGATGGTGTCGATCAGGGTCAGGTATTTCTCATGATCGCGCCGGGTCCGCGTCTGGCCGTCGAGGAACGTGAGCTGATCGGCGAACGGGTTGACCACCGCCAAGGGTCGCAGCAGCCGCTGGGCATTGCGATGCACGGCGAGGATGGCTTGGCGCTCCTGCCGGCGGACCAGGCCGGCGAGCGTCCGTTTCTCCCGCTGGAGCCGATGGATCGCCCGCGTCTGCTCGCGGTCCTCATCGACCGTCAGGACCAGGCAGCGGTTCAACAGCTCCTCGTCGACGTCGATCGCGGTCGTCGTCATCATCAGCATGACCGGGCCTTCGACCCGGTATTCCCGCGTCACCAGGTCGCCGGTCTTGGGGTCCGAGCCGGTGCTGGCAATGGTCAACTCGCCCTCGGACTGGAGAAGCTTTAAGGCATAGGACGCGCGCGAGGCGCCTTCCTCCTCGGCGATCGCCAGGATGCGGTGCTTCAGGCTGGTCTCGCCCATGTAGAATAGGCTCTGGCCGGTCATGGCGCTGTATTGCGTGCGGTCCTCCTCCGGCATGAAGGCGAGCACGGCATCCATCAGCGAGCTTTTGCCGGCGGCGCTGGAGGACTGGATCACGATCGCGAGCGGTGCCGCCAGCTTGCGCGAGACGGCCGCCAGGTAGCCGACCAGCTTGTTCGTCGCCTCGCCGACGATGCCGCAGGCGTCGAAGTCGCCGAGGATCCGCGCCGGCAGATCCGGTACGCGCAACAGGTCGAGGGCGGCCTGGCGCTCCAGCTCGTCCATCGCTGGGGACGCCGGTTCCCTCGGCGCCGTCGCCTGGCGGATGGATGCGTCCTGGATCTCTTCGAGCTTCAGCAGCACGCGGCCGAGGTCGGTTTTGAGCACCGCCTCGCCGACCTGCAGCTCGATTGCCGCCTGGGTGATGAAGGATGCCCGTGCCCGCGCGTTGTAGAGGTCGAGCGTATCGACGTGGAACGCCTCGCCGCAGGCGGCCAGCAGATTGACCTTCAACACATCGAACGCCAGGTTCCGCGCCAGGCCGCGCACCCGCCAACGCCGATCGGCGAAGCTGATGACCGTCTCGGCCTCGCTCACCTCGGCCGGGGTCTCGCGCGCCGCCGCCGGGATCACGGCCGCCGGCAAGGGAACCGTCTCTTCAGCCGCTGAGGGAAGGACGGACGGAACGGCAGGGATCTCGACGGACGGGATCGCGACGGACGGCACCGGGATCGCCGGCTCGCGCGCCGGGGCCTTGCCTTCGCCGAGCCAGACCGCTTTGCGGATCAGCACGCCCAGGGACTTCGCGGCCGGCGTCACCTTCAAGGCGTATTCGTTCGCGTCCATGCCCTTCGGGAACTCGATCCGATAGGCGGCCAGGCCGGCCTCGCGCAACCGATCGGCCAGGGCGGCGGCGGCACGATCGCCGGCCTCGTCCCGGTCGAATGCGATCAGCACGCGCGCGATGCCGGCCGCCTTGAACGCGGCCAGGTGATCGTCGGTGACGCCGTTCGTGCCATAGGCCGCCGTGACGTTGCGGAACCCGGCGCACCAGAAGGTCATGGCGTCGATCAACGCCTCGCACAGGATGACCTCGCCGCCGCTCGCGGCCAGGCCGTCCAGGTTCCAGACACCGGCATGCGGGCCGGGCAGATAGAGGTGCTTCGCCGTGCCCTTGCGCAGATTCTCGATGATCTTGCGTCCGTAGATCTCCGCGACCTGGTGGGCTGCGTCGAACACCGGCACGACCAGCGAGCCGTTGAAGTGCTCATGCCCGGTGTCGCGCAGGATGCCGAGCTGTTCCAGCCGGCCCCGCGCCTCGGCACCGGCCTTGCGGGTCTTTTCCGGCAGGCGCAGCCCCAGCGTCCGGTTCGCGAAGCCGAGCCGGAACCGCTCGATCAGCTCGGGATGGCGCAGGCCACGCGCTTCAAGGTAGACCAGCGCCTCCGGACTGGCCTTCAGGGTCTCGTGGTAATAGCCCACCACCTGAGCCAACAGCGCATGGTCGTCGGCGTCGAGGCTGACCGGCGGCGGCAGGCGCCGCACCGTCGATTGCTTCGGCGGGCAGGCGGACGGATCGGCGGCTAAGGGAAGACCTTCCTTCAGCAGCAGCGCCGCATGGCGGAAGCTGACGCCGTTGCGTCGCATCACCCAATCGATCGGGCCGCCGGCGGCATTGCAGCCGAAGCAATGGAACAGGTTCTTCGCCGGGGTCACGATCAGCGACGGCGTCGCCTCGTCATGGAACGGACAGCAGCCGGCGTAATCCTTCCCGGTCTTGGTGAGCACGACCCCGGCATCCTCGACCAGGCGGACCAGGGAGACTTCCGCCTTTAGCCGCTCCAGCTCTGCTTCCGGGATTCGGGCCATGCCGGGATTCTCCAAAAACCTGTCAAGCGTAATTCACGCAAAAAACTCGATTGGAGAGTACTCTGTTTCAGAGTACAGTCAACCGAGTTCAAGGAGATCGGGAGTATGTTGACGGCATCGTTACCCCATCAGGGCTACCCCATGGCCGTCACCGACAAGGCTTTTTATCAGGCGCTCGGCCAGCGTATCGCCGACGCCCGCAAGGCCCGCGGCTTCACTCAGCAGCAGATCGCCAGCGAACTCGGCATCGCTCAGCAGACGCTCGCCCACTATGAGGGCGGCCGGTTGCGCGTCGCCGTCGCTCTGCTGCCGCAACTCGCCAAGGCGCTCACCATCTCCTTCGAGGAACTGATCGGCGACGAGTTGCTGGGCATCGAAGCACGACCGGTTCGGCGCGGCCCGACGCCGAAGCTCCAGCAGCAACTCGAACGCATCCAGCATCTGCCGAAGTCGACTCAGCGGGTCGTCATCCAGATGCTCGATGCCGTGCTCGATCAGGCCCGCAGCTAAAGGAAGAGACCCATGCCCACCCCCCAAGCCCTGATCGAGAAGATCCAGGCCCTGCCTCCCGAGCGATTGGGGGAGGTCGAGGATTTTATCGATTTCATCAGCAGCAAGGCACGGCGTCTCGCCGCCCTCGATCGGCTCCTCGCAATCGCCCCGGCGATCGAAGCCGCAGGCGTTCCGCCCATGAGCGAAGACGAGATCCAGGCCGAGGTCGATGCCGTGCGCGCCGCGCGGCGCCAGCGCCGGAGCGGCCGTGCGGATCGTTCTTGACACCAATGTCGTGCTGTCGGCCCTGCTCTGGCGCGGCACACCCCATCACCTGTTCCAAGCCGTTCGCCAGCAAGAGCGCCTGCGACTCTTCACCAGCAACGCGCTGCTGGAAGAACTGGCCGAGGTTCTGACCCGCCCGTCGCCCGCCAAGCGCCTCGCCCTCATCGGCCGGACCGCCCGCGACGTGTTGGGCGATTACGTCGAGGTGGCCGAGTTGGTCACGCCGGACACCGTGCCCCGCGTGGTGCCCGACGATGTGGACGACGACCAGGTCATCGCCGCCGCCGTCGCCGCCCAAGCGGAGTTGATCGTCTCCGGCGATCGGCACTTGCTCACCCTCGGCACCCACCAGGGCATCCGCATCGTCACGGCCGCCGACGCGATCGGGATCATCGCCGCAGCTTGATCGCTGCCGTGAAGCCCCTCACCGGACCGACACACTCCCCCCTGAAGGCAGAAGGGCCGAGAGGCCCGTTGACCGGGCTCGGAGCGTCGCAGCGGAGAGGGCCGCTGGGCAGCGCCCGGCGGTAGGCCGCACGGAGGTCGCCAGCGACCAAGCCCACAAGCGACGGAACGCGGGAACGCTGCTGACCAGGACCGTATGTCCGACAACTCCCGCCAAGTTTCACCCCCTCACCGGTGAGCCCGCCAGACGCTCACCGGTAACGGCACCGCCGCATCCCTCGCCGGAGCCCGAGGCGCCAGCCGAGGCCGTAGGCGACGCTCCGGACGCGCCCCAGACCCCGTCTTTGGCCCGCCAAAGACATATCTTGCTACCACTCTTCCAACCGCTCCGATCCCGCCTTATTCTCTCCTCATGGTGCCCAAGCTCATTCTCGGTGGTTCGATCCGTGCCGCCGCCCAATACGTGCTCCAACCGGAAGCACACCGGGCCGCCTATCCCGATCCGGCCGCCGCGCACATCAACATCGAACGCACCGCCGCCTACGTGCTCGACAACCGGGGCGGGGATCGCGTCGCCGCCATCGCCACCGTCAATCTCGGGCTCGATGCCATCGATCCGCTCGACCGCATCGCCGCCAACGATGCCTGGCGCCGCATGGCCGAGACCGCCGCCAATGCCGACGCCCTGAAGCGCCAGGCCGGCATCAAGCCGACCGGACGCAAGCCCCAGCACATCGTCGCCCATCTCATCCTATCCTGGGCGCCCGACCAGACTCCCGACCAGACCGATATCGATCATGACGCCATGTTCGCCGCCGGTCGCGCCGCCATGGCCCGCATCGGCCTCGCCGATCGCCAGGCCCTCATGGTCATCCACCAGGACCGCGAGCATCGCCATCTCCATGTCGTGGCCTCGCGCGTCTCGCCCCAGGACGGCCGCATGGCCCGCCTGTCCAACGACCGGCTCGGCCTGTCGCGCTGGGCCGAAGCCTATGAGCGCGACCATGGCGGCATCCGCTGCGCCCGCCGCGTCGAGAACAACCGCCGCCGCGATCTGGGCCAGTTCGTCCGTCACCGCGCCGAGCCCGATCGGGTCCGCGAGTTGCAGGCCAAGATTCGCCCGATAGAACCCCACGCTTTTCAGGCCGCAGCCCGCGACCTCGCCGGCCCCGAACTCCGCGCCGCCACCGACCGCGCCGATGCCGAGCGCCGGCTCAAGGCCCTCGGCCTCCGCCTCGAACCCGGCCCACGCGGCGGCTGGACCGTCACCGACGGCACCCACCGCGCCAAGCTCTCCGCCGTCGCATCCGGCATGACCAAGCTCGAACGAACCTGGGAGAACAACCGCCTTGAGCGAACCCGACCAGCCGAATCTGATAGAGACCTGGCGCGGCCAGCCGACCCGGATCGAGGCCCAGATCGCCAGCCTCCAGCAGCAGCTCGACCGGATCGAGAACCGGCCGCCGCCGGAGATCGAGCCGCTGGTCCGGCAGTTGGAAGCCCTGACCCGTCGTCTGGAAGCCGACCCGCAGATCCAGCGCTTGGAACAGACCGGCAAGAGCGCGGCGGAACTGGCGACGGCCCTGGAAGCGACGACCCGCCGCCTCACCGACCTGGTGGCGGAACTGCGCGCCCAGCGCTTCGACCACGAGAGACGCCGCCGCCTGCTGCTGTGGCTGCCGATCACGGCACTCCTGATCAGTCTGGCCGGCAACGGCGCGACCGTCTGGCTCGCCTGGGACTCGAACCGGACCATCCTCGCCGCCTGGAGCTGGAAGGGGCAGATCGAGGGCTGGGCAAGCTGGGCCGGCCAGATGCTCCAGGACATCAACCAGCGCCTCGCCCCTTCGCCGAAGCCCTCCGCGCGGCCTCAACCGAAGTAGACCCCCGTCTGCACGCCGCCTGGCTCGATCGCGCCGCAACCCGGGCCGACGCGCTCGCCGCGATCATCGCAGAGACCGGCCAAGCCGCCGACCGGCTCGCCGCCGGGCGCCAGGTCGTCCAGACCAACCAGGCTCTCGCCGACCAGGCCGACCAGCGCTTGCGCACCCGGCTCGCCGCCGCCTATGCCGATCCGGCCGCCGCCCACGCCGCCTGGTTCACTCTCGCCCGCGACCAGGGCCTTGCCGGCGCCACCGCCGCCGTCACCCGCGACCCGGCCGCCCTCGGGCCCCTCAAGGGCCGACGCATCCTGTTCGGCCTCCTCGCCAATCGCGACCGCGCCGACGCGCTCGCATCCGCCCGCCTCATCCCAGAGGACGGCGCCGACGCCTGGAATACCGCCATCCGGCGCGATATCGACAAGGCCGCAACCCACCAGCTCGACCGGATCGAAGCCGGCCCCGAACTGACCCAGCGCCGCGACGCCATCGCCGAACTCGGCCCCCATCGCGCCGCCAACCTGCGCCGACAGGCCCAAGCCCTCCGACAGGGGGCCGACATCGCCGACCTCCAGGCCGCCGTCCGCCAAGCCCGGCAGGTCGGCCCCCGCGCCGATCGGGCCGGCACGCTCGGCTGCCTCTGGGCCGACAGTCTCGCCGGACCCGAACGCATCCGCATCGAGGGCATCGCCGCAGCCAACCAACGCGCGTTCCAGGGACTGCTCGCCGACGCCTTCAAGCTCCGCGAGCCCATCGCCTTCGCCGCATGGTCGCTCGCCATCGCACGATCCCTCTCGCGCGGCATCGACCGATCAAGGTAGTGCCCGAAGCTCAAGGGATTTCGCCGATTTTGACGGCGCTACCGCTGCGCATGCGGTGCCGATAGCGCAGCGCTATACATCCAACACACTGATATCAATCGAAAATCCCGCAGCCATAGCTGCATCAGATGTGTCATTCCCTGCCCACCATCTTGCGTAGCGGACGCGCGCCGGAGAGATCGGATCGGGCAGAGGTCCCAGGCTTATCGTTCAGGTTTGGCGCGCCAACTCCCCACCGTAACTCCCGTAACTCCATAGAGTCACTATCTCTTGGATTTCAGTTCTAACACCAAGAATTGATAAAACCGATCAGTGAGTGTACTTGGGTAAAGAGAGCGAAGGGAATCCAATCGATCCAAAGATATATTTGGATCGATTTTCAATGAAAGCGCCATCGCATTTATGGATGCGCTAGGATGCTTATGCGATTGCTCGGAAATGACAAATTCCAGAAGATGGGTCACGTCAATTATTCTAGAAAAAAAACCCATTCCCGCAAACAAAAAATCTCTAATTAAAATTCTTACCGAATCATCCACCTCAATAATTGAATTTATATTGTAATCAACACTCGATCTTTGATCGCCGTGCAAATCATTTAGAGCATAATTTAGAGGTTTTATCAAAAATGGAACGCCCACGCGCTGGGACATTGCCCCCGTTTCGAATCCTTTATTTCCCATTTTCCTGAAGACTGACTTGATAATTCTATAGGCCGCCGGACAGTACACTCCCAATGCAGGCAAAATTGACAATTCGCCGAGTCTCGCCTGAAATGACACAGCAAGGCCTTTCCATATTACCCCATCTATAGAGGAAGTATAGAGCCCAGGAACCAAACGCTCAAAACCCTCTACGGACATTAAAATTTCTAACTTCCTATCGTAGTCCTCAATAAGATCACTCATCGGAAATGCTCAAAATTATTTCGGAGTTAGCGGATTTATTGGTCTAACACCTTGATCAATTAGAGAAACGCCTGGCGTTAACTGCGCAAAAGTGGAGCGCGGACCAAGCGGTATGGCTATGCCATCACTAATAGCCCCCATGACGGCGATCTGATTATTCGTCATCACCCCGTTTCCAGTCTTTATTTCCTCGAAAAGATAGTACCTCTGCGCTGAATCATCAGTTACCGGGACATCTCTATAAGCAGTTATATCTACGAATGATTTTAGACCGGTTGTCGGATCTTGATACAGAACCTGAGTTGTTACATTATAACCTTGAAATTCAAGCTCAATAACACGCAGATATTCTCCAATCAAGCCAACAGCATTATTCAGCAGAATTTGAGGGGTCCGTATAGCAGCTGCATTAAAGAGATACCCGAACGCGCCGGTAATCGCACCATTTTCGAACTTGCCGCCGCCGAGGATCGAGCCGACACCCCCGGCTGTCGTGGAGGCCAGCAACGCGACGGTGAACCCTTGCTTGAAGGTGGCCAGGCCGCTGATATCGCCGAGCGCAGCACCCGCAGCGCCGCCACCGCACGAACCGCCTCCGGCAGCCGCGGCCGCACAACCGACCGCCGCATGCCCCAGGACGTTCAACACCCCGTTGGTCGTGCCGAGATATTGGGCCGGTGTCTCACCGGCAAGATTAAGGCCCGTGTCGCCAAAATCACCGTCCGTAACACCTCCGACCGCGGCGAACGCAAGTTGCTCTCCATAAGCTATCGCTCCAGCCTTAAACGCTTGGCCAACGCTGCCGGTCTCGACCCCGGCGACATAGGCCGCGACCAGGGCCGAGCAGGGTCCGCAATAATAGGCCGCGACGATTTCGGCGAGGGTTCCCAGGATCGGCGCCGCCCGAAGGATCTCGCCATCGACCTTGAACTGCAAACGGAACGGGAAGGTCGCGGCTTTGAACACCGGCTTCCAGAAGCAGCCCAGAAAGCACATGCCCGACGGATCGGAATAGCGCATCGGGTTGTTGCCGGCATAGGCATAGGGATTGGCACCGCCGGCGAGACCGATCGGGTCGGCGCTGACGAACCGCCCGGTCAGCGGGTCGTACAGCCGCGCGTTCAGGTCGGACAGGCCGACGTCGGCCAGGCTCTCCTCGCCGATATAGCCGCGGTCGGTCTGGCTGGTGATCGCGTCGCTGCCGTCGGTCGTGCCATTGGCATAGCGCCGCTTGCCCCAGGCATCGTAGCGGTCTTGCTCGACCACGGCGCCGTTCACGTCGGTCAGCGCCGTGACCGAGCCCAGCATGTCGCGGTGAAAATAGCGCGGCGTCACACTCGTGCCGGCCGACGTCACGGTCCAGACCACCTCGCCGGCCGTGACGTAATGGTTCTTGGTCACGGCTCCGCCCGCGGCCGAGAGATCCTCCTCATAGGCGCCGCTGATCGGGTCGCTGAGATAGGTCGTCGTGCCCTGCGGCGAGACTTGGGTCAGGCGGGCATGCGACGGGTCGTAGCTGAACGCGATGGTCTGGCCGCCGGCGGTGACCGAGGCCGCCATATTGTACGAGGTCCAGACATAGCTCCGCTCCGTCCCGGCCGCGTACGACGCCGCATAGGGCGAGCTCGATGAGACGTCGGCGCTCTGCAACTGATGCGGCCCGGCGCCGCCGGCCGCGCCATAGGTGAAGCTGCCGACATCCGACTTGCTCAGCAGATTGCCGATCTGGTCGTAGCCGTAAGTCACCGCGGCATTGGCGCCGACCCTGGCCGAGACCAGCCGGTTGAGCGCGTCATAGCCGAATGTCTCGCTCAGGCTCTGCGTGCCGTCCGTGCGCGACAGGATATTGCCGACCGGGTCGTAGCCATAGCTCAGCGACTGCACGGCGTTGTTGGCGCCGGCCACGATCGATTGCAGCTCGCCGTTCTGCGGATTGTAGACGCGCGTTGTCGCCACGCCATTGCCGAAACTCTCGCCGATCGGATGCAGCTCCGCATCCATCCGCGTCGCCGTCCACAGCGTGCGGGTCGCCTGCGCGTCGCTCTCCGCCTCTTGGGCCGCATAGCCATAGGCATTGTAGCTGCGCGTCGCGACGAAGCCCGACGGATAGGTGATGCTGGCGACCCGGCTGTCGGCATCGTACGCGGTCGTATAGCTGTAGACGGCGCCGCCGATGGTCTGGGTCGATTGGGTCGGCCGCGATAGCCCGTCATAACTCAGGCTCAGCGCATAGCCCTGGTTGGTTGCCGCCGAGGCCAGCTTGCCGACGCCATGGGCGGCACTGTCGTAGCGCCAGCTGCTGGTCAGGTCCGGCTCGGTCCGCGAGATCGTCCGGCCCAAGAGGTCGTAGGCGGCGGTGACGACCTGGCCCTTGTTGTCGGTCACCTGGACCGTCTCGCCCAGCACGTCATAGGCATACTGCCAGGTGCCCGTGTCCGGGTCCTGCTTGGTCACCATCCGGCCGCGCTGGTCGTAGCTCATCGCGACGACATTGCCGGCCGGGTCGGTGACGCTGGTCAAATCGCCGACCGGGTCATAGCCATAGCGGGTCGTATTGCCCAGCGTGTCCGCGACCGAGACGACCTTGCCCTGGCTGTTCTTCGTCGTGGTCAGGGTCTGGGCATTGGCGTTCTGATCGACACCGACCAGACCGTGATAGGCATGGGTCGAAACGGTGCCGTCCGGCGCGACCGAGCGAGTGACCCGGTGCAGGATGTCGAACGTCGAGACGCCATATTGCGGCGTGCCGGTCAGGGCGAAGAACGGCCGGCTTTGCTGCGCCGCATTGCCCAGCGAATCATAGACGACCTGGCTGCGCGAGACCGTGCCGTCGAACCCTTGCACGTCGTTGATCAGGCTGCGCCCGAGCAGGTCGTAATAGGCGGTGCGCTGCGGCCCGATCTGGGTCGTCCCGTTCGCGGCATAGGGCGTGACCTGAGCGCTATAGGCAATGCCGCTGGTCTGGGCGGGATTGTAATAGAGATAGCCATAGGTCGCGCGCGTACCGTCCGCCGCCGTGTCGCTCGCCTTGCGGCCGAACCCGTCGTAGGTCGAGCTGCTGGTCTCGAAATTGGCATCCGTCGTCTGAAGAACGCTGCCGAAGCGCGGATCGAATTGGAGCCCCGTCGATTGACCCAGCGCATTGGTCACGCTGGTCGCAAACCGGCCGATCGCGTCGTAGCTGCTGGTGCTGGTTCGCGTCGGAACGCCGGCGCCGACGGTGGCGACCGACAGCTTGTTGCCATAGGCATCGTAGACATAATCGGTCTCGAGCCGATAGGCCGGGCTGTTCGGTTCGACGACGGACTGGGTCAGCAGCCCGGTCGTGCCGCTATAGGCGAAGCTCGAGGTTCGGGTGATCGTGGCGCCATTGGCGGTGCTGGCCACGACCGACTGGGTCAGGCGCCCGAGGAACCAGCGGGGGTTGGTGCTGGTCACCGGATCGACGATGTCGCCATAGCTGTTCGTCGTCGTCTGGCTGAAGCCGTCGCTGGTCGAACTCGTGATAGCCACTACGTCGCCGTAGGCGTTGGTCCCCACGCAGGCTGCAGCACTATTGGTAAAATCATAAACATAGCTCGCCGCCGTGGTCGGCAGCGCCGTGCCGTCGAGATCGAAACTGGATGCCGTCACGCTGGTCGCCACGACCGCGTAGCGGTTCCCGGCCAAAGCGCAGCCTAGGTATCCGGTGGAGGATGATGAGAGCAGCGGGCTCGTCGAGCGTTTACCGTTCCAGAGATAGGTCGATGACGTCGCGACCGTGCCGGTAAAAGGAAAGGCCTGATTAAAGTCCTGCTCGGCATAGAGTTGCGTCGGCCCATCGAGCGTCGCGAGAGAGGCGAAGCCCAGGAAGCCCCGACCATGCAGATCCATCTGGGCGCCGCTATAGAGATAGCTCGTCGCATTCGTCCCGCCGGCGCCGTTCGTCTGGGCGGTGCTCGCAGCGACCCAGAGCCCGCCGGTGTAATCCAGCGTCGGATAGGCCGCCGACGACCCCTTGGTGTAGGAGGCATAATTGTCGATCGGGGCGTAGCTGATCTGCACCTGGGCCGAAATACCGTTGGTGATGCTCGCGACCGTATCGGGCTGTGGGTTGCTGTCCGCCACCCAAAATTCGACGGGCCCGGTCGACAGACCGTTCGCATCGATGCCGTTCCACATCACGCTCGCCTTGCCGACCCCCATGACGTCAATCGGGACGGGACGCCAGCTCGAGGAATTGCCGCTGAGGGCAGGAAGAGCGGGTCCGGCGCGAAAGGTGCCGTCGCCATTGCCGAGCCACAGCGTTCGTGTTCCGGTCGTGGCGCCGGCCGCCGTTTCCGAGTCCCACAGGATATCGAGTCGGCCATCGCCGTCGAAATCCGCAACGATCGGACGCGCGCCGGTCGGCGCTGTCGTCGTGGTCGCGGTAAAATTGCCGTTGCCGTGTCCGATCCAGATCGTCGCGGCGCCGGTCGAAAGGCCGTTGGCGTTGGCCGCATACCACAGAATGCCGCTGTTCGCGTCGGAGCCGAAGTTACCGACCACCGGCGTCATGCCGACGACGGCATCCCAGAGAACGGATGAGACGCCGCCGACGTTGCCGTAAGATCCGGCGGTTGCCGAGTACCAGATGACCGGGGTCGAGGCGGCGTTGGACGGTGCCCAGAAGATGTCGGCCTTGGTGGTGCCGGCAAAATTGCCGATCAGCGG
>Ga0302313_10000770_pt1 | contig 26232 bp, 25 predicted proteins | sample III_Palsa_N2_2_FD_200454 | JGI IMG/M metagenome (GOLD analysis project Ga0302313, IMG submission 200454) | Peat permafrost microbial communities from Stordalen Mire near Abisko, Sweden - III_Palsa_N2_2 | ecosystem: Environmental > Terrestrial > Soil > Palsa > Peat permafrost | place: Sweden...
TGAGTTCATCGCCAGCTACCTGCAGACGAACAGCACCCAGGTCGCGGCGGCTGCCGTCGCGCTCGCGACGCAAATCCAGACCATCGTCGCCAACGGTGCCACGCACGTAGTGCTGATGACCGTGCCCGACATCGGCCAGACGCCCCTCGGCGTCGCCGCGAACGCGCAGGCGGCCGGGTCTGCGGCGTTGCTGACCGGGGTCAGCGCCGCCTTTAACGGGATCGTCGAGCAGGCGCTCGCGACGCAGATTGCCTCGCACACGGTCATCGTTGCCGATGCGTTCGCGTGGCTCGACACCGTCCTGCTGCCGAACGCCCAGTCGCTGGGCTTCACCACGACCAATACCGGCACGGCGTGTAACCTGACGGCAATGGCGGCTAACGCCACCAAGTACGCCACGGCGAATCCGGCTGTCCTGAACGGTCTGACTCCGGCCGAGTACGGTTCGCAGTTCGCCTCATCGCTGTTCTGCTCGCCGGCGACCTACACGGTGGCGGGGGCTGACCAGACGTATGTCTTCGCTGATACGGTCCACCCGAGCACGCACTCGCACGCACTGTTCGCGCAGTTCGTCGAGCAGCAGATTGCGGCGACGGGATTGGGCAAGTAAGGCAAGACGGGCGACGGTGGATCGAGGTGATCTGCCGTTTTGCCGGTTTGATGAGGAAAGGCCCGGCTGGGTTAAGCCGGGCTTTTTCTTTGATTCTTTGAGCGAGTCTGGATCTGGGCGCACGGGCTGAATAGTCGTCTGGATAGCGGCCGTCAGCACCGTGGTGAAACGCCGTAGCATTGCCGGCATTCATCCCGCAAGTCGCGGCGTGTCGTCAGGAACGATCCTGATAGTGGGCGAGTCGAGGATTGCGCGGACCACCGTATCGTCTCGTGAGAGCACGGCCCATTCGGCCGGATGGTGCAGGTTGGCGTGCACCGAACGCCCGAGCTGCGCGTCGAGTGGCGCCAGATGATCGAGCAGATCGTCCAGACTCACTCGCCCAACGACCATCAGATCGATAACGCTACCCGCCGTGTCCGTCCCCCGCGCCACCGCTCCGAACACGAAGGCTTCGTCGATCTCCTCCGTGAGCGGCGCCAAGGCCTCACGCAGCATACCGGCCAAACCAAACGACTTCGCGCAGATACTGCGCAACTCCGGGTAAAGCGGAAACTCGGTGTTCGCCTGGAAGAGACGCTGGTTGCCCAATCGCGATTCACGCAGCACGCCCGCTTCCCAGAGACGGCGTACCGTATGTTGACCGGCGCCGCTCCCCGCACCTGAGCGGGACATCAGTTCCGCGAGATTAAAGGTCCGTTCGGGCGCCGAGAGGACCAGCGACAGTACTCGCTGCTCGCGCGGCGTGAACATGAAATCGGCGATGCTCATGCGTCTCCCTTGGTGTGGTCAATACCAATTCTTGGCATGAGTATGCCAGCATCTGGCATCTGACCGCAGCTTCACGGCGGAGACTTCTGGGCTGCACGGCCCCTTGGACCTACTCCGGTTGTGTTGCCTATCCCTGCGCTTCGAACGCCGCAGCGGCACGACCGAGCCGGTCGTTCACCGCGATCCATTCGATCGTATCGGGAAGCTTCTCGATCAGGATTCGCGTGACGTTCGCGCGATCGAGTGCACGCAGCAAACCATAGAGTTCGCGCGCGTACACGTGGGGATCCTCGGGCGCCGCGATGAAGTGGACGCCACCGGCATCGGCCCAGCGGCCGGCGCGCGACACGCGAGCCACCAGGGCGACGCGTTCGTTCGCCTCGCGTGCGGCCAGCATAGGTTCCAGCGCTTCGAACGGCAGCAGCGCAAGCGGTGTGCGCGGCGCGTAGTGTGCTTTGAGCGTGCCTGAGGCACGCGGCGCCGTCGCATCCGAGCCATCGGGCAGACGCGGCGCTTCGCCGAGCACTTCGGCAATATCCTGCGGCGTCACGCGGCCAGGGCGCAGCAGTGCCGGGAAACCGCGCGACAAATCGAGAATGGTCGACTCGATGCCGACGTCCGACGAGCCGCCGTCGAGCACATGAATGCTGCCGCCAAACTCGTCGCGCACGTGCTGCGCGGTGGTCGGGCTCACATGACCGAAGCGGTTAGCCGATGGCGCTGCCACCCCGCCGTGACCGCCACGCAGTGCGCTGAATGCTTCGAGAAGCGCCTGCGCCACCGGATGCGAGGGGCAGCGCAAACCCACCGAGTCCTGTCCGCCGCTCACAGCAGCAGGGATACGCGCGGCACGCTTGAGAATCAGGGTGAGCGGGCCGGGCCAGAAAGCATCGATGAGGCGCAGCGCTTCTGGCGGCAGATGCTCGACCCAATATCCCGGATCACCGTGCGGCGCGAGATGCACGATCACCGGATGATTCGCCGGCCGGCCTTTCGCCGCGTAGATTCGCGCAACGGCGTCCGGGCTCTGGGCGTCGCCGCCGAGGCCATAGACAGTTTCAGTGGGAAACGCGACGAGCTCGCCTGCGTCGAGCAGCGCCGCGGCGTATTCGATTTCCGCGGCGCTCGCACCCGGGCCAGTCGAGGTACCGGCAGCGGCATGAAGTGGTTCAGCGCCTTCGACAGCGCCCGCGGCACTTGCTGCTTCAGCGGCTTTCGCCGCCTCGGCAGCCCTCTGCGCCGCAGCCTTGGCAGCAACCTCAGCAGGTTTATCTTGATCCGGCATGATGCGAGCGCGTCAGCCCTTCAGGATATGCAGCAGCCGCGCGCAATCGCGCGCCGCCGTGCGGGCTTCATCGAGCGTCGCAGCGGTGAAGTTCACATGACCCATCTTGCGGCCAGGACGTGCCTCTTCCTTGCCGTACAGATGCAACCGCGCGGCCGGCATCGCGGCCACTTCGTGCCAGGGCGGCGTGACCGCAGCACGCTTGCCGCCGTCCGGAAACCAGATATCGCCGAGGATATTCAGCATCACCGCCGGCGAGTGCTGGCGCGTGTCGCCGAGCGGCATGCCCGTCATGGCGCGGACCTGCTGCTCGAACTGGCTGGTCGCGCAGGCATCGACGGTGTAGTGGCCGGAATTGTGCGGACGCGGCGCCATTTCGTTAGCCACCATGGAGCCGTCTTCCAGAATGAAGAACTCGACGCACAGCACGCCGATATAGCCGAGCCTATCGGCAATCTGCAGCGCAGCCTGTTGCGCCTGGCTAACGAGCGCCGGACTGGCATCCGGCGCGGGCACTATGGTGTGCGACAGCACGCCGTCGCGGTGGGCGTTTTGCGCGAGCGGATAAACCACCGAGGTGCCGTTCGCGCCGCGCGCGATCAGCGCCGACACTTCGAACTTCAACGGCAGGCGCTTCTCCAGCACACACGGCACGCCGCCGAGCGACGCATGCGCTTCGCGCACTTCTTCGGCGTTGCGCACACTCACCTGCCCCTTGCCGTCATAGCCGAGGCGAGCAGTCTTCAAAATGCCGGGCAGCACCGCAACGAGCGCGGCGTCCTTGAGCGCGGCGAGCGCCTGCGACGATTCGATCACCACGTGCGGTGCCACAGCCACGCCCGATTCGGCAATAAAGCGCTTCTCGGCGATGCGGTCCTGCGCCACCGCTACACATCGGCCAGCCGGGCTGACAAAAGTGGTACGCGCGAGAAAATCGAGGCTCGCGGAAGGCACGTTCTCGAACTCCGTCGAAACCGCTGCGCACAGGCGCGCGAGTTCGGTGAGCGAGGCTTCGTCGTCGTATGCGGCACGCAGATGGCGGTCCGCCACAGCGCCCGCCGGACTGGCTTCGTCCGGGTCAAGCACGGCGACGCGGTAGCCCATCGCCTGGGCGGCAAAGCAGAACATGCGGCCGAGCTGGCCGCCACCTACCATGCCAAGCCAGGCGCCGGGCATGATCGGTGAAACCGGTGTGTTGTCTGGATTCATCTCAGTGGTCGGTCACGGCCGGCGCACATGAATGTGCGCCGCACCGGGGGTCAGGCAATGGACATCAGGCCGATCGGATCATTCGAATCAATCGGGCCAGCTCATTGTGCAAACTTAGCAGGCGAACTTCGCGGGCAAACTTAGGCGCACCAAACCGCGCTTACAACGCGGGCAACACCATCGCGTGCGCGGCTTCGTTCTGACGCACACGGAACGCAGCCAGCGCGTTCGCGTATTCGGTCGACGTCACGCTCAGAATCGACACCGCGAACAACGCAGCATTCGCCGCGCCTGCTTCGCCAATGGCAAACGTCGCGACTGGCACGCCCTTGGGCATCTGCACGATCGAATGCAGCGAATCGACGCCCTTCAGGTACTTGCTCGCCACCGGCACGCCCAGCACCGGCACCGTCGTCTTGGCGGCCAGCATGCCGGGCAGGTGCGCGGCGCCACCGGCGCCCGCGATGATCGCGCGCATACCGCGCTCGCGCGCCTTTTCCGCATACTCGAACATCTCGTCGGGCATGCGGTGCGCGGACACGACCTTCGCTTCGTACGGTACGCCGAATTCCTGCAGGATCGCAACAGCGTGCTTCATGACTTCCCAGTCGGAACTGGAACCCATCAGCACGCCGACCAGCGGCGCAGCATGCGTATGCGCAGTTTGTACCGCCTGGGCAGTCTGGACTTGGCTCATCTGTGAAACTTCCTCATCTTCCTTGGCTGCAGGCGCGGCGTTAAGCGAGCTTCTGCCCGGTCAGGCGCTCGAGCGCTTCCTGATACTTCGCGGCCGTCTTCGTGACTACTTCGTCCGGCAGCTTCGGCGCCGGCGGCTCTTTCTTCCACGACTGCGTTTCCAGCCAGTCGCGCACAAACTGCTTGTCGAACGACGGTGGATTGGTGCCCACCTGGTATTCGTCCGCCGGCCAGAAGCGCGACGAATCGGCGGTCAGCGCTTCGTCCATCAGGTACAGCTTGCCGTGATCATCCAGACCGAATTCGAACTTCGTGTCGGCAATGATGATGCCGCGCGTCGCCGCGTAATCCGCCGCTTCCTTGTACAGCTTGATCGAGATGTCGCGGATCGTGGCCGACAGTTCGGTGCCGATGCGGCGTTCCATCTCGTTGTACGTGATGTTCTCGTCGTGGTGGCCCATTTCGGCCTTGGCTGCCGGCGTGAAGATCGGCTCAGGCAGCTTCTGCGCATTTTGCAGACCCGGCGGCAGTTCTACGCCGCATACCGCACCCGTGGCCTGGTAGTCCTTCCAGCCGCTACCGGCCAGATACCCGCGCACCACAGCTTCGACCAGGATAGGCTCGAGGCGCTTCACCACGACGGCGCGGCCCTTCACCTGCTCGGCTTCGTCCGCCGCGACCACCGATTCCGGCGCGACGCCGCTCAGGTGATTCGGCACGATGTGCTTGAGCTTGTCGAACCAGAAATTGGCCATCTGGTTCAGCACGCGACCCTTGTTCGGAATCGGCTCGCCCATGATGACGTCAAACGCCGACAGACGGTCGGTGGTCACGATCAGCAACTGGTCGTTGCCCACCGCATAGTTGTCGCGGACCTTGCCGCGGCCAAGCAGCGGCAGCGAGCGGAGCGTGGATTCGTAGAGGGTAGACATCGTCGTAGTTCGCTAAAAGTGAGACAAAAATGAGACCGGAACAAAAGGGAAACGCCGTTCCCCCTATGATGCGGGAACGGCGAAGCGGACCGCAACCTGGCCGGATGGCCAGGTCCATGCTGTGCTGCCAGCTTAGTGGACGACCTGTGCGAGACCGCCCGACTTGTACTTCTCCGCAATTTTATCAAGCGAAACCGGCTTGATCTTGCCAGCCTGCCCTTCGGCGCCAAAGGCGACGAAACGGTCCAGGCAAACCTTCTTCGCCGCTTCGCGCGCCGGCTTCAGGTAATCGCGCGGGTCGAATTTGCCCGGATTCTCCGCCATGTAGCGACGGATCGCGCCGGTGATCGCCAGACGCAAGTCAGTATCGATATTAACCTTGCGCACGCCGTGCTTGATACCTTCCTGAATTTCTTCGACCGGCACGCCGTAGGTTTCCTTCATGTCGCCGCCGAATTCGCGGATCTCCGCGAGCAATTCCTGCGGCACCGACGACGAACCATGCATCACCAGGTGGGTGTTCGGAACGCGCCGGTGAATTTCCTTGATGCGTTGAATCGACAGGATGTCGCCCGTAGGCTTCTTGCTGAACTTGTACGCACCGTGCGATGTGCCGATGGCAATTGCCAGCGCGTCGCATTGCGTCAGCTTGACGAAGTCGGCGGCCTGCTCCGGGTCCGTCAGCAGTTGCTCGCGCGTCATCGTACCTTCCGCGCCGTGACCGTCTTCCTTGTCGCCCTTCATGGTTTCCAGCGAACCGAGCACGCCGAGCTCCGCTTCCACCGTCACGCCGATCGAGTGCGCCGCTTCCACCACCTTGCGCGATACGTCCACGTTGTACTCATACGAAGCGACTGTCTTGCCGTCGGCTTCGAGCGAGCCGTCCATCATCACGCTGGTAAAGCCGCTGCGAATCGCTGCCATGCACACTGCCGGCGACTGCCCGTGATCCTGGTGCATCACGACCGGAATGTGCGGATACGACTCGATGGCCGCTTCGATCAGATGGCGCAGGAACGGTTCGCCCGCATACTTCCGCGCGCCAGCCGAGGCCTGCATGATCACCGGAGCGTTGATCTGATCCGCTGCCGCCATGATGGCCTGCACCTGCTCCAGATTGTTTACGTTGAATGCCGGAAGTCCATAGCCGTTTTCAGCAGCATGGTCCAGCAGTTGACGCATTGATACGAGAGGCATGCACTACTCCTAAGTTTGAAACGAATCCTGTGCCGCCGGCCTCTAATTTTTACCAATTTTATCGCGAAGCAAATCGCACACCCTTACGCAGCAAGGCTCGGGGCTCGCCCAAAGGGCTTGCCCCAAAAACCTGCGCGCCGCCTCTAGCGGGTGCTGCGACTGCTTCGCTGTGCCGATCCAGGCAGTTTGAAGCCGATCAGTACGGTTCGCCCACCCGCACGATCTTCAGTGTGTTCGTTCCGCCGGCCTGACCCATCGGCTCGCCCACGGTCAGCACAACCATGTCGCCGCGCGATGCGTAGCCCTTGCTCACTACCGTCTCCAGTGCCTGCTGCAGCGCGGTGTCGCGATCGCTGCTTGTATCGAGATGCAGCGAGGTGACGTTGCGGTAGATCGCCATGGCGCGCTCGCTGCCCACTCGCGGCGTCAGCGCGAAAATCGGCACGTGCGTCCAGTGACGCGACATCCACAGCGCGGTCGAGCCCGACTCGGTCAACGCGACAATCGCCTTGGCGCCGAGGTGGAACGCCGTGAACAGCGCGCCCATGGCGATGGACTGGTCGATGCGGGTGAACGTGCGGTCGAGGAAATCCTTGTCCAGCTCGGACTGCTCCGACTTCTCCGCTTCCACGCAGATCGCAGCCATCGTTTCGATGGTCTGCACCGGGTACTTGCCCGCAGCGGATTCGGCGGAAAGCATGACCGCGTCGGTGCCGTCCAGCACCGCATTGGCGACGTCCGACACTTCGGCGCGCGTCGGCACCGGCGCGTAGATCATCGACTCCATCATCTGCGTGGCGGTGATCACGAACTTGTTCGATTCGCGTGCCATGCGAATCATGCGCTTTTGCAGCGCCGGAACAGCGGCGTTGCCCACTTCCACTGCCAGGTCGCCACGCGCGACCATGATGCCGTCGGAAGCGTCGAGGATGCCTTGCAGCGCCGGAATCGCTTCCGCGCGCTCGATCTTGGCGATCATCTTCGGCTTGATGCCGTAGGGCGCGCCCGCAATGTTCGCGAGCTGGCGGGCCATTTCCATGTCGGTGGCGTTCTTCGGGAACGAGACCGCGACGTAATCCACGCCGAGCGACATCGCCGTGCGGATGTCTTCCATGTCTTTGGCCGTCAAGGCCGGCGCCGTCAGGCCGCCGCCCTGGCGATTGATACCCTTGTTGTTCGACAGCTCACCGCCGATCTTCACAGTGGTGTGAATCTCACTGCCGAGCACGCGCACGACGTCGAGCACGATCAGGCCGTCGTTGAGCAACAGCACGTCGCCCGGTTTCAGGTCGCGCGGCAGGTCTTTATAGTCGAGGCCGACGCGGTCGTCGTTACCGAGTTCGCATTCGGAGTCGAGGACAAAAGCGTTGCCGGGAACGAGCGTGGTCTTGCCGTTTTCAAACCGGCCGACCCGAATCTTCGGGCCTTGCAGATCGGCCATGATGGCAACTTCGCGGCCCGCCTGACGGGCCGCTTCGCGCACGTATTCGGCGCGCTGGCGGTGGTCGTCGGCCGTGCCGTGCGAGAAGTTGAGGCGTACTACATCAAGCCCTGCCTTAATCATTTGCGACAGGATTTCGGGCGTGCTGGAAGCCGGGCCGATGGTGGCGACAATCTTGGTGGCGCGATGCATGAGTCTCCTCGTCTGGATGGGATCGCTGGAAAGAGCGCTGCGAGTTGGGTGCGGAGGCTGCGCACCGATGGAAGCTGCCTGGGGCTGCGCGCCAGTTGAAACCAGCGTCGCTTTCTTGTGGAATGAAGCGGTGTTCGAGACCAGCGTGCGGGACGCCAGCGGTACGGCGGATAGTGCGCCGCCGGCATGACCGGCGGGTGAAACCGTGGAAGCAGTGTGCTGCGGTGTAGCGGTGGAAGCTGGAGCACGCTCCCCTGCTGCGGCTGACTGCGCGGCCCCCGCGCCCTGTGTGGCTGCTGGTTTCGTTGCCGCCTTCACCTTGGTGGAGGCCACGGAGCCTGTGTTCTTGCTGGCCGACGACTTCACACGCGTCTTTGCAGTTTTCGCCGATGGGGAACGTGTCGTCACGTTGATTAAGCCCGCGATTCCAGGACTTCGACCGCCGGCAGCTTCTTGCCCTCGAGGAATTCAAGGAAAGCGCCGCCGCCCGTCGAGATATAGCTGACCTTGTCCTGGATGCCGTACTTGGCGATGGCTGCGAGCGTGTCGCCACCGCCGGCAATCGAGAACGCCGGCGACTTGGCAATGGCATCCGCCAGCGTCTTCGTGCCGTTGCCGAACTGGTCGAATTCGAACACGCCGACCGGGCCGTTCCAGACGATCGTGCCGGCCTTTTCCAGTTGCGCGGCGAGTGCCTTGGCAGTTTCCGGTCCGATGTCGAGGATCAGGTCGTCGTCCTGCACGTCGGCCACGGCCTTGACTTCAGCCTTGGCGGTCGGCGAGAACTCCTTGGCCGTAACGACGTCGGTCGGGATCGGCACCGAGGCGCCGCGTGCCTTGGCTGCGTCGATGATGGCTTTGGCTTCGTTCACCAGATCGGCTTCGGCGAGCGATTTACCGATCTTCAGGCCGGCGGCCAGCATGAACGTATTGGCGATGCCGCCACCCACGATCAACTGGTCAACCTTCTCCGCCAGCGACTTCAGAATGGTCAGCTTGGTGGACACTTTCGAGCCGGCGACGATTGCCACCAGCGGGCGCTTCGGCGCGCCGAGCGCCTTGCCGAGCGCTTCGAGTTCAGCCGCCAGTAGCGGACCTGCGCACGCGACCGGCGCGTACTTCGCGATGCCGTGCGTGGTGGCTTCGGCGCGGTGGGCGGTGCCGAACGCGTCGTTGACGTAGATGTCGCAGAGCTTCGCCATCTTTTGCGCGAGCTCGTCGGAATCCTTCTTTTCGCCCTTGTTGACGCGGCAGTTTTCCAGCAGAACAACCTGGCCCGGCGCGACGTTGACGCCGTTTTCGACCCAGTTCGCCACCACCGGCACGTCGCGGCCGAGCAATTCGGCCAGACGCTTCGCGACCGGCGCGAGGGAATCTTCCGGCTTGAAATCGCCCTCGGTAGGACGGCCCAGATGCGAAGTCACCATCACGGCGGCGCCGGCGTCGAGCGCGGCCTTGATGGCCGGCACGGAGGCGCGAATGCGGGTGTCTTCGGTGATGTTGCCTTGATCGTCCTGCGGAACGTTCAGATCGGCGCGGATAAACACGCGTTTGCCCGACAGCTTGCCTTCGGAGATCAGATCGGAGAGACGCAGTACCTGGTTCATGAGCGTTGGATTGCGAGTTGATTGGAAGGCGGAGACGGACAGCGCGCGAACAGCCTCCGCTCAGGAGCCCCGCAGGGGTGGCTCTGCGAACAGGCACTGGCGGCATCTGCCGCAACGTCGCGCGGTGATCCGGGAGTCGATCATTTTAACTGATCCACACCCCGTCATGCCCCGCGCCGAGGCGAATGTCCCGTATTTGGGAGATAGATGCGCATGCTGCGACGCAGCATTGAGAACAAGGTCAATGAAATACAAGACGGAGTATCGTGAAAGTCACCATGCCGACGACGATCGTGCCGAGCATCGTGCGCCGCCACAGGAACCAGCCAAGCCCGGCGAGCGTCGCGTAGAACTCGTGATTCGACAGCCCGAACGACAGTCCATCGGGAGTGGCCAGCACGTCCGGAAGCACAACCGCAGCGAGCGCCGCGGCCGGCGCGTAGCGCAACATGCGCTGCAGGCGTTCCGGCAAAACCGTGCGCTCACCGCCGATCAGAAACAGCGCGCGCGTCAACGTCGTGACGAACATCATGCCGAAGATGGCGATCCAGATTTGCGTGCTGGTCATGGCGCCCCCTCTTGGGAATCCCCCGCGCGGTTGCGGATGCGGCGCAGGTCGGCGCGCTCGACCATCAGATCCGCCGCGCTGCCAGCGACAATCGCCGCAATCACCGCAAGCGGCAACGCGAGCCGGTACGGCAGATCGAAGCCGAGCAGCGCCACGATGCCGGCCACGCTCACGGCAACCAGCGTTGCACGGCTGTTGATAGCCGACACCATCACGGGAATCAGCGCCAGCGTGCCCGCCAGCGCGAGGCCCCAGTTATCCGGAATCAGGCTGGCGAGCAGGATGCCAATGATCGACGACACCTGCCAGGATAGCCAGCTCGCGCTCGCCATACCCCAGTAATAAGGCTCCTTGCCCGGCACGTAACCGGTCTGAAAGCTTTTCTTCTGGAACAGCAGGTAGATGACGTCGCCGTTGAAATAGCCGAGGACGATCCGGCGCCACATGGGCAGATAGGAGAAATGCGGTGCGAGTCCTGCGCTAAAGATCACAAAACGCGTATTCACCATGGCCGCGGTCAGCAGCACGGTCCAGACCGGCAATTTGGCGGCGAGCAGCGGCAACACGGCCAGTTGCGAGGAACCGGCATAGCAGAGCAGCGACATGGTGAGCGACTGCGGCAGCGTGAGTGCCGATTTGCTCATCGCGATGCCGGTGACGAGACCCCAGGAGAAGATCGCCATCAGCGTAGGCGAGTAATCGCGCATGCCTTCGCGGAAGCTACGACGCTGGAAATCGGTCAGGCTAGCGAGCATCGGACGGGGCGCCTCGGCGCGGGACGACGCCGCGGCGGCATGAAGTCGGCGCCAGGCCGACCAGCACTCGCTGGCGCAATCGGATTTGTATTATGTGTGGCCGGATTATAGCGTCCGGGGTGCGGCCAAATGCCCGTTCCGTGTGCAAAAGACGTTAAAATGACGCTCTTCGCCGCTTGCCGAACCGCTGTACGGCCTTGCGCACCCTTCACAACGCACTGCTGGAGAATCGTATGTCAATGGCCGACCGCGACGGCAAGATCTGGATGGATGGCAAACTCATCGACTGGCGCGACGCCAAGATCCACGTTCTCACCCATACGCTGCACTACGGCATGGGAGTTTTCGAAGGCGTGCGCGCCTACAACACGGCTAACGGCACCGCGATTTTCCGTCTCCAGGAACACACCAAGCGCCTGCTGAACTCGGCCAAGATCTTCCAGATGGACGTGCCGTTCGACCACGAAACGCTCGCCGCCGCGCAGCGCGAAGTGGTGCGCGAGAACAAGCTCGAGTCCTGCTACCTGCGCCCGATCATCTGGGTCGGCTCGGAAAAGCTCGGCGTGTCGGCCAAGGGCAACACGATCCACGTGGCCATCGCCGCCTGGCCGTGGGGTGCTTATCTCGGCGAAGACGGCCTGGCTAAAGGCATCCGCGTAAAGACCTCGTCGTTCACGCGCCACCATGTGAACGTTTCCATGGTCCGCGCCAAGGCGTCGGGCTGGTACGTGAACTCGATCCTCGCCAACCAGGAAGCCACCGCCGACGGCTACGACGAAGCGCTGCTGCTCGACGTAGACGGCTACGTGTCGGAAGGCTCCGGCGAAAACTTCTTCCTGGTGAACAACGGCAAGCTGTACACGCCGGATCTGGCCTCCTGCCTGGACGGCATCACGCGCGACACAGTCATCACGCTGGCGAAAGATGCCGGCATCGAAGTGATCGAAAAGCGCATTACGCGTGACGAGGTCTACACCTGCGACGAAGCGTTCTTCACCGGCACCGCCGCTGAAGTCACGCCGATCCGCGAACTCGACAACCGCACGATCGGCTCCGGCGCACGCGGCCCGATCACGGAAAAGCTGCAAAGCGGCTTCTTTGACATCGTGAACGGCAAGAGCGAGAAGTACGCGCACTGGCTGAGCAAGGTCTAAGTCCGAATCAAACTAAAGCAGGCCGCCGTGGCGGCGCGCCTGCGCCCTGTCTCTATCGAGAAAGCCCCCATGAGCGAAATCAAGGAAATGCCGCTGGTCGAACTGTCGGCAAAAGATCTGCCCGCCTATTGTCCGAACCCGGCGATGGCGCGCTGGAGCGCCCATCCGCGTGTGTTTATCGACGTGACGCACGGCGAGGCGCGCTGCCCGTACTGCGGCACGCGCTACAAGCTGCGCGACGGCGAAGTGGTCAAAGGCCACTGAAAGCCGCTCACCGGCTGGGCGCGCCCGCCACAATCAGGCCGCATGCTGAGCGCGGAGCCACTCATCCTGGCGCCGCGCGTCGGCATGCCGCCGCTTCCCTGCTAAAACCAGAACGCTGCGCGCGAATGCGTGCGGCGCGTTCTTTCGACACCGGAAACCCACCCTGATGCGTCGCGCGTTGGTTATCGCACCGAACTGGATCGGTGACGCATTGATGGCGCAGCCTTTGTTCTCGCGCCTCATGAAGCTGCATCCCCGCCTCGCAATCGACGCGGTTGCGCCCTCATGGGTCGCGCCCGTGCTTGAGCGCATGCCGGAGATTCGCGACGTTTATGCGACCGACCTCGCGCACGGCAAGCTGCAGATGCTGCGACGCTGGCAGCTGTCCAGCGATCTGCGCGATGTCGGTTACGACGCGGCTTACGTGCTGCCGAATTCGCTCAAATCGGCGCTGATTCCGTGGATGGCGGGCATTCCGCTGCGCATTGGCTATACCGGCGAGAGCCGCTACGGCCTGCTAAACGTGCGCCATTCGAATCCGCGCAAGGACGCGCGTCCTCCGATGGTCGGCCAGTACGCGGCGTTAGCCTACAAGCCAGACGCGAAGGTGCCCGACGACCTGCCGATGCCGCGGCTCGACGCCGATCTGAACGAAGCGTCGCGTGTGTCGGCCCGCTTCAATCTGGACACGCGCGTGCCGCTGCTGGTGTTCTGCCCCGGCGCGGAATACGGCCCGGCCAAGCGCTGGCCGCCGGAGCACTTTGCGGCGCTGGCGCAAATCGTGGGTCAGTCGTTCCCGTACACGCAAATCATCGCGCTCGGTTCGCCAAAAGACGCGCCGCTCGCCCAGGCGATCGCGGAACGCTCGCCAAACGTGCGCAACCTCTGCGGGCAAACCGCGCTGGGCGAAGCGTGCGCGCTGATCTCGCGCGCCAACGCCGTGGTCACCAACGATTCCGGCCTGATGCACGTAGCAGCCGCGCTGCGGCGGCCGCTCGTGGCCGTATACGGCTCGACCGATCCGCGCCACACGCCGCCATTGTCCGAGCTTGCGAAGGTACAATGGTTGCATCTCGAATGCAGTCCCTGTTTTGCGCGCGAGTGTCCGCTCGGTCATCTGAACTGCCTGCGGCAACTGAGCGCCGAGCAGGTTTTCGGCGACCTGCGCGGCATGCTGCTCGCGCAACGCTGAACCGTCCGGGAACCGCACGCCGCGTTGCAAGCCCGCCACGTGGCGTCATCCCTGCGCCCTGGAGCGCGGGCATCCTCGCGGTTGTCCCGCCGGGTTGTTCCTGGTTGTCCTGTTTTTACTGCTGCCCGCAACCGCGTGCCGCGCACAAGAGACTGACGAGCCATGCCACGTTTTGCCCACATCTTCGAAGCCGCTGCGGATACCCTCAACGCCTATTACCAGGCGGTAGCAGAGGTCAATCTCGAGAGTTTGATGGGCCTGTGGATCGATGAGGAGTTCGCCAGCTACATCAGCGCCGACGGCTCGCACCTGCACGGTCTGGACACCATCCGCGCCGGCCTCGCGGTACAGCTCCAAGCCAACCCGGTTTCGATCGAACCGGTGGATATCCGCGTGTACGACAGCCTCGGCACTGTGGTGTATGCGATTGCGGAAGCGCACCGCCCGGCCGATCCGAAAGCCGCGGCTTCCATGGTCTTTAGCACTTACGTGATGGTCCACGAGCGCGGCGAGTGGAAGATTGCACATATCCACGCTAGTGCGATGCCGAACGAAGCGGCAAACCAGTTTGCTGCGAAAATGCGTCATGGTCAGGGGTCTTTGCACTAACGACGCCGCACGTTTTCTGTTTTTTTCGGTCGCTGGTATGAGTACGACGCACAACAAGAGCGTTTCTCCCGCAACCGCCCGCGCGGCGGCCGTTGAGACGAGCGTCGTCGAAATGTTCTATCGCGCGCCGCTCTGGCTGCCGAACAGCCATGTTCAAACCATTGTCCCGGCTCTGTTTGCACGGCTTCCGGCTGTGACCTACCGGCGCGAGCGCTGGGATACGCCGGATGGCGATTTCATCGAACTCGACTGGCTAGTGCATGAGGCGACTGCTTCGGGCGCCTGGGACAACGAAGAACCCTCAACCGACGTCCCGCTCTTCGTGCTGTTTCACGGCCTCGAAGGCAGTTCAAACTCCCACTATGCCCGCGCGCTGATGGCGGCGGCGCGCGAACGCGGATGGCACGGTGTCGTGCCGCACTTTCGCAGCTGCAGCGGACCGATGAACCTGTTGCCGCGCTTCTATCACCTCGCCGATAGCGCCGAAGTGGACTGGGTGCTGCGGCGTCTGCGGGATGTGCACTCCGGGCCGATCGTGGCGGCGGGTGTTTCGCTGGGCGGCAATGTGCTGCTACGCTGGCTAGGCGAACGGCGCGAAGATGCCTCGTTTCTCACCGCCGCCGCGGCGATCTCCGCGCCGCTCGATGTGCATGCCGGCGGCCGGGCGCTATCGCAGGGTTTCGGCAAGATGTACACGCGAAATTTCCTGAAAACGCTGAAAGTGAAGGCGCTGCAGAAGCTCGAACAGTATCCAGGCCTGTACGACGCCAACGCGATGCTCGCGACCCGCAACATGTACGAGTTCGACAACATCGTCACGGCTCCGCTACACGGCTTTCGCAATGCCGACGACTACTGGACCCAGGCGACCACGCGGCCATTGCTGCCGGAGATCACTGTGCCCACGCTCGTGCTCAATGCGCGTAACGATCCGTTCCTGCCCGGTGCCGTGTTGCCGGGGCGGCATGAAGTGTCGGCCGCGATCGAACTGGACCAGCCGCAGCACGGCGGCCACGTCGGCTTTATGACGGGCCCGTTTCCGGGGCGCAGCGACTGGCTGTCGCGACGCGTTTTCAACTACCTCACCCCATTTGTCGACCATGGATGACATCGTTCGCCAGGCGCTCGCAAAATGGCCCAACGTGCCGCATTGCACCGGCTGGCTGCTGCTCGACCGGCGCGGCAACTGGCGTATGCGCGACGATGAGGTTCAGGCGCGCGGCGCGCCGGGAGAACCGATAAGGCATGCGGCGCTGCTTGCGTTTATCAATCGGAACTACGAAGCGGATGCGGGTGGGCAGTGGTTCTTTCAGAATGGACCGCAGCGGGTGTATGTGGAGTTGGGTTATACGCCGTGGGTGGTGCGGCTTGGCCTGGATGATGGGGATGGCGGTCAACCGACATTGACGCTGACGGATCAGGCCGGGAACGCGTTTGAGTCTGCGGCAGCGTATCTGGATGACGAAGGCGGCGTGCTGTTCACGGACGCATCAACGCCACCGCGAATTGCCGTTTTGCATGACCACGATCTTGATCTGTTTTCCGAGCACGCTGAGGTGGCCGAGGATGGTAGCGCTGGACGGTTCCATTGGCGCGATGGGGTGACGCTGCCGTTGCAGCCGGTTGCGCATGCCGAGGTGGCGGCGCGGTTTGGGTTTGTTGCGAGTCCGGCTCACGCTGCTGCTCTGAAAGGCGTGGCGTCATAATCGGGGCTTCGCACCCGGTTTGTCAGCGGCACCGCGCTGTTATGATTGGCGCCCTCGGAAAGGAAGGAGCCCCACCATGCCTGAACTCACCCACTTCGACGCCGCCGGCCAGGCGCATATGGTGGACGTCGGCGCCAAGCAGGAAACCAAACGCATCGCCATCGCACGCGGCTCGATCCGTATGCTGCCGGAGACGTTTGCGCTCATCCGCGACGGCAACGCCAAGAAAGGCGATGTGATCGGCATCGCGCGCATCGCTGCGATTCAAGGCGCCAAGCGCACCGCGGATCTGATTCCTCTTTGTCATCCGCTCGCGCTGACGCGCGTCAAGGTGGATTTCGAACTCGACGAGACACTGCCCGGCGTGCATTGCACAGTGCAGGTGGAAACGTTGGGGCGCACGGGCGTGGAGATGGAAGCACTGACCGCCGTACAGGTGGGACTGCTGACGGTCTACGACATGTGCAAGGCGGTGGATCGCGGCATGACGATCACTGATGTGAAGGTGCTGGAGAAGCACGGCGGGAAGTCGGGGGATTGGGTGGCGGCATAAGCGCTGCTTCTGCGCTCACCCCGCCCTTCCGCTCCGTTTCCGTTTATCCGCGTCGCGCTCATCAACTACGAGCGGACTCAGTCATCGCTGTCGTCGTCATCCTGATTCACGTCTTTCGGCGGCATGCCGTACAGCTTGATTAGCTCCGCCTTGAAGCCCGCGAGGCTCTTCTGCTCATCGCACAGCTGATACAGATAGGCCTGTTGCGACGGCCAATCCTTCAGTTCTCTCGCGAAAATCTTCAGACGCACAACGGTGTCGAAGGCGCCGTTCGTGTCGCCGCTCAGCGCTTGCAGCACCGCATAACGCCGCAACACCGTTTCACCCGGCAGCAGCGCGAGCGCCTGCCTGTGCATGGCGAGCTTGTGAGCGAGATCCTGGGCGTTCATCGGCAGCAGCGTCGCCATCCCGTACTCGCCCCACGCACCGAACAGGAACGCTGGATCGTTGGCGTATTGCTGTGCCGGACTCGAGCCGTAATACAGCACCTCCGAGCGGTTGTAGTCGCGATAGACGGGATACAGTGCAGCCAACCCAACGAACACGACCACCACGTAGACGCCGAACGACACGCGGCTCGGCACCAGCCGCAATGAGCGCGTCTCCAGCAGGCCAAACACGAACATCGCCGGCAGCAGGAAGAACATGTATTGCTGCGGATACTCGACCAGCGCGTGCATCACCAGCACGCCGATCAGCGCAATGCCGAACACGCGAGCGGCGGTGTGCGGCGCACGCACCACGCGCACGAGCCACGCCAGCAGGCCGAGCAGCACGATCGCCAGGCCGACCAGGCCGGTTTTGCCCAGCAGATCGAGGAAGATGTCGTGCGAGTTGTTGGCAATCTCGACCGCGCCCAGCGCCCGCACATAGTCGAACTGGTAACGCGGAAACTCGCCCCAGCCGACGCCGAGCACCGGATGCGCCTTGAACATCGTCCAACCGTATTTCCACAGCGCAAGCCGTGGCGCGATCTGACCGGCGTCCTTGAAGCGATCGGCTGCGGATTCGGCCAGATCGAGCTGGTAGTGCACATTGGCCCAGCGAACCAGCGCATTCACGACGAAGAACAACACGCCGAGCGCCACCGGGGTCAACCATTCGCGGTTACTGCGTCGCAGAGCCGGGTTGCGCCGGATTTCCGCAAAGGCCATCCAGAACCCCGCCACGACGATCACGCCCATCTGCAGCCACGGGCCGCGCGAGACGGTCAGCGCCAGGCCGCCCGCAAAAATCACCGACAGCAGCGCCCACAGGATGAGCGGAAGCCGCCGCGTCTGCACGAGGAACAAGGCGCCGGCCATCGCGAAAGCGATGTAGGTAGCGAGGTGGTTAGCCTGCGCCATATTGCCGAACGGCCGGCGCTCGACCGTGATGTTGTACGCAACAACCAGCGGCGTGACCTTGGTCTCCAGATGGAACACCTGGATCACCTGGCAAAACACCGCAAACAATCCGCCGATGATCAGCGCGTAGGCGGCCCAGCGCAGCACCTCCTCGCTCATCCGGACCCGGCTGAAGGTGTAGCCGGTGTGTGTCGCCATGAAGGCCGCCAGCAGGTACCCGGCGCCGAGCCAGTTCATCGACGGCTGCTCGACCCGCAGCACAAACGTCTGCGCCACCAGCAGCAGCCCAAACAGCAGCGGCACGAGCGCGACCGTGGGCGATTCAAACTCGAAGCGGCGACGCTCCGTCCAGGCCAGCAGCACCACAGCCGCGCTGGTCATCACATACAACGTCAGCGCGGTAAATTCCGCGTAAAAGGTCGGAATCGGATAGGTATGGTTGACCACTGCGTAAGGCAGGATCAACGCACAAGCCAGTATGGCCAGAGATAGAAAGCGCGCAAATGGGGTGGGCATGAGGAACCGGGGGCGTCAGCAACCGGCGCACTATACAAAAAAATCCTCCCCCTGTGCGCCGGACGGCCTCAAATATCCCGAAATCAGCAAGTCCGTACCCTTACTGAAACATCAACTCCGGCATTCAGGCGGCGCCAGATTGGACGGCAAGGTCGGCGCATCCGCCGGACTCGGGCCTGCGCCCGGTGCGGGCAACGACGAAACACCCTTGCCGCCCGCAAAACACTCCCATGTCAGCGTCCCCGGCTGGGCTGAGCCTTTGACTAGCGCAATCCGTGCAGTCGGCGTATCCGCGTTGTCGGGTACCGACGGCACCAGCACCAGCGTATTGCTACCGGCCGGCGCAACGCGCGTGGTGAAAACCACGGTAATCTGCCCCGTGTCGTCATCCACATGCACCGACTCCACATTCTTCGTGGCGGTTGGCGGCGCATAGCCACCTCCGAACGCAGCGCCGCTGGCGGCGTTTTCCGCGACTGCGAGCCGCGCCGACGTGGCAAGCGACAGGCCCTCGCCTACCCGGCTGCGAGCCAGATAGTCCTGATATGCGGGAATGGCATAGGCGGCGATCACCCCGACAATCGCGAGCACGATCATCAGTTCGATCAAGGTAAAGCCGAGCTTGCGGCTGACCCGGGCAATCCGCGTGGGCCATTGCACGCTGGGGTCGGAGATCGGTGCGCCTGCAGCAGGGTCGTCGCGCTGCAAGAGCACGCAACGGAATGAAGAGTTGGGGAGAGAAACGGTCATCGGCAGGCTCCAGAAACGAAAAACGCCTGCCCCGTGAATCGGAACAGGCGCATTGATCGTAGCCAGCCACGACGCTTCTAAACAGTCAGCCAGATGGCTAACGTTGGACCCAATGAGAAGCCTGTGAAAGTGCGAGTCGACGCTCTGCTATCAATGCGAACCGGGCGGCGCATTGGGCGGCAATTGAGCCGCAGCCCTCTCAGCGTTACGTCGTTTGAGCACGTAACCAAGGATCACCACAAACAGCGCTCCCGCGATGCTCATGCCGTACTCGGCCACCGGCGAGTCGAGAATCGGCCAGCGGTCGCCGGCCGGATCGTTGATGATCAGGCCGCCCGCAATCCAGCCGAGCAGTGCGGCGCCAAGCGTAATCACGATCGGGAAGCGGTCCAGCAGCTTCAGCACGATCTGGCTGCCCCATACGATTAGCGGAATGCTGACCAACAGCCCGAAGATCACCAGCGCCAGCCGATGCTCCGGGTCCGCCGCTTCCGCCGCGCCGGCAATCGCGATCACGTTGTCGAGGCTCATTACCGCATCGGCGATGATGATGGTCTTGACCGCGGTCATCAGCTTGTCGGCGGGCTTCACGTGCTCGTGAGCGTCGTGTGCGGGCGCCATCAGCCGCACGCCGATCCACAGCAACAGCAGGCCGCCGGCGAACTTCAGCAACGGCACGTCGAGCAGCACCACAGCAAACGCAATCAACGCGACGCGCAGCAGGATGGCCCCCGCCGTCCCCCACAACACGCCCTTGACGCGCTGCGCTGGCGGCAGATTGCGACAGGCGAGCGCGATCACCACCGCGTTATCGCCACCCAGCAGGATGTCGATCACGATGATCTGGATAACGGCGCCCCAGTGGAGCGTGGCGAAGAATTCGAGCATTGAAAGCAGGATAGACGGCAGTTGGGATCAGGCAAAGCGCATGAGAGCAGGGCAAAACAAAAAAGCGAGGGAGCAATTGCTCGCTCCCTCGCTTTTTAGGACTTCGTTCTTGCGAAAGGACTTCGTAAGAATATCAAAAACAGCCCGAACTAGCCGGTCTATTTCGATTTACAGCATCGCCTTCAGAAGACGCGCCATTTCCGACGGGTTCTTCGTGACCTTGATGCCGCATGCGTCCATGATTTCCAGCTTGGCTTCAGCCGTATCGGCACCGCCGGAGATCAGCGCGCCGGCGTGACCCATGCGCTTGCCGGCCGGAGCCGTAACACCCGCGATGAAGCCAACCACCGGCTTCTTCATGTTGCCCTTGATCCACTCAGCAGCATTCGCTTCGTCCGGACCGCCGATTTCGCCGATCATGATGACGGCGTCTGTTTCCGGATCGTCGTTGAACATCTTCATGACGTCGATGTGCTTCAGACCGTTGATCGGGTCGCCGCCGATACCGACTGCCGACGATTGGCCCAGGCCGATCGCCGTCAACTGGCCGACTGCTTCATACGTCAGCGTGCCCGAACGCGACACGACGCCGATGCGGCCCTTGCGGTGGATGTGACCCGGCATGATGCCGATCTTCAGTTCGTCCGGCGTGATCGTGCCCGGGCAGTTCGGTCCGAGCAGCAGCGTCTTGCGATTTTCGCGACGCATACGATCCTTGAGCGCGATCATGTCGCGGACAGGGATGCCTTCCGTGATACAGATTGCGAGATCCAGATCCGCCTCGACGGCTTCCCAGATTGCAGCAGCTGCGCCTGCGGGCGGAACGTAGATGACCGAGACGGTTGCACCCGTTTCAGCCTTCGCTTCCTTCACGCTTGCGTAGATAGGAATGCCTTCGAAATCTTCGCCGGCCTTCTTCGGGTTCACGCCCGCGACATACGCTTCGCGGCCGTTTGCATATTCACGGCAGGCACGCGTGTGGAACTGACCGGTCTTGCCGGTGATGCCCTGCGTGATGACCTTCGTGTCTTTATTGATCAGAATCGACATGTATTGACCTCTGTTCGTTTGGCGGGCGCTCTGGTCGACTGCGCGGCGGGATGTTCTCCGCCCGCGTCGCCGTGCGCGCCGCCATTCGTAATCTGGCTAATCCTGGTAAACGCCCGGCAGGCTTACGCCTTGCCCGCAGCGGCCGCGACGACCTTTTGAGCCGCTTCTTCCATGCTGTCTGCCGCGATGATCGGCAGGCCGGATTCAGCCAGCATCTTCTTGCCCAGGTCTTCGTTCGTGCCCTTCATGCGGACCACGAGCGGCACCTTCAGCGAGACAGCCTTCGAAGCTGCAATCACGCCTTCCGCGATCACGTCGCAGCGCATGATGCCACCGAAAATATTGACCAGAATGGCCGTCAGATTCGGGTTCTTCAGCATGATCTTGAACGCTTCCGTGACCTTCTCGGTCGTGGCGCCACCGCCCACGTCCAGGAAGTTCGCCGGTTCGCCGCCGAACAGCTTGATGGTATCCATCGTTGCCATTGCGAGGCCAGCGCCGTTCACGAGGCAGCCGATGTTGCCGTCGAGCGAGATGTACGCGAGGTCGAACTTCGATGCTTCGACTTCAGCCGGATCTTCTTCGTCGATATCGCGATACGCGACGATTTCCGGATGACGGAACAGCGCGTTCGAATCGAAGTTGAACTTGGCGTCCAGCGCGATGACCTTGCCGTCGCCGGTCAGGATCAGCGGGTTGATTTCGGCGAGCGACGCGTCCGTGTCCCAGAATGCCTTGTACAGGCCTTGCAGGATTGCACGAGCTTGCGGCAGGGAAGCGGCGGGAACGCCGATCTTCGTTGCCAGTTCGTCTGCTTCCGCGTCCTTCAGACCAACCGACGGGTCGACGGCGATCTTGTGGATCAGCTCAGGCGTCTTTTCCGCGACTTCTTCGACGTCCATGCCGCCTTCACTCGAAGCCATCACGACGACCTTCTGCGAGACGCGATCGATCACGAGGCCGACATACAGTTCCTTCTTGATGTCAGCGCCTTCTTCGATCAGCAGGCGGTTCACCTTCTGGCCTTCCGGGCCAGTCTGGTGCGTGACGAGCTGCATGCCGAGGATCTGGTTCGAGTATTCACGAACCTGTTCCAGCGACTTGGCAACCTTCACGCCGCCACCCTTGCCACGGCCACCCGCATGGATCTGAGCCTTCACGACCCATACCGGGCCGCCGAGCTCTTCAGCGGCCTTGACCGCGTCATCCACCGAGAAGACCGGCTTGCCGCGCGGTACCGCGACGCCGAATTTCCGCAGGATTTCCTTACCCTGGTACTCGTGAATCTTCATGCGTGATTCCCTTCAGTCTGAGAGTTGGATTGAACTTCGTTTCCGCTGCTGTCGTTCAAACGGGACGTGCCGCTGCCGTTGCCGGCGGCTTGGCGTGTTTGTTCGTTTGCTGCATCCGCGCGTTCCGCTGAACGCGGTGCGCGGCCATACCAGCGCGGATAAAACTGTTGCACCGCCTCGCCGTCGAATCGCAGCGCGTGGCAGCGACCCAGCTGGAATGGCGGTTTGTCGTTTGAGTGCTCGTCTGAGGCTTGAGGTGAAGCGTCCCCTGAATCCGCTTCGTGTGGCGGCTTGCCATCATTGGTGTTCCAAACATCGCCGGCGAACGCCTGAATGGCGGCCGTAGGAAGGAAAGCACACAGTTCGGTGAGATGCGTGCAACCTGCCGTGCCGCCGAGCAAACGGGCGGCTTCGCGACGGAAGTTATTGAACAGATTGAGCCCGATGAGGGCACGATAGGCGGGATTGGTGGCTTCGCAAAGACCGGGATAGGGCACCCAGTCGGACGACGCTTGCGCGTCGACAACGTTGAGCTTGCGATCGATCGTAATGCGGAGCCAGAGTTCATGGATCGGCTGACCGTTGGGCCGGACGCCCGACGCAAGCACCACATCACGTGGCTTTTGGTCGGTTAGGCACGCCTCTATGTCCCACAGGCCGTCCTCGCGCTCGTAAGCTTCCGCACGAATTGCGCGACGATGGCGCAACTGACGGGAGACGGGCGGGGAAAGCGGCATACGGAAGGAAAAGGCCGAATTGGAAAACCACCTGATTTTAGCATATCGGGTATTTGAGACAGGTTGGATTGTGCATAGCACCAATCCGGGGGGCATAGATGCGGTGTGGTGTCGCGTAGGCGGCAGCTTTTGAGATGAGACGTCAGTCGCCAGCCCACTCGTCCTCGATCCCCTTGAGGATCTTGCCGATTGTCGCCCCCGAAAATCCACGCGAGGCCAGAAAACGCGCCTGTCGCGCGCGTTCGGCCTGGGTTTCGGGAAGCTGGCCATATTTCTTACGCCAGACGGCTTGGGCACGCGCCAGTTCGGTCTCGCGCAACTGGGCGCTCGCCTCTTCGATCAGCGTCTGACCGACCGCGTGCCGCTTCAACTCTCCGACGATCCGGTTCGACCCAAGACGCGACGAGCGGCGGTGGACGAGGCTTTCAGCGAAGCGCGAGTCGGATAGCCAGCCCTCGCTTTCAAGCAAATCGAGCAAAGCCTCTAGAGAATCGCCCTCTTCGAGGAAGGGCATCAGCTTTCGCGAGAGTTCGGCGCGGCTGTATTCGCGGCGGGACAGGTAGCCAAGTGCGCGGCCTTTCAGCGAGCGGACAGGGCTTTTTGATTTGTTGGCGCGGTCTTGATCGGCCGACTCACCGCGGACTCCGCCCCGGGCCTCGCCTGGCGTGCGGCGTGAGCGGGTGTAGGTGGTTTCTGCGGGAGGACTGGCGTTGCCAGTGTTGTCACCTGGATCGGCCAGCACGGAACCCCGCCGCGCGGAGGACGCACGGCCGGAAGCTTGATCGTGCGCTTCGAAAGACTCGAACGGATCGAATGGTGATTCAGGTGACCCAAGCGATTCAGTTGCACCACTTGAGTCACCGTCACGCGGGCCGCCCGCATTACGTCCTGCATTGGATACAGGCCGGCCCTTGCGTATCACGCGGCGATTACTCCTCTTCGCCTGCGAGTTCAGCGCTTGCGCCTGTGGCAACTTCTGCCATCGCATTCACGCCTAGCGATTCACGGATGCGGTTCTCGATATCGCGTGCGATCTCGGGATTTTCGCGCAGGAATTCGCGTGCATTGTCTTTACCCTGACCAATGCGCTCGCCGTTGTAGCTATACCAGGCACCAGCCTTATCGACGATCTTCGCCGCCACGCCCAGGTCGATCACTTCACCCTGGCGCGAAATGCCTTCGCCGTACAGGATGTCGAAAATCGCCTCGCGGAACGGCGGCGCCACCTTGTTCTTGACGACCTTCACGCGCGTTTCGTTGCCGATCACTTCGTCGTTCTTCTTGATCGAGCCGATACGGCGGATGTCCAGACGCACCGATGCGTAAAACTTGAGCGCGTTACCACCGGTGGTGGTTTCCGGATTGCCGAACATCACACCGATCTTCATACGGATCTGGTTGATGAAGATGACGAGGCAGTTCGTGCGCTTGATCGTGCCGGTGAGCTTACGCAGCGCCTGCGACATCAGACGTGCTTGCAGACCCGGCAGCGAGTCGCCCATTTCGCCTTCGATTTCGGCCTTCGGCACGAGTGCCGCGACCGAGTCGATCACGATCATGTCGATCGAGCCCGAGCGCACCAGCGCATCCGCAATTTCCAGCGCCTGTTCGCCCGTGTCCGGCTGCGAAACCAGCAGATCGTTCACGTTCACACCGAGCTTGCCCGCGTACTGGATGTCCAGCGCGTGTTCCGCGTCGATAAACGCTGCCGTGCCGCCGAGCTTCTGCATTTCGGCGATCACTTGCAGCGTCAGCGTGGTTTTACCCGACGATTCCGGCCCGTAGATTTCGACCACCCGGCCACGCGGCAAACCGCCGACGCCTAGTGCGATGTCGAGCCCGAGCGATCCCGTTGAGACCACCTGGATGTCTTCGACTACCTCGCCTGCGCCGAGCCGCATGACCGACCCTTTGCCGAACTGCTTTTCGATCTGCGCGAGCGCGGCAGCCAATGCCTTGCTCTTTTCAGCAGTCAGTCCAGCCAGGCCTTTCTTGCTTTCTTCCATGAATCGTCCTTTGCTATGATGAACGGCGTCTGAGGCAGGTGTGCGGCCCATTCATCACAGACAGCACACTAAACGCAGACACTGTATAAAAAAACAGTAGTTTTGGCAAGCACGATTCGCACATCGATGCATTTATGTGTGGCCAAAGTGCACCAAACTACCCACAAAATCTTTGGAGACCGCTGTGCGCCGGGCTTTCCACGGTGCCGGCAAGGCCAGGCTGGCGCATCATGCGAATTCTCATTGCCGAAGATGACAGCATACTCGCGGACGGTCTGATTCGATCACTCCGCCAATCGGCATACGCCGTTGATCACGTGAAGAACGGCGTCGAGGCGGACACCGCCTTGTCGATGCAAACTTTCGACCTCCTGATCCTCGATCTCGGCCTGCCGCGCATGTCCGGACTCGAGGTGCTGCGGCGCTTGCGGGCGCGCAATTCGAACCTGCCGGTGCTGATCCTGACCGCCGCCGATAGCGTCGACGAACGCGTCAAAGGCCTCGATCTCGGCGCCGACGACTACATGGCCAAACCGTTCGCCCTCAATGAACTCGAGGCCCGCGTGCGCGCACTGACCCGCCGCGGCGCAGGCGGCGGCCCGACGGTGGTGCGGCACGGTTCGCTGTCGTTCGATCAGGTGGGGCGTATTGCCTATATCAACGAGCAGATCATCGAGCTGTCGGCACGCGAACTCGGCCTGCTTGAAGTGCTGCTGCAGCGGATTGGCCGACTGGTATCGAAGGAGCAATTGGTCGATCATCTGTGCGAATGGGGCGAAGAGGTCAGCAACAACGCGATCGAAGTCTACGTGCACCGGCTGCGCAAGAAGATTGAGCCAAGCGGCGTGCGCATTCTCACCGTGCGCGGCCTCGGCTACTGCCTGGAAAAGGCCACCGCGGCGGCGG
>Ga0302313_10000774_pt1 | contig 26178 bp, 24 predicted proteins | sample III_Palsa_N2_2_FD_200454 | JGI IMG/M metagenome (GOLD analysis project Ga0302313, IMG submission 200454) | Peat permafrost microbial communities from Stordalen Mire near Abisko, Sweden - III_Palsa_N2_2 | ecosystem: Environmental > Terrestrial > Soil > Palsa > Peat permafrost | place: Sweden...
AGCAGCTCGCGGCGGCAGATATCGCCGTGCAGCAGCAGCACCGGTACGCCGGGCAGACGGCGGCGGAAGAAGTCGCGTACGCGTGGGGCGTCGATGGTGTGGCGCACGTAGGCTTTGAGCGGCGAGTGGGTGTCGAAGCCGGCGGGCATGTCAGCGCTGGCGAGCAGGGCTTCGAGGTTCAACAGGGTTTCGTCGAGCTGCGCATCCAGATCGTCGTTATGCGCCGATGCGTGGCCGACCACTGCCGCTGTGCCGGAGATCGCCAGCACATCCTGCGCGGGCAAACTCATGGCGCGGGCGAAGCTCGGTGGCGTGCGGCCGTACTGACGCGGATAGCGCCAGGCACTGACCTGACGAGGATTTTCCACGCGTGCGCCGGGCTGATCGCAGGCCAGCAGATAGACTTGCAGTCGGTGTGCCGGACCGTGATGGCCGATCGCGCTGGCCGCAGGGAAACCCTCGGCGAAAAACGCGCCCATACCGGCGGCGCGACCGTCGCAGAATTGCTTGTAGCGCTCGGCATCGCCCGCGCCCTGATTGATCGCGTCCAGGTAATTCCAGATGCGCAACACGTGCTGCTCGCTACGCTGCTGGATGAACTGGCGCAGTTGCGCATAGGCGCTGGATGCAGCGCTTTCGGGGCCGCCGTGTTCGCGTTCGTCGAGCTCGATCGCGGCGAACAGCCAGCCGCCGCCGGCTGACCAGCGCAGGGCGCCTTCAGTGCCGCAGTTCACCGGTGCATCGACCTGCCAGATCTCTAGCGGAGCGGGCGCATCAAAGCACTCCAGGGCGACTTGCAGCATGCGCGGATCATTTACGGTCTGACTACCGGCGCCAAAGCTGAGCAAGGCCAGCGTGCCGGCTTCCTTCAGCGTCGAGGCGATATCGCCAACGCGATACGACACGCGCGGCGCGCGGCGCATAAGCGGGTCAAACTGAGGCTTTTCACATCCCTGAACCATGTGGCGCAACCGAGAGCATTAAGGTCGCTATGTTACACTCCGCGACCACTGCCACCGGGGGGAGGCAATGAATCACGACGACGGAATCGAGCATGGCAGAGCAGACAGCGGCGGAACACGAATTGGCCACATTGGTCGTGGAATGCCTGAATCTCGATACCGTCACGCCGGATCAAATCGACCCCGATGCGCCGTTGTTCGGTGGTGATCTCGGCCTGGATTCCATCGACGCGCTGGAAATCGCGCTGGCCGTGTCCAAGCGCTATGGATTCCAGTTGCGTTCGGACAATCCCGACAACCGGCAGATCTTCACCAGCCTGCGCACACTGTCGGCGCATGTCGAGCAGAATCGCATCGCAGCATAACGACACCCGTTGCGCGTCTGCCTGCGTGGCCATTCATCGCGGTATCCGGCATGACGTATTCGCTTCCGCCCTGTGAGCAGCCCTCGTCCGCCGTTGTCATGCGGCGCTACCTGCTGCCGCTTTTACTGGCGTACCCGGTGCTGGCGATTGTCGGCGATGTAACGCACCGACAAATTTTTCCGCTGATCGCGCTGTTGTTGCTGGCGACGGCATTCATGCTGCCGTGGCTGCTGACACGGCGCCTCGGCGCCTGGCTTTTGTGGCTGACTGTGTTGGCGGCGCTGGTGTCGTCGTCGCTGTTCGGATTCGCCGACCTGCTGCTGGAAAGTGTGCCGATTCTGGTCAGTGCGCTGCTGGCGATCGGTTTTGGGCGCACGCTCGGCACGCCAGAGCCGCTGGTGGCGCGTTTCATCGTGGTGCTGGAAGGCCCCGAGCGGCTGGCGCAACCTGGGGTGGCGCGCTATGCCAGGGAGATCACCTGGAGTTGGACGCTGTTGCTGGCGGCCCAGGCGCTGCTGCTGGCCGTGCTGTTGTTGTGTGCCGAGCACGCGGGCGTGCTGGCGCGCCTGGGTTTTACTTCGCCACTGGCGGTGCCGGATCGCTGGGCCGCGATGTGGCTGCACGTCGGCGGTTATCTGGTGCTGGCCGTCGCCTTCGTGCTGGAATATGGCTATCGGCGCTGGCGTTTGCGGCATCTCAGCCATCCGGGCCTTCACGACATGCTGCTTAAGCTCGTGTTGCACTGGCCGGAACTGATGCGTGGCAAAGGTGCGATATCGTGATGAGTACCGATGTGATTAAGGCGGACGTAATAAAAACGGGCGCCATCAACGATGCGTTCGAACATGATTTCTGTATCGGTGCCGATCACCCTTCGCTGCCCGGACACTTCCCTGGTCATCCGCTGGTACCGGGCGTGATCCTGTTGGAGCAGGTGGCGATCGCCTTGCGCGCATGGCGCGGGCAGCACTTGATCCGTGTGCTGGAAGCGAAATTCATGGCACCGCTGCTGCCGGCCGAACAGGCGCTTGTGCGTCTGACAGTGGTTGCCGCAAACGGGGCGACTGAAAAGGCTTCCGCTGCGCGCATCCGCTTCGAGTTTTTTCGTGACGACACGCTACTGGCGCGCGGCACGGTCGAGGGCGCGGCGTGAGCACGAACGAACACTGGCAGAACCGGCCCGAGGGCGGCAGCTTTTTCGGCATGTGGGTCGTCCGCACCATCGCACTGCACGGCGGTCGTGGACTGGCGCGCGCGTGCCTTTATCCGATCACGCTGTATTTCTATTTGCGTCGCAAGCCCGAGCGGGTCGCTTCGCAGCAATATCTGCAGCGCGTATTCGGCAAGCCGGCCACAGCGCGACAGGTGTTCCGGCACATGCACAGTTACGCGGCGACCAGTTTGGACCGGATCTTTCTGCTGGCGCGTGGCGAGAAGCAATTCCAGATCGAAACGCAGGGACTGGAACTGCTTGACGAGAGCATCGCGCGCGGCCAAGGCGTACTGCTATTTGGCTCGCATCAGGGAAGCTTCGAGGCTTTGCGTACGGTCGGTGTGCGACGTCCTGACATGTCGGTACGCGTGGTGCTGGACAAGCAGAAAACCCCGGCGATGACCAAGTTGCTTGAGGACCTGGCGCCGGACATTGGCGCTAAGGTGATCGACGCTTCGCAGGATGGCACCAGCATCGCGCTGGCCATGGCAGAGGCCTGCCAGGGCGGCGCGATGGTGGCGATGCTGGCCGATCGCGGTCGTGGCCACGAGGTACTTCGGTACGCTGATTTTCTGGGCTCGCCAGCACCGTTTCCGATCAGCCCCTGGCTGCTGGCGCATACCCTGCAGGTGCCGGTGGTACTGTGCTTTGGCCTGTATCTGGGCGGCAACCGCTACCGTGTAGTGTTCGAGGCGATGGCCGACCGGGTGGAGATTCCGCGCAAGGAGCGCGGCCCCGCCCTGGACGCGTTGATCTCCCGCTATGCCCAACGCCTGGAACATTACGTCCATGTCGCTCCCTACAACTGGTTCAACTTCTATGATTTCTGGCAGCAAGATGTTCGCGCTACTGCTGTGCATGATGTTGCTGCCGTGGGCGAACGCGTCCAGGTGTGAAACCACGGCGGCGGTCGCCACGTCGTCCGCCACGTCGGAACCGTTGATCGCTGCACTGGGCCAGCCCGCACCCGCGCGCACGGCGTTCGCCGAAGCGCGATTCCTGAAAGTGCTGGACAAGCCGCTGGTGGTCTCTGGCGAGCTGGCCTGGTTGGGTGGTGACCAGTTGCAGCGACGCGTCGATCATCCCAATCCTGAAACCGCCAGCATTGCCAACGGCGAAGTGACCCTGCAGCGCGCTGGCAAGGCCGCGCGCACGTTTTCGCTGTCGCACGCACCGCAGCTGCAGGTGTTGCTGGACAGTTTCGTGGCCTTGCTCAGTGGGGACGGTAGCCGCTTGCAGCAGGCCTTCAACATTAGCCAGACCGGCGAAGCCAGCGGCGCGTGGACGCTCACGCTGCTGCCGCGCGATGCGAAGGTGGCCAAGGCTGTCGCCAGCATCGTGGTCGACGGCTACGGCAAGCAGTCGCGCTGCATGCAGATGCAGGAAGCCGACGGCGATCTGGCCATCGACCTGCTGGGTTCGCTCGTGGAGAAAATGCCCGCGCAGCCGACCCGCGAATCGCTGCAGGCGCTGTGCCAGGGCGCGCACTGAACATGGGGCTGCGCGGTCGCGTCACGCTGCTGGTGCTCTGGCTGCTGGTGCTGGCCGGGCTGGGCTGGATGGTCAGCCAGCGACTGAAGGTGAGCACCGACCTGCGCAGCTTCATGCCGGCGCCGACCACGCCCGATCAGCGTCTGTTGATGGAGCAGGTCGGGGAGGGCCCGGGCTCGCGCCTGCTGTTGCTGGCGATATCCGGCCGCTCCGATGCCCAACTCGCGGCGCTCAGTCAGGGACTGGTGGCGGCGCTGAAGGCGGACAAACGCTATAGCCAGGTGCTCAACGGCGGCTTTGATCTAGACGCGCTCGATCCGAAGTTGTTGCCGTATCGCTACCTGCTGTCGCCGACGCTGGATACCCAGCCGCTGGATGAGGCGTACCTCACCGATCAGCTGCAGCAGCGACTGGATGATCTCTCTTCGCCTGGCGCCAGCTTGCTAAAGAATCTGCTGCCGCGCGATCCCACGCTGGAAGTGCTGAAGCTGGCCGAACGCTGGGCTCCGCCGAAATCGCCGGAGTTGCGCGAAGGCGTGTGGTTCTCGCCACAGCACGAGGCGCTGCTGGTGGTGCAGACCGCCGCGGCTGGTTTCGATCCCGAGGCGCAGGCGCGAACCATCGGCGGCATCGAGCAGGCGTTTCATGCGTTGCCGGGCAGCGCTGGTGCCCATCTGGATCTCAGCGGGCCCGGCTATTTCAGCATGGTGATCGGCGCGCAGACCCAACATCAGGCGGAGTGGATCGGACGCATCTCCACCGTCGGTTTCATTGTGCTGCTGCTGTTGGCGTATCGCAGCATCAGTTCGCTGTTGCTTGGCGCGCTGCCGATCGCCAGCGCGGCACTGGCCGGCATTGCCGCGCTGACCCTCGCGTTTCCCGACGTGCACGGCATCACGCTGGCGTTCGGCTTTACCCTGCTCGGCGTGGCGCAGGAGTACCCGATCCGCGTGCTCAGCCACCGCCGCGCGGGTGAGGATGCGGTGCAGAGCGTGCGTGCGCTGTGGCCGCTGCTGCTGACCGCGATCGCCTCGGCCTGCATCGCATATCTGGCGTTCTACGCCTCCGGCGTGAACGGGCTAAAACAGCTGGCGGTGTTTACCATCGTCGGCCTGCTGGTCGCCGGTTTCAGTACGCGCTACCTGCTGCCGCACCTGCTACCGCGCAAGGTGCGCGACGTGGCCGATCTGCCCTGGCTGGTCCGGGCCCGCGACGTGGTCGATCGTCTGCCGCGACCGCGCTGGATTCCCCTGGTGGTCGCGTTGGCGATCGTGCTGATGCTGGCCTTCGCCCCCGGACCGTTCTGGCAGAACAATCTCGCGGCACTGACCCCGCTACCACAGGATATGTTGCTGCACGACGCGCGCCTGCGTGAGGCGCTGGGCGCGCCGGACGTGCGCTATTTGCTCGTGTTGCAGGCGCCGACCGAGCAGGGCGTACTGGCGCTGTCCGAAGCGCTGCAGCCGATGGTCGATGCGCTAGTCGCGAAGCATGCCGTGGATGGTCTGGAACTGCCGTCGCGCTACCTGCCCAGTGTCGCCGTGCAACGCGCGCGGCAGCAGAAACTGCCGGACGATGATGCGCTGAAAAAAGCGTTGACGGATGCGCTGCAGGGCATGCCGTTCCAGCCGAACCTGTTCCAGCCGTTTCTCGATGACGTCGCCACTGTGCGCCGTTTGCCGCCACTGACGCCCGCGCTGTACGCGCAGTCCCCGTTGGGCCAGCGTCTGGCTTCCATGCTGGTCCAAAGGGATGGCCACTGGCTTGGCCTGGGCACGATCAGCGGCTTGCACGATGTGGCCGCTGTGCAGGCCCTGGGTGATCAGAGTGGCGGCACGGTACGCCTGCTCGACCTGAAGGCGGCCTCCGAATCACTGGTGGTCGACTACCGCACTCGGATCCTGCAGGCGCTGTTGGCGGCAGCGGTGCTGCTGATTTGCACGATCAGCTTTGCCCTGCGCAGTCTGCGACGCGCCTGGCACGTGCTGGCGCCGATGACGCTGGCCACCTTGCTGGTGCTGGCGGTGGAGCGCGTGGCCGGCATCGAGATCTCGCTGTTTCATCTCGTGGCGCTGATCCTCGCCGGCGGCCTGGGCCTGCATTACGCGCTGTTCTTCGAGCGCGATACCGGCGACCCGGCCGAACAGCGGCGTACCCTGCATGCCACTCTCGTCTGCGTGCTGTCCGCGCTGCTGGTGTTCGGCATGCTGGCGTGGGCGACGATTCCGGTGCTGCGCGCGATCGGACTCACGGTGAGTCTCGGTGTAGCCTTTCATTTCTGCCTGTCCATCCTGATGGCGCCGCATAGGCCTTTTCAAAATCCGCATGCTTCCAAAGACTGACTGGGCTGCACTGATCCCCCATGCTGGCAGCATGTGTCTGCTGGATAGCGTGCTTGCGTGGGACGAGCGCACCATCCACGCGATTAGCGAAAGCCAAGCCCGTGCAGACAATCCTTTGCGCAGCGCGCAAGGTTTGCACGCGGTGCACCTGGCCGAGTACGGCGCGCAGGCGATGGCTGTGCACGGAGCGCTGCTGGCGCGTGCTAGTGGGGCGCAGACGGCCCGGCCCGGTCGACTGGTCAGCTTGCGTGACGTGCAATTGTTTGTTGAATATGTTGATCACTACGATGGCCATCTGGACGTCCATGCCGAATGCCTGCAGGCCAGCGAGGCCAGTGCGCAATACCTCTTCCGTGTCGAGCATCGCGGCCAGCTGCTGGCCAGCGGTCGCGCGGCCGTCATTCATCCCGAATCCCGAGAGCGCATGCCATGACCACAACTCCTGCCTTGCGTCGCGCCTTGGTCACCGGTGGCAGCGGCGAGCTCGGTAGCGCGATCTGCCACGCGCTGGCTGCCGGTGGCTATCACGTGATCGTGCACGGCCATCAGAGCCTGCAGCGTGCGCAAGAGGTGACGGCGGAAATTATCGAAGCCGGCGGCAGTGCGGAGTCCGATGCCTTTGATGTGACCGATGCCGACGTGACCCGCGCCGCATTGGATGCGCTACTGGCCGAAGGTACCATCCACGCCGTGATCAACAACGCCGGGATCCACGACGACGCGCCGATGGCCGGCATGTCCGACGAGCAGTGGCATCGGGTGATCGACGTGTCGCTGCACGGGTTTTTCCATGTCACCCAGCCGCTGCTGCTGCCGATGGCGCGTGCGCGCTTCGGTCGCGTCGTGTCGGTGAGCTCGGTGGCCGCGCAGGTCGGCAATCGCGGGCAGACCAATTACGCCGCGGCCAAGGCGGCCCTGCACGGCGCCACCAAATCGCTGGCGCGCGAGATGGCATCGCGCGGCATCACCGCGAACGTGGTGGCACCGGGCATCATCGAAGGCCGCATGATCGGCGACGACTTCCCGCCTGAGCGCATCCGCGAAATGGTGCCCGCGCAGCGCGCCGGCAAGCCAGAGGAAGTCGCTGCGCTGGTGGCGTTCCTGTGCAGCGATGCGGCGGGCTACATCAACGGTCAGGTGATCGGCGTCAACGGCGGCATGGCCTGAGTTCCGACGGATAGTTGTTCACGCCGCTGCAAACAGCGTCGGCCGCAGGCGCGCACGAGCCAGGTCACGCATATCGCCACGCAGCGAATCGCCGCCGTCGGCCACGGCGCGCTCGACGATGCTGGCGGCCAGGCCATCGAGCAGGTCGACGTTTTCACGCAGACGCGTGCGCAAGGCTGCATCACTCAGCTGATCGTGTAACGTAGCATTCATCTCGGCAAACCATGGCAGCATGCCCTGGTCGAGCATGCCGCGCGGATTGCGGCCCTGCGACAGGACGTGCCAGCGTCCGAAGAACTGCTGCATGCGCTCGTTGAGTGCCTGCGCCGTTTCCAGTTCGCGCGCCATGTCGGCAAACAGCGCGGCATCGCCGAGGCGCTGTTGGAACACCAGCTGACACAGCACACCCCAGTAATAGGCGTAGTCCCAGATCACCTTGATCGGCAGCACTTCGGCATTGCCAAATAGTGGGTATTGATGGCGATAGAGGGTGAGTGTGCTTTCGTAAAACGAGAAGAACAGCCGCTCGTACAGTCGTGCATACGGGGCCAGCGGTTGGCCGACGCGGTCCAGTGCCACCAGTCGGCAGATATACGTGTTGGCGATCGCGATGAAGTCGGTGCCGGGCGAATAGAACGGATCGAGAAACGGACCGGCTTCGCCGGTCAGCGCCCAGCGGTCGGCGCTGAACATGCGCGCGCAGCCGTAGGAGTAGTGACGGAAAAACGCGAAGTCGAGCAGCTTGTCGTGGCGCTTGCCGACTTCACGTGCGATGGCTGGTTGATGGGTGCCGAGCCAATCCTGTGCGCGGGCGAAGGTGTTCATCGTGTCGATCGGATGCATCGCCGCATCGGTGACGATGCCGACCGAATGCGCACCCGATGCCAGCGGAATCAGCCACGTCCAGTAGCCCGGGCCGCACAGATGGTTGGTTGAGCGCCAGCGTTCTGCCGGCGTGCAGCGGCTCTGCCAGTCGCCATCACTGCACCAGCCATCGATCGCCAGCCGGTCGTCGATGCGAAACCACACGGCGTTGGCGTGGTGGCCGTTATCGCGGGTGAGGTCGAGCTTGCGGCGGATCAGTCCGGCACGACCGGAAGCATCCAGCAGCCAGCGTGTGGTGAGCGCGTACTGCTCGGCACCAGCATCGGTATAACGCACGCTGTGTGCATCGCCGTGGCTGCCCATATCAAAACCCTGCACGGTGACATCGTCGCGAAAATCGATGTCGCGCCGGCGCGCTTCGTCGCCGAGAAAATTCTCGAAGATGCCGCGATCGATCTGGTAGCTCGACGTGGGCAACACCCTGCGCACGCCCAGCTCGGTCACGTTCTCCAGATCGCTGCGGCCATCGGAGAAAAAGAAACGGAAGCCGAATTTGCGGATGTGCTCGGTTTCCAGGTGCTCGCGCAGGCCGAGTGTCTCGGCCAGATAGTGCGCGGCGATTTCCACCGTCGATTCGCCGACCTTGTGCGCGGCCAGTGGCAGCGGATGCGCGTGGCGCTCAAGTACCACGATATCCATATCGGGAAACTCGCTGCGCAGCTGCAGCGCCAGGCATAGTCCGGCGAGGCCGCCACCGAGAATCACTGCATCATGCGTCGTGTTTATCATGCAGACTCCGTGCCGCCAACCAAGCCTTGATTGTGTATCCCTCGATACTCGCACGTAGCGAGTGACGAGGCGGTCAGTGCGAAGGCATCGTGCCATGCATCATTCCGCTGCACAGCATGGGGTGAAACGGACGGTGATCCCGCAACGTCAGCTTGCGTTGGTGTCCCGGACAATCAGGGGTCGCGCGCGCGAACGGCGGTAGCTGGCAATCACGTTGCCGTAATGGAACACGCAGCCGATGGTGTAGGTGGTGATGCGGGTGACATCGCGCACCGGACTGAAGTGGCTGCGTCGGAATGTGTCGTGGTAACGGGAAGCGATGGGTACCGCGACGACGCCGAGTTTTTTCTCGCGTGAGGCGGCAATCAAAATGGCCGCTTCGAACACGAAATGTTCGGCCGACAGATTCACTAACTCCATCGCTGTACGCGGATACCAGCGCTGGCCACTTTGCGTGTCGGCCACCGGCTGCGCGCAGGCCCAGGAAATGCCCCAGTCAGCCACTGCATTGGCACGGCGGCGAGATTTGGGTTGCTGCGCACGATCGAGCAGGCGCGCGCCAATCACGATGTGCTCCGGATAACCAGCGGCGGCTGCGACGATGCGTGGAATGTCTTCGGCTACGTGCTGGCCGTCGCCGTCCATTGTCAGCACTGCATCGAAACCCTGCCGCAGCGCCTCGCGAAAGCCGTGGCGCAGCGCTTCGCCTTTGCCGCATCGTTGCGCATGGCGCAGCAGGGTCACCGGCAGGCTGGCGACGATCTCGGGCGTGCGGTCATCCGAGCCGTCGTCGATCACGATCACGGCCGCACCCAGCGCCAGTACGGATTCGATTACCGATTGGATCGCCTCTTCCTCGTTGAGGCACGGGATCAGCACGCACCAGCGCGTGGCGTTGGCGGTCAAGCCACATGCTCCACGTTGCGGTGATGCACGTCGAGGCCCGGCATGGCGACCTGTTGCAGCTCAATCTGCAGTGCCAGCGTTGCGGCGGCATCAACCAGGCAACGGCCATGGCCGCGCGTCAGCAAGGCCAGTAGTGGCAAAGCATCTGCCGAGGCATTGGCATCGCGCCAGCTGGCAAGCGGCTCGGGCAGTGGTTCGACTGAACCGCTTGGCGCAAGCGTGATGTCCAGCGAGGCCAGCGTCGTCCCGCTGACCGCGGGTGCCAAAACCAGCGCGCAGCCGAACGACTGCGTGCAGCCGGTTTCTTCCACCAGTGGATACGCGCCGGCGATATCGCTGCACACGAGCAACACCGGGCATTGGTCAGCCAGCGCCTGGCTTATCGCTTCCAGCAGGCCGGCACCGAAACTCATGCGATGCGCGCACACCGCGGTTGACGGTTCATGGCAGCCGGTAGCGATGGTCCAGTAGCCGGCCGGCGCGTTGTGCACCGAGTTGTGGAAACGGATCGGTGACAGCTCGGTCGGCGCGCTTGCCAGCGTGGCGCACATGTAATCGGTGATCGCCTGATCGCCGTGCGACGAGGAAAACACGCAGGCCAGTGACGCCGGTGCGCGACCACTCATCGCCACCGCTTGGCCGGCCACCTCGACCGCCAGCAGCACACTTTCCGGCGCGCGACGGCGTTCGTTCGGCGGCAGCGTGGTGGCAGCGGGCTTCGACAGCGGTGGCTCGGGCGTGTCGCCGGCCAGCAGCGACTGCAGTGCGGCGTAGTGGCCCAGGTGCTTCGACCACAAGCCGATGCCTTCGATATGGATGCGCAGCGGGCTCATGCGGAGAATCCAGCGCGGGCGAAAGCGAGGCATGCATTGTTGCCGCCAAAGCCGAACGAGTTGCTGAGCGCTACATCAACGCGTTGATGCTCGTTTTTCCAGGCGAACTGCGGGCCGCAGCCCGGATCGGGCATGCTGCCGCCGAGGTTGCCGGGGATCAGTCCATACTCGATGGCCTGCAGTGCGATAGTGGCCTCGATGATGCCTGCCGCACCCAGCGTGTGACCGGTGAAACCCTTGGTGGAACTGCTGCGTGTATGCGCGGGAAACGCGCGACTGACCAGCGCGGCTTCCACCTCATCATTCTTCGTGCTGGCGGTGCCGTGCAGGTTGATGTAATCGACCTGCAATGCGTCCAGCCCCGCGCGCGCCAGCGTGTCGCGCAACGCCAGCTCAGCGCCGAGGCCTTCGGGGTGGGGTGTGGACATGTGGTGAGCATCGCTCGCTTCGCCATAGCCGAGCAGACGTGGCGCATCGGGCGCCGCATCGACGCGCTCCAGCAGGGCGAAGCCGGCCGCTTCGCCGATCGAGATGCCGTTGCGCGCGGCGTCGAACGGGCGACACGGCTGCGACGACACCAGCTCCAGCGCGTTGAAGCCGAACAGCACGCTGTCGCACAGGGTATCCACGCCACCGACGACGGCTGCGTCCACCAGTCCGAGACGGATCATCCGTTCGGCGCTGGCAAATACCTTGGCGCTGGACGAGCAGGCGGTGGAAATGGTCAGGCACGGGCCTTCCAGTGCCAGCACGGCAGTAACGAAAGCCGCCAGCGAATGCGGCGCATGGATCGCCGGGCGCAGCATATCGTCGGGGAAGCCGCCGTCGGCATCGAGCCGGCGATAGGCCGTTTCCGTTTCACCAATGCTGGCGGTGGAGGTGCCCAGCATCAGTGCGATACGCCCGGCGCCGTAGCGCTCGCGCGCCTCGCGCACGCGATCGAGGAAACCGTCCTGATTCAGGCCTAGCCACGCCAGCCGGTTGTTGCGGCATTCCCATACGGCATGCTCGGCTGGCAACCGTGTGTTTTCCACGCCATCCACGCGGCCGATCCAGCACTGCAGCGGCGCACTGCTGAAATCGTTCGGACGCAGGCCGCTGCGCGCGTGACGCAGCGCATCGAGCTGGGCGGCAAGGCCGTGTCCGATGGCCGAGGTGGCGGTATACGCGGTGACCGCGAGAGGAGTCATGGGATCGGACATCGCGAGAGCCTAATGGTCGGTTCGGGGATTGCCTAGCCCGTCATGGGTTTGGAGACGGGTTGGCGAGAATGGTGGGCCTCGCGGCATGAAGGTCGTGGGAATGTCAGTCAGTAGCTTATCGGTGCTGTGTGCTCCGATTCAGCGGTGACGCAAGTCAAGGTACGCGGCATCACGGCGCATCGCCGCCGGTGATTTGCCTTGCTAAGCTCGCTGCTGTTGAAGAATCGAGTAGCGAGATGAGCGAGCAAGCCGAACGTGCCGAAACCTTCCTGCGTGGATTGCAGGACCGCATCTGCGCCGGGGTCGAGCAGATTGACGGCCGTGGCCGCTTCGTCGAGGACGCCTGGGTGCGCGAAGGCGGCGGTGGTGGCCGCACGCGGGTGATGACCGATGGTGACGTATTCGAGCAGGCTGGCGTCAATTTCTCCTACACCCAGGGCAAGTCGCTGCCGCCGGCTGCAACGGCGCGCAAGCCCGAACTCACCGGTGCCTCATATGTGGCGGCCAGCGTGTCGCTGGTGCTACATCCGCGCAATCCGCATGTACCAACCACGCATGCCAACGTGCGCTACTTCGAGGCGAACAAGCCGGACATGGAGCCGGTGTGGTGGTTTGGTGGCGGCTTCGACCTTACGCCGTTCTATCCGCATGACGAAGACGTACGCCATTGGCATACGGTCGCCAACGACTTGTGCACACCGTTCGGTTCGGACGTCTATTCGCGCTATAAAAAATGGTGCGACGAATATTTCTATCTCAAGCATCGCGATGAGACCCGGGGTGTCGGGGGCCTGTTTTACGATGACCTCAATGAAGGCGGCTTCGAGCGCTGCTTCGCTTTCACTCAGGCGGTAGGCGAAGGATTTCTGAACGCCTACCTGCCGATCGTCGAACGCCGCAAAGCCATGCCGTACGGCGAGCGCGAGCGTGAGTTCCAGCTGTACCGGCGTGGCCGCTATGTAGAGTTCAACCTGGTCTACGACCGTGGCACGCTGTTTGGTCTGCAGTCGGGTGGGCGGACCGAATCGATCCTGATGAGCCTGCCGCCGCGGGTTCGCTTTGAATATGCCTACGAGCCCGAGGCCGGCAGTGCCGAAGCACAGCTGGCGGCTTATCTGAAGCCGCGCGATTGGGTTTGAGGGGATGAGGGGCGAGTCCCCAAAAGGGGATAAATAGCGAGGGCGTAAAACGAAGGCACTGCGGCGAACCGCAGTTCACACGCTTTTATCCGCCGTCCCTAATCCCCGCGCCTTGTCCCTGACTTTTACGGCGTCGCCCCGCTGAACCTCACCACCGTGGCGCCTTTCACCGGCCCGATCTGCGCGCTGTCGCTGACCTTCAGCACCACCTCACGACGAAAATCCAGCGTGCCCTGCACCACCGCGTGCGGGCCGATCACGATCAGCGGATCGCGGCTGCTGCCCCAGTGGAACCAGCCATCATTGGGCTTCTCGACCAGGATGCCGCCTTCGACGTGCGAGTTGGCGCCGATGGTGATGTCGCCGTTGACTGTACCGATGCCGCCGGCCACGTGCGCAGCGTCCAGCGCGATCGCACCGTTGACGTTGCTGAGCTTGCCGGTAACCTCGGCGCCCTGCGCAAGACGCAGGCTGCCGTTGACGGCGGTGACTTCGCCGCCAACACGGCTGCTAGTGCCCATTGTCACTGCGCCATTGACGGTTTCAAGCTCGTTGGCCTGTGCCTTGTCGCCCAGATCGACCGAGCCGTTGACCGTGCTGGCCTTCTGCACTGTGGCGCCGTCGCCGACATGGACCGAGCCGTTGATCGAACTGACATTGCCCGCCTGCTGGCCGGCATCGACCTTGACCGAACCGTTGACCTTGTCGACATCGTTGTCGCTGGCCCATGCCGACGAGGGCAAGGCAGCAAGAGGCAGCACCAGCGTGAGCGCGGCGGTGATGAAAATCGTCGGAATTCGACGCATGACAGTCTCCGTGAGTGGTTGGTGCAGCTAGGATGCACCCGCGCCGCCGCGGGTTTACCATGACCTGTGGCAGGGGACGGTATTTGACGCTGCCGGCCGGTGGCCGCACCATGCCGGCCTTGTCCCACGTTGATGATCGCCTTATGCACAAGCTCGTACTGATCCGCCACGGCCAATCGCAGTGGAACCTCGACAACCGCTTCAGCGGTTGGGCCGACATCGACCTCACGCCGCAGGGCAACGCCGAGGCGATCGCTGCTGGCGAGCTGCTGAAATCGTCCGGCTATACGTTCGACGTGGCGCACACCTCGGTGCTGAAGCGTGCGGTGCGCACGCTGTGGGGCGTGCAGGACGCGCTGGAGCAGATGTGGATCCCGGTACTCACCGACTGGCGCCTCAACGAACGCCACTACGGCGGCCTCACCGGCCTCAACAAGGCGGAGACGGCGGCCAAGTACGGCGAAGACCAGGTCAAGATCTGGCGCCGCAGCTACGACATTCCGCCACCGCCGCTGGAGCGCAGCGCCAACGAATCCGTTGACGATCCGCGTTACGCCACGCTCGATCCGAAAGACATTCCCGACACCGAATGCCTCAAGGACACCGTTGCCCGCGTGTTGCCGTACTGGCACGAAACGCTGGCGCCGGCGATCCGCGCCGGTCAGCGCGTGCTGGTGGTGGCTCACGGCAATTCGCTGCGCGCGCTGGTGAAGTACCTCGACAACATTTCCGACGAGGCCATCGTCGAGTTGAATATCCCCAACGGTATTCCGCTGGTCTACGAGTTCGACGAACACCTCAAGCCGCTGCGCCATTACTACCTCGGCGATGCCGCCGAGATCGAGGCCAAGATGGCCGCCGTGGCCAATCAGGGCAAAGCCAAATAAGGATCATCCGTGACCAAGGTCAGTTCACCGAAAGCCGTCGCAGCGTCGCTGACCGACTACTGGTCGCCGCGCATCGTCGGCGAAGTGGACGATGCCTTCATCAAGGTTGCCAAGGTGCTGGGCACGCTGTGCTGGCATAGTCATGACGACGAGGACGAGCTGTTTCTTGTCCTCAAGGGTCACCTGCGTATCGAGCTGGAAAACGCCGAAGCCGTTGAACTCGACGAAGGCGAGATGTTCGTCGTGCCGAAAGGCGTGCGGCATAACCCAGTGGCTGCGGACGAGTGCCACATCCTGCTGATCGAGCGTAAATCGACCCTGCATACCGGCACTGTTGTCACCGACAAGACGCGCTCGCTGGCAGAGCAGCTCGGCAGCGTATAGTTCATCATCTTGGATAGGTGACAACGGATGAGATGACAGCAGTCATGTGCGATGACTGTGTCCGGTCAGTCGCCAGTGCCGCGCCGCTCGATTAAGCTGTGCCTGTATCCACCACCTTGCGATGACGATGCCTCCCCATCTGTCCCAATATTTCATCATGGTGCCGCTGCTGGCGTGGGTGGTATGGCGGCGCGTCAGCCGCTCGTTCGGACGTCAGCCAATCAAGCGCAAGACGATGATTGCGCGCATCGCGATCTTTGCGGTACTTGGCGCGCTGCTGGCGCTGAGCGGCCTGCACAAGATCGAACTCGCCGAAGGCCTGCTCGGCGGCATGATTCTCGGCGCCGCACTGGGCATCCTCGGTGTACGCCTCACCCGCTTCGAAGTCGACCCGGTACGTGGCGACTGCTATGTGCCCAATCCTTGGATCGGTGCGTTTCTCACCGTGCTGCTGCTCGGCCGGCTGGCCTACCGCTTCATCGTGGTGCTGCCGCAGGTGCAGCAGGCACACGCCGCGGCGCAGGGCGCCCCTGACGCGAGTGCGCAGGCCTGGTCGTCCGGCTATACCTCCAGCCCGCTCACCATGTTGGTGATCGGCCTGCTGATCGGCTACTACATCGTCTATTTCACCGGCCTGCTGATTCATCATCGACGTTTTCAGCAGGCGCACCCGAGCACGACGGTCGCGTAAATCGCAACTTCGCCGTGTAGGTTGCGGGTGAGCGAAGCGAACCCCAACGTTCAACGTCAAGGATGACGTCATGCAATACAGAAGAGCCAAAGCCGGCGGCGGTACTTACTTTTTCACCGTGAATCTGGCTGATCGCTCGAGAGCACTGCTTGTCGAGCATATCGACAAGCTTCGCCAAGCGGTAAGGACCGTCAAGCGGAGACACGCATTCGATATTGTTGCTTGGGTCGTTTTGCCCGAACACATGCATGCGATATGGACGCTGCCACCCGATGACCATGACTTTTCCACACGCTGGATGCTTATCAAGGCCGCTTTCTCGCGAACCATTCCGCTTGGCGAAAACATCGGTGCGTCACGTTTGGGCAAGGGCGAGCGAGGCATCTGGCAGCGGCGTTTCTGGGAACATCAGATCAGGGACGACAATGATCTCGCTCGACATATTGATTACGTGCATATCAATCCGGTGAAACACGGTCATGCTGCGAGAGCCAGCGATTGGCCATTTTCATCGATCCATCGATATATCCGCGAAGGAACGATTGGCACGGATTGGGCGTGTGGCGAGAATGCGGCGGAAATTGGCGGTGAACGGAATGGATGATGTTGGGGTTCGCTTCGCTCACCCCAACCTACGCTCGCGTTTCTCCTAGCATCGCCGAAAATTCCCTGGCAAAGCGATGCACATCACCGGGCCAGCGCGCCGACACGTAATTGCCATCGCGCACCACGAAGGCCGGTGAATCATCCTTGACGCTATCGCGCGCGATGCCGCTGGTCTTGCGGGCATAGTCTTTGGCGTCGCGCGGCACGTCCTTGAAATCGGCCGGATCGGCCAGCGCACGTGTCACTTCCTGTTGCACCGACATATAGCCACTCGGTTGATCCGCGCTCTCGTTATAGGTGCGGTAATAGTATGGGTCCCAGAAGCGGGTGACCCGCGCCGTGGCCCACGCCTTTTTCTCGAACGCCCAGGTCAGCGCGGTGGTGCGTTTGCCGAACAGCACCGACTTGCCGTTCACCTTCGAGCGACTACGCGCGGCCAGCAGCACGCCGTGACAGATCGCTGCGACCGGTTTGCCGGCATCAAAGAACGCCGCGACGATCCCCTGTAACAGCGGACTTTCCAGGTATTCGCGCATGCCACGCGCGCGATGGCCGCCGGGTAGCAGCAGTCCGGCGTAATCTGCCGCATCGAGTTCGTCCCAACGCAGCGGCGCGCAAAACGCGGTGTCTTTCAGCATCGCGGCATAGGCCTTTCGTGCATCGCCATTCGCGCGCAGGATCAGCCCGACCACCCGTAGTTGCCGCAGCCCTGGCAGCCAACCCCACGGGTCGAGTCCGACCCCGCTGAGCATCATTTCGTCTGCGCTGGCCGGATGGCCATCAGGTGTGGCGAACACGATCTCATGCCCATCATTGCGCAGGATCTGCCAGCTCACCGCGACCTCGGAAGGATCGGCATCGCGGCTTGGCAGCGGGATAAGAATTTTAGCCATGAGGAGATAGATGCTCTTATGCGGTTGGTCCGTTGAGATAATCCAGGCTCGCCTGCAGCATCGATTCCATCCCGATCGTCAGTGCACCTTCGTCGAGGAAGAATTTCGGCGAATGGTTGGACGGCGCCTTCGAGGCGTCCTGTCCTTTCGGCGTGGCGCCGACGAAGAAGTACACGCTCGGCACGGCCTCGGCGAAGTAGGCGAAATCTTCCGAGGCCATCCACGGTTTGGCTTCGATCGCATGTTCGCTGCCGATGGCCTTGCCGATGCTGACCCGCACGCGCGCGGCGAGGGCAGGGTCATTGACCAGTATCGGGTTGCTGTCGCCGACCGGGATCTGCTCTTCCACTGTCGCGCCGTTGGCGGCGGCGATATGCTCGGCAGTGTTCTTCAGATCATCCACCGCCTGTTGCCGCATGCCGGCGTCGAAGGTACGCAGCGTGCCCTGCAGTTCCACCTGGTCGGGCACGATGTTGTAGCGCGAGCCGCCCTCGACGATGCCGAAGCTGAGCACCGCGGGTAGCGTGCTGATATCCAGGCGGCGGCTGACGATGGTTTGTGCGGCAGTGATGATCTCGGCCGAGGTCACAATCGGGTCGATGCCATTCCAGGGCATCGCGCCGTGCGTCTGCTTACCGTGGACCACCATGCGGAACCAGTCCGAGCCGGCCATGGTTGGCCCCGGCCGCACCGACACCGTGCCGACGTTGAGCGAAGAGACCACATGCATGCCGAACATCGCATCGGGTTTAAAATCGCGGAACAGCCCCTCTTTCAGCATCAGCGCGGCGCCGCCTTCCTCGCCGACCGGCGCGCCTTCCTCGGCGGGCTGGAACACGAACAGCACCGAACCGTGCAGAGTCTTCTTCATGCCGCTGAGCGCCTGCGCCATGCCGAGCAGCATTGCGGTGTGTGCGTCGTGGCCGCAGGCATGCATCACGCCGGTCGGCTTGCCGCGGTATTCGCCCGTCGCCTTCGAGGCGAACGGCAAGCCTGTCGGCTCGGTCACCGGCAGCGCATCCATATCGGCGCGAATTGCCAGTCGCGGGCCGGGCAGGTCGCCCTTGAGCAAACCGACCACGCCGGTGTGTGCGATACCGGTATGTACTTCCAGCCCCAGCTTTTTCAGCTCTGCCGCCACCAGGGCCGACGTGCGCACCTCGCGGTTGCTCAGCTCGGGATGCTGATGGATATCGCGCCGCCACGCCGTAACCTGCGGCAACTCTTTTTGCGCCATGGCCTGCACGCTGGGGGTATCGGTGGCGTGCAAGGACGTGATGGCGGCGGCAAGCGTCAGGGCGAAAGCAGTACGGCGCATGGGCATCTCCAAGGTAGGGATGATCGATGCTAGCGCGTGTGCGCGGTGCGTTGACGCTTTTTTGGCGAGTGATTCGTCGGAAAGTGATGTAGCTGCTTGCGTCGGGCGGTGACTCATTAAGCGCTTTGGGCCGCGACCGGCCAAAGAAGACACTGGCACCCTATCTGCCTGTTGGGAAAAGGAGGGAGCGAAATATAACGGTCCGATTCGATTCCACCGTCCCGGTGGCCTGCAGCCATCGTTCCTTGGCGATAATCGGCGTGCATGGGCCAAAAGTGCAGATGCGAATCTCGCGGCCCATCGCTTCCTGTCGCAGCGAATCCAGCACAGCGCGCATGATCGTGCCGGTGAAAGGCGTATACAGATAAAACACCGTGCCACTGGAGAGATCCGCGACCTGTGCATCCTGCTGAATAAAGGTCACCTGCGTCAGGTTCAACGCTCGGGCGCTCCGTTGCGCGCAGTTGACATAGGCTGCCTCGAGTTCAATCCCGATGCTGCGCGTACCTGAGCAGATGGAAGCGAGCAACGGGACATGCCCCATGCCCGAGCCAAGATCAACCAGTACATCCCGTTCGGTGAGTGCGGCGCGCTCGATCAGATCTAAGATATGGCGCGCCGGAGTGGGTTGATAAAACACCATCTCTGGCGGCAGCTCAGCTACTCCGGTGCAGGGCTCTTCGAACTCTAAAACTCCGCTGATCAGTTCATCAAGATAGTCATAGCGTTCACCGCTTGCCCGAGAGGCATGATGGCCATCTTCAGTGGACGCGATTACCCATTGCAACAGCGATTTCGCCCCGGCACCCCGCTGGATGTCGCGACGGATGGTGCGGTAGATCGCGTAGTTGACTGCCTCCAGCCTGGCATAGATCGCCTCAGCTCGATGATGGAGTTCCGCCTCCTGAGAGGATTCAGCATCGCGGACTTGAGCCTGTCCATTCGGGAGATGGGCCTCGATGCAGTCAAGCGCCTCGAGGCGTTGACGCAGCCGGCCCGGTTCGTCGAGCGAGCAATCTTGCTCCAGCTCCTCGATCAAGGTTTGCAACACACTCACCAACGTTCTGAAATTCCCTTCGTCCAGCTCCAAGTCCTCCAAATGAACGTGTGCATCGGCGCTTGGAATTTGCTTCATGAGGCAAACTTCTCATCACATTGGCATAGGGTTGAATCAGCTGCAGCCAAATTGAATTCAGCGTGTAATCGATACTTGGCTTTTCTCGACGATCTTATCGATTATTGAAAAGTGTATCCGAGTCGATCGCCGCCGCCATTGCCTTATTGCCGACATCGCCAGGGTGCAGGTGGTCGCCGGAATCATAGGCAGCCAGCAGGCGCGTTGGATGCGTGGGGTCGCGCAATAATTTGTCGAAGTCGACGACGGTATCGAATTCACCGCTCTCGCGTATCCAGCGATTGACGGCTTGCCGTACCTGCTCTTTCTCGGCGGAGTAATAGCCAACCATGGGAGTGTCTTTCAGCGCACCCTCGAATGGCGTCAGTGTCGCCCCGATGATTCGCACGTTTCGCGCATGCGCGCGGGCGATCAGCTGTCGATAACCGGCGATCAACTGCTGGGCGGTCGCGGGCATGTCGTTCGGAGCAAACGCCATGTGATTCCAGCTGATATCGTTGATGCCCAGCAGCACGATCACTGATTCGATATTCGGCTGACTCAGCACATCGCGATCGAAGCGAGCCAGCGCATTGACGCCCATCTTGTCCTGCAAAAGGCGTGCGCCGGAAATGCCGGCGTTGAGCACTGCAACGTGATTGTCGACAAGTCGCGCAGCTAGAAAATCGGGCCAGCGCGCATTGCTATCCATGCTGGCACCGGCGCCGTCGGTGATCGAATCACCCAGCGCAACGACGGTTCGTGTTTTCGATGGCGCATCAACCTGAATCGCGCTGAGGAATACGCGGGTCGTCATGGTTGCATCGGGCTTGATGGAATCTTTGGCTGTCTGGTTGCCGCTGACGATGTAAGCCGTTTGCCGCCCGTCCCAGTGAAAAGTGGAAGGCGAGACAGGTTCTGGAAAATAGAGACTGACCGATACGTTCTGTAGTGCTGCCACTTTCAGATCAATCGGATCGCTGAGCACCGGTGCGCCTGGCGGAATGCTGATCGAGCCTTGGCCGCCAAACGTTATCGACCGATCCGTTCCATCCACAATACCGGCATCCTTTCCGGTCAATGCAATGTGGGCCGAGCCGATAACCAAGGGTGTCGAGCCGTAGTCATTCGACAGCTGGATGCGTACGCTGTGCCCTCCCACGCTGACGCGCGCGGCCTGTCTCACCGTCTGATTCCAGAAATTGAAAGGCACATTGGTGGGTAACGGAAAATCACCCTTCCACAGTGGCTGCGGGCTGGCGATCCAGGTCGTGATCCATTGGGGTTTGTCGAATCCTGAAGGCGCTGCAGCACGCGCTGAAGCGGCGAAGCAACCCACCACGACAAGTAAAAGCAGCGTAGTAAATCGATGATTCGATCCAGTTATGCGGAGGCAGGATTTTGCCGACGGTAGAGTGCCGAGACGCATGACGATCTCCTGAAGTGGCTGGGTGGATTCTTGTGTTGCCTGATTTGATTCAGGATTTAAGCGGACGCACAAACAGCGGATGTTCGGGATTCAACACGTCTGACCGAATCCAGCCGCACACTCACCAGTGCCACCATCAGGCCCGATATCGTCACCAGCGCGGCAACCCATGTCACAGCAGTCATGCCGGGACCGTGCGTGATCACCACACCGCCCAGCCATGCGCCGATCGCGTTGCCCAGATTGAATGCGGCGATGTTGAAGCTCGATGCCAGGCTCTGTCCGCTGGCAGCGGCCTTTTGCAACACGCGTAATTGCAGCGGTGCGACGGTGGCGAAGGCCGCGATGCCGAGCAGGCCGGTAAACACGATCATCGCCGGCTTGCTGTGCAGCGCGAACGTCATTGCGCCAAGCACAATGGCCAGTGCGATCAGCGACCCGAGCAGCGTCGGCGTGAGCTTGCGATCGGCCAGGCGGCCACCCAGCAGGTTGCCGACCACCAGCCCACCGCCGAACACCAGAAGGATCGGTGAGACCGAGCTGTCGGCGAAACCGGTGACGCCGGTGAGGATCGCCTGGATGTAAGTAAATACCGTGAACACGCCGGCGAAGCCCAGCACCGTCATCAGCAACCCGAGCAGCACCTGCAGCTTGGCGATCCCCCGCAGCTCTTCAAGAAACAGCACCGGCGCAGTGTCGCTGCGATCTGACGGTACCAGCAGCGCGATGATCGCGGTGGCGACCACACCGATCGCGGTCACTGCCCAGAACGTGGCGCGCCAGCCGTAGGCGTGCCCCAGCCATGCGCCGGCCGGTACGCCCAGCAACGTGGCCACGGTCAGACCAGTGAACATGATCGATATGGCCGAAGCCTTGCGATCTTCGGCCACCAAACCGGTCGCCACCACGGCGCCGACACCGAAGAAGGTGCCGTGGGCCAGCGAGGTAATGACGCGCGCGATCATCAGCACCGTGTAATTTGGTGCGAGCGCACTGGCCAGGTTGCCAACGGTGAAAATCAGCATCAGTGCAACCAGCGCTGTCTTGCGGTGCAGTCGACTGGTCGCCGCGGTCAGTAACGGCGCGCCGACGAACACACCCAACGCGTAGCCGGTGATCAGCAGGCCGGCCGCGGCGATGCTGACGTGTAGATCGGCAGCGACCTGCAACAGCAGGCCCATGATCACGAATTCGGTGGTGCCGATGCCGAACGCGCCAGCCGTCAGCGCGTAGAGCGCGAGCGGCGTGCGGGGTTTGGAGAGGGATGAGGCAAACATGATGACGCTCCAAAACAGGAATGGCGTCAGCGTAGAGCTTTGCATTTAGCAATAAAACAGACAAAATGTGGAATCATTTTCAATGAATGATTGATAGTCATGGACCGCATCGGTGACCTGAGTCTGTTCATGCGCGTGCTCGATCTGGGCACCATCAGCGCGGCGGCGCGAAGCCTCGGTTTATCCGTGGCCGTGGCCAGTCAGCGCCTGAAGCGACTCGAGCGCGAGCTTGGTGTAGTGCTGCTGCATCGGACCACACGCCAGCTGCATGCCACGCCGGAAGGTCTGGCGCTCGCCGCACAGGGTCGCGTGCTGGTGGAAGATCTCGAAGCGCTGACCAGCGGCCTGCGCCAAGCCGCAAACGAAGTGTCAGGCACGTTGCGCGTCACCATGCCTGCCTCCTTCGGCCGTCAGTACGTGTCGCCGCTGCTGCCGGAATTTCTGACCCGCCATCCGCGCATCAAGTTGAGCGTGAACCTCAGCGACGAGCTGCTGGATTTGGTCGGCGCGGGCTTCGACCTCGGTATCCGCGTGGGCGCGCTTGGCGATTCCGGTCTGGTAGCGCGCCAACTGGCCACCAACCGGCGTGTACTGTGCGCCTCGCCTGCCTATCTGAAGCAGCATGGGCATCCGCGCAAGCCGAAGGACCTGGCCGAGCATGCCTGCCTGTTATTGACGGGCACGTCGGGACAGCAGGACCTATGGCGTTTCGGTGATGGCAAGGGCGGCGAAATTTTGCAGCGCGTGCACAGCCGCTTCGAAAGCAACACCGGCGAACTGCTGCGCGATGCGGCCGTGGCTGGCCTGGGCATTGCCATTCATTCGTTCTGGCATGTTTGCGACGAGCTAAGCACCGGTCGCCTGGAGGTGGTGATGCCGAAATACCCGATCACCACCACCGGCATCCACGCCGTCATGCCGCAACGACGCATGGTGCCTCCACGCGTACGCGCCTTCGTCGATTTTCTGGCTGAGCGCTTTGGCAAAAATCCGCCGTGGGAGCGCGGTATCGAAAAACGTAGCAAGGTTGAGCGCCGTTGATTTTCAACGAGCGTCTATGCGTCAGGTTTACGTTGATCAACGCGTTCTGCGTCACCTCAACCCTCTCAAGGTAGCAGTAGCCGCGTTGCAAACGTCAGCGCTACTGAGCCGGCAACTGATGTCGTGTCCAATTCCCAATGGCATACCTCGATGACAGGTACACCACACACAACGGGAAAAGCAGGTATCGCGAAGTAATTGAGAGGATTTGCGAAATCAATCCATAGGAGCCCGAGATGCCATCGGCGCCGTAGAACGAGAAGTACCAGAATGAGGTGAAGGCAATCAACAGGGAAAGATTGCGTTCAACGTCACCAGCAACAGCCTGGTAGACCTTCGGAAACATTCTGCAGAAGAAGTGGTAAGTAATGTAGCCCGAAACGAGCATTACAAATGGAAATAATCCCCAGGTGGAGATACCCAGGCCTTCCGCCGCGATGGCAATATCGGCGTGCGTGGTAATCGCCCGTATGGGGACATAGCCCCAGACATTGGCAGCGCACATCAGGGATAGCCAATAGAAAAAGGCCAATACGAATCGGCGCGACTTGATGAAACTGGTCGAAGTCAGCCCGTACAGGATGAAGTACAGCAAACCATTTCCCATGAAAGGACCCGCAAGCGCAATCAGTGCGGCGCTGTGCCCATTACCACTGGCGAGGATGGGCGAATAATCCACATTGTCCGAAACATCTCCCAGAAAGATGATGTTGTAGGCCGTGGCAGGTCCATAGTCGATGCCGAATGGCTGTTTCATCCACCCTAGCGACCAGGCTGTCAGTGAATGGCTGTATTCGTGAGTCAGATAAGCCACGGCATGTGCGATAAGCACAAAGACAAAAGTCACTAAGGCAAATGCCAGATTTTTCACTGTGACGTGACTGCTACCCGGGTTGGCGCTGGAATTCATGGGCTTGTATCCGTATGAAAAGTCGGCGAGGGTGTGAAGATCAACGGCTTTCATTGGCGAGCAGACTTGCCAGTTTTAGCTCTGCCATTTTGTCGCATTGCGCATAGCCACGACAGTCGGTCCGCGCTAAGTTGATTGCTCGGAACAACACCGGAGCACGCATGAGCGAAAGCACTGATGTGATTGTGATTGGCGCAGGGCTGGCCGGACTCGTGGCGGCCACGGAGTTGACCGACGCGGGCAAGCGCGTACTGGTGCTGGAGCAGGAGCCCGAGCAGAGTCTGGGCGGGCAGGCGTTCTGGTCGTTCGGCGGCTTGTTCTTCGTCGACTCGCCTGAGCAGCGGCGGATGGGCGTGCGCGACTCGCACGCGCTGGCGCTGACCGACTGGATGGGTAGCGCGGGTTTCGATCGCGCCGAAGATCGCTGGCCGCGGCGTTGGGCCGAAGCCTATGTGGATTTCGCCAGCGGCGAAAAACGGGCCTGGCTGCATGCGATGGGCATGCGCTGGTTTCCGGTGGTCGGTTGGGCCGAGCGCGGTGGCTACGGCGCGATCGGCCACGGCAATTCGGTGCCGCGCTTTCATGTCACCTGGGGCACCGGCCACGGCGTGATCGAACCGTTCGTGCGGCGCGCGCGCGAAGCCGAGGCGAAGGGACTGCTGCGCTTCGCGTTCCGTCATCGCGTTGACGAACTCATCGTCGACAACGGCACTGTGGTCGGCGCACGCGGCAGCGTGCTGGCCACCGATACCGTGGAACGCGGCAAGCCCAGCTCGCGCGAAACGATCGGCCAGTTCGAACATCGGGCGCACGCGGTGATCATCTGTTCCGGCGGCATCGGTGGCAATCACGAATTGGTGCGCCGCTATTGGCCCGAGCGTATGGGGGCGCCGCCGGCGAAGATGATCTGCGGCGTTCCGGCTCATGTCGACGGCCGCATGCTGGATATCGGCGCCGCCGCCGGTGCCAGTCTGATCAATCGCGACCGCATGTGGCATTACGTCGAGGGCATCGAGAACTGGAACCCGATCTGGCCGATGCATGCGATCCGCATTCTGCCCGGCCCATCCTCGCTATGGTTCGATGCCACCGGCCAGCGCCTGCCCGGTCCGTTGTGGCCTGGCTTCGACACCCTGGGTACGCTGGAACACTTGCGCGGTACCGGTTACGACTACAGCTGGTTCATCCTCGACCAGGCGATCATCAAGCGCGAATTCGCGCTGTCCGGCTCCGAGCAAAATCCTGATCTGACCAGCAAGAGCTGGCGGCAGGTGGCCAAACGCGCGATCGGCAAAAGCGCACCGGCGCCGGTGGAAGCGTTCAAGCAGCACGGCCGCGATTTTATCGTGCGCGACAACCTGGAAGAACTGGTCGCTGGCATGAACGCGTTGGCAGGTAATAACCTGCTCGATCTTGCGCACATCCGCCGCGAGATCGAAGCACGCGACCTGCAATTCGATAACCCCTTCAGCAAAGACAGCCAGGTCATGGCGATCCACAACGCGCGCCGTTATCGTGGCGACAAGCTGACGCGTGTAGCCAAGCCCCATCGCATGCTCGATCCAGCGAACGGCCCGTTGATCGCGGT
>Ga0302313_10000775_pt1 | contig 26151 bp, 18 predicted proteins | sample III_Palsa_N2_2_FD_200454 | JGI IMG/M metagenome (GOLD analysis project Ga0302313, IMG submission 200454) | Peat permafrost microbial communities from Stordalen Mire near Abisko, Sweden - III_Palsa_N2_2 | ecosystem: Environmental > Terrestrial > Soil > Palsa > Peat permafrost | place: Sweden...
GGCGTTGATGTGCTCGGGTGCCTCGTACATTTGGAGGTTGCCGAGCATGTGGCCGATGACGAAGCCGAACATGATGACGCCGGTGACGGCCATGACCACTTTCTTGCCGTTGGTGGACTGCCAAAAAGTAATGGGATCAGTAAGATGCGGGGTAACTTCTGTGGTGCTCATTAATTTGTCCCAGCCTTGTGGTGGTGGAGGGTCGAGCCTGCGCGGAAGGGATGATCCCCGAGGTACGGAGTCGCGGAAGGTGCAGCCACTGCCATTTTCGTTACTCCTTAGCCTGGTTTCGGGTTACAAATCGACTGCTTGAGCTTGGTTTCGGGTGTCGCGTCGCGGAGGAACCAGCGGAACTGATTATTGCTACCGGAAAATATTGCAGTCAAGTTTGCGGGTGCGAATACCGTTCATTTTGTGCGATATGTAGCTATAACCGCGCAAGGGGTAACTGGGCGAGCAAAGCGCGGAAGGCGTTGCCGCGGTGGGAGAGTTCCCACTTCTGTTGGCGGGGGATTTCGGCGAATGTGAGGTTGAGGGAGGGGACGAGGAAGAGGGGATCGTAGCCGAAGCCGTCTTCGCCTCGGGGGGTGTGGAGGAGCTGGCCTTCGGCATAGCCCTCGGCGCGGAGGAGGATTTGGCCGTTGCGGGCGAGGGCGAGGCTGCAGACGAAGCGGGCGGCGCGATTGGGTTGGTGCTCCATGAGGTGAAGGAGGAGGGCGTTGTTGCGCTGGTCGGTGGTGAGTGAGGGGTCGGGGTTGAAGTTGTGATCGTCGGCGAAGCGGGCGGAGCGGACGCCGGGCTCGTTGTTGAGGGCGGGGACTTCGAGGCCGGAGTCGTCGGCGAAGACTAGGAGGCTGGGGGCGGCTAGCGAGTAGGCGATGGCTTTTAGGTCGGCGTTGCCCTGGAAGGTGGTGGCGTCCTCGACGGGTTCGGGGATTTGCTTGAGGTTGGGAAGGGCGAGAACCTCAATACCGGAAGTGCTGGCGCTGCTGGCGAACTCAGTTAGTTTGCCGGGGTTCGAAGTGGCGGCGTAGAGAATCATGATTTTTAAGCTACAACGTCTTGGGATTACGGCATCAGAGAAGTTGAGAGTTCGCGGGGGCTGGCGTGCTCGGTGAACGGATGGTGAGCTCGATGGCTCGTCGCTGGTGTGTGGTTTGCGTGTGCGTGATGTTGGCGGTTGCGGGATGCAAGGGCACGGAGAAGCCGATGGTGCAGACGCCTGCGCAACCAGCGGTGGTGCAGGCTCCGGCGACGCCGCTGGATGTGAAGAAGGCAGAGCTTGGCGGAACGACGTGGGATCCGGCGTGGGATGGGATGGTGGAGAAGGCGCTGCCGGCGGATCTGTTGAGTGAGCAGGCTGCGCGGGCGGTTCGGATGTATTGTCCGCGATTTGCCGAGGAGACTGATGCGGAGAAGAGAGAGTTCTGGGCGTACATATTTCAGGGAATCGCGGGGGCGGAGGCGGGGCTAAATCCGACCAGCGATGTGCATCATCTGCAGGCGGCGGTGAATACTGTCGATCCAGTGACAAAGAGGCCGGCGCGGCAGGAGGGTCTGCTGCAATTGAAGTATGAGGATGCTCAGCGGTATGGATGTGACTTTGATTGGGAGAAGGATCGCGCGCTGCCGGTGAAGGATCCGGGGCGGACGATTTTGTCGCCGGAGAACAATCTTGGGTGCGGTGTGAAGATTATGGAGAACCAGATTGTTACGCAGGGGAAACCGCTGGTGTCGCGCACAAGCTACTGGGCGACGCTGCAGCCGGGGACTGCGGGGTTTCGGGTGTTTGCGAAGCAGATGGCGAATGTGCCGGAGGGTTGTGGGGTGCGGGTGCGGAGTGTGCCGCGGAGACGGCCCGAGATTGCTAGCCAGTGATGCTGGGGATTGCCGGACTTACCTCAGGGGCTAAAGCCCTTGCTGGCTTTGAGGTTTATGGCACGGCTGAAGCCGTGCCCCTTCGACTCTTGGCCCTTCGAGTCTTGGCCCATTGATGCTTTCGATTTCGGGCCGATTGGAGTGAGCTCTGAAACCGCGTAATCATGGATCAGGGAGCGAACAGCAGATTCCCGGAGGGAATGACAGAAAGAAAAGCAAGAGCCCAGGCGCAGCCACGATGATTTGCTGTAACCGCTCTTCGATTTGCTGCGACCGCCCTTCGATTATTTGCCCGTTTGTAGGGATCTTCATGATCCCGGTTATTTGGGTTGGAGGGCGGAGGGGTTGAGGATGCCGATGCGGCCGTGGGGGCCTACGGCGTAGGGGAGGCTGAGGGCGTTCCAGTGCTGGTCGGCGTCGGGGGCGTCGTGGTTGGTGGGGTGGAGGGGGCGCCAGTTGCGGCCGTCGTCGGCGGAGATGTCGGTACCGTTGGGGCCTACGGTGATCCACGTTTTGGCCTTTGAGTCGTAGGCTACTGCGCTGCGGAAGCCGTGGGGCGAGGTTGTGGCGGCTTGCCAGGTTTTGCCGCCGTTGGTTGTGAAGGCTGTAATGCGAGTGGAGTCATTGGGTTTGAGGTAGTCGCCGCCTACGGCGACGAGGTGAGTTGAATCGCCGAACGCAAGCGCGAAAACACCAGCAGACGATGTACCTGCAGCGACTGGCAGAACAGCCCCGTTCCAATTCGATGAGAACACGTCGCCCCCACCCGTAATTTCCATCCAAATCGCTCTGGCGTGTTGAGGTGCGCCGGTGCCAAAAATAAGTCCTATGCCTGAATGACCTTCCGTTACTCCTAAGGCCAATGACGAATTGCTGGCAGCGAATGCGCCTTCGTTGGGAGATGCCTCGACTCCGCCCCAATACGTCTGCCAGTAAGAACCACCGTTGCTCGTTTCGAGAATTTCAAATTTCCCCGCGACTGGATCGCCCAGCAAATATCCGTGAGTTTGATCTCGAAATTTGATCGCGTCCCAGAAGCCGGTTTTGTCGGGGTTGGTGAAGAGGAGCTTCCAGGTTTGGCAGCCGTCGGTGGTTTTGTAGAGGCGGGACTGGTCGCCGGGGCCGCTGGACATGACGATGGCGGTGTTGGCGTCGAAGGCCTGGATGCCGCGGAAGTCGAGGTGCTCGGCGGCGGGGGGGATGGTGCAGCGCTGCCAGAGGTAGCCGGCGTCTTCGGTGCGGAGGACGGTGCCGTTGGTGCCGGAGGCCCAGGCGATACCCTTGCCGACGTTGTCGATGCCGCGGAGGTCGGCGGTGGTGGGGGTCTGGATGGTCCACTGCGCGTGCGCGGGGAGGAGGGTGGTGGCGAGGATGAGGCTCAGGGTGGCGACGCGCATCGAGGGAAGTGTATCGCGGAGAGGCGGTTGTATGCTGTTCGTTCTAAGTTCTTAGTGCTCGGCTTCTAGCCTCCAGCAAAACAAAAGCAGATCCCTGCGGGATGACAACCAGAAAAGCAAGAACAACTGCAACAGCAACTACAGGGGTCCTTCGCTTCGCCAGGATGACGGCGTGGGGCGGATGCGGGGATGAAATTTAATTTTTGTAGGGCGAGACTCGCTGGGGGGAGGGAACGTCAAACGGGGTGACTTTCGTCTTACATTTAAAACCCCAGGAGTTTTGCCGATGCGCGTTTCGAAGGGTGTGGCTGGGTTGGTGATGGTGGCGGCGATGATGATGGCGGCGATGTCGCCGAGAGCTTTGGCGGATAGCAAAAATCCGGCGGATTACCCGCTGCGGCTGCATATCTTTGGGCGCAGCCAGACGTCGTTTTATTACCATCGCACGCGTTCGCTGGATGAGACGCAGGGAGATGGTCGCGCCAATTTGTATGAGAATGGCGAAGCGCGTGGGCTGGACTTCAACTACCAATGTGACTACAAGGTGCGGGCGTCGTTTGGGTATGAGACGTACCCGGCTCGGTGGAAGAAACAAGGCAAGCAGCTGGTGGTGCTGTTGCCGGTGTTTGGGCAAGCAGGGAAGTTCTTTACCTGTGACTTCAATGCGGACATGAAGGACTTTGCGTATGCGGAGGGCAGGGACGGTATGCGCTCGGAGCCGGTGGCGGAGTACAAGCTGTGGATGCAGCGGCATGACTACGATCCGGAGCATGGGAAAGAAGTGCCGGTGAGGGCGAATGCGAATGGGGATCGGGCACCGATGCCGGCGCCGGATGGTTCGGGAGAGCCTGCGCCTCCGCCGCCTCCACCACCTCCGCCAGCGGGTGCGCCTGCGCCGCAGCGGTAGGTGATTTAATATCGGGTGCATGAAGGTTCATACCGAGTACCTGACGTTTAAGACTGATGTGCAGTATGAGATGGTGCACATTACGCCAGAGGTGGAGGCGATTGTGCGGCGGAGCGGCGTCGACGACGGGCTTTGCTTTGTTTCGCCCATGCATATTACGGCTGCGATTTATGTGAACGATAACGAGGATGGATTGATCGAGGATATTGGCGTGTGGCTGGAGAAGCTGGCGCCGCGGTGGCCGGGGTATCAGCACCATCGGACGGGTGAGGATAATGGCGACGCGCATTTGAAGGCGCTGCTGCTGCATCATGAGACGACGCTGCCGGTGACGCATGGGCGGCTGGATTTGGGGACCTGGCAGAGGGTGTTTTATGCGGAGTTCGACGGGCAGCGGGCGAAGCGGGTGATTGTGAAGGTGATGGGCGTGGGGAAGGCTTAGCTATTGGGCGGTTAGGATTTCTTCTTCGAGGGATTGTTTTTCGAAGAGGTCGGTGTAGTAGCCGTCGCGGGCGAGGAGTTCGTCGTGGGTGCCTAGCTCTACGATGTGGCCGTCGATGAGGACGGCGATACGGTCGGCGGCGCGGGCGGTGGAGACGCGGTGCGCGATGAGGATGGTGGTGCGGTCCTGCATGGATTCGCGGAGGCCGGCGAGGATTTGCTCTTCGGTGTAGGTGTCTACGCTGGCCAAGGCGTCATCGAGGATGAGGATGGGGGGATTGCGGAGGATGGCTCTCGCGATGGCGGTGCGCTGCTTCTGGCCGCCAGAAAGGGTGACGCCGCGCTCGCCTACGATGGTGCGGAAGCCGCTGGGGAATTCGAGGATCTCGTCGGCGATGTGGGCGGTGCGGGCGGCGCCTTCGATCTGCTGGTCGAGGGTTTGTTTGGCTGCGTCGGTGGTGGCTGCGGGGACGCCGAAGGCGATGTTGTTGGCGATGGTGGTGGAGAAGAGGAAGGTTTCCTGGGGGACGAAGCCGATGGACGCGCGGAGAGTGTGGAGGGGGTAGTCGCGGAGGGGGCGGTCGTCGAGCAGGACGGTGTCGGGTGGCGCGTCGTAGAGGCGGGGGATGAGGGAGACGAGCGTGGATTTGCCGGAGCCGGTGGGGCCTACGATGGCTAGGGAGGAGCCGGCGGGGATGTCGAGGGTGATGTCGTGGAGGACTTCGGGGCCGGTGGGGTAGGTGAAGCTTAGGTGGTTGAAGGTGATGTGGCCGGTGATGGGGGCGGAGTCCATGGTCGAAAAGGGACTGGCGGTATCGGAGAGGCGAGCGGCTTCGGGGTCCTTCGACTGCGCGCTGCGCGCTGCGCTCAGGATGACAGGCATTTGTGCATCTGCAAGAAGGGTAGGGTCTGCGTCTGCGTCGGTGATGGTGGGCTGTTCGGTCATGAGGGTGTGGATGCGGGTGACTGAGGCCGTGCCGCGCTGGACCAGGTTGACGACCCAGCCGATGGCGATCATGGGCCAGGTGAGTTGGACCATGAAGATGTTGTAGGTGAAGAACTGGTCGACGTTGATGCGGTGGGCTACGGCTTCGTGGCCTCCGACGAGGAGGGTGACGACGAGCGAGACGCCGAGGACGAACTCCAACGTGGGCCAGAGCATGGCCATGAGGCGAGCGAGGAGAAGGCTGCGGCGGATGTACTCCTGGTTGGAGGTTTCGAAGGCGGCGATCTGTGCTTCTTCCTGGCCGAAGGCGCGGATGAGGCGGGCGGCGGAGAAGTTCTCTTCGGCCTGAGCGGAGATGTCGGAGAACATGGCCTGGATGCGTTCGAAGCGGATGTGGATGCGGGCGCCGAAGTACTGGACTAAGACAGAAGCGAAGGGCAGGGGCAGGAATGCGAACATCGTCAGGCGCGGGCTGATGCGCAGCATGAACGGGAGCGCGAAGGCGGTGAAGACGATGGTATTGGCCGAGTACATGATGGCCGGACCGAGAAGCTGGCGGACTGCGTTCAGGTCATTCGTCGAGTGCGCCATGATGTCGCCGGTGCGGTGGCGCTGGAAGAACTCGGGTGGCTGGGACTCGAGGTGGGAGAAGAGGTCGTTGCGGAGGTCGAACTCGATCTCGCGAGAGGCGCCGATGATGATCTGGCGGGTGAGATAGAGGGTGATGGCGGCAACAACGGCAACTGCAAGGATGCGGAGGGCATGGTGTTCGACCGTGGTGACAGAGAGGTTATGCTGGATGTCGCGGGTGGCGCCGCCGATGAGCAGCGGGATCATGGCCTTGGCGGCGTTATAGACGATGAGCGCGAGACCGCCCCAGGCAAAGCTCCTCCAGTAACGGCGGAGGTAGGGGAAGAGCGGTCTGAGGCGGGAGAGCATAAGTGCAGAGTGTAGAGCGTAGAGGATAGAGCGTAGAGAAAGCGGAAAGGCGGCCGCGTGTTGGATGCTTGCGGCCGCCCTTTCGATTGAATTACTGCTGGGGCTGAGGCTGGGCGGTTGGGGGTGGAGTCGCGGGCTTGGCAGCAGGTGGTGGTGTGGGCGGGGGCGTGGCTGGCTTAGCGGCTCCGGGCTGGCCCTGCGACATGCCATGCTGGCCTGGCAGCATGGGTTGACGGGCGGGGGCCTTGGGCGCGGGCGCTTCGTCACCCTGGGCGACGAACTCTACGTCGAAGATGAGCTCAGACTTGGCGGGGATGACAGGAGGGCGGCCGGCTTCGCCGTAGCCGAGCTGGTAGGGGATGAAGAGGCGGCGCTTGCCGCCGATGTGCATGCCTTCGAAGGCGGTGTCCCAACCCTGGATGACGCGGTGTTTGCCATAGGGGAAGGTGATGGGTTCGCCACGGTCGACGGAGGAGTCGAACTTGGTGCCGTCGGGGAGGTAGCCGGTGTAGTGAACGGTGTAGAACTTGCCGGGTTGGGCGAGGGCGCCGGTGCCGACGACGGTGTCGACGTAGATGAGGGAGTAGGTGGTTTTCTGGCCGGCGAGGTCGACGCGGAGCTCAGGGGAGACGAGCGGGGAGACGTAGTCGAGATGGGTATCAGGAGTGTGGGTGAGGGTGTAGAGGATCTTGGCGCAGGATGCGCTGGCGGGTAGGGCTGGAATCTTGGGAGAGAGGTCTGGCGTCTTGACGCAGCCGGCGGGGGCGGCGTGGTGAACGGCGGTGGTGGTGTGATGGACGGTCGGCGTTGCGGTGGTTTGGGCTCCCAGAGGAAGCGCAGCTATAGCAAGGATGAGGGATGCAAGGGGGAGGGTCTGTGTTTTCATGTCGAGTCTAGTTTAGCTCGGTTGGGGAAAAGCAGCCTTTAGCTTTTAGCTCCTAGCTTTCAGCTAAGGCAGAGGCTAGGTGGGGGTGCGGAGGAGGAGGTAGGTGCCGGCTATGGCGAAGAGGAGGTCTGGGGACCAGGCGGCGAGGATGGCTGGGAGGGAGTTTACGTCGCCGAGGTTTTCGAAGATGCCGGCGATGACCCAATAACAGATGGCTACGCCGATGGCCGTGCCTATGCCGGCGATGCCGCCGCGCTTGCCGGCGAAGAGCGAAAAGGGAATGGCGAGGATGGCGAGAACCAGTGTCATGAGCGGGTAGGCGAGCTTGCGATTGAGTTGGACGCGGAGACGCATGGTATCAAAGCCACTTTGCTTGAGGTCGTTGATGTAGGTGGCTAGCTCGGTGTAGGACATCTGTTCGGACTGGCGATCTTCTTTCTTGAAGTAAGAAGGCTGTTCGTGGATCTCAGGGAAGGTAGAGACAGCGAAGGGCTGGTAGCTGGCGGTGGATTCACCCTGGAAGGTGCGCTGCCACCCGTCTTCAAAGACCCATCCGTTGAGATTGTCGTCCCAGCGGGCGCTCTGGGCGAAGATGCGGCGGGTGAGGTTGAAGGTGCCGGGCTGGAACTCGAATACGGTGAGGTTGGCGAAGACGTTCCGGTCTGGATCGAAGAACTGGTAGTAGAAGATGCGGGTAGGCTCGCTGCTGGCGGCAGAGGTGGAGCTACCGGTTTGACCCGACATCCATTTGCGATCGGGGCGAAGGAAGGTTTGGGCGGGCTTGCCTTTGATTTCGGAAAGAAGGGCTTCCTGGCGGCGGTTGGCGGCGGGGAGATAGGTCTCGTCGAAGACGAAGAGCAGGCCGGAGAGGATGGTTGCTACTACCAGCATGGGAGCGACGATGCGGTAGAGGCTGATGCCGGTGGCCTTCATGGCAGTGAGCTCGCTGTTGCGATTGAGCGCGCCGAAGGTTATGAGGACAGCGACGAGCGAGCAGAGTGGAAGGACGATGTTGATTATGAAGGGAACGAGGTTAAGCAGGTAGTCGCCGACGACGACGAGGGGAGTGCGGTAGCGAAGGATGTCGCCGATGAGCTCGAAGAAGGTGAAGATGATGAAGAGGACGATGAGCGAGATGAGGACGAGGGCGAAGTTGCGGAGGAAGCTGCCCATGACGTACTCGTCGAGGATGAGGGGAAAGCGGATGCGGAGAGCACGACGGATGCGCTGCATGATGGCGCCGTCGCCGATGTGCTGGGCGCGGAGTTGATCGCCGGCGGCGGTGTTGCGGCGCATGCGGTCAAAGAGTTTGGTGATGGCGTGGCCGAGGTTGGCGAAGAGTTCGAGGACGGCGCCGCCGCGGGAGATCTGTTGCAGGAGGAGAAGGCCGGCGAGGGCGAAGAGGATGTTGGCGCCCCAGACGCCGAGAGCGGGCGGGAGCTTGCCCTGGCGCGCGAAGGCGATGCCCATGGAGGAGAGGAAATAATAGACGAAGACCAGGCCAAGGGTTGCGACGAAACCGGCTCCCTTGCCGCCGCGCTTGGAGGAGAGGCCGAGAGGGACGCCGACGAGCATGAGGACGAGGCAGGCGGTGGGGAAGGCGAAGCGATAGTGCAGCTCGATGAGATAAGGCCGTGAGCCGGGGCCAGGAGTGTGGGCGAGACGCCATAGAGCGGGTAAGCCGAGGGCGTGCATGGGCGTGTCGCGGCGGCTGAGGTGGGAATCTTCCTCCTGCTGGCCGGTCTGAACGGGAAGTTCGGTGGTGACGAAGGTGGAGATGTCGTACTGGCTGGGGTCGTTGGGAGCGATGTCGTGACGACTTCCCTGGGCGAGGTCGAGGCGGAGGGTCTGGGCAGGGCCGGCGAGGACAGTGGCGTCGTTGGCGGTGATGATGTGAGGGGACTCGGGCTTGGTGAGGTCTGCAATGAAGACGTGATGCCAGATGGCAGTGCCGTTGGCGCCGGGGACCACGTCCTGTGCGTAGAGGACGTAGTTCTTGAAGTCTTCGTAGAAGACGCGGGGCTGGATGGCCACGGTGGCCTGGCTTGTCTTGGAGGCGTCTTCGTAGTTGAGAAGGGCCTGGGCGGCGCGGGGGGCGACGAAGAGGGAGTTAGCGAGGCCGAGGATCCAGCAGAAGATGGCGAAGATGCTGACGATGCGGACGAAGGAGAGGATGCCGAGGCCGGAGGCGCGCATCGCGGTGACTTCGCTGTCGGCTGCAAGACGGCTGAGGCCGAGCAGGATGCCGATGAGCACGGCCATGGGGATGGTGAAGGAGAAGAAGCCAGGAAGAAGATAGCCGATGAGGCGAACGATGTCGAAGGGCGAGGCTACGCCGCGGACGGTGAGCTCCATGAGGGGGAGCAGGTAGCGCATGAAGAGAATGAAGGTGAAGAGCACGCCGCCGAGCAGGGCGTAGCCGGTGACTTCGCGGAGGATGTAGCGAGTGAAGATGCGCACGTTAGGTCCGCGGGAGGCGGTGATTTTAGTTTAGCGCGGAGGGGAGGTTGTTAGTTGTCAGTTCTCAGTTGGTGGGGAGCGTGCGGAGGCGGAGAGAGTTGGCGAGGACGCTGACGGAGCTTAGGGCCATGGCCGCGGAGGCGAGGATGGGGCTTAGGAGGATGTGGAAGTGGGGGTAGAGGACGCCGGCGGCGAGGGGGATGCCGATGAGGTTGTAGATGACGGCCCAGCCGAGATTCTGGCGCATGATGTGCGTGGTGCGGCGAGCGATCTGGATGGAGAGGGGGATGAGGCGGAGATCGTGGTGGAGGAGGAGGATGTCGCCGGCTTCGCGAGCGAGGTCGGAGCCGGAGGCCATGGCGAGGCCAGCGTTGGCCTGGGCCAGGGCGGCGGCGTCGTTGATGCCGTCGCCGACCATGGCTACGCTGTGACCGGCGGTTTGGAGGGTGCGGATGGCGGCCAGTTTCTGGGCGGGGAGGAGATGGGCTTGGATATCTTTCAGATTTGTGATGCCGGCGGCTTGGGCGATGGGGGTTGCGGAGGTGGCGATGTCGCCGGTTAGGAGGACTGGGTGGATGCGCAGGGCGTTGAGTTGCGCGATGGCAGAGGGGGCGCTGGGGCGGAGTTCGTCGGTCGCGAAGAAGACGGCTTGGGGGATGTTGTCGATGAGGAGATAGAGCGGCGTGGCGTTGGAGAGGTTGGGCGGGGCGAGGAGTTCGGGCGGTGGCGTGGTGGTGAGGAGGGCGGCGTTGCCGAGCGCGAGATGGTGGCTGGCGATGGTGGCGGTTAGGCCGGTGCCGGGGAGGGTGATGAGGTCGGTGATCGTGAGTGGGAAAGGGGCAAGGAGCCTGGGCGAATCAGAACTCTCGGGGTCCTTCGACTGCGGGCTGCGCCCTTCGCTCAGGATGACAGGAGCTTGTTGCGATTCGGCGTAGGAGACGACGGCTTGAGCGAGGGGGTGGGTGGAGAGGCGCTCGGCGGCGGCTGCGTAGGCGAGGAGGGTTTCGGCGGGGAGGGTTGCGGTCTGCGCAAGGACGAAAGCGGCGATGTGGGGACGGCCTTCGGTGAGGGTGCCGGTTTTGTCTAGAGCGATGGTGTCAACGGTGGCTAAGCGCTCGAGGGCTTCGCCGCCTTTGATGAGGAGGCCGGATTGCGCGGCGCGGCCTAGGGAGACCGTGATCGCGGCGGGGACGGCGAGGCCCATCGCGCAGGGGCAGGCGATGATGAGGACGGCGATGGCGATGGAGAGGGCGCGGGCGAAGCCTTCGTGATGGCCGTTGGTGTTTTCGGCGATGGACCAGATGGTGAAGGTGAGCGCGGCGAGCGCGAGAACGGTGGGGACGAAGATGGCGGAGGCGCGGTCGGCGAGACGCTGCATGGGGGCGCGGCTGGACTGGGCCTGCTCGAGGAGGCGCTGCATCTGGGCGAGGGTTGAGGTCGCGCCTACGGCTGTGGCGCGAAGGACTAATGGGCCGTCGAGGTTGAGGGTGCCTCCGGAGACGTGGTCACCGATGGAGCGGGTGACCGGGAGGGGTTCGCCGGTGAGCATGGACTCGTCGATGGAACTGCGGCCGTGGAGGATGAGGCCGTCGAGGGGAATGCGGTCGCCGGGGAGGACGCGGATGAGGTCGTTGGGCTCGACAGCAGAGAGGGGGAGGAGGGTTTCGGGTGCGGTGGCGTAGTCGGTGGAGTTGGGAGCGAGTGTGAGGAGGCGAGCGTCGGAGGATTCTAGTTGGGCAAAGCCGCGGAGGGCGCTGGTGGCGCGGGCGCGGGCGCGGGCTTCGAGCCAACGGCCAGCGAGGAGGAAGGCGAGAATGAAGATGACGGCTTCGAAGTAGACGTCGGAGGCGAGGCCGTGGCGCGTGAAGGTTGCGGGCGCGATGGTGGCGGCGAAGGAGGAGGCGAAGGCTGCGAGGGTTCCGAGCGCGATGAGGGTGTTCATGTTGGTGGTGCGGTGGCGCGCGGCTCGCCATGCGGCGGTGTAGATATCCGGGGCGGCGAAGAGCATGGTGGCAAGGGCGAGCGCGCAGAGGATCCAGCGAATGAGCTGGGCGGGAATGTTCATCAGCGCCATGGGCATGAGTGGGGCGAGGGCGTTGGCGAGCGCGCGGAGGAGCGGGTCGGTGCTGGTGGCAGAGGACATCATCAGCGGCATGGAGAGCAGCATAGCGAGGGCACCGGCGAGGAGCGCGAGGATGGTGCGGAGTCCGAGGTGCGGGGTCTCCATGCTGTCGTGGTCGTGGGAGGCGTGGGATTCGCCTGCGGGGGTTGGGAGCGAGGCATCGTACCCGGAGTTGCGGACGGCAGCGATGAGGGTGGTGGTGTCGAGGGGCGCGGCGGTGGTGACTTGGGCGGTGTGCGCCATGAGGTTGACACTGGCCGAGTCGACGCCGGGGACGGCCTCTAGCGCCTTCTGGACATGAATCTGGCAGGATGCGCAGGTCATGCCCTGAATGCGCAGCGTCTGCTCGGTCATGCTGCTGCCGATTCGACGAAGGCGGGATAGCCGGCGGCAGTGAGGGCCTGCTGGACCTGCTCGGGTGCGGCGGCGGTCTGGATGCGCGCGCTGCCGACGCGAACCTCTTGTGCGTGGGTGTCGGGTAACGCGTTGAGCGTTTGCGTGACGCGGCGGATGCAGGAGCCGCAGTGCATGTTGTCAATGCGTAGAACGAGAGTGGACATAGTTAATATGATGCGCCCGCGAGAGTTCGGTCGCGGTGACGTTGGCCACACCCACCGCTCGATGGACCTGGACTAGGACGGGTCGGGAAGGAAGCGGTAGCCGACGCCGCGGATGGTGAGGAGGTGAATGGGCTTAGCGGGATCGGGTTCGAGGTAGCGGCGGAGGCGGACGACGAAGTTGTCGATGGCGCGGGTGTCGGTGTCCTCTTTCACGTGCCAGACGTTTTCGAGAAGATCCGAGCGGGGGACGATTTTGCCGGGATGATCGAGGAGGTAGCGGAGAAGGTCGGCCTCCATGAGGGTGAGGTGGATGGTTTTTTCCTGTGAGTCTTGCGGGCGGATCTCAAGATTGTCGAGGTCGATGATGCGTCCGGCGAGGGTGTAGGTGGGAGTGGGCGCCGGTGGGGGTTGTTGCGTGGTGGGGACTTCGCTGGGGAGATTGTTCTGCCAGTGCATGCGGCGGAGGAGCGCGGTGAGGCGAGCGAAGAGGACGCCGAGGTCGAAGGGTTTGGGCAGGTAGTCGTCGGCACCGGCGGTGAAGCCTTCGACGATATCTTCGGCGCGGCCGCGGGCGGTGAGCAGGAGGACGGGGGTGTAGCGGCCGGCCTCGCGAAGAGCGGCGACGATGGAGAAGCCGTCGCGGCCGGGGAGCATGACATCGAGGAGGATGGCGGCGGGCGGGTCGGGTGCGCCGGGAGCGGTGGCGTCGAGTAGCCACGCGAGCGCGGCGTCGCCATCGGATTCGTGATGGGCGCGATAGCCCTCGGCTTCGAGGTTGAAGATGAGACCCTGGGCAAGATGTTCTTCGTCTTCAACGATGGCGATGAGCGTGGGTGCGGGCTTGGGCATGAAGGAGGTGGAAGCGGATGTATGCGGGAATTGTATGCCTGCGACTTTTATTTCCGCAGAAGGGATGGGATGAGAACGCTGAGGCCGTTCCAGGCAATCTGGATCCCGATGCAGAAGAGGATGAAGGCGACGACGCGAAGGACTCCGTGAGCGGTTGCGGGGGAGATGGAGCGGACGATCTTGGGGGCGTAGGCGTAGCAGAGATAGACGCTCGCGCTGAGAAGCAGGACCGCGATGAGGAGGCCCGTGTAGGCGAGGAGGGTCTGGGTAAGGACGGGCTGTTTGGCGTGGACGCTGAGCGTGAGCATGACGACGAGGCAGCCGGGCCCAGCAGTGATGGGGAAGGTGAACGGGTAGAAGGCCTTGCCCTTGAGGCTGGCAATCTCGGGCTCGGTGACGGCGGGCTGGGCGGCGGCGGTTTTTTCAGCGCTGGGTGCGCTGTCCTGTTGATTGAGCAGCGACCAGCCGATCATGGCGATGACGATGCCGCCGGATACCTGCATGATGGGAAGAGAGATTCCAAAGAAGCTGAGCAGCGAGGAGCCGATGAGCGCGATGACCACCATGAAGACGATGGTGTTGATGGCGATCTTGCGGGCGAGCGAGCGGTAGACCTCGATGGGAGCAAGCCCTACCAGGCCGAGGAAGACAAACGCGGAGCCGAGAGGATTGACCAGGGGGACGAGCGCGCTGAAGCCGAGGGCGAAGAATTTCCAGACGAGATACATGTTTCCCCGGGGAGAGGGTCTCTGGTGGAATGACTGCTTGAGGTGATTGTACGTCGGTGGGATGGAAGAGGGTGTGACGCGGAATTATTGCGGCGGTGTTTTCTGTAGAGGGTCGCCGACGAGCAGCGGGAGTTTGAGCTCGAAGGTGGTGCCCTGGCCGAGGCCTGCGCTGATGGCGCGAACGCTGCCGCCGTGCTGGACGGCGATGGTGCGGACGAGGAAGAGCCCGAGGCCGGTGCCTTTGATCTTGACCTGGTCGTTGGAGGGGGCGCGGTAGAAGCGCTTGAAGATGCGCTTGAGTTCGCGGGGAGGGAGGCCGAGGCCGGTGTCGGTGATGGAGAGGACGGCCCAGGTGTAGCGCTGGATGGCGAGGCTGCAGGTGATGTGAACGCCGGAGGGTGAGTACTTCACGGCGTTATCGAGGAGGTTGAGGATGGCGGTGCGGAGGTCTTCGATGTTGGCGAGGACGAAGAGGCGGACGCTGCCGGGGATGTCTTCCAGGGTGATGTTTTCGGGCTGGAGGTGATGGCGGAGGAGGACGGTGGTGATGCAGTCGGCGACGAGGGGGTGGAGCTCGACGCGGGTGCGCTGCTGGACGCGCTGGCGCTGGCCTAGCTCGCCGGCCTTGAGCACGGTTTCTACGGTAGCGAGGAGGCGGTCGCTGTCTTCGCGCATGATGGCGTAGAAGCGCTGGCGCTGCTGCTCGTCGCCGGGATGGCGCTGCAGGGTTTCGAGATAGAGACGGATGCTGGCGATGGGGGTTTTGAGTTCGTGGGTGACGGCTTTAAGGAAGGAGTCCTGGCGTTCGTTGCGGCGGACTTCGCGCAGCAGGAAGACGGTATTGATGACCACGCCGGCGATGAGGATGGAGAAGAGGACGATGCCAAGGAAGTCGATTGCAAGGCGGCGACCGTTGTTATGGATCCACGTGATGTTGAGGACGATGGCAAGCGCAATGAGACACACGCCGAGCGTAATGAAGAAGGCTCTGATTCCGCGACGTCGTGTGAGGTTCATGAATAGAGTGTAGAGGGTAGAGGATAGAGCGTAGAAAAAACAAGCGCCAGCAAGGGTGAGGTGAAGGGCCGTTACGCGGCACGGATAGAATACGTTTGCATGGGGCGTATCCAGAGGGCTTGGCGTAAAGTTTGGTGGTCGATTGGGCAGCGGGGTGTCAGGGGCACCGTTCGGCAGGCGGTGCAACGCGCGAGGGGGTCGCGGGGGATGGAGAAGCCGGCGCTGCATCCCTTCGATGAGGAGCATGGAACGGATACCAGCGGGCTGGTTAGCGGTGGAGGATTGTTCAGCGGCCATGAGCACGACCGGTTCTCGGTGGCGTATTACGGAATGTCGCCGTCGCGGATGCGGCGGGCTTTCGCGCAGTGGAGGGAGACAGCTGGAACGGTGGGGGTGGAGGAGTATTCATTCGTGGATATTGGGAGTGGGAAGGGGCGAGCGATGATGCTTGCGTCGGAGCTTCCGTTCCGGGAGGTGGTGGGGGTGGAGTTGAACGCGAGCCTTCACCAGGTGGCGGAGAAGAATTTGAAGATGTGGCGCGAGTCGGGGAGGGCGTTGAGTCCCGTGAGACTGGTGCAGGGGGATGTACTTGGTCTGAGTCTTCCGGAGGGGCGCCTGCTGATTTTTATGTACAACCCATTTCTTGCGCCGATGTTGCGGCGGCTGTTGGCGCGGGTGGAGGCGGCGGCTGGCGGGCGTCGGGGCGAGATTGATTTACTGTATGTCGTTCCGCAGCAGGAGGACGTGTTTGCGGAGTTTCCGGGGTTCGAGCTGCTTTGGAGCGAGCGGATCGGGATGTCCGAAGTGGATGCTGCGGCGGATCATGTGTCTTCGCCGGAGGACCGGTGCAGTTTGTATCGGCGATGAAAGGCAAGCGTAAGAGAAAACAGGCGCAGAGATTAACTCTGCGCCTGCGTTGTATTGCGATGATGTGGCGGGTGGATCAGTCCATGTACGCGCCGGCCGGTTTGGGGGCAGCGGGATCGAACTTGGCGATCTGGACCTTCTTGGCGAGGCCGAGCTTTTCCATTACCCAGATGCCGTAGTAGTTGATGTCGAACTCGTACCAGGTGAGGCCGTGGCGAGCGCTGACGGGGTGGGCGTGGTGGTTGTTGTGCCAGCCTTCGCCGCCGGTGAGAATGGCGACCCACCAGTTGTTGCGGGAGTCGTCCTTGGTTTCGAAGCGGCGCTTGCCCCAGAGGTGGGTGGCGGAGTTCACGAGCCAGGTGGCGTGGAGGCCGATGGTGACGCGGAGGAACGTTCCCCAGAGCAGCATGCCGATTGCGCCTACGAGACGATGGCCGGGATCAAGGGCAGCGCCGAGCGCGAGCTGCAGGAGGCCGGTGACGACGAGAGGCATGTAGTGATATTTGGAGAGCCAGACGTGAACGCGATCGCGGGTGAGGTCCGGGGCATAGCGGCCTAGGAGAGCGGTCTCAGAGTGGAGCGCGCGACCGGAGAGGATCCAGCCGGCGTGAGCCCACCAGGTTCCGTCGTGCGGGGTGTGGGGATCGCCTTCCTGGTCGGAGTTTTGATGGTGGACGCGATGCGTGGCCACCCAGAAGATGGGTCCGCCTTCGAGGGCGAGACAGCCGCAGGCGGTGACGAAGTACTCGAGCCAGCGCGGAGTCTTATAGCCGCGGTGAGTGAGCAGGCGATGGTAGGCCATGCCGATGCCGACGTTGATGGCGAAGAAGTACATGACGAAGAAGACGGCCAGGTTCGTCCATGAGAAGAAGAAGAGCGCGGCGATGGCGCCGACGTGGAAGAGGCCCATGGCGATGGTGGTGATCCAGTTGATGCGGCCCTGCTGGTGCTCACGGCCCATGCGGAGGTCCTGCTTGATCTTCTGCGTGACCTGTTGGACGGCGAGGAGAGGGTTCGCAGGCGCTGTACTCTGTTCGACTTCGGGTAATGTTGTATTCATGTTGGGGCTCGATCCTTGGGAGTGCGGTGTAATACAAGTCCTATTGCTGACGATACAAGGAGGGTGAAGCGGCGTGTGTAACACATTTGTAATGGCCGAGTCGGGCGAGACTGGTGGATTTGCCAAGGTATCGAGCAGGTTAACCGTGAGCTGGACGGGATGGCGAGGGACGTGCTGTGGGGCGTTGGTGCTGCTGGGTTTGGGAGTGGCAGCGGCGCAGACGACGGTGGATCTGCCGTCGAGTAAGCAGTTGATGCTGCCGGTTCCGGGAGGGCCGCAGCGGTTGAATAGTTTGCCGATGTCGCTGGCGGTGTCGCCGGATGGGCGATGGGTGGTGAGTTTGAATGCGGGGTATGGGACGTTTGAGTCGGGGTATGGGCAGTCGCTGGCGGTGATGGATACGCAGAGTGGAGCGGTGAAGGATTATCCGGATGAGCGAGTGGGCGAGAGGGCTAAGCAGACGTTCTTCTCGGGGCTGGCGTTCAGCGCGGATGGGACGAAGGTGTATGCGAGCATGGCGTCGTCTAGCGCGGCGGTTGGGGACGGCGCGAAGGAGACCGGCAATGGGATTGTGGTGTACGGCTTTGCGGATGGAGTGCTGACTCCTCAAGGGTTTGTGAAGCTGCCGCTGGTGAAGCTTGCCGAAGGTCGGCATACGGATTATCTGGATAGCGTTCACGGGACGATGGGGATTCCCTATCCGGCGGCGATTGCGGTTGTGCCGGGCGCGAAGCAACGGCTGCTGGTTGCGGAGAACCTGGCTGACTCGGTGGCGTTGTTGGACGCGGCGACTGGGGAGATTGAGCGGACGTTTGATGTTGGCGAGAGTGAGGATGTGCCGTCGACGTATCCGATTGCGCTGGCGGTGACGAAGGATGGGCGGCGAGCGTTTGTGGCGTTGTGGAATGCCAGCGAGGTTGTGGAGTTGGATCTCGCGAGCGGCAAGGTGGTGCGGAAGGTGGCGCTGCTGAAGCCGAAGTCGGCGGTCGCGCCGGGGACGCATCCTTGTGCACTGCTGCTGGATGAGCGCGCTGGCGTGATGTATGTGGCGCTGTCGAATCGCGATGCGGTTGCTGCGGTGGCGATTGGAAACGAGCATGCGCCGGAGCTTGTGGTGCGCGGGTATTTCGATACGCGGCTGCCGGGGCAGAGCTACTTTGGGGCTGAGCCGGTGTCGCTGGCGATGAATGCGGAGCGGACGCGGCTGTATGTGGCGAACCTTGGATCGGATGCTGTGGCGGTGTTGGATCCCCGGCGGTTGCGCGGGGTGTCGAAGGCGAAAGGGTTTGTGGAACCGTTGGGGTTTGTGCCGACGGAGTGGATGCCACTGGCGTTGGCTTCTACTGGCGGCAAGCTGTATGTCACTACGGATAAGGGTAAGGGAACGGGGCCGAATAACTTTGCGCAGCGGATGACGGCCGATGGCGCGGGGCGCAAAGGTGGATCGTCTACGTATATTGCGACGCTGCTGTATGGATCGATGGCGGCTCTGGATGAGAGCGCGATCGATGCGGGGTTGAAGGCTTCGACGGAGACGGTGTTGGAGTCGAACCGGATGAAGGCGGCTAAGGAAACGATTGCGTTTGTCGGTGGGAAGAGTCCGATCAGGCACGTGATCTACATCATTAAGGAGAACCGGACCTACGATCAGGTGCTGGGCGATCTGAGCGTGAACGGCAAGCAGGTTGGCAATGGCGATCCTTCGTTGACGATGTATGGACAGGCGGTGACGCCGAATCAGCATGCGCTGGCGTTGCAGTTTGGGGTGCTGGATAACTTCTATGACTCGGCTGAAGTGTCGGGCGATGGACACGTTTGGTCGAATGCGGCGATTGGGACTGATTACTTAGAGGACACGTGGCAACAGAACTATCGTGGCGGGCAGAGGACGTATGACTATGAGGGAATGGTTGCGGATGGTTATCCGCTGCTGCAGCACATTCCCGATGTGAACGAGCCGCAGAGTGGTTACATATGGACCGACATGGCAGCACATGGGAAGACGGTCTATCACTTTGCGGAGTACATTTCGTCGGTGTTCTGCGGAGACAAGGCGCAGAAGAAGACGCCGGAGAATCCGCAGGAAGGGGCGATGTCGGGCGGCGAAGCTTCCTGCGCGAGGCCGTCGATTTTGCCCGGCGAGGAGATTCCCGCAGAGTGGGGTGGCGGGAAAAATGTTTGGCCCTGGGCGATTCCAAAACTGGCGTATAACGTGGCGACGAAGCCGGAGCTGGTAGGACACTTTGCACCGGAGTCTCCGGACTTCAACTTGCTGGTGCCGGACCAGATTCGCGTGAATATTTTCCTGCGGCATCTGGCCGTTTGGGAGAAGGATCGCGCGGCGGGGCATGACACGATGCCGAACTTTATCCAACTGCGGCTGCCGAATGATCATACGGCGGGAACGCGGCCGGGGTCGCCTTCGCCGAAAGCTTCGGTGGCCGATAACGACCTCGCGATCGGGCGGGCGGTGGAGGCGATCTCGCACTCGCCGTATTGGGATGACACCGCGTTTTTTATTCTTGAGGACGATGCGCAGAATGGCGCGGACCATGTGGATGCGCATCGGTCGCTGGCGATCGTGGTGAGCAAGTATGCGCCGCATGCCGGGGCGGGGCAGGCGGCGGTGGTGGATAGCCGGTTCTACTCGACGGTGAGTGTGCTGCGGACGATGGAGACGCTGCTGGGTGTTCCTCCTATGAATAACAATGATGCGTTTGCATCGCTGATCTCGACGCTGTTTACGGGAGCGGGAGATCAGGCTCCGTTTACGGCGGATGTTTCGAATCGCGAAAACGGGTTGATCTATACGGCGAATAAGCCGGGCGCGGCAGGTGCGGCTGCGTCCATGAAGATGGACTTCAGCCATGCGGATCGGGCGGATACCTACAAGCTGAATTTGATTCTTTGGCAGGACGCGATGGGAGCGACGCTGCCGCCGGCTACCTTGCTCGTCCATCATGCGAAGAAGAAGGATGACGACGACTAGGTGGTTGGGTACCCCCCTCCCCCCTCTTATTTTGTTTTCTTCTCAAGTGGCTGATAATAGATGGCTTAGGTATCAAAGTATCCCCCTGCTCTGAGCCCCTTTTGGCTGTAAAGTAGGGCAAACAGGATGGTTACAGGTAAAGTATGGCAAATAAACGGGTTGCGGGTAAAGTAGGGCAGATATTGGGGTTACGGGTAAAGTTGCCAATCCATTGGGGTTATCGGCAGACGGGGGCCTTCGACCCCCGCTATTTGTCGGGCCTTTGGCCCTGGATTACTTGTAGGTCTGAGAGTGGGTGGGGCTAATTCAATTGTACTTGGGTGGTGGGGGTAACTATGCCAAACGTTGGAGAGAGAAATCGGCAATGGGGATGGGGGTTTTGTGGGGTTTGGGGGTTGGTGGGGGGTTGACATGGTGAGTTTGGCGGGTTTTTGAGGGACTTGGGCGGAGATTTATTTCTGGGGTGATTTCAGGGGCGAGAGTGGGGCCGAAAGGGGCAGACGGTATGGGACAGGCCGAGATAAGTCGGGTCCTTCGACTGCGCTCAGGATGACGGCGAAAAACAAATAACGACAACGACAACAGCAACAGCAACGACAACGGCAACAACAACGGCAACAACAACGGCAACAACAACGGCAACAACAACGGCAACAGCAACAACCAATACAGGGATCCTTCGCTTCGCTCAGGATGACGACGAAAAACAAACAACGACGACAGAGAAGCGGCGGCGAGCGACGGGTTGGGGTTTAGCGGAGGAAGACGCTTAGTTCGGCGGCGGCGGCGCGGAGGGGTGGTAGGAAACGGGTTTGCATTTCGAGCATCGGGATGCGGGGGGCGTGGCCGCTTAGGTTGACTACCGCTACTACGCGTCCGTTGCCGGCGTAGACAGGGACTGCGATGGAGCGGAGGCCGATTTCGTACTCCTGGTCGACCAGGGCGTAGCCGTTGCGGCGGACGTTGCGGAGGGCCAGGCGGAGCTTGTCTATGGAGTTGATAGTGCGGGGGGTGTATTGGGTGAGGATGACACGGGAGAGGAAAGACTCGAGCTGGTCTTGCGGTAAATAGGCGAGCAAGACGCGGCCCATGCTGGTGCAAAAAGCGGGGAGGCGGGAGCCGATGTGGAGGTCGACCGACATGACGCGCGTGACGCTGGTGCGGGCGATGTAGACGATCTGCTCGCCGTCGAGCGTGGCGACGGAAAAGCTCTCGTGGTAGGTGTTCGACATGCGCTCGAGGATGGGCTGGGCGGCGTTGGCGAGGGTGCTGGAGGCGGTGTAGGTGTTGGCCAGTGAGAGCATTTTGGGGCGGAGGGAGTAGCGCTGCGATTCATCGGCGCCTGCGAAGCCGAGCTTGGTGAGGGTGTAGAGGCAGCGGCGGACGGCGGCGCGCGAGAGGCCGGTGCGCAGGGAGAGCTGCGAGATGGTCATCTGCGGGGTTTGGGGGGTGAAGGCTTCGATGACGACGAGGCCGCGGGCGAGGGAGGCCATGAAGTTGGGATCGCCGGTGTAGGAATCGAGTGCGACGCCGGGGAGGGTTTTGGCTTTGGTGGGGGCAGGTGCGGAAAGGGTAGCAGTGGGTGACAAGGTGGCCTCCTCAGGTCGGTGCAGTGGTGCGACGGTATTCGGGCGATTGCCGCTCTCGATTCACGGTAAACGCACAAATCAAAAGAGCGCAAGGACGTGGGGCACGGGCGGCGATATTCGTGCGAATACCTTGATTTTGCGTGCGATTATCGAAAGTGGTTGGGCGGTGGTGGGTCGAATTTTTAGCTTTTAGCTTTTAGCTTTTAGCTTTTAGCTTTTAGCTTTTAGCTTTTAGCTTTTAGCTTTTAGCAAAGGCAAAGGCAAAGGCAAAGGCAAAGGCAAAGGCAAATGCAAATGCAAATGCAAATGCAAATGCAAATGCAAATGCAAATGCAAAGACAAAGGGGTGCCCTGTTGCGCTCGTACCCCGACTCATGACGATGAGGCTGTCATGAATGGGGCCCGGCACACGGCGCAACTGCTGCTGGGTTTATTTGTGGCTGCGGTAGAGGTTGATGAGGTGGGTGGTGGAGGTGTCGTGGTCGAGTTTGGGTTCGGTGGGGGATTCTAGTTCGCCTAGAATTTTGGTGGCCAGGACTTTGCCTAGCTCTACGCCCCATTGATCGAAGGAGTCGATGGACCAGATGACGCCCTGGGTGAAGACGGAGTGCTCGTAGAGGGCGATGAGGGAGCCGAGGGCGTGGGGGGTGAGGCGGTCGGCGAGGAGGATGTTGGAGGGGCGATTGCCTTCGAAGACTTTGTGGGGGACGAGGGCTTCGGGGACGCCTTCGGCGCGGACTTCGTCGGCGGTTTTGCCGAAGGCGAGGGCTTCTGCCTGGGCGAAAACGTTGGCCATGAGCATGTCGTGATGGCGGCCTAGTGGGTTGAGGGATTTGTAGAAGCCGATGAAGTCGGCGGGGATGAGGCGGGTGCCCTGGTGGATGAGCTGGTAGAAGCTGTGTTGGCCGTTGGTGCCGGGCTCGCCCCAGTAGATGGGGCCGGTGTCGGCGTCGACGTGGGTGCCGTCGAGGGTGACGTGCTTGCCGTTGGACTCCATGGTGAGCTGCTGGAGGTAGGCGGGGAAGCGTTTGAGGTATTGCTCGTAGGGGAGGATGGCGACGGTCTGGGCATTGAAGAAGTCGGTGTACCAGACGGTGATGAGGCCGAGGAGGGCGGGGAGATTTTTTTCGAGGGGCGTGGTGCGGAAGTGAACGTCCATGGCATGGAAGCCTTCGAGCATGGAGCGGAAGTTGTCGGGGCCGATGGCGATCATGGTGGAGAGGCCGATGGCGGAGTCCATGGAATAGCGGCCGCCGACCCAGTCCCAGAAGCCGAACATGTTGGCGGTGTCGATGCCGAATTTTGCAACGGCTTCGGCGTTGGTGGAGATGGCGACGAAGTGGCGGGCGATGGCCTCGGTTTGTTTGAGTTTGGCGAGCGTCCACGTGCGTGCGGAGTGGGCGTTGGTCATGGTCTCGAGGGTGGTGAAGGTTTTGGAGGCGACGAGGAAGAGGGTTTCTTCGGGGTCGAGATCGCGGGTGGCTTCGGCGAAGTCGGTGCCGTCGACGTTGGAGACGAAGCGGAAGGTGAGGTCGCGGTGCGAGTAGTGGCGGAGGGCCTCGTAGGCCATGACGGGGCCGAGGTCTGAGCCGCCGATGCCGATGTTGATGATGTTTTTGATGGGCTTGTCGGTGTAGCCGAGCCAGGCGCCGGAGCGGATCTTGTTGGCGAAGGCGGCCATCTTGTCGAGGACGGCGTGAACTTCGGGGACGACGTCTTCACCGTCGACTTTGATGGATTCGGATTTGGGGGCGCGGAGGGCGACGTGGAGGACTGCGCGGTTTTCTGTGGTGTTGATTTTTTCGCCGGTGAACATGGCTTCGGTGTGTTGCTTGAGGCCGGACTGGTTGGCGAGGTCGATGAGGAGGGTGAGGGTTTCGTCGGTGATGCGGTTCTTGGAGTAGTCGAGGAAGAGGCCGCAGGCTTCGGCGTTGAAGCGGGTGCCGCGGGCTGGGTCGGACTTGAAGAGGTCGCGGAGCTGTTGGGGGCGGATGGATTCGGCATGCTGCTGAAGGGCTTTCCAGGCTGGGCGGGAGCTGAGCGGAACGATGCGGTCGGTCATTGAATTTGAAGATCCTCTCGTGTGGGCGAGGGGCGCGGCGGTGGGCGCGGGACTCGCTGGAGATATTAGAGCATTGCGGGGGTTGGGAGGATGTAAAGAGTGGCGCAGGTGGGAGCAAGGGAGACGTTGGAGGGAACCTTTAACTCGAAGATGTGAGAGAGTTTCCTCAAGGGAGAGCGGTGGTACAGATGAAAGAGATCAGGGTAGTGAAGCGCGTTGCATGATGGCGAGATGGCCCCGTTGTAAGCGACAGCTGTTCGATATCCCCAATGAATACAGCGAATTTGACACGCTGTTAACCCAATGCAATGATGAGGCACGCACGTAGTGATAGACCTGACTTTCGCAGAAGTACTCATTGATTGAATCAGGCGCACTAGCTTCCCTTGCCATTGACAGCCACGTGATGTGGGTTCCGGGCTGATCATTTGCATGGTTCCTGAACGACCGTTCTTCTCTCCCGACGATTCGTTTCGAAGCGCCTTCGCCAGGCGCTGACGCAGTGACCTTTCTGGAGGACATGGGATGAGACGCATTTGTGCGGTCGCGCTGCTGTTGGTGGGGTTGTGTTCCTTAACGAGCTTTGCGCAGACGTCGACGACGTCTCTTCGAGGAGTGGTGACGGACTCGAGCGGCGCGCTGGTGCCGAATGCGACCGTGACGCTTTCCGACAAGGCGCACGGGACGGGCTATCACGCGAAGACCAACTCTGCGGGGTATTACATTTTTCCGGTGATCACGCCGGCGACGTATTCCGTGGATATTGCGTCGACGGGGTTCGCGCCGCAAAGCCGTACGGCCGAGCTGCTGGTGGACCAGCCGGCGACGATCAACTTCACGTTGGGCGTGAGCGCGAGCAAGGAGACGGTGAACGTGAACGCGGCGGCGCAGGATTTAAACCTGACGGACGCGACGGAAGGAAACGCGGTTGGCAACGAGACGATTGAGGCGTTGCCGATGGACGCGCGTAATCCGATTAACCTGCTGACACTGCAGCCGGGTGTTCTGTATCTCGGGCCGATCAACACGGACAGCCGCACGGGGGCGGTTGCGGGCGGACGTTCGGATCAGGGCAACATCACGCTGGACGGGCTGGATGATAACGACCAGACGCAGGGCACGGCGTTCAGCGGGATTCTGCGATCGACGATAGATTCCACGGAGGAGTTTCGCGTGGTTACGTCGAATGGAACTGCGGAGGCGGGGCGGTCGTCTGGAGCGCAGGTGAACCTGGTGACGAAGAGCGGCACCAATCATTATCACGGTTCACTTTATGAGTATTATCGGCCGACGAATACTGTTTCGAATAACTTCTTCAACAAGAACAGTCAGATACTCCAGGGCCTGCCGAACGTTCCGCAGAAGTATATCCAGAACGTATTTGGCGGGAGCATTGGCGCGCCGATTATCAAAGACAAGCTGTTCTACTTTTTCAACTATGAGGGGACGCGCATTGGGACGAACACCGTGGTGGGAGCGACGGTGCCGACGGCGAGTTTTATGCAGGGCGAGCTGGGCTACGTAAACACAAGCGGAGCGACGCAGTACCTGTCGCCGGCGCAGGTGACCGCCCTGGATGAACCTTGTACGCTGCCGGAGAACTATTTCGACGGTGCGACGGTATGCCCGAATGGTCCGGGACCGAACCAGGCAGTGCTCGCGTACCTGTCGAAGGTGCCGACGGCTACGAGCACCATTCTTGGCGATGGAATTAATTCTGGAGCATACTATTTTGTTTCGCCGACGCCGAGCACGCTGAACACGAGCATTGTGAAGATCGACTTCGTACCGAACGCGAAGCATCATTTCTTCGGGCGTGGAAATTTGCAGAAGGATACGTCGGCGGGGGCGGAGAATTTACCGGGTCAGCCGCCGGCGACGTTGTATGACGACAACACCAAGGGAGCTGCTGCGGGCTATACGTGGGTTCCCAACGCGAACGTGGTGAACGATCTGCGATACGGATATGTCCGGCAGGGGTATCAGTATGGGGGCGTGGGCTCGGGGGTGTATGTGTACATCTATGGGCTGACGCAGCCAACGGCGCAGACGCGCAACAGCTTCCTGCACGTGCCGGTGAACACGATTGAGGACACGTTGAACTGGACGATCGGATCGCACACGATCGCAATGGGAGGAAGCTGGCGGCAGATCACGGACGAGACCGGAACGGATGCGAACTCGTTCGGCGGAGCTGAGACCAACTACGCGTACGCGGATCAGACCGACCTGCCGGCGCCTGCCAACATTTCGCCGGGCTTCTATAGCGATTATTGGCCCATTGCGTATGCCGATCTGATGGGAGTGGTTCCGGAAGTTGTGGGGGTGTACAACTATTCGATTACAGGGCCGACGACGGGCGTTGCCGAGGCTGAGGGCGCGTTTCTTTTGCGCGACTACCGCATCAATGAGTTCGAATATTTCATTCAGGACACGTGGCATGCGCGTCCGAAC
>Ga0302313_10000776_pt1 | contig 26134 bp, 19 predicted proteins | sample III_Palsa_N2_2_FD_200454 | JGI IMG/M metagenome (GOLD analysis project Ga0302313, IMG submission 200454) | Peat permafrost microbial communities from Stordalen Mire near Abisko, Sweden - III_Palsa_N2_2 | ecosystem: Environmental > Terrestrial > Soil > Palsa > Peat permafrost | place: Sweden...
CCAACCCTCAACCCCAACTGTCTACTGTCTACCCTCTACTGTCTGCCCCTATGCGCTCCGACGTAACCCAATTCGACCTAATCGCCCCACCCTCCCTCGCATCCGTCCTCGCGACCCTCGCGTCTGACCCCGGCAAGCACACCCTCCTGGCCGGCGGCACCGAACTCATGGTCGCGCTCGGCGTAGGCCGCCTCACGCAAAAATCCCTCCTCTCCATCCATCACCTCCGCGAACTCCGCTTCATCGGCCTCGACGACGACGCCATCCACATCGGCTCCGGAACCACCTTTACCGACATCCGCCGCAGCAAAGCCATCGCCGCCGATCTCCCACTCATGGCCCAGTCCGCCTCCTGGACTGGCTCGGTCGCCAACCAGAACCGCGGCACCCTCGGCGGCAACATCTGCAACGCCTCCCCCGCAGCCGACACCCCACCAGCCCTCCTCGCCTACGGCGCAAACCTAACCCTCGTCAGTTCCAGCGGCACCCGAACAATCCCCTACTCCGACTTCCACCTCGGCTACAAAAAGACCGCCCTCCACCCCGACGAGTTGCTCCACACCATCACCGTCCCTCGCCACTTCGCGGAGTATCGCCATTACATCCGCAAAGTAGGAACCCGCAACGCCCAGGCCATCTCCAAGATCGCCCTCGCCGCCCTCGTCAAACTCGACGGCGACATCATCGCCGACATCCGCCTGGGCGCAGCCTCCCTCGCCGATCGCCCCGTCCGCTGCTCCGCCGCCGAGTCAGCCCTCACCGGCCAAAGCCTCTCCCCCCAAAATCTCGACGCCACCATCCGAGCCGCCCGCGCCGCCCTCGCCTCCGAAGCCAAACCCATCGACGACATCCGATCCACAGCAAAGTACCGGGCCGCGGTAGCCGGAAACCTCCTCGAAGACTTCCTCCGCTCTCTCATGTCCGAATAACGCACCGCCTGGACCGTAGCGTCAAAATTCCACCGTAAAAATCACTCAAACGACCGCAGAAATCTATGCCCGGACCGTGCCCCTCACCGTCAAAAACACCCCAAAACCCTGTCTTTATTGACCAAATAGCTTCGCCAGATCCGCCTCGGTATCCACATCCACGGCCAACCGTTCCTCCACCACAACCCGCTCGCCCTTCAGCAACTCCCTCGCCCCCGTATCTCCTTTCAAAACAAGAAGTTCCCCAAAAGCAGCCGCCGGGAAATAAGCCGGAATTCCCACCTTCCCCGCATACCCCGACCCCGCAATCCTCCCCGGATCAGCCACTAACCCCAACAAATGCCCCACTTCCAACCCCACCTGATCACAAGTCATCAAAACCACCCCACTAGCCCTCAAAGTCCAGGCCGCACTAACCCCTCTACGAATCGACGAAGCCATCCCCTCCTCCGCTAACTCATTCATAACAATGAGACAACCCCGCTCCTCCAGACGCTCACAAAACCCCGCCTCGCGGTTCACCACCACAATCACCTGCATCAACCCAGCCGCACGAGCCACCCTCACCGCCCGCTCCACCAGCATTTCCCCAGCAAATTCAACAGTTTGCTTCGCCCGACCCAATCGCCGCGAAAACCCGGCAGCCAAAATGACAGCAGCGATACTCACACAGCACACTGCGTCTGCAGGTAGCGCGAAGCCCCACCCAGCGTGATCTGTTCAGCAACAGTTTCAGCCGTCATTCGCCGCGAAACCCCCAGCTTTCCTTCAAGAAACGCCTGTATTTCCGCTAATATCGCCAACGCAATAGCCTCTGCCCCATCCCCCCCAATATCCAATCCGACCGGAGCAAACAACCCCTCACACGCCCTCTCAACGCTCCACCCCAGCCCACCCGCAACCTCACTAACCAGCAGCGCACTACGATGCCGCGAACCAAGCAGCCCAACGTAACGCGGCCCCCTGGGAAGCACCCCTGCAAGCCACTCTCGATCCTGCTCATAGCTATGTGTCATGACAACAACAGCGTCGTCGATGCTGACATGAAGGCACTCAAGCCTTGACGTTGCAATAACTTGCGCAGCCTCCGGAAACCGTTCCGGCCGTGCCCACTGAGCACGTCCGTCAACAACAATACAAGTCCATCCAAGCAAAGCAGCCATCGAAACCAGCGGCCGCGCATCATCGCCGGCGCCAAAAACGATAAGCCGCTGCGGAGGATCAAGCCACTCCTCAAAGAACGGAAGCGCCGGATCAACAAGGTGTTGACTACGAAAGACATGTTCGCCGGATTCCGCAAGAATGCAGCGGCGAAACGACGATCCAACACCAGGAAGCTGGCTAACAACCCGCCGTCGCTGGCCGCCAAGGGAACACCGCATAGCCTGTATTAGTGCAGCAAATTCAGGTGTATTCGCGGGCTCAAGCAACACATCGACCGTCCCTCCGCAACCCAGGCCGTAAGGGATATCGGCAGTGTCATCGAAGAGTGTGGAGTATCGCTGAAGGGTTGCGCCATCGCGAACAAGCCATTGCGCTTTACGAATCACTTCCGCTTCAAGACAGCCGCCGGAGATGGACCCTGCATAATCGCCATTCGTTGCGATCAGCAGTCGTGCCCCTGCCCGGCGATAGCTCGAACCTTCGACTCGCACAAGCGTGGCAAGCGCCGCAGCATTTCCACGCTCGAAGAGATCGACGATCTGGCGGCGTTCGCGCATTATTAGTCGGGCAAAACCCTATCGTTAGTGATAACAGCTACTGGCTGCGGTTGGGAAGCATGGATGTGGCCCGACGCGATCACCCAGCGATATTGCGAGGACGATTCCTCTACGGAAAAATGCGCAAGCTTTGAAGCCATCCGACGATACAATTCCACTCAAGTACAAATATTGGCAAAGACGGATCTTAAATCCGCCGTTTCGGAGGATTCTCCATGTTCTTGCGCGTTTCCCAGTGTTTTTCGGCTCTCTTTCTAGCCGCGTGTCTGTTAGCCGCGGCAATGCCTTGCGATGCGCAGAGCGCTGCGGGCGCAAACGAGCACCCTGATTCGCGCTTCGACCTCTATGGCGGCTACGGATACTTCCATCCGATGAACAGTGGAATCGATGGAAAGCAGTACGTTGACCTTTACACTCCCAATGCCACAGCCAGCTTTACGGGTTATTTCAACCATTTTTTCGGGGTACAGATTGAGGGCGGATACTTCTCAGGCCAGAGCGAGCATCGGGTTTATAACCCATTCTGTACCGCATCTGCCTGCGATCAGCTCATTTATACCGCACAAGCAGGACCGGTATTCCGCTATCCGCTGGGTTCCTGGGTTCCGTTTATTCACGCGCTTGGTGGTGGAACACGAACTAATGGGCCGGCAGACCAGTCACTCAAGTGGGGTTGGGGTGTAACTGGCGGCATTGGAGTGGATTACATTCTTCCCTTCTTCAGTAGCCATGTGGCCGTACGACCGATCCAGGCTGACTTTCAGTACTCGCAGGTGGTTTATGGTCCGCTACAGCTGCCAGCCGGTGTGGTTGGTGGATTTGGTGAGATCGATGCGCTAAAGCTCTCTGGCGGTTTGGTTATTCGGATGGGCGAGAAGGTGGACAAGCGGCCGGTGGTGATGGAGTGCAGTGCAGCGCCGAACCTGGCTCGTCCGGGTGAGATGGTGACGGTGACCGGCAGCACAGCGGACCTGGATCCGAAGCGGAAGACTATCTACTCCTGGGCTACGACGGGTGGCAAGTTGACCCCGTCAGGCCCGGAGGCGACGATCGATACAACCGGGCTCGCTCCGGGCGAGTATGTCGTCTCGGGCCGGGTTCAGCAAGGGTTGAAGGCAAGCATGCAGGCCGCTTGCGACGCGCCATTTACGGTGAAGCCGTATGATCCTCCGGCGGTCAGCTGCTCTGCCCTGCCGTCGTCGGCAACCTCAGGCACCACGATCAGCATTACGGCAACGGGAACAAGCCCGCAAAACCGTCCGTTGACTTACTCCTACAGCACTACGGCCGGACAGATTGCCGGAACCGGATCCGCAGCGACTTTATCCACCGCAGGTCTGAGCGCGCAGAGCATTACGGTGACCTGCAATGTGATCGACGATCTGGGCCTCAGCGCCACTGGAGCAACACAGGTGTCGATCCAGCAGCCGCCAGTTCCGGTGGTTACGGAGACACAGCAACTCTGTGCTCTGAGCTTCACACGTGACAGGCGCAGGCCAGTGCGCGTGGATAACGAGTCCAAGGCTTGCCTGGATGACATTGCATTGACGATGGATCAACAGGCCGAAGCCAAACTGGTGATCGTTGGGAATGCGTCTCCGGACGAAAAGCCGGAGGCTGCGGCAGAGCGTTCGCTGAATGTTCGGCAGTACCTGACGCAGGAAAAGGGCATCGATCCGGGTCGCATTGAGGTTCGGGTTGGCGATACATCAGGACGCACGGTGAACAATACCCTGGTGCCAGCGGGAGCGATCTTCAACGAGACCAATACGGAGACCTTCGACGAGCGCGCCATCACGCGCACGGGACAGGCTTATGGGGTATCTCGAGCGCATAGCGGGACGAGCCAGCCTGCCAAGAGGCCTACACATAGGCCACGGCACAAGGCTGCGGTGAGCGCCGCGCCGACAGGAGTGAGCTACTCACCGCCGGCGACGAGTGAAACTCCGCCGGCGAGCAGTGCTTTACCGCCGGGTGGATCAACGCTCTCACAGCTGCCGAAGTAGAGAGCTCATTTTCTGCTAGACTGTATCAGTCGGCCAGGTGGGCGGCGAGGCTCAAGAGAACCACCCGGAGCCATCGCGTCCTGCGCTTTTGCAGGCTGACTTTTACCACCAGAGGTTCGGGGCGTAGCGCAGTCTGGTAGCGCACCTGGTTCGGGACCAGGGGGTCGGAGGTTCGAATCCTCTCGCCCCGACCATTTCACTGCATAGAAGAATTGTTCAACCCCATAGATTTGATCTGCTCAAAAAAAGCCCATCTACCCCACGTGGGGTAGATGGGCTTGCGGAACCGTTGACCAATACCAAAGTGCTGGCCGGTCGAGGCTTACTGAGGCGTTACACCGGGGTGCAGATAAGAGGCCTGTGGCCAGGTGGGAGCCGCGACGCCCAAAACCTGGATGACAGCATCGTTACCCTCCGAGGAGACCCACATGCTGCCAGTGGAGTCGATCGCAGGGTTGACGGCCTGATAAAACATTCCACTGTTGGGTGCCGTAGCGGCGCCCGTGATGCATGCGGTGTTTCCGGCCGCCCCGCCTGTATTGCAGCCTTGTATAGTCGCCAGAGCAGGCGTTGTCAGTGTGGTGTAGTAGATATCCAGTGCAGGTGCTGGCGCCGGCACCGACCCGGATTGTGGATTGACAGACCCGCTGGTGTCGTTGTCGGGCACGTAGATGGTCGAGGAGCCGTCTATGCTGCTGATACGCAGCGTGGTGGTGGTGGCGGAGCCGAGGGCAAAGCTGTTGACGCCGGTTGAGCCGCCTCCTGTTACATTCGGAGCGTTGGTGGCACCAGACGCAATCTTAGTCAAGGCATTCTGGGTCGTCAGCCAGTAGTTACCGCTGGCATCCACCATACCGCCAGTGGGCCACTTGTTGATCGTTCCGCCGAGGCAATTGCATTGAGTAGCAGCGGTGGCAAAGGCCTCCGCCGAAAGGGTGCCCGTATTCGCGATATAGGTAAATCCAACATTCGATCCAGAGGCAAGGGGAGCAAAAACATTTCCCGCGGTGTCGAAGGTGATCGAAGACGAGAGATGGCCGCCGGCAAAAGCAGCGCCTCCGACAGAGACGGCAGTCGGCGTGACTGTCGCCGCAGCCCCGGAAGCTATCTCAAAGAGGTTATTCGCACCATTTTGTGTGCCCGAATAAAAGAGGTTGTTATTCCGGTCCACTGCCAGTGCGAATGGATAAGTAGACGTTCCATTTACAGCGGTGAACTGGGTGACTGCTCCGGACGCTGTGCTGAGCTGCCAAAGACCACCTGCGCTGAGGCCGTTGGCGCCCATACCAACCCAGAGGTGGCCGGCAGTATCCGGTGCGGCGAAGCACGCCCCGGACGTAGCGGCAGAGCCGCCCCAGGCATCGCAGGTGTAAGTAGCACTGCTGCTGGCGAGTAGCGTCGCCGGGGTGGTCCAGTTGCCGGCACCATCGGATGAGAGCGAATGGGCGATGTAGGGTAACGCGCCAGTGATGCTGCCTGTTGAGGGCGCGGTCAGGGCCGTCGCGTACACGTTGTCGTTAATGTCCGTCGTCGTGTAATACACCGTCCCGAGCTGATTGGCTCCGCTTCCGTAGCTCCTGAAGATAATTGCGATCGAGTAGTCAGGCGGAGCAGCGGTCAGCGACGGCAAATAGAAGCCCGTGGCCGGCGCAAGATTGTAGATGTTCGTGATGGCCGCACTGGACATGAAGGGGAACTTCGCCAGATTGACCAGTGCCTGAAGCGTATTGGTCGGCGCAGTGGTGAACGTCGAATTGGAAGAGTAGGTGGCGGAGACCGTAGTGTTTGTGAAGAGTTTCCCACAGGCTGAAGCGTCCCCAGCTACGCCTCCCTGGGAGTTCACGCATGCCTGGACCGAGTTCGCGAGGCTGTTGATCAACTGCTGCGGAACCACATTCTGCAGCGCCGCGGCAGTGCTGGAGGTCGTGGGGTTTGAAGGAGGCGTGCTGTACACCTGACCAGTAGGCGACGCTGTACCGAATCCACTGATGTTGGAGGCGCTGACGAGGTTCGCTGCGTTGAGGAACGCGTGCGAAAGGCCTGCTGCTTGGCACGTCATCGCGGTTCCCGTGCCTGTGCAGGAGCCTGTCGCAGCGTTGTTCTTCGCCGGAGCGCTGACGTTTACAACGGCGGTGGCGCCGCTACCGGTAATAGTGATGAAGTTGCTGAGAGCGTAAGCCGCGGCGACGGTGCTCGGCTCATCGATCCAAATTACCGTGCTGCTTCCGATGCTTGAGCATGGGCCAATAGCGGCCATGAGGAGAGAGTTCGCGTTGGCCGTATTTGCGCCCGTGTTGCCGGCGGCGGCAGTAATGTAAGCCTGCTGACCCGCCGGACAGGTGTAGCTCGAGGCATTGAAAGAGAAGCCGCCATTGCTATCCGTTGTGGTCTGAGCAAGCTGAAGACCAAGGCCACCGTATCCGTTGCTCTGCGTTGCATAGAGCGTCACCGTGGCTCCCTTCACCGGGTTAGGTCCGCCGTGAATCATGCCGGTGAGGTCCGCGGAGGTCGAGACTTCGTTCTGGGAACCATCGAAGCTACATCCCGTTACGGTCAAGGCGACAGCAGCCACGAGCGCTGCTGCAATGGAAGAAGAGGGGGAAAAACGGCAACGCGGAAGATTCATCACTCTCACCTGGAGAACGAAATGTCGGGATAGCCAGTCAAAAGTTGAGCGCAGTTTCAGTAAATGTATCTATAGCAAACTAAACATGGGCAGGCATACACTACTACAGTTACGTGGAGGCCCATTTACAAAGGGTTATCCGGTCCATCAAGCAAAAATTCGGTAGCCGCAATAAAGCCCGAGTTTTGACTCAGCGATTACGACCCTTTGGTTTGACTCGACAACAATACGTAGCCCAGCAAGGCTTGTCAACAAATATCCCGACAGGGCAAGACCGCTTTATGTTTATGGAAATCGCCGGGATTTCGAGTGCCTGAGGGGATGACGGGGCTTTGGGCGGAGATACACAACGGTATCTCCATGCCGCGATTCAGCCGTGATGAATCGCACCACGACCCATCACGGCTGATAGTTCACCTGCGTTGTCGAGCTATTGCTATTGCTGTCCTGGAGTTGAATCTGCCAGAAATAGGTGGTCCCAAGAACCAGGCTGGGGATCGAAGGCGTACTCCCGCTTCCCGTAGGATCGGTACCCCACGTGATAGAGGTAATCGCGCTTGTGAACCCATTTGAGTTCGAGTTATTCCCGGGAATCTGCCAGATTTGAGCACCGTTATTGCTACCCATATAGAACTGATAGGTATAGTTGCTGGCATTCGCGGGATCAGTCCAGGTAAATGTAGGCGTCGTGCTCACGCTGGTGCAGGTGGTGTTGCAGTTGGGCAAAAGGTTCGTAGCAAACGCTGTCACTACGCCGGTTACGCTAGCGGTCAGTGTTCCTGTCGTCCCATCGCTGTAGGTGAGAGTAAAGGTGTAGCTATCCCCGACGGCAGGACTGACACTCCCAAGGCTCGCGTTGATTTGGAAGCCTCCACCGCAGTTGTTGCCACAGAGGCCAACGTCGATGGGGGTGATCGTATTGGCGCCATCGGCATTGGTGTTTGAAGTAAGCGTAACGGCCACCGGCTGCTTGATAGCCCCGGATACCGCGAGATTGAGACTGTAGGTTTGATTGCTGCCGCTGCCGCCCGAACTCGTCGACAGGTAGTTCTGGGTTTGCACGGTGGCTGTACTGAGAACGCTGGGCAGCGTAAGGTTTACTCCGGTCGCATTGCCCGAAATCACTGTGTTCGTCATATTGCCATGGGTATTGGTCAGGTCTCCCGCATCGATCACGCCATTCTTGTTTTGATCGATGAAGCCGACGAAGAAGTAAGTCGATCCTGTGGGAACCTGGATGGTGTATGCCTGCGGGCTCACCGGGGTCGCGATGTATTCGCCATAGAAGGCGCCCGTGCTCGTGTTGTAGAAGCCGGTATATAGCGGACCGGTGGCCGTGCCGGTAAAGCTGATCGCCCCGGATATCGTATTGCCACCAGTCGGCGCCGCGATAGTGATTGGGCCGACGACCGTTGAATTAGGGCTGTTCCCTCCTGCTGAGGTGCCATACGCGCGGAAGTAATAGGGGCCGCCAGTGAGCCCATTCAAGAGCCACACATTAGTGCCGTTGGTGCCGGTCGCGGCGAAGGTCTGACTTCCAGCAACAGCCGCAAAGCTTGAAGTCGTGCTCCATTGCAGCGTGTAGGACGTCGCCGTCTCTACGCCACTGCTGTTCTGCAGCGCAGAGTATTGAGCCAGGGCGCCTGTGTTAATTCCAGACACTCCCTGCAGCGTTGGAGCCGTTGTAAGAGTGACCGTAGCGGGATCAGCCAGCGTGACGTTAGCCCCGCTGAAGTTTGCCGTGGAGACGGTCACGGAAGTGCTGCCCGCCGGGTTGGAGGCGTTCGTAGCGCCCTTACCCACGTTGTCCATAAACGCATTCAACGTGTAAGAGCCTGGCGACACACCGCGAATCGTATAGGCCCCTTTCGATGTGATGCTGGTGCCAACGGCACCGCCGCCACAGTTGGTGTTGTTCAGCGCCACATAGATCTGCCCAGTCTGCGTCCCGCTATAAGCTACTGCGCCTGAAACGGTATAGCCCAGGGCAACAGTGAAGACCTGTGTGGGTGTGCTGCTGCCGCTCACGACGACGCTTCGGGTGGCGGGATAGAAGACGGAGCTTGGCCCCGTAATCGAAGGCGTGATTGTATACGTTCCGGGCGGGACATTCGAGAACGAGAAGTTCCCATTGCTGGTGGTTGTGTTCTGGACAGGCGTGGTGTTAATGGAGACCGAGATCGGCGGCACCGTTGCAGATCCGCCACAGTAGTTGCTCAGACTGATCGTGCCGCTCACCGTGTAAGTAGTCGAGACGGCCACCGAGTACGAGAGCGGCCCGGCCTGCGAGGAGTTGCTGTCGGTCACAGCCGCTGTGAAGGTAACGGTGCCGGTTGCTGTCGGTGTCCCACTTACGCTCAGCGTCCCGCCGCCGGTATTGCTGACGCTCAGTCCATCACCCAGTGAGACGAGGGTACCGTTCGTGGGAACAGACGAACCGTTCACCTTCCAGGTATAGGGCGGCACACCGCCTGTCGCGACGATCGAGCCGGAGTAGCTCTGAGTCGTGGTCGCACTTCCCAGTGTGGTTGGATTCGGTGCCGGCAGCACGAGGGCTGCATAAACCGTAAGGCTGAACGTGGTCGAGGCCGTATTGCTCCCCGAATCCGCGACCTGCACGGTAAAGGTCGCAGTTCCTGCGCCTGTCGGAGTGCCGGAGATCACGCCCGCACTGGACATTGTCAGGCCGAACGCAGAAAGACTGGTCGCCCCCGAAGTGATCGACCACGTATAGCCTGTTCCAGTGCCCCCTGCGGCCGCGAGGGTGACGCTGTAAGAAGCACCATCGAGCGCATAATGCAGCGGGCTGGTCGTCGTTATTGCCAGTGCGTTGGTTACAGTCAGCGGCAGCGGCTTCGTCACGGTCTGCTGCTGGTTTGTAGCTGAGTCCTTCGCCTGGAAGGTCAGGCCCAGCGCGGATTCCAGCGTCGTAGGGGTACCGGCGAGCAATCCTGAGCTCGATAGCGTCAGGCCTGTGCCTGTCAGCGAGCCCGCGGCGAGCGACCAGGTGATAGCTCCTGTGCCACCTGTTGATGTGAGCTGGTAACTATAGGGCGCGCTCAATGTACCCGTAGGCAGTGATGCGGTAGTGATCGCAAGCGCCACCGGATTGACGACGAGCGTTATGTTAGCGGAGACCGCAGTTACAGGCGTCGGTGTAGCGCTGTCGGTCGCCAGGAAGCTGACGACGTTGCCCGCCACCACCGTCGGAGCAGTCGGCGTGCCAGAGAGCGTGTTCCCCACAATCGAGAGCCCCGCCGGCAGAGTGCCACTGTTCACGGAATACGTGATACTTCCCGTGCCTCCCGTAGTGGAGAGAGTGACCGGCGTGATGGCTGTACCCACGGTGTAGGTCAGCGTACTCGTAGTGGGCGAGACCCATACGAGCGGCGGCGCAGTCACCGAGATGGTGTAACTGCCTGACGTCACCGAAACAGGAGTCGTCGCCGTATCGGTCACCTTGACCGCGAACGTAGCGACACCCGGCAGACCCGTCGGCGTGCCGGTAATGACGCCCGCAGCGCTAAGCGTGAGCCCCGTGGGAAGCGCGCCGGAAGCAAGAGTAAAGGTCTTCGTCCCCGTCCCGCCGCTGCCAGCAATCGTGGCGCCCGCATAGACCGTGCTCGTGACACCCGCCGCCAATGCGCCGGCTGGTGTTGTGATCGCGAGCGCCGGATTCACCGTGATGGATGAGGTAGTGGCAGACTTGGTCGTGTCTTTCACGCTGGTTGCCGTCACCGTAACAGTCGCGGCCACTGTACCCGTCGCCGTCAGCGTTGTTGCAGGAGCGTTGCCGGTCGCACTCGTGGGGGCTACTGTGCCTGCACCGGTTGCGGCGAAGGTCGCGCCCGAAGCACTGCCGTCGTTCGCCACAGCCGCAGCAAGCGCCAGTGTCTGGCCGGAGTCAAGCGTGATGCCTGTCGTTGCCGTCGAGAATGTGACGGCGATAGGTGTGAGCGTGACAGTCGCCGTCGCGGACTTCGTCGTATCCGTCTTGCTGGTAGCTGTCACAGTTGCGGTGGTGCCAGTGATCACCGCTGGAGCGGTATACAAGCCGCCGGACGTAATGGTGCCTGTCGAAGCCGTCCATGTAACACCGGCATTCGCGCTATCCGCCGTAACAGTTGCTGTAAATGTCTGCGTCGCGCCGCCAATGAGCGTGGCCGTCGTCGGGCTAACAGCAACGCTGATCGGAGTGAGCGTAATCGTCGCTGAAGCGGACTTTGTTGTGTCAGTCTTGCTGGTCGCAGTAACTGTCGCGGTCGTGCCAGTTATCACGGCTGGAGCGGTATACAGGCCTCCGGACGTGATGGTACCTATAGAGGCCGTCCACGTCACGCCGGCGTTCGCGCCATCTGCCGTAACTGTCGCCGTAAAGGTCTGCGTCGCGCCGCCAATGAGCGTTGCCGTTGTCGGGCTGACAGCGACGCTTATCGGCGTGAGTGTAACCGTCGCCGAAGCGGACTTCGTCGTATCTGTCTTGCTGGTCGCCGTCACCGTCGCGGAGGTAGTGGTGATCACCGCCGGAGCGGTATATATACCCGCGGAGGTTACCGTGCCCGTAGAGGCCGTCCATGTAACGCCCGCACTGGCCGTATCGTTCGTAACCGTCGCCGTGAAGGTCTGGCTGGCGCCGCCGATGAGCGTGGCAGTCGTCGGGGTGACAGCGACACTGACCGCCGGCGGAGCCGCGGCGCCACCGCCACAACCAGCTAACGTCAACACCAAAGCTGCGAATCCGGTAAATAGGAATGCAAATAATCGACCATTACGGCCCGTAAACGTAGAACCCTTGGAACACAGCAAACTGCGGGCCATAAGAATCTCCAGAGATACGATTTGCCTGTCTTAGTCCCTCCTCCACAGGGTCTACAAGCGAAATCTGGCCTATTTCTGAAATTTCGCCTGATTTCGCTTGTTTGCTGGCGTTTGTAAACTGCCAATGCTAAAGTGATGCATCTCCGGGTCATGTTTTTCTGGGTCACGTCGTCGGGCCACGCAGTCTGGTGACTATCGGCATGTCCGTTTCTTCAAACAAGCAACCCCAATCAACAGACACCCCCGTGCACGCGAATGTAGCGTCGAGGCTAAACTCCTGGAAGGAGATTGCCTCTTACTTCGACCGCGACATCCGGACGGTTCAGCTATGGGAGAAGCACGAAGCCCTGCCCGTGCATCGCCACGAGCACAGCACCCGCTCCAGCGTATACGCCTACCCGCCCGAGTTGGAGACATGGCTGCGAAACCGCCGCCAGGAAAAAGCCACAATCTCTCCCGATCCAGTAGCTTCAAAACCAGATACCCCCTGGCTGCGCAATCCACGGATAGGAGGGCTCGTGGCCGCCGTCCTGCTGATGGCGCTCGTTACGTGGGCATGGCATCTCACCCACCGCCGGAAAGAGGCTGGACCCTGGAATGGCCCGGAGCAGACCATAGCCGTCCTGCCGTTTGAGGACCTCTCCGAAAAGGGCGCCGGCAGTTTATGGGTGGATGGCCTTACCGATGACCTAATCACCAATCTGGGCAAGCAAGGCCGTCTTCAGGTCATCTCGCGCCGTTCCGCCATGCAGTTCAAAGCAAATCATGAGCCGCTTCCCGACATCGCTCGCCAGTTGCACGCAACTCTGATCCTCGAAGGCACGGTGATGCATGAAAACGGTCGCGCGCGGGTTACCGCTCAGTTGCTGGACGCCGTTAACGATCGCCAGATATGGGCCGAAAGCTACACCCGGAATACCGGCGACATTCTGTCCTTGCAGGATGACATAGCCGGCGATATCGCCACGCAGGTCGCTGCAAAACTGACAGGCGCGGCCGCGCAGGCAAATTTGGATCCACACCCAGTCGATCCCCAGGTACGTCTGGCCTATCTCACCGGGCATTACTACCTGAGCCAGCGCGACGAGCCCGGCCTGCTCAAAGCCATCGACTTCTTCAAACAAGCCATCTCGAAAGATCCCAACTATGCCCCCGCCTATTCCGGTCTGGCCGATAGCTACAACCTTCTCGCAGTGTGGGGTAGCCTGCCCTCCGCCGAAGCCTTTCCGCAGGCCCGGACTGCCGCGCAGAAGGCGCTGGCGCTCGATCCCTCCTCTGCCGAGGCCTATAACTCGCTGGCCTTTGAGACCTATCGCTACGATTGGAACTTCGCCCAGGCTGAGACCTTCTTCCGCAAAGCAATCCAGCTCAATCCAAACTATGCAACGGCGCACCAGTGGTATGGCGAGTTCCTTGGCGACCTGCGGCGCTTCAACGAAAGCATCGCCGAACTCCGCAAGGCCAAAGAACTCGATCCCCTCTCGGCCATTATCGGCAGCGACCTCGCCACCGGCTACATCCACGCCGCTCGCGATAACGACGCCATCGCAGAGCTACAGCGAATTCTCGCCCTCTATCCAAACTTTGTACCGGCGCACAACTACCTCGCGTCCTGCTACAGCGATTTAGGGGACTGGGCCAATGCAGAGAAGGAAGCGCTGACCTATAGCCGGCTCACCGGTAACGACGGCCAGTTCCGTGTCATCCGCATCGAGCACGACGCCCACACCGGCAAGCTGGCCCAGGCTCGCATCGAACTGAACGCCTACCTACAGGACAAAAATCTTATCCCCTTCCAAAAGGCCCAGATGTATTTCACCGTAGGGGAAAATGACAAAGGCTATGCGGCTCTGGAGCAGGCCTTTAGTGAGCACTCCTGGTGGCTGGTAACTCTTATGGTCGACCCCGGCTTCAAGAGCGTCCCCGCCGATCCCCGACTTCAGGACCTGATGAAGCGTATCGGGCTGCCGGTGGCGATATAACCCCTCGCGCCAGCCTCTAGTGCACGACTCCGGCTTGATCCATGGGCCAGTAGACAAACGCAGCCTTGCCATAGATGAGGTTGCGATCCACCGGGCCGAAGTCGCGGCTATCGCTGGAGATCGAGCGGTGGTCGCCCATCATGAAGTACTGACCATCCGGAACAGTCATTGTTGGCTGGGAGCGCTCGTCCTGGTACTTGAAGGGCACATAGGGCTCTTTCAGAGCGACGCCGTTCACCCATACCGTGCCATGATCGATACGCAACTGGTCACCGGGCAGAGCGATGACGCGCTTGATATAGCTTTTGGTCTGGTCGCGCGGATACAGAAAGACCACCACATCGCCACGGTGAATCTCATCGCCCACCATGGCGCCGAGCTTGGAGAACGCAAATTTGTTGATGAAGAGGCGGTCCTGATCCTGCAACATCGGCAACATGCTGGTGCCTTCTACCCGCACCGGCTGATAGAGAAACAGGATGATGAACATGGAGACCAGCACCGAGACCAGCAAGTCTCTGGTCCACGAACGCACGCTGCTGGGCTGTTGCGGCTGTGAGTCTGCCGGCTGCTGGGGAACTTCCAGATTCGGCTCTTGTTGCTGGTCTTCCAATGCTTGCTTCCTTCTCGACTTCTCTACTCTTTATAGACGTTTAAAGTAGCCATTTGGCTACAAACGGCTACTTTTCGGGCATCGCCAGGCCTGGGACAAGCGTTTTTCCGTCGATTCCGGCCGGAGACCAATCTTTGACGATGACCTCCGCCAGCTTGGCGATAGTCATCTCACCTTCATTGTCCACAGTCCAGCCGTGGTCGGCGTTTTCATAGGTAAAGATGGCTAGAACTATGGGACCGCTCTTTCCAGCCACAATCGCAACGTCGGAGCGCTCTGCGTTGAGGCTGCCGGTCTTGCTGGCGATCGCGGTACCGGTCTCGCTGGAGTCGATCTTTTCGAGATAGCGCGGAATCGTCTCTCGATAGAACTGGTTCCTGAGCATGTTCAGCGCGACCTTGCAGACGGCGAGGTCCTGCGCGTCCGGCGGGGCAAAGCCGTCGGCGGAGGTGGGTGGGACCGGCGTTGTGCGAGGCTTGTCAGGGTGGAGCTCACAGCGGCCGACGCGGGTCATCAGGGTGGCCATCTCGTAGGGCGTGGACTTGCCGAGGCCGAACTTTGGCTGATCGGCAGGCATGGGGCCGGTGGCGGGCTTCATCACCTTTTTGTAGAAGTAGGTGTTGACGAGGCCAAGCGACTTCATCCGGGCGTTGACCGGGTCAAGGCCGAAACGGTCAATGGCCATGTTCGTCGCCGTGTTATCGCTCAGGATGACCATGAAGGTCAGCGCGTCTTTGAGGGTCAGGGTAAGAGGCGTGTCGAAGAAGGTGAGAACACCGGAACCCGGAACGGGATCGCCGGGCTTGAGGATGAGCTTTTCGTCCCACTTGGCTTTGCCTTCGCGGACCTCAACCATGGCCTCGTAGAGCATCGCGAGCTTGATGTCGGAGGCGGTCTTGACGACGCGGTCCTGGTCCAGTCCGACGATCTTGCCGGTATTCAACTGGACGCCGTAGAGGGCCACTTTGCCGTGGTGGGCATCGAGAATGGGTTGGAGCTGGGCGGCGATCGCCGGGTCACCTGTCCAGGGCGGAGCAGCAGGAGTTTGCCCGGAGATTATGCCAGTGGTTGTTGCCGCTAAAGCCAGAAAAACTGCTGTGTTTACGCTGCAATAACAAAGCTTTTGCCGGAAACCAACCTTTTGCGTCATCCGTACCCTCTGACAGGTATGTTACGTCGTCTTAACCGGGCGAAACGCTGTAAATTACTTCGGCACCCCAACATTTTCAGGCCTAACAGCGGCTGTCCGGTTTGCGATACTATGATTGCTGAGCTTAAAACCAATGGCAACTCTCACTATGCCCTCGCCGCCCCCGTTCGAGAAGCCGCTAAGCCGCCCGTCTGCCGACCTCCAGAGCCTCACCACGGAGAAGCCAAACGAGGCTTCCGCAGGTCTGGACACCAAGTCGGCCATCGAGATCGCACGCATCATCAACCACGACGACCAGAAGGTTGCCGCAGCCGTCAAGAAGGCACTGCCCGAGATCGCTATGGTGATCGACACTGTGGCGCGCTCGCTGCGTGATGGTGGACGCCTGATCTATGTTGGCGCCGGCTCTTCAGGACGCATCGCAGCGCTTGATGCTTCGGAGTGTCCGCCGACTTTTTCGACCGCGCCGTCGCAGGTGCAGTACATCATGGCCGGTGGACCTAAGGCACTGGCATCGGCGTCGGATGTGAACGAGGATTCGCCGGAGCTCGGACAGCGGGATATAGCCCGACGCCGCCCGACACGCAAAGATATTGTGATCGGCATCTCGGCTTCCGGACGCACACCCTATGTAGTGGGCGCGACTGAGTATGCGCGCTCGCGTGGAGCGAAGACCGCAGCGATTACCTGCAATCCGGGATCAGACCTTTCGCAGGTGGCGGACATTACCATCTGCGCCGAGGTTGGGCCTGAGGTGCTTTCGGGGTCGACGCGCATGAAGGCTTCGAGCGCGCAGAAGATGATCCTGAACATGATCACGACCGGCGCCATGACGCGGCTGGGCTATGTGTACGACAACCTGATGGTGAACGTGCACATGAAGAATGCCAAGCTGGTCGAGCGCGGCATCGGTGTTCTGATGAAGCTGTGCGATATCGACCGGGATACGGCAATTCGGACGATCAAGTCAGCGGGCAAGTCGATTCCTATTGCAGTGGTGATGCTGAAGGCCAACGTAGATAAGATGGAGGCCGTGCGCAGGCTGCAGAAGTCCGATGGCAATGTACGGCTGGCGATTGATGACTCGCGGCTGGAACTTTAACGCTTGAAAGCGAGCGCGTATGCCTTTGGCGAATGGCGCGCGGCCGCGGCGATTGTTGCGGCTACTGTTAGCGTCCTGATCTGCATCCACCAACATCACGTCGTACTCCTGCTTTCAGACCCAGGTTCTTTCGTTACGTTGATCCAGCACCGGTGTGGGCTTGTGATGCTTGCAGGTATGTTGTGGCTCGCGTGTGAGGCTTTGAATCTTTGCGTTCGTGCGGCGAGGGCGGGCTGGCCAGTCATTTCCTCAATTTGAGCGAACTTGGCGCTTAGCTTTTTTTCCGCCCCAGTAGCACGAGGTAGTTCAAGGGGCTTGTATCTGCTACGACAATCACTTCGAGAGCAGCTCCCGCGAATGCAGTGCTTCCAGAGCAGCGATGTCCTTTATCAACATCTCCGGGGTGTAGTCATAGATTTCATACTTCAATAAAAACGGATCAACGTGCATCCGGGTAGGCAGTCCAAGAATTTGCTGAACGGCGTGCATCGTCAGCTTACCATCGCCATGGCCTGCGCGGTGTGATCCTCAAGCAGCTTACGCGCTGTATCCTCGCCCTCGGGAGCCAGTACGCCCACAAACTCATCCGGAATGTCGACTGTAACCTGCATATCCCTAAAATACACCCATACGAACACTGCTACGCTGGAAGACACGAATGCGTACGCCCTCCATCGCTGCACCTCCCTGGCTTCTGCGTCTGCTGACCGCGTTCGCAGTGGTTGCCGCAGTTTTGTGGATTCTGCCCGTAACGCCGATGCTTGCGGGACATCCGTTTGCGTTTACGGCGCTCTTCCCCGGCGGACCGGCGTTTGAAGACATCCTTGTCTATCGCGCCCGCTTCACGCTCTTTCATACGCGCAAGTTCTTCCTCCTCACTCGCGGCATCTCCGCCTTCGCTTACCCTGCCGGAGCAGCGCCTGTCTATGAAGCGTTCAACACGTTTGCGCATCCCGACACCGCTTATCTCATCCTTGCAGTTATCTGGACCACGGTCTTTACCGCGATCACCTGGGCGATTCTGACGAAGGCCTCCACCGCCGGCACGGCTACGCGGCTCTATGTGAGGCTCGCGCTGTTATCGTTTCCGCTTATCTTTTTGATCGAGCGGGCGAACATCGAGCTAATCCTTTGGATGATCGTAGTGATTGGGATTCTGGCCTATCGCAAAGGCTACGCCGTTCCGGCGGCCATACTGTTCGGCATAGCGGCTTCTATGAAGCTGTACCCCATCTTTTTGCTCGGGCTGTTTCTGAAGCGGCGGCGCGATCTGCCGGCTTTTGTCGTCGGCCTGGTTACGGCGGTGTTAGCCATGGGGTTTGCGATCGCCTATGCCGGGCCAACTTTTTCGATCGCCGCGCACGGATTTTTCACCGGCGTCGACCGCTTTCAGGACCACTACGCCGAGACGGTTCGCTCTGCCGAGATTAACTTCGACCACTCACTCTTTTCGCCCATCAAGTACTGGTCCTATGTGCAGCATTTTTCGCTGCAGGCGTTGTTGGCGCCATACTATCTATGCGCCGGGGCGTTTGCGGGGCTGCTTTATCTGCGCGTACGAACGCTGCCGTTTCTCAACCGCGTCATCTTCCTGATTGTAGCTATGATCTCTTTGCCGCCTGTGTCGTATAGCTACACGCTGATTCATCTCTATCTGCCGGTCGTGCTCTTTGTCGCCGCGATGCTGCAAACACGTAATGCTCCAACGACTGCCAAGGTAGCACTCGCCCTTATGCTCTTCATGCTGCTGCCGCTGATCGCACTCTCCGTATGGCAGAGTATTCCGGCGGGACCGATACAGTCGTTTGGATTGTGGCTGCTGCTGCCATTGGCCGCAATATCACCGTGGGAAGATCCGACGAGTAGCATCTCCGACCTGTGACCCCTTTGACACAAATCGAGCGAGTTCGCCTGATGCGGTCCATACGGGTGTGGATCACGATCTTTATCGTGGGCCTCGTGCTAAGTGGCGTCACCGCGTTTCCACTACAGTCGGAGCTCTCAATGCTTGTTCGCCTGTCTAGCCTCTTCCATCTCGACGCTCACGCGCCAGCACTCAATAGCTGGCTAGGGCGCGTCCTGGCCGCACTAAGCGACACGAACGTTCGCTATCCCTTTCTCGCTTACGGTACGGACTGGCTGGCCTTCGGGCATCTTGTGATCGCCATCGCCTTCATAGGGCCGTGGATCGATCCCGTTCGCAATAAGTGGTTTATCAGCTTTGGGTTGATCGCGTGCGCCGGCGTGATTCCACTGGCACTAATCGCGGGCGCCATTCGCGGTATTCCCTTCTACTGGCGGCTGATCGATTGCAGCTTCGGAGTCTTCGGCTGCGTTCCACTACTCATCGTGCATCGTAAAATCTACCAACTCGAACACTGAGCACGGAGCGCGACTTTCGCGCAGGGATCCATCGGGCCAGCTTTCCTGCCCATTAGGTGCTCTACGCGAGCAGCGCCCTCGCCTGTTCGGCTGCTTCGGCAAGCGCGGGGTGGTTGACCGTAAAAAGTGCCAGTTCGAGCCGGTCTGAGACACCGGTCTTGTCGTAGATAACCCGGAGATAGTTCTTCACCACCTGTTCCGCGGTACTCAGCGCGGCGGCTATCTCCTTGTTCTTGCAGCCATCGGCGACCAGGGCGATGATTTGCACCTCTTTGGGCGTCAACCTGGCCAATACACGGGTGCCAATGCGGTCCTGCACATGCGTCGATTTGATGTTGGGGGTTTGCACAACGTGTTCCCCAGCCCCAACTCGACGCAGGAAATCCACCAACTGCGGCCCGGTCACGGAACGCCGGATAACACCGTCCGCAGACTGCGCGACATCGCTGTCCAGCTCAGCCCCATGCTCCAGAACAATTACAACCTTGCTTCCAGCCGCTTCGATCCACCCCATGACCTCCTGCGGGCTCTCCGTCATGGCCGCCGCAAAAAGCACGATAGAGGAACGGAAACCCTCGACAGCCTCTCGCAACCGCTCCAGGTCGGCGCATTCTGCGACAACCTCCAGATCCGGCTTCAACGCAAGCACGCGTGCGGCACCGGTCCGGAAGATCATCTGGTGGTCCGCAAGGATGATTCGCTGCACGTTTGTCACCTTCCTCAACACATCTGATGACCCGACAAGCTCTCTTCTATTTGATTCAGACACCGTTGCGCACGCTATCCCACAATAGTTCAATGGGATTCAGCCGCATGTCGGGGGAGATAGCGTTGCTTTTTAGCATTCTCTCAGGAGTCTGATGCCATATGTCTTCTTAATAACCTGAAAGCGAGAATAATAAGGGTAATGAAACCCTGTCTGACAGCCGGCCGCGAGAAGGATGCGCTTGCGTATCATCGGGTCAGACCGTACCAATCCTAAATCTTCCCGGAGCCCGCCTTCATGCCCGATCTACCCCCAGCCCTGCGGCCTTTCCACATAGCCTTCCCCGTGCATGATCTTGACGCCGCGCGTCACTTCTATGGCGCCGTGCTCGGCTGTCCTGAAGGACGCAGCTCCGATCAGTGGATCGACTTCAACCTCTTCGGCCATCAGATCGTCGCCCACCTCAAGCCGTCCCCAACGGCCACCGCACCAACCAATCCCGTAGACGGCCACGACGTCCCGATCCCCCACTTCGGGGTGGTGCTCGCACAGGCCGACTGGAAGCACCTCGCGGAGCGCGTTTCGGCTGCAGGCGTGCCCTTCGTCATCGAGCCCTACACTCGCTTTGAAGGACAGGTCGGCGAGCAATCTACCATGTTCTTCCTCGACCCCTCCGGCAACGCGCTCGAATTCAAATCCTTCGCCGATCTCAGCCAGCTCTTCGCAAAGTAGCCGCGCTCAGCGAGCCGACGCGGCAGGGCTGGCGGCCACCGGCTCCACGCTGGCCGCCCGGGAGGAGCTCTTAGGAACCACCGGGCTATCGTCGCTGGTGAGGTGCTCTTCCACATGCTGAAGATGACGCCGCATCGCGCGACGAGCCTCATGCGGATTGCGACCCGCAATCGCCGCAAAGATAGCCTCGTGATCTTCCAGCGCCGCAGCCTGATGCAGGTCCAGACCGGCCCGCTGGCTCAATCGGTGATACATAGGCGCAAACATCCCCGCCCAAAGCCCATCGACGATGCTCGTAAGCACGCTGTTCTTCGCCGCCTCTCCAATAGCCACGTGGAACTGACGGTCGGTAACCTGCGCATTGGTCTTCGCCTGGACCAGCCGGCGCATCTGCTGCAGCGTCTTTTCGATCTTCGTCAGGTCGCCGGCAGAGGCGTACAGCGCCGCGTCCGCGGCAATCTCGCCTTCGATCAGGATGCGCGCCCGCAGCAACTCAAACGGCCCCGGGCCGGAGTCGAGCACCAACGACATCGGGTTCACCGACTCCCGCACATAAGCGCCGGAGCCGCTGCGAATCTCGAGTTCGCCCGCGATCTCCAGCGCCACCATGGCCTCGCGGATGGTCGGACGGCTAACGCCGCAGATCTTTGCGAGGTCAATCTCGCCCGGTAGCCGAGAGCCCGGTTCCAGGCCCTTTTCTGCAATATATCGCGAGATGCGCGCAGCAACTTCCTGGTATCTCCGATGTGTCTTCGCCATTGCCGTCCTCGTATAGCTGAGTAGAAATGCACGTCCATCCTACTCGTATGTACCAGCAATCGTCGCTGTCAGAAAATCATTCTATCTCGGGCGGCCAAAGCCCGTAGCCGGGGCGTAGATTCCGGGGCAAAACACACGCAGCTCCCGTGGCTTATTCCGTAGCCCGTGGCTTATCATGCCTCGATCGCGGATTACCCGCAAACAGGAACCTGAAACCATGAACGAAGTCAGTCTGAATCGTAGAGAGATGTTGCTGGGCGCAGGCGCAGCACTCGCGTCCGTCACCGTCTCCGGGATAGCCCAAACTACCGCCGCAAAGATGCCCGGCGCGGGCGACGCCTCCGACACGGCCCCCACGCCAGACCAGGTTCGCCGCATGAAGTGGTGGCATGAGGCCAGGTTCGGAATGTTCATCCACTTCGGCCTTTACAGCCAGCACGCCCGCCACGAGTGGGCGATGGAAGACGAAGCCATCCCAATCGCCGAGTACACGCCACTGGCGAAGCAGTTCAACCCCGCGCCCGGCTTCGCCCGCGCACTCGCAAAGCTGGCAAAGAGCGCCGGCATGAAGTACATGGTGATGACCACCAAGCACCACGAGGGCTTCTGCAACTTCGACACCAAACTGACCGACTACTGCGCCACAAAACAGGGACCGAAGCGCGACCTCGTCCGCGAGTACGTCGAAGCCGCCCGCGCAGAAGGCCTGCGCGTTGGCTTCTACTACTCGCTCATGGACTGGCACCACCCAGACGGCGCCATCTGCGCAACAGACGAAGCCGCCCGCAAGCGCTTCGTGGAGTACACCCACGGCCTCATCCGCGAGCTCCTCACCAACTACGGCAAGATCGACGTACTTTGGTACGACGTCCCATGGCCGCTCGATGCAAAGGGCTGGGAGTCCGAGCGCATGAACAAGATGGTCTTCGAGCTGCAGCCAGATATCATCGTCAACAACCGCAATAAATTGACCGGAGATTTTTCCACGCCCGAACAGAAGATCGTCGCAGAGAACGGCGGCCGCGCCTGGGAGAGTTGCATGACCCTCAACGATAGCTGGGGCTACAACCGCGCCGACGACAACTGGAAGTCCTCAAAGACCGTCGTCCGTAATCTCATCACCTGCGTCCGCGACGGCGGCAACTATCTCCTGAACGTCGGCCCAAAACCCGACGGCTCAATCCCCGAGCCCAGCGTGCAGGCACTCACTGAAGTAGGCCAATGGATGGCCGTCAACGGCGACACTATCTATAAGTCAGACCTTTGCCAACCGAGGCGCTCGAACTACGCCAGCTTCACACGCACCGGAAATACCCTGTACATGCACGTTCACTTCTGGCCCGGCGAAGATGTAGCCATCAGTGGCCTGATGACAAAGGTAAAGTCAGTGCGCCTGCTGAAGACCGGCCAGGAGCTTACGTTCCAACAAGACCCTTACCGCGTGCACATCGTCGGCCTAACGCAGGACGCGCCAGACTACCCCGTAACAACGCTAGTGATCGAGTGCGAATCAGAGCCGAAGCAGGACACCGACTTCGTACGCAAGAACAAGCCACGCGGAAGCGTGTAACTACTTCGTGCCGCGACCGGTAAGTTCGCGAATCAGATCGACCTCGTGTTGCCGGTAAGGCTGGTCATCTTGGCGAAACACCTCATGGAACCACACCGTCGGCTGCTCCACCACGTAGGGCCGCTGCCACGAATCCCACGGCAGATACGTCTGCGTCTTGCCGGCCACAAAGCCCCAGTTGATAGCGCCAACGTGATATTGCTTCGCGATGGGCAGGCTATTGTCGAACGTGCTACCAGCGCCCCGAGCCATGTACTCCGTGCAGATAATCGGCCGCTTATACATCTGCAGCTCCTTGATGTGCGCTTCAAAATCCTCAGGCCAGCCATAGTTGTGGAACGTAATCACGTCCGATTCAGCGAGCTGAATCTTCGTCGTCGCGTTCTCTTTATCCGGATGCGACCAGTCATCGTGCCACACGCCACTGGTCAGCGGTTGGATAGGATATTCTTCTCGCGCCCACGCAAAGACCTTCGGCAGCAGCCGGTCCACTAACTCAGTTTTATTGGCAGGCTCTTCGTTGCTGTACGAGCCGCCATTATGATTGTCCGGCTCATTCCAGACATCCCACGCCAGCACACGCGGATCGTTGGCAAATGCCCCAACAACACCCTTCACATAAGCCTCAAGCCTTGGCTCATAAGCTGCATCCGTAAGTCCCCGCTTGCCCGGACTCTGCACCCAACCGGAGTTATGCACGCCCGGAATAGGCGGATGCTGTGGCCCGAGATGCGGGTTCGGGTCCCAACAGGAATCGAACAAAACAAATATCGGACGAATGCCATGCTTCGATGCAATGGCAAGAAACTCATCAAGACGCTTTTTGAAACCCTCAGGATCTTGCTGCCAAAGCTGGTCTTGCAAGAACACACGCATCGTATTCATGCCGATGCCTTCTGCCAGGCCGAGCTCCTTATCGTTCAGTTGCGGATTCCACGTCGCCGCCTGAAACATCTCCAACTGATTGATCGCATCCGAAGGCACATAGTTAGAACCCACCAGCCACGGCTGCTGCGCATACCACTGGTTCGCCTTCGCCACAGGCCAACGCTCTACATGCTGCGCTCCCGCAGTGGCTGTCATAGCAAGAACAGTAAGTAGCAAAGTATTTTTTAGTTTCATGGATGCCTTCAACTTCGAATTATTTCTAATATCGTGAGATAAACCGGTGAATAAATAATTGCGGCAATTTCGTCGACAGCTATCTTACAGATCCTTCATGAGAAGGTTTGGCAAGCGGCGTAGCCGTCGGCACTGGCGTTCCAAAGTCAGGTGTTCCATCAGCCTTCCACGTCACCTTCTGAATCCGAGGCGAACGCGCCCCGCCGCAGCCTTCTGCGCTCTGTGGATTTGCATGATAGATAATCCAGTCCTCTTTGCCATCGGGCGACTTGAAGAAACCGTTGTGCCCCGGCCCAAACACCCCGGCCTTCGGGTCTTGCTTGAAGACAGGATGATCGGACTTCTTCCACGACTTCGCATTCAATAAATTCGAGTTCGCCTTCGCTTCCAACATTCCCAGCTCATAGTCATCGGTCCAACACGCGGAGGCAGAATAGGTAAGAAATATCTTGTCGCCATGCTGCAAAATCTCAGGCCCTTCGTTGATCTCCACATGCGGGCCAGCCTGCTTCGGGCTAATGTAAACACGCTCCCAGTCATACTTCGGGTTCGAGAGCATCACACGCGGTGAAGAGATCGTCCACGGGTTCGACATCTCCGCAATATAAATATTCTGCTGCCCATTCGTGTCACCCTCCCAGCCAGACCACAGCATGTACCTGCGACCACCCTGTTCAAAAGCCGTCGGATCGATCGCCCACTTATCGGTCGCATCGGCAACCTTGCCCTTGAAGACCCATTCGCCAGCGAGCGGGTCGCTTGCGGAGTTCTCAAGCGCGAAGACCCTGTGGGTGTCATTGTTGCCGGCATCCGCAGCGAAGTAGATATACCATTTGCCATCGAAACGATGCAGTTCAGGAGCCCATATCTCGTGCGAGTAGGGTCCGGTCGCAGGTGGCGTCCAAACAACCTTCTTCTCTCCATCCTTCAGATCGGTAATGTCCCTTGTCTTCCAGATCGTAAGATTGTGACCGGTCGTCGCCATGAAGTAGTAGAAGCCATCGAACGAGAGTACCCACGGGTCAGGACCGCTCTGCAACAAAGGATTTGTAAAGGTATCCGATGCGGTCTGTGCCGCAGCCGCAACCGGCTGCAACAGCAAGGCCGCAACCAGGGCAAGACCGAAGAGCCACTTTCTATTGGGATACATGGATACTCGTTTCAAGTCGGACGCAGACCGAAGTCAGATCAATATAAAGAGCGGCTCCTTGCACTGTCAACGAACTGATACCGCTTACAAAACCGGATTTCATCGAACTTCGAACACCCAATCCCTCTACCCTACGCGACTTACAACAGAGACCGATGATCGAAATCAGGAATGCTGCTGCGAACCTCGCGATACTGCTTGCGAGCAATAGCAAAAAGCGCCGCAGTGCCAAGAAGCGGCATGAACGCAACACAGAAGAAGACCGGCTTATAAGAGAAGTGATCGATCAGTATGCCGGTAAGTAGCGGAAATAGCAGACCGCTGACGCCGCCGGCAACCCCAGTAAGCCCGGTAGCGCGGCCAACCTGGCGATCTGTGAACAGGTCCGTCACCGCGCCAAACATATTCGCCGAGAGAAAATTGTCCGCAAAGACAGCTATGCCAATCATCAGCAGCGCCGCGAGAATGGTGGACATATGAGGCACCAGCAAGCTTGTGAGGCAGAGCAACGCGCTGCCATACATCGTAATGCGGCGAACGTTCAGGATGGAGAGACCGCGGCGTTGCAGCAACCCAGCTGCCCATCCTCCCGCCACGCCGCCGATATCGCCCAGGAGCAACGGAATCAAGCCGAGAAATCCCAGTTGGATCATCGACATGTGGCGCACGGTCACGAGGTAGCTCGGCATCCAGTACCAGTAAAACTGCATCACCGGCCCGATGAAGAAACGGCAAGCCATCACCGCCCAGCTCTCCGGAAGCTTCA
>Ga0302313_10000777_pt1 | contig 26121 bp, 19 predicted proteins | sample III_Palsa_N2_2_FD_200454 | JGI IMG/M metagenome (GOLD analysis project Ga0302313, IMG submission 200454) | Peat permafrost microbial communities from Stordalen Mire near Abisko, Sweden - III_Palsa_N2_2 | ecosystem: Environmental > Terrestrial > Soil > Palsa > Peat permafrost | place: Sweden...
AGGCGGAAGTGTCGATGCACTGGTGCTGGTACTGGGCAAACAGGAATTCAAGGCGCAGGAGGAAACGTATCCGCTCGCTCAGCGGATGCTCGAAGGCGATCCAGTCCGCGCCCTGGTCCATCAATCTTGTGAATCCATGGGTGATTCTTGCATTGTGGCGCGCCGGGGCCGGGAGGGCAAACGGGGAGAAGCAGTGGTCGGTGATGAGTGATTAGTGGTTAGTACAGCAGCTCAGGGGCGAGGGAGGCTTTTACTAAGCACTAGTCACTAATCACTAACCACTTTTCCTGCAGCGAGCTGCAAATAGAGCCGGTGCAGCCGATCGACCTGTGCCGCCAGGTGCAGCGCGGGCCGGGTGTTGTCGATCACGTCGTCGGCGCGCGCCAGGCGCTCGGTCCGGCTGGCCTGGGCGGCGATCATCTGCTGCGCCAGCGGCTCGGCGATGCCGTCGCGTGTGACCAGGCGTTCGAGCTGGGTCGCCTGCGGCACGTCCACTACCAGGATGCGGTCGACCAGCTGGTGCATGCCGGACTCCACCAGGATGGCGACCGAGAGGATGCAGTATGGGGCGGTCTGGCTGTCGCGCCAGGCGGTGATGCGCTGGCGGATCAGGGGGTGGGTGATGGCCTCAAGCTCGCGCCGCGCCGCCGGCTCGGCGAAGACGCGCTCGCGCAGGCGGCGCCGGTCGAGCGTGCCGTCGGCCTGCAGGTATTCGGGCCCGAAGCGCCCGGCGATGGCGGCCAGGGCCGGGGAGGGCGGCGCCACCACTTCGCGGGCGACATGGTCGCCGTCGAGCAGCGGCACGCCCAGCTCGATGAAGCGGTTGCCGACCGTGCTCTTGCCGCTGGCGATGCCGCCGGTGAGGCCGATGACCAGCGCGCTGCCAGGGTGTCGGCGGGGCGTCACGGATGGGACAGGCCGCGCAGGGCCTCACCCCAGATCAGGGTGATCCAGCCGGCGCCGGCCAGGTAGGGGCCGAAGGAGATGGGGATGTTGCGGTCGCGTCCGCGGAACAGGATCAGGCTGATGCCGACCACCGAACCGACCAGGGAGGACAGCAGGATGATCATGGGCAGTGAGGTGGCGCCGAACCAGGCGCCGAGCGCCGCCAGCAGCTTGAAATCGCCGTGGCCCATGCCTTCCTTGCCGGTGAGCAGCTTGTAGCCGTGATAGATCAGCCACAGGCTGAGATAGCCGAAGACGGCCCCGACTATGCTGGCGGACGGGGTGGTGAAGACGCCGAAACAGGCCAGGCACAGGCCGGCCCACAGCAGCGGCAGGGTGATGCTGTCGGGCAGCAGCTGCTCGCGGAAATCGATCACCGTCAGCACCAGCAGGGCCCAGCTCAGCACCAGCCCGGCGGCGAGCCGCGGCCCCCAGCCGAAATGCCAGGCGCAGACCGCGGACAGGATTCCCGCCGTCAGCTCCACCAGGGGGTATTGCGGCGAGATCGGCGCCCGGCAGTCGGCGCAGCGGCCGCGCAGCAACAGCCAGCCGAGCAGCGGCAGATTGTGCCAGGGCCGGATGCGGGCGCCGCAGGAAGGGCAGCTGGAGGGCGGCTGCGACAGGCTGATGCGCGCCGGGGCCGGCTCCTCGGCCGGTGCTTCGAGGATCAGCCGGGCTTCGTGCCGCCACTCCGCTTCCATCATGCGCGGCAGGCGCAGGCTGACCACGTTGAGGAAGCTGCCGACCATCAGGCCCAGGATCGCGGCGATGCCGACGAGCAGGGCGGGATTGGCGCGCAGCGCCTCGATCAATGCCATGGGTAAGCGTGACCTTTGGGGGGCTTTAGATGGCTTCGCCCAGCTTGAAGATCGGCAGGTACATGGCCACGACCAGGCCGCCGACCAGCACGCCCAGCACCACCATGATCATCGGCTCCATCAGGGCGGTGAGGTTGTCGACCATGACGTCGACCTCTTCCTCGTAAAACTCGGCGACCTTGGCGCACATGTGGTCCAGCGAGCCGGATTCCTCGCCGATCGCCACCATCTGCACCGCCATGTTGGGGAACAGGCCGGTCTGCTGCATGGTGAGCTGCAGCTGGGTGCCGGTGGCGACCTGGTCGCGCATGGTCATGATGGCTTCGGTGAAGATGATGTTGCCGGCGGCCTTGGCCACCGACTCCATCGCTTCCACCAGGGGTACGCCGGCGGCGAACATGGTGGACAGGGTGCGGGCGAAACGCGCCACGGCGGATTTGTAGAGGATGTCGCCGATGATCGGGATCTTGAGCATCAGGCGATCGACCAGGCGGCGGAACGCGGGCGAGCGGATGTGGGCCTCGCGATAGGCGAAGAAGCCGCCGACGATGGACAGCAGGACGATCCACCAGTCCGCCTGCACGAAGACCGACAGGGAGATGACCCATTTGGTGAAGGCCGGCAGATCGGCGCCGAAGCCCCTGAACAGCTCCTGGAACTGCGGAATCACGAAGACCAGCAGGATGCCGGTGACGATGAAGGCGACCACCAGCACGGCGGCCGGGTAGGTCAGCGCTTTTTTCACCTTTTTCTTCAAGGATTCGGATTTTTCCTTGTAGGTGGCGATCTTTTCCAGCAGGGTTTCCAGGGCGCCTGATTTTTCGCCGGCGTCGACCAGGTTGACGAACAGGTCGTCGAAGTAGCGTGGGAACTTGGCCAGGCTTTCGGCCAGCGAGGAGCCGCCTTCGATGTTGGTCTTGATAGAGAGAATCATCTCGCCCATGGCGGGATTGGCATGACCGCGGCCGACGATTTCCATGGCCTGCACCAGCGGCACGCCGGCGCTCATCATGGTGGCGAGCTGGCGGCTGAAGATGGCGATGTCCTGCCCGGTGATCTTCTTCTTGCGCTTGCCGAACAGGCTGGACTGCCGGCGCACCCGGATCGGGTTGATGCCCTGCTTGCGCAGCTGGGTCTTGATGTAGCTTTCGCTGGGGCCTTCAGTGATGCCCTTGATGCGGGCGCCCTTGCGATCCACCCCTTCCCAGATGAACGGGTATTCCTTGATTGCCGTCGCTGCTGCCATGTCCAGCTCCCCTTTCCCTTTTCCCTAAAGATTACGCGGACTTCCGGTGCCCGGCGTGTGTTTCTTCGAGAATAGTCTAATCCGTGGTGACGCGGTTGGCTTCTGTCAGGTCGATCTGCCCGTCGCGCACCTTTTTCAGGGCCGAGCGCCGCAGGTCGGAAACCCCTTCGCGCCGCGCTTGGTCGGCGATTTCGATGGCGTTGCCGTTTTCCATGATGATGCGGGAGATGGCGTCGGTCACCGGCATTACCTGGTAAATGCCGGTGCGGCCCTTGTAGCCGTTGTTGCACTGGTCGCAGCCAACGGCCTTGAACAGGCCGAAATCGGGGCTGTCGATGTCCTCGGCGCTGAAGCCCTCGCGCAGCAATTCGTCGCGCGGTACCGATTTGTCCGGCTGCTTGCACACCTTGCACAGCTTGCGCGCCAGGCGCTGGGCAATGATCAGGGTGACGCAGGAGGCGACGTTGTAGGCCGGCACGCCCATGTTGAGCAGGCGGGTCAGGGTTTGCGGGGCGTCGTTGGTGTGCAGGGTGGAGAGCACCAGATGGCCGGTCTGGGCGGCCTTGATGGCGATCTCGGCCGTTTCCAGGTCGCGGATTTCGCCGACCATGATGACGTCCGGGTCCTGTCGCAGGAAGGCCTTGAGGGCGGCGGCAAAGGTGAGGCCAACCTTGGGGTTGACGTTGACCTGGTTGATGCCGGGCAGGTTGATTTCCGCCGGGTCTTCGGCGGTGGAGATGTTGCAGTCCTCGGTATTGAGGATGTTGATGCCGGTGTACAGGGATACGGTCTTGCCCGAGCCGGTGGGGCCGGTGACCAGGATCATGCCCTGCGGCTTGCCCAGGGCCTTCATGTAATGGTCTTTCTGGATCGGCTCGTAACCCAGGGCGTCGATGCCCAGCATGGCGCTGGAGGAGTCGAGGATACGCATCACCACTTTTTCGCCCCACAGGGTGGGGCAGGTGCTGACGCGGAAGTCGATCGACTTGGTGGCCGACAGCTTCAGCTTGATGCGGCCGTCCTGCGGCACGCGGCGCTCGGCCAGGTCGAGGCGCGACATCACTTTCAGGCGGGCGGCAAAGCGGCCGGCCAGCTGCACCGGGGGCGAGGCGATTTCTTTCAGCTCGCCGTCCAGGCGGTAGCGGATGCGGTATTTCTTTTCGTAGGGCTCGAAATGGATATCCGAGCAGCCGCGGTTGATGGCGTCGATCAGCACCTTGTTGACGTAGCGGATGATGGGGGCATCTTCATCGTCGCTGCCTGCGTTTTTTTCTTCCGGGGCCGCCTCGTCCCCACCCTCGATGCTCAGGTTCTCCAGATCGGAGTCGCCGGCGCCGATGCTGCCGGACTGGATGATATTGACCGCGGCTTCGATCGCCTTGGCCAGCTTGTCCTCCTCGACCAGAACCGCCTCGGTGGCGAAACCGCTGGCGAACTTGAACTCGTCCAGGGCCTGCAGGTTGGTCGGATCGGACAGGGCCAGGTAGAGCTTGCGGCCGCGCTTGTACAGGGGCAGGGCGTGCTGGGCCCGGATCAGCTTTTCACCAAGCTCCCGAATCGTGTTGATATCGGGTTCGATGCTGGCCAGATCGAGCAGGGGGGTGCCAAACTCATTACTGGCGAACTCGGCCAGGCGCGGGGCCGGGATCAGCTTGTCCTCGATCAGTTGCGAGACAATGGGCTTGGCGTTGCGCAGGGCCTTGGCCTGGGACTCCCGGGCCTGCTCCTCGGTCAGCAGCTGGTTGGCGACGAAGCGCCGGGCCAGGCCGCTGAGGGGCGGGCCGGAAACGGTTGCGTTGGGACTCAGGGCCACGGCGTGCTGGGGGTCTGGATGGTTCGATCTTGTTCAGCAGGGAACCTATACTTCCCCGCTGGCAGCGTCAATCGTCCGCAATCGCTCCGTAACGAACGCCCCCGCTGGGGTTCCACAACCGCCGCCCGTACAATGCCGCTGCACCCCCGGCCGGTCCGGCGGGGTGCGGCTCCTGACTCACACGTCAAACAAACTTACAGAGGCAATGCTTGATCAGCATCATACTGCCCGCCAAGAATGAAGCGGAGGCGCTGCGCGGCTTGCTGCCGCGGCTGCGCGCCGCCCAGCCGTCCGCGGAAATCATCGTGGTCGACGATGGTTCGACCGACGGTACCAAGGGGATCTGCGGCGAACATGGAGTTCAGTGCCTGTCCTCGCCTTATTCGATGGGAAACGGCGCCGCGATCAAGCGGGGTGCGCGTGCCGCCCGGGGCGAGATCCTGGTCTTCATGGATGCCGACGGCCAGCATTCCCCGGACAGCATCCAGCCGCTGCTGGATCGCCTGACCGGGGGATACGACATGGTGGTGGGCAGCCGCTCCTGGTCGGACCAGGCTGGCGTCAGTAGGGGTGTGGCCAACACGCTCTACAACCGCATCGCGAGCTGGATGACGGGATTCAAGGTGATGGACCTGACGTCCGGATTCCGCGCCGTCCGGGCTGATAAATTCCGCGAATTCCTGTATCTGCTGCCGAACGGCTTTTCCTACCCCACCACCATCACCATGGCGTTTTTCCGCAGCGCCTACCCGCTTAGCTATTTCCCGATCCCGGTGGCCCAGCGTATCGGCAAGAGCCATATCCGGCCGCTGCGGGACGGGGTGCGGTTCCTGCTGATCATTTTCAAAATCGCCACGCTGTATTCGCCGCTGAAGCTGTTCTTTCCGGCGGCGGCGTGCTTTTTCTGGCTGGGACTGGTCAACTACATCTACAGCTTCCTGACGGTGCACCGCTTCACCAACATGAGCGTGCTGCTGTTCAGCGCCTCGGTGATCGTTTTTCTCATTGGCCTGATTTCCGAGCAGATCACGGCGCTGACCTACAAGCGAAATGACTGAAAAGGCGGTTCCCGACCGAAAAAAGCTGCTGGTGCTTGCCTCCACCTACCCGCGACACGTAGGGGACCACGAACCCGCTTTCGTCCACGAGCTATGCCGTCGCCTGCTGCCCTGGTTTGAGGTAGTTGCCTTGGTGCCTTCGGCGCCGGGAGCGCAGTCGCGTGAAGTGATGGATGGAGTCGAAGTGGTGCGCTATCGCTACGCGCCGCGCCGCCTCGAAACACTGGTGAACGACGGCGGTATCGGTACCAATCTCAAGCTGTACAAGTGGAAGTGGCTGCTGGTGCCGGGCTTCCTGCTTGGACAGCTGTGGTCACTACGGTGCATGGTGAAGCGGCAGCGGCCGCAACTGATCCACGCCCACTGGCTGATCCCGCAGGGTGTGGTGGCGGCACTGGCCAATCTCGTCTGGGGAATTCCTTTCGCCGTGACTTCGCATGGCGCGGATGTTTACAGCTTCCGTGGCAAGGCCTTGCTGCGGCTGAAGCGCTGGGTGAGCCGCCGCGCGGCTGGCCTTTCTGTGGTGGGAAGCGCCATGCGCGAGGAGTTGGCGAAAGCTGGAATGCCGGCAGAGCGCATCTGGGTTCGCTCGATGGGAGTGGACCTGGTTGGCCGCTTTGCGCCTTCCCGCGAGCAACGCGCAGCGGGGCGAATACTGTTCGTTGGCCGCCTAGTGGAAAAGAAAGGCGTGCGCCACTTGATCCAGGCCATGCCAGCTGTTCTTTCCCTTCACCCGGAAGCAATGCTCACCGTGGCCGGCTTCGGCCCCGAACTCGAGGCGCTGCAACAGCAGGCGCGGATCTTGGGCGTTGCCGGCAAAGTGCAATTCCTCGGTGCGGTGCCGCAGCAGGAAGTGGCCGGGTTGCTTCGCCAGGCGAGCATGTGTGTAGCGCCTTTCGTGGAGGCTGCTTCCGGAGACCAGGAGGGCTTGCCTCTGGCGTTGCTGGAAGCCATCGGCTGCTGCTGCCCGGTGGTTGCCGGAAATGTGGCCGGAGTGCGGGATGTGCTGGGTGAACGAGACGGCAGCACCGTGGTCGAGTCCCGGGATGCCCTAGAGCTGGCTGTCGCCATACGAGGCAAGTTGGAAAATCCGGTGGCTGCGTTAGCCGAAGCCAGGGTGCTGCGTGATCGCGTTGTGGCGGCCTATGACTGGAGTGGGGTGGCGGCTGACTACGCTACTTGGCTACGAGTGCTCTAGAACAAACTCCAGTAGTTCCGCACCAACTTCCCTGGCCCGCCTGAGGGAGAGAGGCTGGGGTAGAGGGCCAGCGCAGCCATCTACGAGGGCTCCTTTTCCGCAAGCAGGAAGGGGCCGGTATGTACGCCATTAATCCGAGCACGCTCTAGGACGCGCCTGCTCCGGCGAGCGCCCGCCTCAGTCCGAATTCCAGCTCCGCTCCCAGATCTTCCCAACTCTTGATGGGTACGGCAGCCACCGTAGGCCGTGACAACTGCCGTTCCAGCTGCGCTGCAAGGCTGGAAGCGTCCTCAGCCCGATACAGGGAGTCCGGAAAGGGTTGCAGCAGGGTTTTCATAGCGCCGATATCCGCCGCGACCACCGGTACCTGGCAGGCCAGCATTTCATAAGCTTTCTGCGGAAAGCAGAAGCGGCCGAATGGCGTATCGCGGATGCAGATCACCGCCACATCCAGAGCGGAAAACAGCGTGGCCACGTCGGCGTGTGGCAGCAGCCCCAGCACCTGCACGTTGCTGCCAGAGGGAGGGGGCGTGGAGGCCTCGACCGGGCCGGCCACCACCAAGTGAACATCCGGCCGCCTTGCCGCCAGGATGCGGAAGGCTTCGTACAGCACCGTGATCCCTTTTTCGGACGAGAGCGAGCCTGCAGTGCCGACCAGTTTGGCCTCCTGCGGCAAGCCCAGCCGGACCCGGCTGGCCGAACGCACCGCCGGCTTGAAAACGCTGCGGTCCACGGTGCTTTCCAGCGTTACCACCGGGCAGGCAGCCCCGTAGCTGGAGCGAACGAACTCCGTCAGCGGCTCGCTTACGCAACTGATGAAAGCCGCCCCGCGAGCCGCCCAACGCAAGGCGGCTACCGCGCCGGGAATCCTGGCCTGGCCAAAGGACTCGAAGTTGTCGTAAAGATCAAGCGCGTATGGCACATCCAACTGCCGGGCCAGGTGACGCGCCAGGACGCAGTGGGGAATGTCGGACGCCCCAAGCACCAGATCCGGCTTGAAAGCCCGGGCCGCAGCCAGCGCTTGGTGCCGGAACCGAAACAGGCCGGGCAGCACCGCCCGCCCCAGATTCCAGGAGCGCCATTCCAGGCTGCCGGGAGCGGACGGATGCGGCCAATGGCCCTCTTCGGCCGAGCGGTAGCTCAGGCAGCAGGCGAGCACGGCATGGCCCCAGCGCGCCAGTTGATAGGGGAATTCGTACATGCGCGCATAGCGGTCGACGATGACGTCGTGGCTCATGTAGCGGCGCTTGGAGAGAAAGAGGATGCGCATGAATGAAGAGCGGCTCGATTTCTGCAGCTTTCTCAAGGGAATTGATGAAGATAATCGGGTACAGTAGCCTAAGTGCCCGCCGAAAACTCAGATTTGAAGAAATCCAGGCCGCCGGGCGCGGACTAAAGGGGCGAATCACCTAGGGGCGATCCATCGATCATGCCATTCAGAAGCTGCGGTCCATGACAGAGACTTTACTGGACAGCCAGCCGTCGGTGTTTGCGGTGGTGGTGACGTTCAATCGTCTCGCGCTGCTCAAAAAATGCCTTCTTGCCCTCGTTGATCAGGAATTACCCGCGGACAGGGTGATTGTCGTAGACAACGCCTCCGACGACGGTACCGCCGAGTGGCTCGCCGAATACGCCACTGCACGCCGGGGGATCAGCGTGGTCAGTATGCCGGAGAACCTTGGTGGCGCTGGAGGATTTGCCGAGGGGCTCAAGGAAGCCTGTGCCACAGGTCCCGATTGGGTGTGGATGATGGACGATGACGCCGAGCCCCATCCCGATGCGCTGAAGGAATTGCTGCTGGTCGCCAAGGACCCGAACAACATCTACGGTTCCGCCGCCGTGTGTGGCCAAGACCTGTCCTGGGTTACGGCGATTCTTTCGCCGGCCCGCAAAAATATCGAGCTTGTCGCTGAACTGTCTCCGCTATCTGAGGTGGAGTGTTTGCCGTTCCTGGGGTTTCTGGCGCACCGCCGGATGGTATCGAGGATTGGATATCCGGATGCCGGCTTCTTCATCGCCGCGGACGATGTCGAGTATTGCCACAGAGCGAAGCGGGCTGGGGCTAAAATCTTCATGGCGGGAAAAAGTCTTATCGAACATCCGAAGTCCAGCCGATACACAGTACGACTGCTCCATCGCGACATGATTTTGTTGAGGCTCCCCCCCTGGAAGCGCTACTACGATACGCGCAACCGCATCTTCATAGCCCGGGAGTATTTCGGGGTCAGGCTTTTCACCCAAACCATTCCCAGCATTGTGCTCAGAACCGTTGCCGCAGCCCTGAACGAGGCCCATCCGCTTGCACAGATCAAAGCATCCATGGCTGGAGTGGTGGACGCGTTCTTGCTTCGCAAGGGGCGCAGGCATCATAAGTGGGGCGTTTAGTAAGCAATAGGACGATCAAGGCTAAAACTTGAAGTTCGCTTAAGATGCCACTCTTCCCATTTCACTCGACACTACATAGCTTAGTGCCCAGCTTGAATGAATAGATCCCTACGCTACAAGAGATTCAAGGCCAAGGCCAGATTTTGGGGCCTCTACTGGCTCCCAAGTGTCATTGTAGGTAGTGCTTTGTCTATTGGGCGGAAAAGAGTGCCTCCCACTAGTGCCATTTATGGCATCGCCGTATTCCTCATCGAGCACATAGGCGATGCAGTGGTTGCCGTGCCCCTATTGAGGCGGCTACGCCAGATATTTCCCGAGGCCAAGATTACGTTGATCGCTTCTGCAACGTGCATCTCGACGCTTGAAAAGTGCCCTTATGTCGACCAATTTATCAAGGTTACAGCCAAGCCAACTTGGTTCGGACAGTTGCTACATGCATTGAGCATGATAATTCGGCTAAGAACCTCCTATTTTGATCTGGCAATCGTACCTAAGGACGCGTTGAATGCCGCATTCTATGAATTGATCTCAATCGGAGTGCGCAGCAAATGGAAGATATCGCTCCGACCGCCAGGAGATATTTGGCACATCAAGCCATTGAAGTTCGATTTCTTTTATGACGAATTTGTTTTGACATCGGGGACCGAGCACGAAGCCAAATATCGACTGTCCAGTATCGATAGGTTCGCACCTGCTGGCATTAATGACATTCGTTTAGAAGCCTGGCTCTCGGATGACGACCAGAGCTTCGCAGAAGCTTTCTTTAACAGCATTGAAGAAAGATCTGCGTCGGCGATTGCGATCGCCTTCGGCATAGGAGCAAGCGCCGCCAAACGACGGTGGCCTTTACAAAGCTATGCAGCAGTTATCGATGGGATGAGCGCTCAACGTCCTATTCTCCCCATTGTCATTATTGGTCCAGGTGAGGTGGCGCAGGCTCAATTGTTGGCATCAATGACGTCGAGAAAAATCTACTTCTCTCAGATCGCAACGGTCCGACAGAGTGCTGCGCTGATTTCCCGCTGCGCCCTTTTTATAGGAAACGACAGCGGTCCAATGCATCTTGCCGCCAGTTTGGGTGTCCCCGTCGTCGAAATCTCCTGTCATCCACAAGCGGGGGATACTCGTAACTTTAATAGTCCTAGGAGATATGGACCCTTGGGTGTGAAATCCAAAATCCTCCAACCTCTGCCACTTGATTCGTTTTGTGAGGAGCGCGGCGGCTGCCAATACGAGGATTATCCTCACTGTATAACCACAATTTCTTCAAATATGGTCCTCGACGCCGCTACGGCGCTGTTGGCGGTATAAGATGAGTTCTATTTGATTCTTCGCGCTGGACGGGGGCAATCTAGAACAGCTTTCGGATGCCCGTTTGGCTGTATCAAGATGTACCTGGGCGGTTCGTGATGATTCTGAGCCGTAAACGGCTCGCAGACCGTCGAGGCCATGCGCATCGGGCCGCTATCGTTGCCGATAAACAGCCAGTAGTGTTTTAGCAAGGCGGTGTTTTGTCGAACAGTGGCGCCGGTAGTGAAATGCGCTGGTGCCGTTGTTACCCGCCTAACTTGAGCAATTTTCGGGGTAAAGTTCTAGGGCGCACGGCCAACCCGCTGCATGGTCGTAAGGTTCTGATCGCTTTATGGGTTAGGTGGCCGACCTGTCTGGGCAGCTACGCAGGTCTAGATTCAAATATTAGATGATTGCCGCAGCCATGCCTGCGGCGTGCTTATTTTTAGAGAAACAAGATCGAGGGATTCCTTCCAATGCCTAAAAAAACAAGGGGCAAGGTTTGAAGACTGCAATTTGTCCTGTCTGTGGCATGGTGGCCGATTCTTTTGACGTGGTCGACTTCAATAAATCTTGCGACCCTGTAAATTCAACAGGAGCCCCGTTAAGCGGGGTGCCAATTTACTACTATCGATGTTCTGATTGCGGCTTTTTATTTGCACCGGAGATATATGGATGGACTCTCGAGGAATTCAGCCAAAAAATCTATAATTCCCAATACATAGAAATTGATCCCGACTATGTTGAACTTAGGCCGCGACAGAATGCAGAGTTTCTCGAGAGTCGACTCGGTTCCGTGAAGGGACGGCTCAAACATCTGGACTTCGGCGGGGGTAATGGATCTCTATGCCAGACTTTGTCCAAATGTGGATGGAATACTATCAGCTACGATCCATTTTCCTCACCCAACCAGGTTTTGCCCTCGGAGAAGTACGATCTGGTCACTGCTTTTGAGGTGATTGAACACGCTCCTGACATCAATGCATTTATGAAGACTATGAGGGAGCTTTTGAGTGAATCGGGAGTGCTTTTGCTTACTACCAGTTTGTCCGACGAACATGTTGTGCCCGGAAGCCGGCTGACATGGTGGTATGCCTCCCCGCGCAATGGTCATATCAGTATTTTCTCTTCGGCAAGTTTGGAGCGGCTTTTTTCCAATTATGGTTTGCGCGGCGTCGTTTCCAAAACATCTCTCCAGATTGCCTATAGGCAGAAGACGGACTGGATTGAACTACTGCTTCCGCCGAAAGGCTTCAAGAGCTACGTGCGGGATGTACTTGCCCTATATCCGCCGGCTCTCAGCGCGGCCCGTGCTGCTTTAAAGGTGCTTCGGCGCAATAAATGAGGCGGACACTGTGTCGAGGTATGGCTAATCCAGAAAAAAAGAACGTTGAGCCCCGAAGGATCAGTCGCCGTGCGGGCTTTACCCTTCTTTCTTCGATAGCATCTCGTCTGCTCTCGGCAGGACTATCGTTCATTGCAGCCCCGCTCCTCGTCACACTTCTAGGACGCGAGCACTATGGTTACTGGATTACGATCGTATCAACAGTAGCCATGCTTTCGTTTTCCGACTTCGGCATAGGAAGCGGTTTGATCAATATTGTAGCCACCAGCTTGGCGCGTGCCGAAGTTCAAGCTATCAGGCGAGCCATCTCCAGTGCCTTTTTCTTATTGGGAGGAATTGGCCTTCTGCTTGGCGCAATAGCACTGCTGTGCTATTTCGTGGTCCAGTGGCAAAAGATCTTCCTTGTTGCTGATCAGGGTGCTGCCGACGGCTATTCACGCGCACTGCTGATTCTATCTTTGTTTTCGTTTATAGCCCTTCCATTTTCGATTGTGCAGCGCGTGCAATTTGCAAATCACGAAGGCTATTTCGTCCAAATGTGGCAGGGTGCGGGTGCATTGATGACGCTATGCGCGTTGATGCTTTCCGTCAGGATGAAGGTGGGCATGTCCATTCTTGCGATAAGCATCGGTGGTCCACCAATGCTTTCCGTGGTGATGAACTGGGGGGATTTTTTCTTAAGACGTCGCCCTGATTGGTTGCCACGTCTGTCCGACTGGAATATCCGTGAAGCTGCTGGATTGCTTTCCAGTGGATCTTTTTTTCTCGTTCTACAGTTGGGATCTATTCTTGTCTTCTCGATTGACAATTTGATACTCATGCATTTTTTTGGACCAGATACTGTGACTCAATATAGTCTGGTTGCAAAGCTGTTCCAAATTCCCAACATGCTTGCCAGCATGTGGTTTGCTGCTCTTTGGCCGTCTTATGCTCACGCACTTGCCCGTTCGGATGTGGCCTGGATAAAGTGGAACCTTGTTGTCACAACGGTTCTCGCCACGTTGGCGACTTTGATTGCGGTCTGTTTGTTGTCGTACTTTATAAGCCCTGTTGTTTTTGCATGGACTGGTGTACATGTGGCGCCAAGTTTGTCCTTGCTGATTGCTCTTTCCTTGTCGGCCATGCTCGTGGTCGGAACGAGTTCCATCTCAATATACTTAAGCGCAAGCCGCGTGTTGTCAGGGCAGGCCATGCTTGTATTTATGTATGCGATGGTCAGCCTGCCGCTTGCGGCGCTGCTTCCCAGGGTATTGGGGCCATCAGGCGTAGCTTGGTCAATTGCTATCGGCTATCTCGTTACGATTGTTCCTGGCTATTGCTTGGCGGTGCCCAGATTATTGCGCCAGCAATCCGCTCAAGCAATGTGAAGCGCCGGAATACGAGCGATGGATTTCAACAAGACAAAACGTAAGCTTATGTACTGGATTCCATGCTGGATGCACAGTATGGCCTGCTATTAGGATCGCCGTTCCGTTACCAGAACGGAAAATCCGGCGGAAGCCAATCTCTCGACACAGACGCTCCCGACAAAGCCCGCACCCACCAGTAGAAAATCCACTTTTGTGATTGATCGAAGGGGCCGGGTGTAAATGACGTGTCTTTGATTTTATGGAGCTTCTGATTGAAGTGAAGAAAGCTTTTTCCACTAATTCAATTTGGCCAGCATGCTTGCCAGCTTGAATTTTCCAGCGGAGCCAAAGGGGATTGAGCTGTAAAACACTATGTCGAGCTTTCCCCCTATGCGCCCCAATGGGAATAGTGGCACGGCATATCGCTCGTCAATCGAAGCCATCCCGAACGCGAAGTGGCAGCCCGGAGCGCGAAGCTGTCTACCGAAATACGGCTCCGGGGTGGAGTTGAGCGGCGGAAAGTAGCTCCGACGGCGTCCGAAATAATTGATCAGATCCGGTCGAGTGGAGATGACGCAGTCGTCCGCTGGCACATCTTCCGAAATTCGATGCATCGAATTGATCATGGAGGTCTGAATGCCAATCACGTCCCAGGCGTGCGCGCCATCCTCGCCGTACCACAATACATAGCTTCGCGCTTCAGGGATGTCAGTATAGGATGCGGAACGATAGCGGTCTGAAGCGAGCGCAAAAGCTGGAAGTATCGTGACCAGGATCATAGCTGCTACGGCGCCGGTGAGTAACTGCGGTATTAGTGATGTGGGTTTTTCGCGTTGCCAGTCGGAAATGGCAAGTATTGGTTGTGCTATCAATAATGGCACCAGCACCCACAGGAAGCGTTGTGCTTCCTCCGGATAAGGCCATACCAGGAGTATGGGTAGATTCGATGCAATGTAGATGGCGTCGGGCCGAAGTTTGATGGTACGCCATGCTGTTCCAGCGAGGCATAACGAGCCCAAAATATCCGCCACAGGCCGCAAATACGATTGGATCAAGAAATTACCTCCAAATCCAATTCGCAATGCCGGTATTTCCGTGGCCAGTTGCGAGCGCAAAGTGTGCAGTCCATTCCCACTGTAGATCAAGGCGAATGCATCGATGTAACCAACCCGGGAATGATGCAGTAGATGCCATATGAGCAAGGGCGACACGGACAGGAGCAGCGCTATCAGGGCGGAGCGCCGCGGTGCGCGCAACAACAAGATCAGAAAGGGGGCGAACAGGGTTACACCAATGGTCCTGGTCAAAGTCGCCAAGGCTATGATAATCGCCACTCCGTATAGCACTTTGATGGCCCGGCTTCGCTGGTACTCCACCATCAGAGCGATCGCAAGCAGGCTCCACAGCATATAGAGATACTCAGTCTGGATTGTCAGGGCCGCAAGCCAACTGCCTGGCAATGCGGCGAACAGCAGTACCAGCAGAGTCGATTGTTGAGATGACATGCCTTCAAGGAACAGCCAGACATAAAGTGCGATCAGAGCGAGAATCAAGCAGGAGGTCGTGATCGCATGTGCCCGTTGGAAGTCGTCGGCGGCGTGGCACCAGGAAAGCAACAGTGGATACAGCGGTGGAAAGCGGCTATAGGCGGCCATGGCAGAGTAAACCGGGTCTGCTGCATGACCGTGCGCATAATGGTTGGCCATCATGAGATAGCTGGGACCATCACTGCCGAGCTGCCCAACGGTGGCCCCCCAGCCCCATGCGAAGTACGCGGGTATGACAAGTGCAAGCAGCACGACGATGAGAAAGTGAGGCCTCAAGGCGGTCGCCGCTTTCGTGAGAGGGCTCGAACGCTCCCGATCGGTGTGGATAGTAGTGCTGTTCATCGAGAATAGGGGCTATTGTCAGGGCGTACGGATTTCAACTAGAGCTGAAAAGGTTTTCTTTTGTGTACCTTCCCCATCCTCCGCAACCGAGAGCGGGGATATGCGTCCATTCAAGCGGTTGAGCGGATAGTACGGCTCGGCAAACGATGGGCTGATGTAAGTAAGAAGATAAGCGTACTTGCACTTTTTGATCCCGCGCTCGAATGCATCAGTGTCGGCGGAAATTGGTGGCGGCGTGTAGCTGAGGCGGTCTGAATAAAGGCTGATGACGGAAGGTTTGATCGCAAAAATACATTCGCTGTCTGGAACCAACTCTTCGGTATGGTGTAAATCGCCAAGGATCAATGTGAAAGAGCGCGCCGAATTGCTTGCTTTCTCAGAATCGTCTCCATACCAGTCCTCGATATGCCGGGCGGCGGCAAGTTCGGGCAGCAGAGGTTCATTGAATCGATGAAGCGTCAGGATCAGCGATGGCAGGATCGCAACAGCCAATGCCCCCAGCAACAGGGCCGGAAAAAGTGCTTTGCCCGATTCTCGGCGCTTCCGGCCAAGCCCATGAAGCAGCAGTAGACCCTGGACCAACAGGGGCGGAATCAGAACGTAACTCAGGCGGCGGGCTTCCGCGGGAAACGGCCATACCAACAGCAGAATGGCATACAGGGCGACATACAGGGCGTCGAAACGGAGCTTTGCCAGGCGCCACAGACAGCCCAGTCCACACGTGGCGCCGGCCGCAAGGATGACATAGTGCAGGCTACCTCCGCTGCCGTCGGCGAGCCACGCCTGAGCCCAGCTGCGGAGTACCAGTGTGATTTCCGTTCCGATCTGGTGGATCATTGTTCCAATCGGATCATGGGCATAGGACGAAGCCCATTGCGCCGCATAACCCAGACCGGGGGGGCGATGAAACTTGCCCCAGGTAACCCACAGTGCAAAAGGGGCCCAAATGGCCGTTATCAGGGCGCCCCAGTGCCGTGGCCGTATTATCGCCAGGCGAATGGTATGGGCGCACATTAGTGGCAAGGCGGCCGCCCTGATCAGGCCGGCGGCAGCGGTGGCAATGCTCGCGCCCCAGCGCAGAGCAGGCCGGTTGCTTCCAGCCATCTCCGCACGGGTCTCCAAGACGATCGCCAGCAGGCTTAGGAAGAGATAGGGATTCTCGGTCCAGATGTTGAGTGCCTGAAGATACGTTCCGGGCATCAATGCAAACACCAGGCAGGCGCAAGCGCTGGTGGCTGCCGCCAAGCCTTCGAGCCTCAACCATGCATACAGGCAAAGAATGCCAGCAAGCAGCGTTACGATGACCAGAAGATGCCCCGCCAGCAGGCTGCCGCCCAGTAAGCCGATCAGCAAGGGAAACAACGGTGGATACGCCATGTTCTTTGCAAATTCTGCAAAAACCGGTGAACTCGGCCAGAACGGCGAAAAATAGCGAGCCGCCAGCATGTAAACCGAACTGTCGCCTTGAAAATCTGAAATATCGTTCGACCATCCCCAGATGAAGTAGGCAACGCTGAGGCACACGAAGGCAGCAAGCAGGGGTAGGTGCCCCAGGAGTGCGGCAGGCATTGAGCGCGAAACGCCGGAACCCACCGGAGTGGCGCCGGGCTCCTCGGTGAATCCGGAGGCGTTGTTCGTTGAGAGGCTCAACCCTGGCTCCGCTTCATGGTGTTTGGCCTCGGCTCTTCTTCTCTTGGTGGTGGCGGCACATCCGGCGGCAGCGGATTCTCCCGATGAGATTCCAGGATCTGGCCGTAGAGCCTGCCGGTGACATTCTGCCGGGTAACGTACAGTGGCGATTGTGCATTTCCAACGTCATCCGAGCATATTTCATCGTGATGGCGGCCCCAGGATGATTAATCCTTCAACCACCAATACTTGATAATGCAGTAGATCGCACGGAAACCATCGCGCCAGTTGATCTTCTTGCCTTCGGCATAGGTTCTGCCGTAGTAGGAAACACCGACTTCGTAGATACGAATGCCGGGAATTTTGGCGACCTTGGCGGTTACTTCCGGCTCGAATCCAAAACGCTGTTCCTTCAGCTTGATGCCCTTGAGGATGTCTGCGCGGAACAGCTTGTAGCAAGTCTCCATGTCGGAGAGGTTGATATTGGTGAACATGTTGCTGGCGAGGGTGAGCAGGCGGTTGCCCACCGAGTGCCAGAAATAAAGCACCCGATGGGAATCCCCGCCCACGAATCGGCTGCCGTAAACCACGTCTGCCTTGCCGTCGAGAATGGGTTGCAGGAGTTTGCGGAACTCGCGCGGATCATATTCTAGGTCCGCGTCCTGAACGATGATAAAGTCTCCGGACGCCCGTGCGAAGCCGGTTTGCAGGGCGGCGCCCTTGCCGCGATTTTTCTCATGCAGCAGCAGTTGATGAATGAGGGGGCGTAAGGGCCCTTCAAGCAGGTCGCGTGTGCCGTCGGTGGAGCAGTCGTCCACTACGATCACTTCCAGGTTGACACCCGGATCCGAGACGTGCAGGGCTTTGATTGCTTTCTCGATGGTGCGGAACTCGTTGTAGCAAGGAACCACTACGGATAGCGTCCTTGTTGCTATATCTTTCACAACACACCCCGTATTTAGTGCCGCAAAATCAATAAATTGCGGATTTAAAAATGAAATTATCGAGTAAAATCCCGCTTCGATTGGCGTTTGGCCTTATTTTGCTCTGCGTGCTTGCCGCGGTGCTTTTTGCAACATATGGCGCCGGTCCCCAGGCGCTGATCAAGCGCGCCTCGATATTTTATGCATTCGCAGAGAATCACGCTTGGTTGCTGGTGGGGCTGTATGTTCTGAGGTTGCTGTTCTTTCTTCCTGCAAGTTTTGTTCTTTTCCTGACCGGAATGATCTGCGGTCCGGCACTGGGTGAATTGATCGCTGTGATTGGTCTTACCCTCAGTGGCTCCATAGAATTCCTGGTGGTCCGGGGCTCCTTTTCCGCGGTTTTTTCGAGGTCCTCCAACTCCCTGTTGCTGGGCTGGCGCGAGCGTATCAAGCGAGCTCCGTTTCACTCCGTCCTGATGATGCGCGTCGGGTTTGTGCCTTTTGATGCAGTCAACATCGTGTCCGCCCTCGGGGGAGCGCGGTTCAAGCCCTTTGTACTGGCTACCGCGCTCGGTATCACGCCGACGTCGCTGCCGATCATCGTGTCGGGTGCTTCGGTGGACTTCAAGGCCTGGAGCGCAAGCGGCCGGCTTTGGCCCAATGAAGCGACGATCAACTGGCCATATCTGCTGCTGTCCATTTTTTTGATGCTGCTCATCGTGCTCCATGCTCGTCGGTGGACTCGGCTCAATCCGACCTGACATCAAGTGGACCAAAGCCGCGATCACCGGCAATTTATCTGCACCCCCGGATTGGTCGAGGTGGGTGCTGGTAGCATTCCCGGTGGAAAATACCAAAGTACGATGCCCTTGCCGATTTTTTCGCCGGGTTCGATTACTTCGGGCCAGAACGGAAATTTCAAATGCTTGCTGCGCTTGTCCGCAAGCATCAATTCGAGCACGGTCAGCCTTATTGCATTCCATCCCGGTGAAGGATTCAGAAAGTCTGTTGGAGTTGTGGGGGGGAGCCCCAGGGCTGTGAAGTTGGTGGTTCGGAGACAGGGTGTGAAGGCGAGTTGTGTTGCTCCCGCCTTTTGAAGACGCAAGGCCAGGCGCTTCATGTCCTGGCCCCAGTCAAGATCGGAATCAACCAGTACTTGCTCCGGATGTGGTCCGGCCAGCACATTGAAATACGCTATGTAGTCCGGATGGGCAAGCAACGAGGAGGTTGTTAGTGATATGAGCAGCGTCAATCCGATCCAGCCGGCTGGTTGCCACGACGGCCTTCGGTTGATCAGGGCATTCGCCCCCGCTGCAGCCACTATCGAGAGTCCGAGGTAGATTGGCAGGATGTGACGAACGCCCAGATTGATGCGGCTGAACAAACACGGCAACAGGATGCCGCAGGAGAACATCGCCGCTAGCCATAGGCCGCGTGGCGCGTCCTTGCACCTCATTACGAACAGACCACAGGCGAGCAGGCACAAAAAAGCCAGCGGGGTTTTGACGCCAAGCACCACAATGTAATACCACCACCATCCGGTATCCGAGTGCTCGCCGAACAAATAAGTGGATCCCGCGCCAAGACGTTGATGTTCGATAAGCTGGTGTATTCCCGCATAAAGTTCCGGGAACGGCAGGCGTATTGAAGTAAACCAGACATGGCCGGAAGAGAAACGGTATCCCGCCCAAATAACATAGAACACAGTCAGAATCACCAGGCAGAAGCCCGGTAGCAGCCTTCGCCCCAGCTCTATCAGTGCCGTGGCTTGGGGCCGTTCACTGAGAAGATAGAATATGAATGCGGCTGAAAAAGATGCCGGAATGAATACGAGTGCAGAGAATTTGGACAGCACCGCCAGGGCCGTGGCTATTCCGAACATCAGGCTATTGATCGAATCGGGTTGCTCGCACCAGTTCACCCCGCTGAGGAAAGAAGCGCCGACCATGGCGGTAACCGCCATATCCGTCGTAGCCAGACCACCATGGGCAAGTAACGGTGGCAACAGGGTAAAGATCAGTACTGCCAGCGCGGCGGAAGGTTCTCCGAGGTGTTTCTTGCTCCATAGGTACACGACCAGACACGCCAACCAGAAAAAAGGCAGGATGCCGAGTCTGGCCAGTGCCAGCGTGCGATCGTAGTGGCCGTCAGCCGACAGGATGGCAATCCCTTCCTCCCACATATCCGCCTTGTCATGGGGGGTGCCGCCATCGAGAAACGGACCCACGGCGGTTGCGACGCGAGCCAGTGGCGGGTGGAGCGGTTCGTAGCGGTAAATGCCTTTGGCCAGCCATTCCATCCCGCTGGCGATATGCGCCGGTTCGTCATATGTATGACTGAACACCGTATAGGTGCTGGCAATCCGCAGCGAGGCTATCGCAACCAGCAGGGCAAAAATCAACAGCGAATGTCGTCTGGTCCAGGACGCAAACTGCGATTCCGCTGATGCCTCTGGGTTCGGTGCAGTTTTGTTCGGCGTCCGGGCCGGTGTGAGTGATCCCATCTTCCACTCCCTATTGGGGAGCCGGTGCTGCATCTGGAGTGCCTGCGGACTCCAGCTTTTGCCTGAGTTCTTGCACCTGAACCGTTTCAGAAGGCGCAAGATCATCGGTGGCAAGTTCGTTAAGCAGGTTCAATGCAGCGCCGCGTTCACCTCGAAGGACCAGAATATTGGCCAATTCCATGCGGTAGCCGAAGCCATGAGGGGATTGTTCGATCGCTTGCCTGAGCATATCTGCAGCCAAGACATAGTCTCCGAGTTGGTTGGCTGCAAAGGCGCCATAAGTCGCGAGCAGCCTGGCGTTGACCTGCGGATGATTCAGCGCCGCAAGAAACGCTGACAATAGTAGACCGGGCTCGGGCGCGCAGCTGCGGCTGCGTTGGCAATTCGCCAGCGAACTCAGGGCGCCGATGTCCTCAGCCGACGATGGTCGTTCGGCTAGGCGTTTTGTCAGCTCGAGCCACCACTCCTTCTTCACCTCGCGATGCGCGTGGCTGGCGACCACGATCATCGCTGCCAACGGAGGGGCGCCGGCGCCGGGCAGTCTGGAGGTCAACTCGAATGCCTGCAATGCCGGTTCAATCAGCTTGGAGTCGGGGCGATATCCCGAAGTGACGGTCAGGATTCTGCCCAACTCGTAGTTCGCGCGCGGAGAGGTGGGGTGCAGCGCTGCTTCCGCATAGGCAAACCGGACCGGATTGCTCCACTCTTTTGCCCGCAGCAGCGTCACCGAGGAAAAAGCTGCCAGCGCCAGAACCGGTACGGCTATCCGCACCAGCTTGTATTCGTCGGGAATCTCCGCCAGTAGTGCGCCGACTGCTAGCAGCAGGCCGATGCTGGCGAAATAGTTGCGATGTTCGAACACCAGTTCCAGGGGAATGACCGTTGCGGTCAGCAGGTGTGCGGCGAAGTACCAGCCAATGCCGAGCGACAGCAGCGGCAGCTTGCGTCTCAGGATGATTGCTGCGACAAGTCCTGTCAGAAGCAGCGCGGCGCATTCCAGGGTTGATACCGGGGAAAGCCATCCCTGCGATATTGGGATGTCGTCATGATAGAAGCTGAGGGAAGCCGGATGCGGGAACAGGGTCCATGTCGCATAATCGACAAGGATGCGTGCTTCCGTGAACAGCCGCTCTGCCAGTGTGAAGGGCCTGGCCGCGTAAGCCGATGGTGGCAACGTTCGTGGCAGCAGCCACGCCAGGCCGATTGCCGCCGGAATGAAAAGCAGCAAGCCGAATATTGACCACAGTTTGCGTTTGTCCGCCCTGTGCCGTGCGGCGAAGCGCAGAATCGTCAGTTCGATCAGAAATGCGTAGACCGGAAGCAGAACGGCTGATTCCTTGCACAGGACGCCCAGCGCGACGCCAAAGATCAGCCCGGAAGCGGCAAGCACAGCGCCGTAGCGGCTTCCGCCGTCGAGCATCCGTTTGCGCCCGGCCAGATATATCCATAGCCCGGCCAGCACGAAGACCTGGGCCAGGCTCTCCATGCGTTGCACGACGTAAAGCACCGAACTCAGGTTGATCGGTGCCAGCAGCCATGCACCGCACAGACCCAGGGATAGCCATCGGATGCGCGATTCGGTAAGTGGGTCTTGGCGTCGTTCGTTCCAGAGCCCCAGCAGCATGAGGAGAATGCCGTAGAGCAGGATGCCGTTGAGAAGATGAATCGCCAGGTTGGTGACCTTCATCGGCAGCGGGTCCAGGCCGGTGAAGTAGTAATTGGCGGCGAAGCTCAGCATCGCCAGGGGGCGACGCAATTCCGCCGAAGGTGAAGCCAATGCGGCCTGCCGCCAATCGCGCCAGTCGAGGCTGCTGACATGGACGTCGGTGTTGTCCGTAATATTGGGGAAGTCGTCGAAGAGATAGCCGCCGCACAAACCCGGCCAGTACACTGCCGTTGTCAGAACCAATACGGCGAGCAAGCCAAGCAGAAGGTTTGCGGATCGCGTCATCAGTGACCAGGCGCCGCCGACTGTGTTTGATCACGGGCAGTCGATGCGGCATTTGAGGTGTTGGCGTCACTGCGCAACTGACTCTCCAGATCGGCGAATTCGCTGGTCCAATATCCACCCCGATCGAGCACCCACAAATGGATGGCCGCCATGCCATGAAGCCCGCGATTCGCCGGTGTGAGGGTTCGATAGTAGTCGAGATGCTTCAAGCCCTGTTCGGGAAATCCGGCGCTGCCGAGCAGCGCCGCCTGCAGCAGTACCCCATCGGGGGTCGGAAACGCCGCAAGTCCTTCGTTAAAATCACGCAAGGCAGTTTCGCCGTCGCCGCGCGCCAGGGCCAGCCGGCCTTGCAGTTGGCGAGTCCGGGAAAGACGTGTGGGCCCATCTCCATAGTTCTGATTTTCGCGCACCGCTTCCACCATCGTATCCAACACCTGCAGATCCAGGCCCTGACAGCGGCTCTGTGCGGCGCTGTCGATCGACCTGGTCAACCAGTTTTCGACGAACTCCGTATTGGTGCGATTGTGCTTCAGGGAATACAGCGCGGCATCCTTCGCCTTGTCACTGACCCTCCCGAGCGTACATTCCGTGTCGATCCAGTTGAGGGTTAGTTGCACTTCCTCCGGCATTCTCGAAGCCGTGGCTTCGAGCCTGTGGATGGCCAGATCGGCTTCACCGTGCGCGACTTCGTAAGACGCCGCATTGGCCTGCGCCCGGGGAGAGTCCGGGTCTACTTGTGCGAGCAGCAGGGCTTGTTCAAAGGGCTGGCCCCAGACGCCGCCGCGCGCATGGCATAGCACAGCCAGAATCACCGGCAGCAGGATGGCCAGAGCCACTCGCAACTTGCGGAGTGTGCCTTCACCGGTCAGCCAGATGGCAAGGGGCCAGAACATCGGCAGCGCGGGCAGGTAGTTCCGATGTTCAAAGTAGAGTTCCAGCGGAATCAGGGAGCTTTCCAGCAACTGCCCCGCAAGGTAGAACAGGATCGCGAAGGTAATGGCGGGTTGCTTGTGACGCAGGCGGGCCGCGACAATCAGCAGCGCGGCGATCGCGGCTAGTGCGGGCAGGGTGGACCAGGGATGGAACAGGTCGAGCGAAGCGCGGTAGCCATCGTTGAAGAGGCTGGCGTTGCTGGCTTGCGGTATCCATAGCAAGCGAAGATAGTCGCACAATACGCGTGGTTCGGTGATGAGGCGCTGGCCGATGGTCCATGGACGCGAATAGGTTTCACCCGAGATCACCGCGGGTACCTTCGTAAGCAGCCAGATGCTCAGAAGGGCGCAGGGTAGTCCAAGCAACCAGCGACGGAGCGTGCGGAAGTGGATGTCCGTCGCCGTGTCGCTTTGCGGCGCAGTCCCGAGTCCAAGGACGGTGCCTTCCATGGTCAGCAACAGCAGCGGCAGAAGGATGCCGTTGGCTTTGCACAGCAAGGCAAGCGCCGTGCAGCCCCAGGCGGCGATGAACAGGAGGGCGGGGCCGCCGCCCTGCCCCCTGAGAATGCGCTCCCGGCCCGAAAGCCATAGCAGCATGCCGATCAGGGTAAAAGTCGCCGGCAGCATGGCCTCTCTCTGCACCACATAGAGTGTGGTCGAGACCAAAAGGGGGTGCAGTGTCCATAGCGCGGCGCCGATTGCTGCGGCAAGCTCCGCGCGCCTTCGTTCCAGTTTGATCGACAATCCAAGCTGCAACAGCACCAGGCTTAACAGTGCGCCGTTGAGCAGGTGCAACAGGATATTGGTGCGCTTGAACGATTCTGGATCCGCCGGCCAGTTTCTGGCATCGACGAGAAAGCTGAGCAGTGACAGCGGCCGTCCTGTCGGGTCGGCATTGCCCGAGGACAAGTAGAACATCAGCGAGCGGAAGTCGCGGACCCCGCCGTACGCCCCGAGTTTGTCGAGATTGTTGAAATCATCGAACAGGAACGTTCCGCCAAGGCCGGGCGAGTAAGCCCACCAGCCCAGGATCAGGACCGCCGCGAGGCTCAGAAGGAAGGTAGAACGCTTGTGCATAAGAAAGGGCCGCACGAGGCGGCCCTTTGATACCAACAGCTTGAATCGAAATTACTTCTGACGGCAAACCTGCGGGCGATACTTGGTGACGATGCTGCCGCCTTCGCACGTCCAGGCGATGGAGCCCTGGGTGGCGGTGGTGACCGCGGAGAAAATCAGCGTGCTGTTGGAGATCTTCTGGTTCACGTCGGTGCCGCCGTAGGTGACAGTGATAACGCCGCCGGTGATGGCAACCTGGGTGACGTACTTGCCGGTGATCGAGCCGGAGCTCTCAACACCCGCGCTGCCGTTGGTGCCCGGGAAGTAGCCCTTGTTGTTATAGAACTCGGCGATCGCGGTCTTCTGGCCGTCGGCCAGCACGGCGCCTTCAGACGCCTGCGAGCGGATGGTGTAGTCCTGATAAGCCGGGATGGCGATGGCGGCCAGGATGCCGATGATCGCAACAACGATCATCAATTCGATCAGGGTAAAGCCCTGTTGCATCTTCTTCATGATTCTTCACTCCGTTAACGGTTGGTTAGTTATACGCGGCCGTCGCCGCACGTTGGAATAAGCACTCTTCGTGCCCGTTGTATGTGTCAATGAAAACAAAGAGTTGCCGGATCATTTTGGGGCAATTTGCTGCTTATTGCCCATGCCTGCGGACTTAAAGTGACGCAAATTGTCAGCCGCTAGGCGCGCACCACATTCGGCAGCGGCTGGCGGTAGACGCCGCGCGTATCGATGACTGTCACGGCATGCCGGGCGATGGCGGGGTAGTCGAACGCGTCATGGTCCGCGGCGATGATTGCGGCGTCGCAGGCGGCCAGGCTCTCCGGCGTGACGGCAATGCTGCTCAGCGGAATGTGCCCACGCCGCAGCGGCGGGATCGCCGGGATGTGCGGATCGCTGTATTCCACTTTTGCGCCGAGTTGCTGGAAGCGCTCTACCAATTCCAGTGCTGGCGACTCACGCAGATCGTCCACGTTTTTCTTGTAGGCAATACCCAGGATCAGGATGCGTGAGCCGTGCACGGCTTTGCCGCGCTGGTTGAGGGCGTCGATAGTCTTGCGCACCACCCATTCCGGCATGGCGTGGTTGATCTCGCCTGCCAGTTCGATAAAGCGGGTGTGCACTCCGTACTCGCGCGCCTTCCACGTCAGATAAAAGGGGTCGATCGGAATGCAGTGGCCGCCCAGCCCGGGGCCGGGGTAGTAAGGGACGAAGCCGAAGGGTTTGGTGGCGGCGGCGTCGATCACCTCGAAGATGTCGATGCCCATGCGGTCGGCCACCATCTTCAGTTCGTTGACCAGGCCGATGTTGACGGCGCGGTGGATGTTCTCCAGCAGCTTGGCCAGTTCCGCCACCTGGGTCGAGCTGACCGGCACCACCCGATCCACCGCCACGGCATAGAGAGCCTCGCCCACCGCGCGGCAGGTCGGGGTGCTGCCGCCGACCAGCTTGGGAATGTTGCGCGTATCGTATTTCTTGTTGCCGGGATCCTGCCGTTCCGGTGAATACACCAGGAACAGGTTTTCGCCTACCTTCAGCCCGGTGCTCTCCAGCACCGGCCGCAACTCCTCCTCGGTGGTGCCGGGGTAGGTGGTGCTTTCCAGGGAAACGATCTGCCCGGGGCGCAGGTGTTTGCTCAACTCGCGCGCGGTATCCAGCACGTAACTCAGATCCGGCTCGCGGTGGCGGTTGAGGGGCGTGGGGACGCAGATGATCAGCGCGTCCGCTTCGCTGCAGCGGCTGAAGTCGGTGGTGGCGCTGAAGCCGGCGGCGTAGGCC
>Ga0302313_10000785_pt1 | contig 25977 bp, 28 predicted proteins | sample III_Palsa_N2_2_FD_200454 | JGI IMG/M metagenome (GOLD analysis project Ga0302313, IMG submission 200454) | Peat permafrost microbial communities from Stordalen Mire near Abisko, Sweden - III_Palsa_N2_2 | ecosystem: Environmental > Terrestrial > Soil > Palsa > Peat permafrost | place: Sweden...
GCGCCCTGCTCGGCGAGCTGGCCTCCGGTACCAGCGTGCTGCGCTCGGCGCATGTAGGCGTAGGTACCTGGATCGGTCTGTTGTTCGGAACCCTGCTGAAGCTGGTGATCTCGCTCATGATGGTCGGGCTATTCGGGCTAGCGCTGTTGCTTGGCTGATCAACTTTGACCGGCCGCCCCAACCATCACACCGGGGCGTCGGGTATCACGTAAAGCAGCACGGCCAGGAAATGCAGCACACTGCCGCCGAGCACACACAGGTGCCACAGCGAGTGGTGATACGGCAACTTGCGCCAAAGATAGAACGGCACTCCCAAGGTGTATGCCAGACCGCCAGCAATCAGCAATGCGGTGCCGCCGCTCTGCAGATACGCACTCAGCGGCTTGAACGCGATCATGCCGATCCAGCCCATGCCGACATAAAGCAGCACGGCAAATTTTCGGTAGCGCTTCAACGGCCCAACTTCCAGCGCGCTGCCAAGCAGCGCCAGCGTCCACACCGCGACAAACAGACTCCAACCCCACACCCCCGGCAAGGCAATCAGCGTGAACGGCGTATAGGTGCCCGCGATCAGCAGAAAGATCGCGATGTGGTCCAGCGTGCGCAGGGTAGGCTTGGCTTTGACCAGGGGAATCGAGTGATACAGCGTGGAGGCGGTATACAGCAGAATCAGCGTGGTGCCATAGACCGCGCTGGCCGCGATCACGCGTGCATCGCCGTGGCGCGAGGCGAACGCTACCAGGGTCGCCAGACCCGCGATGCTCAGCACGATGCCAATACCGTGAATAACGCTGCTGGCCAGTTCATCGCCAAAGCTGTAGCGCGGAGCGGCGATCTGAGATGTAGCGTGCATGGCAACTCCTGATCAATCAGGAGGCATGCAGCGGCGCTCCCGGATACGTTATTGGTGGGCTACGATGACCCGGGGTCATCGAAACCTGGCTAGGCGACCGATCAACCGGCCGCCCTGCCTTCGCTGGACTGATTCGGCAAAAACAACCTTTGCAAGATAACGTGTCTGCTCGTGGATATGGACGTCCAGCCGTCCACTTGAAAAACAACGGCAAGCTCACTTGCGCAACGGCATGGAATGAGCATACGCTGCAATTGCTGCGGCGCAATACCCAGCTTGTGGGGCCGCGGCGCCATCGCACATCCCAAACTGCCATCAGGAGGTCGCTTATGTCTTCCGCAAGTCTGGCCCACGCTCGTCATACGCAGCATCACCCCAACCATCCTGATGCTACCCGGATTACCGCGCTCAGTGCAGCGATAGCGCTCAATCTCGCCGTTCTCCTGATTGCAACCCGGCCCATGAGTGCGCCTTCGCTACCCACGCTCGAGCAACCAACAGCGGTTCCGCAGATTCGGCTCATCACTCCACCCGCTGTGGTACCGCCACCACCCGCGATCGTGATGAAACCGCTACCGCATCCGCCCAAGACGGTAGCTCACAGCCAGCCAAAGGTGCTGCCGGTCGTCGCACAACCGTTCGTGCCGACCGTGGAAGGTCGCGTTGCACCGCCTCCAGCGATACAAACCATTACGCCAAGCACGGCAACGCCCGGCAATTCGGCACCAGCAAATCCTGTCGAAGCCAGCCTGGCCTATCGGTCCTCACCGCTGCAGTTTCCGGCGCAGGCGATGCGCCAGCAGCTGCACGGCACTGTGCTGCTGCGTGTACTGGTTGATGAGACCGGCAAACCGATCGATGTGCTAGTCGAACACACCAGCGGTTACGCCCTGCTCGACCGCAGCGCACGTGAGCAGGTGCTTGCATCATGGAAGTTTCAGCCTGCGATGGTCGACGGAAAAGCCGTGCGCGCCTGGGCACGCGTGCCGGTGAGTTTCGATCTGCACCAGCAATGATGAAACGGGCAGTGACGGCGTAAGAATAATGATGAAAGACATATCCCGGTCGGCGCCCAGGCGCTGACTGGGATCGTCCGCGCAACGCACGCCAGGAACATTGTTGTTGACCGGCAGCCTTTGACGTCGGCGCGACACCGCGCAAGCATTCTCAAGCCTCAAAACTCAGGCTCCGTACGGCATGAAACAAGGCCGCACCGGCATTTCCGCCACGCGCTGCGAACATGCGAACCGCATCGCAAAAAAATGCCGCTTCCGTCTTACGCGTCTTTAACGAGACGCATGCTCCACTGTTATTCGTTTGAAATACAGCCGAGTTTTCTGAATGGGCAAATATCTGCACACCTTGAAGACCCTGCGCGAGATCGCACTCGAACATGGCGCAGCCGAACAGCCCGACCTGGCTTCAATGGCGCGAGAAATCGGTCGCGTGGTGCATCAGGATACGGAAGCGTTGACAACGCGCTTTGCTCCTTTGCGTGCGCGCAACCATGGCTTCGAACGCTGGCTGGTGGCCGAACGAAGCAAGCCAGCGATCAGCGTGCTGGTGATGGCCTGGCCGCCGAACCACATCACGCCAGTGCACGACCATGCAGGTCTGTGGGGCCTGGAAGTCACCTTGCTCGGTGCATTGGAAGTACAGTCCTACGAGCGCGATCCGATATCGGGGGATCTGCGCGAGCTTGGGCGCGATTGGCTGGGCCCCGGTGATGGCACCTGGTTCGAAGGCGGCGACAGCCATGCGCACCGCTGCCGCAACCTGTCGCAACACGATACCGCGCTGACGCTTCACGTTTATGGTGGTGATCTGGCACAGTACTTCGCCTACGAGAAGGCTGAGCCGGAAGCGGGGTGGGTGGCGAAGCTGCAGCGCGCCGCCGTCTCTGGCCATATCAGCTGATCGCCACACCGCCATTTGTTCAAGGAATTTCATGTTTCGACGGGTCGCCATCATCGGCGGTGGTGCCGCGGCCGCTACGTTGCTCAGCGAATTGCTGGAGCGCAAGCCGTCGCAGCCGCTGCACCTTGACTGGTACACAGGCAGCGGTTCACCGGCTCGCGGGGTCGCCTATGGCACCGTATCGGATCGCCATCTGCTGAACGTGCGTGCGGCATCGATGAGCATGTTCGCCGGCAAGCCCAGCGGCTTTCTGGATTTTGTTCAGCGTGATGATCCAGCGATTGCCGGCACCGACTTTCTGCCGCGCCGCCGCTACGGCGATTACCTCGAAGCCGAAGTCGCGCACGCACTCAAACAGGCCAAAGCAAACGGCCACGATGTGAACGTGGTGCCGTTCCCCGTCGAGGCCATGGTGCCCGAGCGCGATGGCGTCACCGTCATCCATGGCGAAGAAAGCCATCGGGTAGATGCGGCCGTGCTGGCGCTGGGTTCCCTGCCGCCGCAGCCGCTGAGTGGCGTGAGCAGCGATGCGCTGGCAAGCGGCCGCTATGTGGTGGACCCGTGGCCCCTGCTAGCCGGTACTGAAAACCATCCTCCGCCACGCAAAGTCGTGTTGATCGGGCTGGGCTTGACCGCCGTCGATGTGCTGCTGGAACTTTCTGCACGCTGGCCGCACACTGAATTCACCGCGATATCGCGCCACGGCCTGCTGCCAGAGGCGCATCTGAATGCAGCCGCCGCGCCGGCTGGCGACAGCGCCGAGCTGATCGAATCGATGCGCGACACCCCGGACATCCATCACTGGCTGCATCTGCTGCGCGAAGCGACTGCCCACGAGCGCGACTGGCGCACCATTCTCGATAGCCTGCGGCCGCACACATCCAGTCTGTGGCGCGAACTTGACGTCGATCAGCGCGCACGCTTTCTGCGCCACGCGCGCTGGGCGTGGGAGCGAGCGCGACATCGCATGCCGCCACAGGCAGGCAAGTCGATCGCAATGCTCGAAAGCGAGGGCCGGTTGCATCGCCAGCGCGGACGCATGCAGTCGGTGGGGCTCGTCGGCGATGCATTGCAAATGCATCTGGCTCCAGCACACGCCAGCTCAGGTCAGGCTCGACCGGCCCAGACTCTGCATGCCGACTTGGTGATACAGACCACCGGCATGAATACCGACATCCGCCGCACACCGCATACGCTGGTCAGTCAACTGCTCACCAACGGGCACATCACGCCAGATCCGCTCGGCCTCGGCATGCAGGCCATGCCCGATGGGCGGCTCGCGCATGACAACGACTATTGGCCAAACCTGTTCGCCATCGGCAGCATGCTGCGCGGCACCTTGTGGGAATCGACCGCCATGCCGGAAATCCGCCAGCAGGCGCGCAGTCTGGCTGACCGACTGCTCGCCCAATAACCGGCGCTGCCTGCTTCGATGACTTCGCATTCGATGGTCGCGCGCCGATGACCGCCAGCATGATCACCGCAGGCTTTGTGCTGTTCCACGTGCTCGGCGTGCTCGCGGCCATGCATGCCGTGATGCACACACGCACGCCGCAGGGCGCGATCGGCTGGGCGCTGGGCCTGATCTTTTTGCCATATGTGACGCTGCTGCCCTATCTCTATCTTGGCTCCAATCGGTTTCTCGGATACCTCACCAGCCAGCAGTCCAAGCTCTCGTCGCGCGCGCCCGACGGCAGCGGCAATACACCGTCGATCGATCCTGACTGCGCGCGCTACGCTGCGATCAGCGCGATTCAAGGTCGACCATTTCGCAGCGGACACCAGCTGAAACTGTTGATCGATGGCGATGCCGCCTTCGAGGTCATGCTGACCGCGATGGCCGAAGCCAAGCACTGCCTGCTGATTCAGTTTTTCATCTTCCATGACGATCGGTTGGGTCGACGCGTGCAGCAGCTCCTGCTTGAGCGCGCGGCAGCCGGCGTGGCCGTGTGCGTACTGTTCGACGGCGTCGGCAGCCACGATCTGCCCAAGCACTACGTCGAAACGCTGCGCGCCGGTGGCGTGGCAATTCATCCGTTTGCCACCCACCGCTGGCGCAACCGCTTCCAGCTCAACTTCCGCAATCACCGCAAGATTGTCGTGGTAGATGGCGCGCGCGCGTTCGTCGGTGGTCTCAACGTCGGCGACGAATATCTGGGCCTGAAGCCGCCGCTGGCACCGTGGCGCGATACCCATATGGAGCTGCGCGGACCGGCGGTGTCCGATCTGCAGCAGCTGTTCGCACGCGACTGGCAATGGATCACCGGTACACCACCGCCGCTGCTGCCCTCGCCGCCTTGCGCGGGTGAGGCCAGTGCGCTGATCGTGGCCAGCGGCCCGGCCGACGCGCAGGAAACCTGCTCGCTGTTTTTCACCGCAGCCATTCATGCAGCACGCGAGCGGCTGTGGCTCACCACGCCATACTTCGTGCCCGATCACTCGGTGCTGTCGGCGCTGCGACTGGCCGTGGCGCGCGGCGTCGATGTCCGTGTGCTGATTCCCTCGCGACCCGATCACCGTACCGTGTTTCTCGCTTCCACGTTGCACGCTTATGAGGCACTCGGCGCCGGCATCCGCATGTTCCGCTACCAGCCCGGCTTCACCCATCAGAAAGTGCTGCTGATCGACAACGACACCGCCGCGGTCGGCAGCATGAACCTCGACAGCCGTTCGTTCCGTCTCAACTTCGAGGTGAGCGCGCTCATCGTCAATCAGCACTTTGCCGGCGAAGTGGAAGCGATGCTGAAGAACGATTTCGCCAAGGCGCGTATCGTCGATAAAAGCGAATACCTCGACGCGCCATACCTGCGCCGGGTAGCGATGCATGTGGCGCGGCTGTTCGATCCGCTGTTGTAACGCCGAAACCAGCAGCATGCTGCAACGTGACTTGCGCCAGCTCACGCGACAGCCTTGAATAGGCTGATACCTCAACGGACATCATCCATGCGTCTGCGCTTTTCCCTGCTGCTTCTATTGCTGGTATCCAGCGCCTGCGCTCATACCGACGATACCGCCCACTTTGTCGAACGCAGCCTGACGCTTCACGGAAAAACCTATCGCTATCAGGTTTTTGTTCCAGATGACTGGACGGCTAAACCACATGGATCGGAACAGGTATTGCCGATCGTGCTATTTCTGCACGGCAGCGGTGAAGCCGGCAACGATAATACGAAGCAGATGACTCAAGGGCTGCCGCCGTGGCTGCAAGAACATGGATCGACATTTCCGGCTGTGGTGGTGATACCGCAGGCACCGGAGCACACTTACTGGAACGGTGAAATCGAGCAGATGGCACTGCAGGCGATGCAGAACAGCATCACCGAGTTCCACGGCGACCGCCATCGGCTCTATCTCACCGGCCTGTCGATGGGCGGTTTCGGCGCGTGGCAGATCGCGATGGATCATCCTGACCTGTTTGCCGCCGCAGCGATCATCTGCGGTGCGATCAATCCGATTTCCGACGAGCCCGCGCTGCACGTGGTGGGCATTCCCGCAGGCGTCGATCCTTACACCTGGGTCGCCTCACACATCGGCAGTCTACCCGTGTGGATATTCCACGGCAGCGCCGACACCGTAGTGCCACTTACCGACGATCACCATCTATACCCCGCGCTGCAGGCGCGCCACATCGACGTGCGTTACACCGAATTCCCCGGCGTCAATCACGGATCGTGGGTGCCGGCGTATGCACTGCCCGAGCTGTGGCCCTGGATGTTCTCGCACCGGCTCGACAAATTGCGAGCCGTGCACTGAACGTCAACGACGTTTCAGCAAGCGCGCTCCCCAGGGTGAATGGCATAGCATCCATCCCACATAGATTCCAACCACGATACCGAGCAGTTCGCACAGCACGCGAACGCCGATACTGTCCGGATCATGCACCTCGGCCAGCTTCGCACGCAGCAGGTCAATCGACTGCAGCTGACTGTAGTTGAAATAGAACAGGTCCCATAAATCACCGCTGGCAGTGAGCAGCGCAGCCACCAGAATGGTCCAGCTGATCTGGGGGCCGTAGCCCCAGTCGTTGCGTTGGCCCAGCCAGTGGAACACCGCGAACAGCAGCAGCGCCGCTATGGCGGAAATCGCGCCTGCCTCGATGCCACCTACAATGCCGAACCCCATCCAGCTCTGGTTGTAATGCATGGTGTGTTTCGCGTTCTGTAAGTCGGAGTGACCGGCATCATTATGCAGTGAAGTATCGCCTCACAGCGTAGTGGCATCGACGCCAGCAGTCGTCGGCTCACAATCATGCACGGCATACCAGCGTAAGTTGAATCTGCCGGGATGAAGCACGGCGCAAACAGAAGCATGCAATGGCGTCTGAGCGTAATAGGCGCGACTCACTGCCACCTTGTCGCCGCTCGTTTCCGGCCCCCACGGAGCCAATACCAGATAAGGCTGAGGATGCTTGCCGCTGGAAATATATTTGCTCAGCACCTGGGTCGGAAAAACCTGCGGCACCTGATGATCGAACACTACATCGGACAGGCTGAGCAAACCGCCGCCGTAGGGCAATGCCACCAGCGCCAGAAAAAGTAACGGCCAAGCCCATGCACGGGGCTGGTCGTTCCGATTATTGACCAGAAGCACCGCCGCCAGCAGCGGCAATCCTGCAAGAAAGCCAAGCTCGAGCGCCGGCTTCACATCGAGCAAGTTGATGTCGAACAAAGTGCGCATACCCAGCACCATACCCGGCAGCAGCAACATGATGGCGATGTTCGGACGCACATCGTTACGCGATGTATCGAAGCGAATCAGGCCACGTGACCATGCGACCATCGCCACGGCGCACCAAGGCAACAGAGCCAGCGTGGCGATGACCAGCGGATAAGGGCGCGGATAAATATAAGCCCATGCGCTTGCTGCCAGCGTCACACCGTGGGCGACTTTGGCTATCTGCCGCGCCTTGGCCAGCCTGTCGAGGCGCTCTTTCGGGTTGGCGCCGTAAGTTCGGTCCGCCGCCAGCTTTGCCTCCGACGCTTCGCGCTCCTGCAGGTCGATATCGGGCAAGGCCGCAATCCAGGCCTCCAGCACGCTATCGCGTTTGTAGCCCGAGTCGAGACGCAACTGGCGCCCACTTCTGGGTACCAATACCTGTATCGGTTTGCCACGCGTGGGCAATAGGCGACGACCGAGGATCTCGTCGCGGCGTAGCCGCCGCGTGCTGAACAGTCCGCGCACTTCGATCGCATCGGCGCGCAACGTCAAACACGATACGGCGCACGACGACGCCATGGACAGACCCAGACAGAACGCAGTCAAGCCCACCCACAACAGTATGGTCGGTGACGACGGCTGGCGGATTTGCAGGCTGGCTGCCCACACGCCACCACCCATCATCGCGACCGCGATCACATAGATGAAAGCACGCAAGGCCGGCGAGTAGCGATAAGTCCGCGGATAACTCGCACTCGCCAATACCGACTCCCGGTAGCCGGTGCCGCTGGAAACCTGATCCATCCCCTTCTCCCCTTTAGCATTCCTTGTTTCGGCCGATTCTGGTCTATGTCACATTTTTGCGAAACCCGGCGCCGCAACGCGCGGTAAACTCCTGCCAGCTAGGCCTATTTTGCACGGCTCGCTTATGAAACCAATCATTGATCAACACGCCGCACTGATCGTCGTCGACGTGCAACCCGATTTCATGCCCGGCGGCCCGCTGGCATGCCATGAAGGCGATACGATCGTGCCCGGTATCCGTGCACTGCTGAAAGCTCGTGTATTCAGTCATGTAGTCGCAACCCAGGACTGGCACCCCGCCGGCCACATCTCGTTTGCCAGTTCGCATGCGGGCACCAAGCCGTTCGATCAGATCGACCTTTATGGACATCCACAGACCCTGTGGCCGGATCACTGCCTGCAGGCTACGCACGGCGCAGCGCTGCACCCGGATGTGGACTGGTCATCGCTCAATGCGATTATCCGCAAAGGCAGTCATCCAGGCGTGGATTCCTACAGCGGTTTTCGCGAAAACCATGGGCCCGACGGGAGGCGCCCCTGCACAGGTCTCGCCGGCTGGCTGAGCGAACGTGGCGTGGACGAGGTCTATGTGTGCGGACTGGCACGCGACGTCTGCGTACTGTGGACAGCACAAGACGCGGTGTATGCCGGCTTTCGCACGCATCTGCTATGGGATCTCAGCCGACCGGTCACCCCAACGACCGATGCAGCAACCCGCGACACGCTGATCGCCAAGGGTATCGCCATCACCGAAGCGAGCAGCCTGCAGCGCGCCTGATCGCCCGCTGCAACCACTGAAAACTCAAGCGTCCGTCAGCGACCACTGCTGCGGCAGCAGGATCGAAAACAGCCCCGCACTGCGTGAACGATGATCGAGCTTCAGCAGCTCCTTGTCCTTGCTGATCAACCAGCTCGCCTTGCTAGCCAACGCCAGCTCCAGAAATTTCTGATCATCGGGATCGGCGCAGCGCGGCAGCGACGCATCGTCATGCGTCGTAGAGGCATCCGCGGGCAAATGATGGATCAATGCATCGAAAGCGTCGCTAACGCCTGGTCGGATTTTGTCGTCGATCGGCAGCTGCGGATAGTGCAGTACCCGGCGCCATTCATCACGGCAATCATCACGGGTCACCGCCTGCACGGCACCGCTGCGCAACGCGGCCATCAGATCCACGCACTGAGGATCATTGAACAAAAACAGATCCAGGCAAACATTGGTATCCAGCACGATACGAGGTGCGGACGACTTCAATTGCGTCACCACACCAGGCTGGCGCAGACAGGAGGCGAGCGCAAGGCCATCGTAATCAAGCGTCGTTCTCGCCCGCCGCATTCACCTGCGGCTCGCCATCATCGTCAATGCGTACGCTCAACGAGATTGGCCGGCAGCAGACCTGGCAATCCTCGATATAGAACTGATCACCGGCAGATTCGTCGACTAGAATCTCGATCGGCTCGCCGCAATACGGGCAGGAAATATCACAAGGCGTAGGCATGAGCACATGACCGCAACATGGTGGGCCAGCTTGCCACAGACCAGCCGCCTGATGCAGGCAACCCGCGCGCTACAATCGTCGCACCGCTGGCTGAGCACTTGGTCGGCCATTCCATTCCCGCGATGAGAGCTGGCGATGAATTCCCCGCAAAAGCTGCGTTTCCGGCGTCGCCCGCGCATTGTGAATATCGGTGGCCGGGCGTTCGTCAGCCAGGGCCTGTCGCGACGCTTCTGGGATGACATCTACCATCGTGCGCTGACGATACGCTGGCCGACATTCTTCGCACTCGCCGGCGCGATCTTTCTGTTACTGAACGCCCTGTTCGCCATCGTTTACCAGCTCGGTGACGGATCCATCGCCAACCAATATCCGCGCGGCTTCGGTGGTGCATTTTTCTTCAGTGTCGAAACGCTGTCGACCGTGGGCTACGGCGACATGCATCCGCAAACGGTCTATGCACACATCGTGGCCACGGTGGAAATCTTTACCGGCATGGTCTGCATCGCGGTGGTCACAGGCCTGATTTTTTCGCGCTTCTCGCGTCCACGCGCCAAGATCTTGTTCGCCAACTACCCGGTTGTGCGGATGATCGATGGCCAGCTGACGCTGATGATCCGTGCGGCCAACACGCGTCAGAACGTGATTGCCGAAGCCTCTGCGCAACTGCATCTACTGCGACTGGAGACGTCGCCCGAAGGCTTCAGCCTGCGCAAGATCTACGATCTCAAGCTGGTACGCGACCGGCATCCGATCTTCATGCTCAGCTGGAGCCTCATGCACGTGATCGACGCCAGCAGTCCATTGTTCGGCGAATCGGAGGAGAGCATGGGCCGGAACCAGTCCACGCTACTGCTCACCATTGAGGGCATCGACGAAACCACTGCGCAGTCCATGCTGGCACGCCAGCGCTGGAGCCATAGCGACCTGCGCTGGAACCACCGTTACATTGATCTCGTCAGTGAAGACGCCGATGGCGTCAATACCATCGACTACGCCGTTTTTCACGAGGTAAGGCCCCTGGAGGACGCCGAAAAACCGCTTGGCTGACGTGACCCGGCGACCCGCAAAACCCCTGTTACGGGCAAGGCGATACACTGCGCGCACTGAATCTTGATGCTGCACGGGATAACACCAATGGCCGAGCGTGAGTTCAACCACTACCTGGCACGCTCCGGCGCCGCGCTGGAAGGCTCGCGTTATACCGCGTATCTCGCCGTGACACCTCGCGGCCACGGCTTCCCGATGTATTTCGCCATCTGTGAAAACCGCAGCTTCCGCGCCAAGGACGTCGCCGAAACGGCGGCGGCCAAGGCCTTGGCAGACATGACCGGATTGGAGGACGACGGCACGCCGATTTTCCCCGACGGCTACACCGGCTTCGACGATGACGCGCCGGCGGATAGCGCCGAACCAGGCTGATCTGGCGCGTCTGATGCGCGCCCATCCAGCGCGCTGAACGCGTTACACCGTCAGCAGCACCTTGCCGACCGCTTCCCGGCTTTCAAGGTAAGCATGCGCCCGAGCGCCATCCTTGAGCGCAAAGCGTGCGGCAATGTTCGGCAGCAACTGGCCGGCACTTATCTGCGCGAACAAGGTGGACGCCCGTTCACGACGAATGGTTGCGCTGGTCAGCACATTCCACAGGTCGCCGCCGGTCAGCGTCAGCGAGCGATCCATCAGCAGACGCGGGTCGACCGGATCGGGATCACCCGCCGCCATACCGTAGAACACCACCGTACCGCCAATACGTGCAGCGGCGAGGCTGTCGCCGAGCGTTTTCCCGACCGAGTCGTAAACCACATCCGCGCCACGATCACCAGTCAATCGCCTCACTTCAGCGATCCACTCTTCATACCCGACCGCCGCATCCGCACCCGCTGACAGCACAGCGGTGCGTTTCGTTGCGCTGGATGCCACGCCGATGACCGTCGCGCCGCGCGTCTTGAGCATTTGCACCAGCAGCTGCCCGACCCCGCCGGCTGCAGCATGTACCACGGCGACATCCCCACCGCGTACCTGATAGCTGTCGGTGACCAGGTACTGTGCGGTCAGGCCCTGCAGAAGAACCGCCGCGGCCGTGTCGAATGAGATGTCGTCCGGCAGGGGGATCAGCTTGTCGAGATCCACTACAACCAGCTCGGCATTCGCATAAGGCATGTCGGCGAAACCGACCCGCGTGCCAACCGGGAAAAGCGGATCACCTTCGGCCGAGCGCTCGATCACCCCCGCACCCTCGTAACCGAGAATCCAGGGCGCGCTTCCGCTCAGGTGGTAATTGCCGTTGCGCCTATAGACATCCGCAAAATTCAACCCGATACCATGCATGCGCACCAGCGCCTGACCTGCAGCTGGAATCGGATCGGGCTGTTCGCGCCACTGCAATACGTCGGGGTCGCCGAATTTTTCAAATATCAAGGCATGCATGGATCAGGTTCGGCAAGTGATTCGTAGTGACAACCGTGGGGCCAGACCAGCCGGGATTCAAGCAGCGGCGCGCTGTGCCAACTCCGCAACAGCGGCCGGAATCGCCGAGGGCGACGCCACCGAAATCACCCGCTGTTCGTCCTCGCCAAGACCGGTTTCCAGCTCGTGCGCCCAGGTCACGTGATATGGCAGATGCACGCCCCAGCCACCGAGCCGCACCACCGGTTCGATATCCGAACGCAGTGAATTGCCGACCATCGCGAACTGCGCCGGCTGCAGTTTGAATTCACCGAGTACGCGTCGATACGTGGCCGCGTTCTTCTCCGACACGATCTCGATGCGCTGAAACAAATCGGCCAACCCGGACTGCGCCACCTTCTTTTCCTGATGAAACAGATCGCCTTTGGTGATCAGCACCACCGTGTATTGCACAGCCACCTGTTCAACCGCCTCGCGAATGCCCGGCAGTAACTCCACCGGATGTTGCAGCACGCTTTTGCCCAGCTCGACAATCTGGTGGATATCTACCGCCGTAATACGCTTGTCGGTCATTGCAATGGCGGTTTCCACCATCGACAGCGTCATGCCCTTGGCGCCATAGCCAAATAGCTTCAGGTTACGCTGCTCGGTCGTCAGCATATCGGCCTGCACCCGGCCATCGGCCAGATCCACGTAGCGACCGACGATAGTGGCGAATGTCGCGTTGGCCTGCTGGTAGTAATCCTCGCTATGCCACAACGTGTCATCACCGTCGAAGCCGATAAGTTGAAGCATGTCGATAAGGCCGTCTGTTCGTAGCCCGCCATTTTACGCTGTTGGCCAACGCGATCGTTTATTGTGTTCCTTCAGCGCACCAACGACTTTTTTCAGCGATCGAGTGGCAACAGCTGGCGCGTCAAGGCGTACAGAATGCGCAGATCCTCGACATCCAGTGTGTCGCCATCCATGCCGCGGTAGTGGTGATGAAACGCGCGCACCACGGCGGCGTGATCATCGGGCGGATAGCCGATCACGCCCAATGCCATCCACGGATCAAAGCCGGCCGGTGGATCAACCAGTACGCCCTGTGGCCAGAGCCCGAAACCGGCATCCGCCAGCTGCTTCCACGGGAACAGTGGCCCCGGATCGTTCTTGCGCGTCGGTGCGAAATCCTCGTGGCCGATGATCTGCGTGCGCGGAATGCGCAGACGGTCGGTGAGGTCAGTCAGCAAGTGAAGCAGGCTGGTAATCTGCGCTGAGGCAAACGGCGACTGGCCATCGTTATCCAGCTCGATGCCGATCGAGGCGGAGTTCACGTCGGTGATCGAGCCCCAGCGCCCCTGCCCGGCGTGCCACGCGCGTAAAGAATCGGGCACCAATTGATAGATATGTCCGTCGTCGCCGATCAGGTAATGCGCACTGACCGGCCCTTCGCTATTGCCGGTGCGCAGGGTCTTCAAGCTGTTCTGTACCGACGTCTCGTCGGTGAAGTGCAGCACGATCAGCTGCGGGCGACGCTCGCCATAGTTCGGCGAAGGTACCCAGGTAGCGAGTGGATTACGCGCCGGCGTGGCGGCGCAGCCCGCCAGCAGCGCGATAAAAGCCAGCAGCATCGCCTGCCGCAAAAGAAAGCGCACTTTTGCCTTCTCACGCTCTACCGAACCCATCGAGCTCGCTCCTGGTGGTCTGCCGCTTTTTCCCCAATCAAACGGATGGAAAGCCATTCGGAGAAGCATGCCTCAGCTAACTTCGCTGCCCAAACGCAGGTTCACACCCAGCATGGTAGCCAGTTCGCGCATCGGTTCGTTGTCGCGGGTCAGCGTCATCCAGCCGGCGTGGCTCTCGCTTTCGGTCTCCCATGCCCACAGCGTGTAGCCGAATTCGGCGAGGCGATCGTAGGCGATACCGAACAGGCCGGCTGCATCGATGTCGTCGAAAAATTCGTCGTCATCCGGATCGCCGTTCCAATCGATCGACAGATTCCAGCGCGAGGCCAATTCGTTGATCGCCTGCACCAGCGAGCGCAAATCGTGCTCGTCCACGATAAAGCCGGAGCGCCAGTCGATCACACGGCCAATCACCTCGACCGGCACCACATCTTCGGGATCAATCTCGGCAACCGCCTCGCGGTAATCGGCAAACTGCTGCAGCGCCATGTCATCGTCGCCGGGATTGATCAGGCGCAGCAGCTGCCAGACCTGCGACTCGACCGAATCATCATCGGCTTCATCGAAGTCGTACTCGTTATCGAAATCGTCTTCGTCGTGGCTCATGGGTATATCACTTTGTGGAAGCGAAACATGGTGCGCGCGTGGTGGGCATTTTGGAAGCGTGACGAGGGATGGGAATCCTGAGAAGACACCCCTTTCGGCCACCTTGAACCACCCGATGGACCTGGTGGGGAATATCATTGCTCAGCTCACTGTCACGTAGGCCATCGCGACGATCACGCCCTGACGATGGGATACTTGGCCTTATGCAAGACATACCAAATGGCCTCACTTTCTCGCCGATTGCCTTCGTTCGCTCGCCCTACGCGCGGCGAATCGACGCGCCACATCAGTCGACGGTAGTGGCGGGTACCGAGAGCGGTACGTTGGCCGAAGCCACAATTGAATTCACGGAGGGCTTTCCCACGACAGCGTTTCGTGACCTGGCCGGGTTCGAGCGGATCTGGCTGGTATTCGTGTTTCATCGCAGCGAAGGCTGGAAACCCGAGGTGCGACCACCACGCGGCGGCGGCAAGCACAGCGTGCTGGCGACGCGCTCGCCACATCGACCCAATGCAATTGGCCTTTCCGCCGTCGAACTGGTCGCCGTCGAGGAACACGCCCTGCGCGTGCGCGGCATGGATCTGCTCGACGGCACGCCTATTCTCGATGTCAAACCGTATGTGCCGTATGCCGATGCGTTTCCAACATCGCGCGCGGGCTGGATCGATGCGATCGATGCTGTGCAAGGTAACCACTCCGCACCCGGTCCGAAACGTCCGCGCAAAAAAATGAGCTGATCGAGAATCACGCGACCCACAGCATCACGACGATAGCCAAATAAAAAGCCCGGCATGGCTGCCGGGCTTTTCAATAACGTTGATTTGTCTAGATACGCCCCATCAGCAGCAACACAATCACAATCACCACGATCAGACCCAGGCCACCGCTGGGGCCGTAGCCCCATGAGCGCGAGTAGCCCCAGTGCGGCAGGCCACCGATAAGTGCCAGAAGAAGTACAACCAGAAGGATGGTAATAAGCATGAGCAGAGACTCTGTCGGCATTGCGAAAGTAGGGCTATGCGCAACACCCGGTGATGCATGCTGCGCTCTTACTGCGTATAGGTCGTGTGAGTGGCAAGCACTGCGGTCGATCTGGCCAGTGATGTTTGTCTGCAACATGTGCCGGACATCGACGCGACGCATGTATCGACTGGTCTTTGTGCTGATCCAGTACACGAAAGCCGGAATTTCACTTTATGAAGAGACGCCGCATGTCGCCTGAATCTGTTCAATGCATGATTCGCAGGATGTGAGACGCCTGCCAATTAACTTTGCCCTGCCCGATCGGTCCCTCCGACGACGGCACCGATGCACTGGCAGTGGTCGGTTTTTACCCCTCTTGCCGCGCCAAGTCTTCGCTTGGCGCGGCTTTTTTTATGAAGGCTTTCTGGGCCTTGGCAGTTGTCACGGAAAAGTGGTCGAAGCGTTCGCTGGCAAGAGCAGCGCCTTCATCGCGCAGGGTGACCATCTGAAACCCACATTCTGGGTGAAACCTTTTACAGCCAGGTACCCACACTGTACTGACCGTACATCGCGTAGTTCTCGATTACTCCCGCATTGCCGGAGTTGAGGACGCTCACCACGCAGCGGTGATTTGCATAACAAGCCCGGCGGCATTGACTGACCCGTCATCGCCGACATACATATCGTGCCTTGGCTCGCAAAGAGAAACTTTGACTACCCGGTTTGGCCGCCGCTGCATCCAGCGATGCTCGTCAAAGCGATGTCGTCAGCTTTGTCAGCCAATCGGGACTGATCGAGAGAAGCATCGTTTCGAGCTTGCGATCAAAGCCGCTCAAGATGAGAACGCCAAACACGACGAACAGACCGCCCATGGCTGATTTTGCCGCATGACCGATCGAGGAGAGCGAACCACGAATTCGCATCATCGTCGCGTGGGACAATCCGCCCAGGAGCAGAAGCGGCAGGCCCGCGCCCAGGCCGAACAGAAGCATGAGCAGAGCGATCTGTCCGAGATTCTTTCCCTGCGCCGCGAGGGTTGAAGCGGCACCAAGCGTTGGCCCGACGCATGGGCTCCAAACGAGTCCCAGCAGCAGGCCGATCGCGAATTGACTGGCTAGGCCCTCACCTTTGATCGAGCCGAGCGCTTGCTGCCCGCTTGATCCGATCCGGGAGCTGATGCTGCCGAATGCAAGCTGCAGTCGGGGAGACAGCATCACCAGGCCGAACACCACCATCAGCACCGCAGCGACCTGACGCAGGGTTTGCGCGCCCAGGCCGATCGATGCACCCAGCGTGGCGATGAACGTTCCCACGATCGCAAACGACAAGGCCAATCCAAGCGCCAGCGCGGCCGTACCGAGGCGATGCTTCGACAAGGCCGACGCAATCAGGATCGGCAGGATTGGCAGCACGCAAGGTGACAGAATCGACGCGGCCCCGGCCAGAAAACCTACCGCATAGGTGCCGAGTCCAAAATCCATCACAGTGCCTGTTGCAGAACGGCGCGGATGGCAGGCTCCTGGGTCTGACCGGTGGATCGTGTGACTTCGTGCCCTTGCTTGAATACAACGAAAGTCGATTGCTGACTCACGTTCATGGTTTTTTCCAGCGCGGTTTCCGTGTCGAAGTCCGCTTCGTAAATCGTTACCGGCTTGAACACTGGCTCTAACGCCAGCCGGGCCACAATGGGTTGCTGCACGCGACAGGTTGGGCACCAGTCCGCATGGAAATAGACCACGACGGGTTTCCCGGCAGCCCTGGCCTGATCGAAGGCTGCCTGATTGAAGGGCACCTCATTGGCCAGGGCACTGCCTGCCAGCAAGAGCAGGAGCACAACTGAAGCAGATTTCACGCTGTTCTTTTTCATGACGACACATTCCTCAGTTGTTTGCTTTGCCTATCGTTGGTGCAGTGCATCCCATAACTCACGCCGGGAGAAAGCCGCATTAACAATCGAGTGCTTCTCATCACCGCGCACCCATGGCTCAAACCTGCGTACGGATGCCAAGCCAGCGGGCAATGAAGGTATCGACACTGACCTTGCCCGGCCCGGCGATGAGTAACCAGAAGAAGATCAGGCTGTAGACGATCTCGTCCGCCTCGACGTAATCGTCCAGACTCGTCAGATTGGCCGATACCACCAAGACCACCGCAACGGCCATATTGATGATCATCGGAATGCAGATCAGGCGGGTGAACAAGCCAAGCAGGATGAAGAGTCCACCGATGAGCTCGGTCCAGGCCGAAAGGCCGGCGTTGAACGCGGGATACGGTATGTGCCACCCGACAAAGCGCTGAGTAAAACCATCCAGGTTCTGGACTTTGGCAATACCTGTTTCAAGCCAGAAATAACCGAATACCAGACGGACCACGAAAGGACCGACCCAGCGTACAGCCTGAAGTATTTCGAGCAGGCGTGAAGCCTTGTCAGCAATGAACTGGCGCATCGTGAATTCCTGTGGGCGTGATGTGTCAGCATCATGCGTGCCCCAATCGAGCCCCGCCATGTTCGTGCGTCCATGCTTTCTTGCTGCGCGTCCAATCGTGCGCTGGATGTTTCTATCCCGGACGATCGGGCACAAAAACGGGATGCGCGGGAACAGCCAGAAGCATTGCTAACTATCGAGAATGTGATTGTCGAAACCGGTGTCAGGCGATCTTTGAACCTGATCCGGGGAGACATCCTTAGCCGCAGCCCATTGCGGCAGACGCCACTTATCAGGAGTTACCTAATGAAGAACACACTCAACGGTGCCGCGATGGCAGCCATGGTTGCCGGCCTGTTTGCGATCACCTCGATGTCGGCTGCTGTTGCATCCCCCGCCGGTGCAGGCGATACAGCCGCGGTGAAGTGCATGAACTCGTCGTCCTGTAAAGGCCACGGCGCATGCAAGCAAGCCAGCAATTCCTGCAAGGGTCAGAACTCCTGCAAGGGTCAGGGCTTCACCATGCAGAAGACACAGGCCGAATGCGACGCAGCCCAGGCATCCGCCAAGGCCAAGTAATACGCCACCCGGGGCTTTCCGGTTAGAGAGATCGGAAAGCCCCGCTCACTGCACCTGTCAGCGGTCGACTGAAATCATGGCCATCAAGACAACATCACATCAGCTGCCTTACCTGGGTTACGGTTTGGGCTTGCGCGTCGAACACTACGAAAGCCTGCTCGAAGAACCCGGCAACGTCGAATGGCTGGAAATCGTCTCCGAGAACTATATGATTCCCGGCGGTCGTCCGCTCATCTGGCTGGAAAAATTCCGCGAACGCTTTCCGCTGGTGATGCACGGCGTATCGCTATCGATCGGTAGCACCGATTCACTGGACGATGATTACCTCGCACGGCTTTGCGCCTTGGCCCGTCGCGTGGAGCCCGCGTGGATTTCCGATCATCTGTGCTGGACTGGCGTGCAGGGCGTCAATCTGCACGATCTCATGCCACTACCGTATACCGAGGAAGCGCTCACGCATGTAGTCGATCGCGTTCGGCGCGTACAGGACGTACTCGGGCGACGCATCCTGCTGGAAAACGTATCCAGTTACATCCGCTTTGCCGACGCGCAATTGACTGAATGGCAATTCCTGGCAGCGGTAGCCGAGCGTGCCGATTGCCTGATCCTGCTGGATATCAACAATATCTATGTCAGTGCGCACAATCATGGTTTTTCGCCGCTCGACTATCTCGACGGCATTCCCGCATCGCGCGTTCAGCAGTTCCATCTCGCCGGTCACGAAAACGGCGAACAACTGCTGATCGATACGCACGATGCGCCGATCATCGATGACGTGTGGCAGCTTTATCTGGAAGCCGTCCGCCGCTATGGGCGGATCTCGACCATGATCGAGCGTGACGATCACATGCCGCCACTGGCTGAATTGCTTGCCGAGCTCGACTACGCACGAATGCTGGCCAAGCCACTGCTACAGGCCGCCGCGTGAGCCTTCAGGAATTTCAGCAACAAATCATGCAGGCGGTGCTTGCCGAAGAGTCGCCGCGACTGCCGGAACTACACGGCGATGCCAGAGCCGATGCCGCGACTCGCATGGCCATCTACCGCAATGGCTATCGGGTACGTCTACGTGATTCGTTGAGAACGGAATTTGCCGGATTAGGCCATCTGATGGGTCGTCGCTTCAACGCCATGCTGGAAAGCTATATCGAGGCGCATCCATCCATGCATTACAACATCCGCTGGCACGGTGCAGGCGTTGCGGCCTTCTTGGGATACAGCCGGCCATGGCAGGCCTCGCCGGAATTGGCCGAAATGGCAAGCCTGGACTGGGCTATTTCCACAACATTCGATGCGGCCAACGAGCCGGTGCTTGCTGCCGCCGATCTGATCCATGTACCTGCAGATGCGTGGGCGAACTTGCGCTTGCGCCCGCAAAATCATCTGCAGATCCTGTCGGTTCAGCACAACGTGGATGCTTTCCGCCGCGCCGCGGACTCCAACAGCAAGCGCCCGCGACTACGCCGTCATGCGAAGGTTTGCCATCTTCTGGTCTGGCGGCATTCGTTGACCGTACGATACCGCACGGTCAACACGGATGAGCTATCCGCATTGACCGGGGCGATCAAAGAGGAGTCTTTCGCCGCACTGTGCGAACGGCTCTGTGAGTTTCACGAGCCTGCCGACGCGTTACCGCGCATGGCCAGCCTTCTGCATCAATGGCTTGCCGACGGCCTGATAAGCAGCTGGTCAATGCAATAGCACGCCACTCTGCAGTCGATGTAACCGTTGGCGGGTAGACCGCGAAGAGAAGCTATCAGAGCCTATCGTCGAAAGGATCACCCATGTATATCGAAGCCAATCCGATGCTCGCGAGTGAGCCGCGTACCTCGCTCATCGACCCGGCACTCGAATCCCTGCTCAATCAGTCGATGTTACGTGTCGCGGTCGTCGCCGAGCTGCACCGCTGCGGTTCATGGTTCCTCGATGAACCCCAGTACCACTGCGGGCTTTTCCATCTTGTCGGTGCTGGACAGTGCAAGGTCGAATCTGCCGCGCTGGACCGCGTGATGCACCTGAACACCGGAGATCTCATCCTCTTTCCGCAGGGCGATCCGCATCGACTGAGCGTCGAGGGCGAGACGACTGTTGAAGCAGCTGATCGCACGAGTTTTATTTGCGGCGAAATGCGCTTCTTTGGCAATACACACCATCCGCTCAATCAGGCATTGCCAGCTTGCTTCGTGGTGCGCGCAAAAGACGCGGGAGACACGTTTCGTCAGCTGTCGGCCATGATGGTAGACATAGTCAACGCGGGACAAGACGGTCGACAGGTGCTGTTGAACAAGCTTGCCGATGCGCTGTTCACTCTGGCTGTCTGCGACTACGCCAAGCGGGCAGGCAATCGACGCGGTTTGTTTGCCGCGGTAGCCGATCCGCGCATAAGCAAAGTCCTGCAGTCGGTGCACGTGAACCCTGGCGGTGCCTGGACCATGCATTCGATGGCTAGCATGGCCTGCATGTCTCGCTCGGCTTTCGCCGAGCGCTTTACCCATTTGATGCAGATGCCTCCAATGCAATACGTCACGCAATGGAGGGTAAGCGTCGCCGAACAACTGTTGCGCGATCGGCAGCAGTCCGTAGCGTGTATTGCAGAGCAGCTCGGCTACAGCAGCGAAGCCGCTTTTCGACGCCTCTTCAAACGCGTCAGTGGCACATGCCCTGGCCAAATAAGAGCGGATAGAGCTTCCCATTCGCTGAACTAAGCCTGGGGGCACCGACCGGATATCTGATCAAGTCGGCCAATGAAAAGTCGCCTCACGGCGACTTTTCTGTTTCGACTGGCGCAAACCGAAACTCAGGCCTGCTGGTTATGCAGCGCATGCTTCAGATCGCGCATCTGGTCATGGCCCTGACGTACCGAAGCGTAAGCGTCCGTGATCACCTGCTTGGTCGCGACGGTCAGATCGTTGTCCTTCAAGGCATCCTCGAACTTCGCCTTGATATGATCTTCGCCGCGCTCGACTTCATCGACAACGGCAATGTCGCCCTTGCTGATGGTATGGCGCAGGTTGACGAACATGCGATGAGCCGAGGCAAGTACCGTCCCATTGTCTTCCGGCTTGCCGCCCAGTGTGATCACCTGCTGCTGCAACTTCGACGCTACCTGATGACGCTCGGAACCACGGCTCTGGAAGGCGGCGGTATAACGCGAATTGTCAGCATCCTTGGCCGCTTCTTCATAGCCTTCGGCACTGTCGATGGTGGTCTCGATGAGGCCGTTGAGAATTTTTACATCATGGTCGTTCGTGCTCATTGCAAAGCTCCTGGGGAATGGATTGGCACAGCAGGAAGGTTGTCACTGCCGCGCACAGCGCTCATGGTTGAACGCTGGAACCCAGGTTAGAGACGCACTTTGCATGAGACCGTGAAAATAAGTGCATGACGTTCTTCATCTGTACTTGATCGATCAGAATTTGCACGCACATCACTTTATCAATCACTACCATCATTCAACCATGATCGATGCGTGATGCATGCAGATGGCACACCATCGATTCGCCATGACAATCGCTCAATGCATTCACAAAGGACACACCATGGATCTGCAACTGAAAAACCACACTGCAATCGTCACCGGCGGCAGTGCCGGCATTGGTCTGGCCATCGTCGAAACCCTGCTGGCCGAAGGCGTTTCGGTAATCGTGCCGGGCCGCAGCCGGGCCAAGCTCGATCAAGCATTTCCCGACAACCCCGCGGGATTGCAGAAAGTCGTTGCTGATCTCGCGACGGCCGAAGGTGCCGCCGCATTGATTGCCGCGGTACCCGATGCCGACATCCTGATCAACAACCTCGGTATTTACGAAGCCAAGCCATTCGCCGACATTACCGATGAGGACTGGCTGAAAATTTTCGAGGTCAACGTGCTCAGCGGCGTGCGCCTGTCGCGCCACTACTTTCCACGCATGCTGAAAAAGAATCGGGGCCGGGTGATCTTCATCTCCAGCGAATCCGGCATCATGACGCCACCGGAAATGGTGCATTACGGCGTCACCAAATCCTCCCAGCTGGCCCTGTCGCGTGGCCTGGCTGAGCTCACTAAGGGCACCGGCGTCACCGTCAACAGCGTCATGCCTGGCCCCACCCGCTCGGAGGGCATTGTCGATTTTCTCAAAAATATCGCTACACCCGGGGCCAGCGCCGAAGAGGCCGAACACCAGTTCTTCGAGAAACACCGTAGCAGCTCGCTGCTGCAACGCCTTATCGACGGAAAGGAGATCGCCAGCCTCGTCGCCTACCTAGCCAGCCCGTTATCGGCCGCAACCAATGGTGCTGCACTGCGCGCGGAAGGTGGCCTGCTACGTTCCATTGCGTGAGCCTCACGGCCGTGTCTTTCGCGACTTCAACGTTCGCCACTCACCCAACAGCAGCAATCGTTGGTATGAAAGCCGCATTGATGGCTTAACGATGCAGTGTACGGATCGCATCGACGATGACCTTGGGGCTGTGCAGTCCCTTGTAGACTGCTGGTGGCTTCTTATCCAGCTTCAGTAAGGTGTATACCGCGTTCATCGCACAGCGTACTGAATACTCCACGGTAAACACCACGTCATCGGGCTGCTCGGCGTACTGACCCATGAACGCGAGGTTGGTCGATCCCTGTGGAATTACCCTGGGCCGGTCGCCGGCCTTGCGCACCATGAACTGACTGGTGATATACGGCATGGTGCAGGGAATGCAGTTGGAACTGGCGATGATGGCGTCCTTGTCCTGCTCGCTGAAGTGCAGATGCCCCAGCACCTCCTGCAGGATTTCGGCACCGTTGCATTCGGCCATGGGCTTTTTGACATAGTCGCCGGGACGGTCGTGGAACAGACCATAGCCCCACCACACAAACGTATCTTCGGGCTGGTTGGGGAAGAACGGTTGATGGTAGATGGAGATCGTGATCAGCCAACTGGAGTCCTTGAAGGTAATCAGTCCTCCCGTACCGGGTTTGCTGCCGCTGAAGCTTTCGATCAGCTCGAAGAACAGCGGATCCTTGACCGTGACGGTGTACGAAATCCATGACGATTCAGCGATGTTGCCGTTGAACGCTGCAGGGTTGCCGAAATGCGGCCTGCCTTCGGCCAGCGTTTCCCATAGCTTCCAGGCACCCGCCTTGTTGCTGCGGTTCATGAGCGGCGCCTGCGTCATCGATCCGAACACCTTGTCGGCCGTCATCGAACCGTTGGTGACAAACACCATGTCACCGTCGCCGATATCGATACGACCATTGGCGCCCTGCTCGCGGTATTCGATGCCGGTTACCGTGATCGCATCGGTTCCTGATTTGAAATGCAGATCGTCGACGCGCACAGCATAGCGAAAATCCACCTGCCGATCCTGCAGCCAGCGCACCAGCGGTACGGCAAAACTGTCGTACTGGTTGTACAGGCTGCGGTAGATGTTCTCTTGCGTATCGATCGTGGAGAAATGATGCACGAATCGTTGCAGATAGCGCTTGAATTCGATTGCGCTGTGCCAGCGTTCGAATGCAAACAGGGTGCACCATTCAAACCAGAAGTTGGTCTGGAAGAAATGCTCTTCGAAACAGTCGGTAATGCGCTTGCTGTCGAGCATTCCTTCCGGCTCGGCCATGATCTTGACCAGGTCCAGCCGGTCCTTCTCGGTAAAGCCCATGGTGTGAAAATCCGGAATCTTGCCGTTGCGGTCGACCAGCCGCGCCTTGTTGTACCAAGGTGTCGCCTTGTTGGAGAGATCGGTTTCTTCTTTGACCGAAATGTTGGGATTGCTCACGGAGGGAATCGATGCCAACAGGTCAAACGTGCACTGATACATCGCTTCAAACATCCGGCTCCCACTCATGTAGTAACCGGTATCGGCATTGCCATGCGCGTCAAACGCGCCGCCGAACTCGTGCGACTCCTCAAGGATCACAATGTCCTTGCCTGACACACCGCCATCGCGGATCAGAAACACCGCGCCGGCCAATGAAGCGATACCGCTCCCTACGAAATAGTATTTGCCCATGGGTCACCTGCCTTGTGGGGAACACGCGGAGATATGTACCGAAAAGCACCTACGATTGTATCGCTCGAAGCGAAGTGACTATTCGAGAGCAAGAGACTCGTCAACGCTCGGTGAAGCAAGTACCAATGGCACCGCATTACGTGCGGAAGTTGGGCTGTTGCGTTCGATAGCGTGAGTTTACGGATCGTACTCTCCGCGACTTTCAATAATCGTGGTTAACACTTCTTATTGGACACTCGTCATTACCAAGCATGTGTTGGCGCTCATCATCGCCGCGCAAGCTTGATTCCTATCGCGCTTGCAGAGGATCAGTGTTGATACACAGCCCTTGAAGCGCTTGCATCAAAATGGCGGATGCACATCCTCAGCGCTGTGGTGGACCCGGCCACAGCGAAGAGGACCGGCACCAGATAGTCGTGATCGACATGGGTGAATTCAACGGCAAGCACAATTGCGGTGATCGGCATTCGCATCGAAGCGGCGAGAAAGGCCGCCGCACCGACGATGGCAAATGTGCCCAATGGGACCACCGGACATACCGCGTTCCAGAGACCGCCGGTGATGATCGCAAGCATCGCGCCGATCGTCATCCCTGGCGTCAGCTGACCGCCCTCCGCACCTGCGCGCAGGCTCCCTGTTATGGCCAAAAGTTTCAACAGCAGCAAAGTCACGGCCAGTGGAATGCTGACAGCATCGTTGAATCCCAGCTGGATCGGACCCTTGCCGTTGCCTAGCAGCTGCGGATAAGGAATCGCGACCAGACCAATGATGGCGAACGCCACCATGCAACAGGGAAGCAAGCGCCAGTCACGCGGGGCTTTCGCACGCGCAGCGGCAGTCAAGCGAGAGAACCAATAGGCGAGGAATCCGAAGACAGGTCCGATCACTATCGACCAGATGACCAGGGAATAGCTGATCTGGAAGTGCGGGACCATGTATTGCGAATCGTTGCCCAGCCCGATCCACGCCACCGCCGCCGCAATGACCGATGTAAGCAACGCAGGGATCGCAACCGCTGAAGTGAATGTGCCCAACAAGACTTCGAGCACGAAGATGGCGCCGCCGAGCGGTACGTTATAGACGGCCGCAAGACCCGCACCCGCACCGCACGCGACCATGATCCGGCTTTCCTGCGCAGTCAGACCGATACGGTGCGACAACCACCCTGCGAACGTGGCTCCGATCTCTCGCGGCGCCACTTCGCGGCCGAGCGGTGAACCAAGCGCCACGGTGATGATCTGCAGCAAGGCATGTGCAACCGTCGTAGCGACCGGCATGCGCGGATCGTCTGCCTTGATCGCCTTGCCGATGCTCACAAGCGGTCGCCCCAGGCGATAGACAGCCCACCAGCCAAGACCCGCCACACAACCACATATCAGCAACACCAGGACTCGACGCACCGGCGCAGATGCCGTCACGCCCTGCAGAAAGCTTTGCGATCCCATCACCGCGCCCATGCTGTATCCGTAGGCGAGGTGCTGAAGAAAATGCAGCAGCAAGGCCAATACCATGCCACCCAGCCCTGCCCCTACGCCTATGCAAACCGTGACGCCAACAAGAATGAACATGGGCGTATTTGAACGTGTCCCCGATGGCCCTACTGAAATTTTCTCGCTGTCACTCACGATGGTGTT
>Ga0302313_10000794_pt1 | contig 25761 bp, 24 predicted proteins | sample III_Palsa_N2_2_FD_200454 | JGI IMG/M metagenome (GOLD analysis project Ga0302313, IMG submission 200454) | Peat permafrost microbial communities from Stordalen Mire near Abisko, Sweden - III_Palsa_N2_2 | ecosystem: Environmental > Terrestrial > Soil > Palsa > Peat permafrost | place: Sweden...
TGTCGATCCGATTGAGGAGTTGATGAAGCAGTGGGCGGTGTTGCCGCAGCCGCTGAGTGGGCAGCGGTTGATCCTGAATATTTCGGCTTCGCCGTACTGGCATGGAAAGACCGAGACGCGGCGGAAGATGATTGGGGCGCTGGCGAAGCGGCATCGTGCGACGGTGGTGTTGGTGAACCAGGCGGGGGGCAACGACAGCCTGATTTTCGATGGGGATTCGATTGTGGTGGGGCCGGATGGTGAGGTTGTCGCGCAGGCGAAGGCGTTTGCGGAAGATTTGCTGGTGTTTGAGACGAAGGATGTGCAGGAGAAGCAGATCCCCTTCGGGGATGACAGCCAGAAAGGCAACGACGACGACAGAAGCAGGTCCTTCGCTGCGCTCAGGATGACAAGTCAGCGGGCTGAGGATCGGACGGCGTTTAGCTGGGATGCGCTGGTGTTGGGGACTCGGGATTATGTGAGGAAGTGTGGGTTTAAGAAGGCCATTGTCGGGTTGAGCGGAGGGATCGATTCGGCGCTGGTGGCGGCGCTGGCGGTTGAGGCTTTGGGTGCGGAGAATGTGCAGGGTGTGGGGATGCCAAGCGAGTTTTCTTCGACGGGGTCGGTGTCGGATGCGGAGAAGCTGGCGAAAAATCTGGGGATTGCGTTTTCGGTGGTGCCGATTCGAGAGATTTTTACGGAGTTTTCGGGAGCGTTGGAGCCGTTTTTTGCGGGGACGCCCTTTGGGTTGGCAGAGGAAAATCTGCAGCCCAGGATTCGCGGCACGTTGTTGATGGCGATCTCGAATAAAACCGGGGCGCTGGTACTGACGACGGGCAACAAGAGCGAGATGGCCTGCGGATACTGCACGCTTTATGGGGATATGGTCGGGGCGCTGGCGGTGATTGGCGATCTTTATAAGACCGAGGTTTATGCGCTGAGCCGATATGCAAACCGGGAGCGGGAGATTATTCCAGAGGACACGCTGACTAAGCCGCCGTCGGCGGAGTTGAGGCCGGGGCAGAAGGATACGGACTCTTTGCCGCCGTATGAGGTGCTCGATCCTATACTGCGGGATTACATTGAAGAGTACGACTCCGCGGAAGAGATTGCGGCGAGCCAGGGAGTAGATGTGGAACTGGTGCGTTCCGTGATTCGATTAGTGGAGCGGAGTGAGTACAAGAGGCAGCAGGCAGCGCCGGTGCTGAAGGTTTCGAAGAAGTCGTTTGGTATGGGAAGACGATTTCCTATTGCCGCTAACCGTGAGGTCTGACGGCCGCACAGAATTTTCTAGAAGCAAGAGAGCCGGGCGAAGATTTCGCCGGGTGTTGAGGAGAATCGAAGACGTGAAGAAGAACACAATCGTATGGGTAGCGGGAATGGCGCTGCTGATTCCTGGATTTTCGAGTTTTGCGCAGCAGACGGCTGCGCCGCCTGTGGTGTCTCCGGCGACCGCTGAAGCTGAGGCGCAGACGGCTCCGGCTGCACCTGCACCGCAGGCAAATGCGAATCCGTTTCCAGCTGTGAACCTGAAGAACTTCACGGCGGCTTCGCCGAGCAGGGAAGATGTCGATGCTTTCCTGAAGGCACTTTGGGGATATGACGAGAACCGCGTCTGGAGCGTCGCAGCAGTTCTGGCGACACCGGCGCCCGGCGTGAGCAAGATCGTCGTTTTCGTTGCCGATAAGTCGCAGCCCGGCAAGGGAACGCAGACGGTGTTTTTCACGACTCCGGATGGTAAGCATGCGATTGCCGATGGTGTGATCCCTTTTGGCGTGAAGCCATTCGCCGACATACGAAAGATCATGCAGGACAAGGCCAATGGAGCGTCGCGGGGAGCTAAAGGCAACGATTTGTTGTTGGTTGAGTTCGCCGATCTGCAATGCCCGCATTGCAAGGAGTTTCAGACGACGATGGATAACATTGCGCAGGACTTTCCGCAGGCGAAGATCGTGTTTGAAAACTATCCGCTAGTGGAGCTTCATCCGTGGGCTTTCCGTGCAGCAGCCGAAGGCGAATGCGTGCGGAAGGCGAAGGGTGACGATGCGTTCTTTACGTATACGCAGGCTGTGTTCGATGGGCAGGACAGCCTGACGACGGAGCGAGGTGCGGCGACGCTGAGCGGAGCAGTTACCAAGGCAGGCGCCGATCCGGCGAAGGTTGAAGCATGTGCAGCTACTCCGGAGATCAAGGCCGCGGTGGATGCGCAGAAGAAGCTGGGCGAGGATGCCGGGGTCGACCAGACACCGATGCTTGTGGTCAATGGGCATGTTCTTCCGGCTTCGCAGATTCCTTATGAAGTGCTGCGGAAGATCATTGCTTATCAGGCAGGGCAGGATGGGATTACCGTACATCTGCAACCTACTTTGTCGACGTTGAAGTAGGTTTGGTTGTTGGATATTGAAGCCCCTCCGAGTGGAGGGGCTTTGATGTTTTGGGCTTCGCTAGGGAGTGGGTGTTTCGGTTATGCCGGTTGGGTCGAAGCGGTAGCCTACCCAGGGTTCGCTGATGATGTAGCGGGGGCTGTTGGGTTGTTCGATCTTTTTGCGAAGCTGGGCGATGAGGACGCGGAGGTATTCGGGCTGGCCGTCGCCGGCTGGGCCCCAGACGGCGCGTAGCAGGACTTTGTGTGTGAGGACGCGTTGGGGCGCGCGTGCGAAGACGACCAGGAGATCGAATTCCTTGGGAGTGAGATGGATGGCTTCGCCGCGGATGGAAACGGTGTGGGCCTCGGTGTCGATGATGAAATCACCGATGTCCAGATGCGATTCGACCGGCTGGGCGTCGATGGCGCGGCGCAGGTGGGCGCGGACGCGGGCGAGAAGCTCGGGCATGCTGAAGGGTTTGGTGAGATAGTCGTCAGCACCTTCGTCGAGTGCGGTGATTTTCATCTGGTCGGACTCGCGAACGCTAAGGACGATGATGGGGGTTTGAGAAACTTTGCGCACGGCCTGGGTGAGCTCGATGCCGTTCATTTCAGGCATGGCGAGATCGGTGATGATGAGTTCCGGGCGATCGTTCATAAAGCGCGTGTACGCTTCCATGCCATTGTTTGCGACGGTGACTTCGTACCCGCTGCTTTGCAGGGAAGCGCGGAGCATGCGGGTTATCTGCGGCTCATCGTCTACGACGAGGATGCGTTTCAATGTGCCTCCTGGGTGACGATATGGAGATCGACGTGCGGGGCTTCGGACATAAACTTTTGAATGGCGAGATAGTAAAGGTATTTGCGCAGGCCGTGCAGAGCCGATCTGCCGACAATGGCCTGGGTGATGCGTTGCTCGCGAACATAGGCCGCGGTGACGCGAGCCGTGTCGCTTCCTGTGAGGTTCACGATAGAGGCACCGAGGTTTTTTGCGAACTGCAGGCTGGATTCGAGGGTGCGCTTACGCTCCGGGATGGCGTCGCGGTCACTGGCTACGTGAAGGACGTAGAGCTCGGCGGAGAGAGCTTCGGCGAGGCGGGCGCCGCGTGCGATGAGATCGCGGGCCTGGGCGTTGGAGCTGATGCAGACGGCTATTTTTTCGGCAACGGTCCAGTGAGCGCCGAGCCTCTTACGCTTGACGTAGTCATCGAGCGTGCGATCGACGGCGCGGGTGACGCGCTGGAGGGCCATTTCGCGCAGAGCGATGAGATTGCCGCGGCGGAAGAAGTTGGAAAGCGAACGCTCGACGCGCTCCATGGGGTAGATATCGCCGCGGCGCATGCGGGTGACGAGAGCTTCGGGAGTGAGGTCGCTGATGACGATTTCGTCGGCGCGGTCGAGCACCCAGTCCGGAACCAGCTCGCGGATGCCGATGCCAGTGAGGGCCTGGACGCGCGGGGCGAGGCTTTCGACGTGCTGAATGTTGATGGTGCTGAGGACGTCGATCTTATTGTCGAGGAGGAGCAGGACGTCTTCGTAGCGCTTGGGGAAGCGGCTGCCTTCGATGTTGGTGTGGGCAAGCTCGTCGATGAGCACGATTTGAGGCATTCGTGCGAGGATGCCATCGACGTCCATCTCGGTGAAGATGGTGCCTTTGTAATCGATGTCGCGGCGGGGGACTTGTTCGAGCTTGGCGGCGAGCTCGGCGGTGTTGGGGCGGCCATGGGTTTCGACGATGCCGATGACGACGTCTTCGCCACGGCTGCGGCGGCGAATGCCTTCGCTGAGCATGCTGAAGGTTTTGCCGACGCCTGGCGCGTATCCGAGAAAAACTTTGAAGCGGCCGCGCTGCTTCTCCGGCTCGCTCGTGAGGAGCCAGTCTTCCGGAGATTTTCTATTCTCAGTCACGCCGTACAATTCTCCTGATGAACTCTCGTCGCGTTGTTGCAGTCACACGTTCGATTATGGCATCTGGAGCCCTGGCCGGAATTGTATTTGTCTACCGGAGATGGCTCCATGCAAATCCGACGACAGTGGCCCTATCGCTGCTGCTGCTGATTCTGTTGATGGCAACGGAGTGGGGGTTGCGGTATGCCGTCGTTTTTTCGCTTGTCGCGACGGTCTGCTACAACTTTTTCTTTCTGCCGCCGGTCAACACTTTCACAATCGCCGATCCGCAAAACTGGCTGGCATTGTTTGCTTTCCTGGTGACGGCGATCATTGCCAGCCGGCTTTCACAAAGGGCACGCAATGAGGCTGACGACGCGCGGGCCAGAGAGCGCGAGCTGGAGGTGTTGTTCCAGCTAAGTCGCGAGCTTTTGCAGACCGACAGCATCAGCACCCTTTTGAGCTCGACACCCTTCGCGGTGGTGAGCGTAACCGGGGCGCGGCTGGGAATTTTGTACCTACTGGATGGGGACAGGATTTATCGGGCGGGTCTGGACGAGGTTTCAGAGGTAGAGATTCCGCATCTTCGGCAGCTGGCGACGACGCTGACAGCGGTTACCTGCGTGGGGGATGAAATTGAGATACCGCTGCATAGCGGGGTGCGTCCGCGCGGATTGCTGGTGCTGCGGGGAGCGTCGCTTTCCGTGAAGACTTCGGAGGCGATTGGTGGGTTGGTTTCGCTGGCGATGGACCGAGCGCAGGCACTGGAGAATGTGGCAAGAGGCGAAGCGGCGAAGGAGAGCGAGCGGTTGCGGACGCTGATGATCGACTCTGTGACGCATGAGCTGCGGACTCCGTTGACTTCGATCAAGGGCGCGGCTACGACACTGCTGGCGGGCGGAGTGAACGCGGAGAACAGCCAGGAACTGATTGCGATCATCGACGAAGAGAGCGACCGGCTGAACAGGCTTGTGGCGGAGGCGGTCGAGATGGCGCAGCTGGACACACAGAAAGTGCGGATGCACTTTGCTCCCGTGAATGTGCAGGAACTGGTGGAGCGGGCGCGCCACGCCTGTGTGGTGGCTGATGAGGACCATCCTGTAAACGTAGAAATACCGCCGACATTGGTAGTGCGGGCGGATGCGGAGTTTCTACAGAAGGTCGTCTGCAATCTGCTGGAGAATGCGGCGAAGTATTCGAAACCGCATTCGCCGATTACGATTTCGGCAGTGACGGCGGGTGAATCCGTTGCGGTGAGTGTGGCGGACAGGGGGATTGGGATCGATCCTACAGAGCAGGCGCTGGTGTTTGAACGGTTTTATCGCGCAAGGGCGCAGAGCGAGACGACGGTGGGAACAGGCATGGGGCTGGCTATCAGCCGGTCTATTGTCGAGGCGCATGGGGGGGAGATCAATGTGACCAGCCAGCCGGGACACGGGTCGGTGTTTACGTTTTCTATTCCGATGGCGGGTAAGGTGTATCAGTAGATCGGTTGAGGCTGATGGGTTTGCGTTCTTGCCCGAAAGCGTTTGGCGGTTTGCGGGTGCTGGCGGTGTGGCGGGTCCTTCGACTGCGCTGCGCTTCGCTCAGGATGACACATATATCATAAATAATTATAAAGAAACAAGATAATAATTTGATATTCTCTATACAAGTCCTACACAGGTACGAAGATTCAAGGAGTTACAAGAAAAACCTACACGGAATCTGCACAGAATGCATCGAAACCGACAGAGGCGAATATGGGATTCGTCATCGACAAATCGGAACTGAAGCCGGGATTGGTCCTCTTCCGGCGTGGCGACGTGGATCACCGCATGTGGTATTGCCGCATGAAGATCCCCAAGGCGGACCGCTACAAGACGGTCTCCCTTAAAACGACTGATATCGACGTGGCGCGTGAACGCGCCTTCGATCAGGACGCCGACATTCGCTTCCGCTTGAAGCACGATGTCCCCGTGTTCAACCATCCCTTCCGGGAGGTTGGGCGAGAGTATCTTCTGACGCAGGAGGCGCGAGCGAAGCGCGGAGAGATTAGCTCGGCGCGGCCGAAGAAGGTCCGCGCCATCATCGAAGGTGCGTTGGACAAGTATGTGGGTTCAACGCAGGTCCACCTGATCGGCGATGAGCTTTGGGGCGGTTATCCGGCGTGGCGACGGGAGAACGGAGCCGGTCGCAACCGGCGCAACGGCGTTCGAGAGGTCAGCGACGAGATGGCGCAAACCTTCGCGGACCAGGAAGCCGAACGCCGCACCAAGACGCAGCACTCCCTGGGCATCCGAGTTCTGAAGCCAATAGAAGTCAAACCTTCCAAAGAACGCACTGTTCCCTTTATCAGTGATGCAACCATCCGCTTTGAAATGTCCATCTTTGGAGCGGTGATGAACTATGCCATCAAGAAACGCTACGTTCCTGCCAGCCAGCGTTTCGATGAACGGCCAAAGCTCAAGTCCATGCGGCGTGACGAGTTCACGCTGGAGGAGTACCGCAAGCTCCACACTGTTGGAAGGAAGTGGATCGCCGAGGCCGATAAGCCTTCGAGCATCTGGTATCGGACCGTCACCTACAACATGATCCTCATTGCCTGCAATACAGGCATGAGGCCAATAGAGATGAAGAATCTGCGCTGGCGCGACATCATGCCCGCAAAGGACCGCGAGGGGCGCGAGATCACTGTCCTGTTTGTGCAGGGCAAAGACAAGTCACGCAAGCTGGTCGCTCCGAAGAGCGTTGGTGACTATCTGGAACGCATTCGTTTGATCTCCAAAGCTACGGAGCCAGAGGACAGAATTTTTACCAACATCACCGGTAAGCCCGCGAAGACTCTTTACACCAGCCTGATTGCCGACCTTCTGGATAAAGCGAGCCTGCGCGAAGGCACGCAGGGCGTGCCGCGCTCGACATATTGTTTCCGCCATACCTACGCCACGCTTCGATTGCAGGAGGGTGTGGACGTGTACTTCCTTGCCGAGCAAATGGGAACTTCCGTCAATATGATTGAGCAGCACTACGGGCATGTGAACACGATCAAGCACGCCGACCGCGTTTTGCAGGGGATGGCGGGATGGGAACTGCCGCAACCGGAGTTGGAAGTTACCACGGCCAAGGCATCGAAAGCGGCTGCGTCCCACGATCATGCCAAACGAGGTCAGCGCAACAAGCCGCGCTGACCGTCGAACTCCCAAAGCCGCCGTTTGCCGGAGCCGCTGGCGGAGGCTGGCGCAGGTAGTTCGATATCCAGGTTCATCCCTTCGGATATTGATTCTGATTTGCCGCTGCCCCGCCGAGGCGTCCTTAGCGGCAAATCTCGCTGCACGAGCCGCCGCTGGCGGCTGTTCTTCGTGCAGCTTTTATCTCATATACGTCAAGGAGGAATCTGACCGAGTGACTGGAGACAAACACTTTCATCTGTTCTTGGCATTCTGGCAAACGCCTAGCGAGTCTTCAGCGGCAGAGCAATCGACCTATCTTGGGCATGTCGAGTTGCACTCGACGCAGCGCTATCTGACGATGACCCCGGAGCTTCTGGGAGAGGCGAACCGTCGCTTCGAACGCTATGTATGCGGAGGCAGCGATGAATGATACACGTACTCTCGGCCCCTGGGTGCGGCGCTTCCTGATGGAGCATCTGCCCGATGATCGCAATCTCTCGCGGAACACGCAGCAGAGCTATCGGGATGCGTTGCGTCTTCTGATCGTGTTCGCGGCTGGCAAACTACGGAAGAAGGCGGACGGGCTTCTTATCGCCGACATCGACGCCGATCTTGTTCGGGCCTTCCTGCGCCATCTCGAAGATGACCGCGAATGCACGATCTCCACTCGCAATCAACGTCTGGCGGCCTGTCATGCGTTCGCTGCCTTCGTAGGACAGCGCAATCCGGAGGATCTCGGATGGTCGGCGCAACTGCGGTCGGTGAAGTTCAAACGCACGACACGCGTTGCCGTCGGCTATCTGGATAAACATGAGATCGATGCTCTGCTAGCCGCACCCGACCGGACGACGAAGGCTGGACATAGGGATCATGTGCTGCTGTTGTTCCTCTACAACTCTGGAGCGCGTGCGGATGAAGCCGCGCAACTTGAGATAGGCGATATGACGCTATGCAGCGCTGGCAGCGGCACTCTGTCTTCGGTACGCTTGAAGGGCAAAGGAAATAAAGTCCGTCTCTGCCCCCTGTGGGCTTCCACTGTACTTGCACTGCGCGAGCTGACACGCGGGAGAGAGGATCATGAGCGCGTGTTCCTGAGCCGCACAGCCAAGCCGCTGACACGCTTCGGGGTGCATGACATCGTCACCCGCCACGCACGAACTACGACGGCGTCCGTGCCCGAGATGCAAAAGAAAAAGATCGGCCCGCACACTATCCGACACACTACAGCAACCCACCTGCTCCGCGCCGGAGTGGACATCAACACCATCCGTGCATGGCTCGGGCACGTCTCACTCGACACCACCAACGTCTACGCCGAGACAGACCTCGATATGAAAGCGAAGGCGCTCGGCATGTGCGAACAGAACCAACCAACTGGAAGGAAACGCTGGCGGAACAATCCCGACCTGCTGACCTTCCTCGCCCAACTCTAGCCCAGCTTATGTGACGTTCGGCAACACAAATCCCCACTGTTCATACAGCCTCAACCGCCGAACGTCACATAACTGCGAAGACAACATAATCCGCCTTATGTTGAGCTCAACATAACGCCGACTACATCCACGGGTACCACGGCAACGCATCCTTGTTGGCCGAATCGTTGGAAGTTATCCAGCAGACCTCAGCTATCATCCTTGCCGCACTGGAATCGTCCGCAGCCGAGACGATGGCCGATGCAGAACTGGCGAAGGTGGCGTGATGCAGAACATCCTTCAAATCCTCAGGAAAACGGGGGGCTGGCGTCCCAGCCTCTACCTCAAGATTCCCAATCCGCCTTACATGGAGCTTGTCATTGAGGCGGTGGACGAGTCCGGCCGCTGCGGTCTGCCGTCACTCTCCGTTGCGCACTACGGCCTCCAGAACGGCGACCCCATGCGTGACCCGGAGATGTGCTTCGAGCTTGGCCTCTCTGGGGGCGCACACCTAAATAACGGTTTGGACGGCGCAGGCGGCCAGAGGTATACTCGCGCATCTCCTTGGCGGTTGAGTTGTATTCCGGGGGAATGTCCTTGGATACAACTGTCTCTATACTGGAAATGATGAAACTGAGGTTTAAATTCGTCCTTTTGATGACCTGTTTTAGCGCGGTCTGCTTCCGAGCGGATGCGGCCGGATCCGATTCCGTATATCTCTCACTTGCAAAAGATGTTCGAGTAACAAATCTCAATCAAGTATTACTGACCACGAATATATTTGGCGGTCAGACCGCGTTGCTGTGTGCCGACGGCGATTTCCAACCACTGGGTGCGAGCCTCGTAAATGCCTTCATCACTGTTGACGGAAAGAAGGTATCTAACGATACCGTTATCAATTGGAATGGCTCGTTGAAGCCTGTAGCACATTCCTTCCGCGCCATTTCGGCTGTACGACTTGCACCGGGTCCGCATGTGATCGCTTTGGTAGCAAATGGTTCACGAGCATTTATCGTCGGGGCAAATGCCAACCTTTCGATTATGACTGAGCCGGCTGGAAAGATTGAATCGGCTATCTTGCACGACGACTCGCCGGTCATCGCTGTTAACACTCCTTCTGTGAGGAACGGCATTGATCCATTACGTTTCATTTCGATAGGTGACGCGACTGTTGACGCCAAAGCTGGTGAACCTGTGGTGTTGCTGGGGGCTGGTCGCTCCTTTTACGCAGGTGTCGGCAGAAAGGACAATGGCGACGCGATGTGGGGATTCTGGATTGATGGAGCAGAGGCGACCGCGAATGAGGCGACCTACGCGGATAATGACATGTTTGAAGGTGCTGAGTTGCAGGCTCCTATGTTTGTTCAGGGATTCTTTGAATTTTCAGAAGGACGGCATACAGTCACCATGGGAGCCAGCGCGGAACCGTGGCCTGCGGACATTGGCATGGATGGAGTTCGGTATAAAGTGGGCGCGGGGAGTCGCCTAATTGCTTTGCACGGCGGGATCGTGGTTGCCGGGCACTCAGTAGCTATCGATGCAGAGCGTGATTTCGTTCAGTACAACCGTTTTCCTTACCAGTGTGTTAGCAGCAGCAAGGGATGGAAGGGATGCCCCGCAACCAACCAGGACATACAAGTTAGCTCCGGAACCATAACTGTGCCCGAGGAACACAACGGAATCATCTTTATCTCAGCTATGACTCGCCTACAGGGAGATAGACATGATCAAGGCGGCAGGTTCGAAATGTGGTTAATGGTGGATGGAGTTAGGCAAGGATCGACCGGAGTACAGGAGCTTTCATCGCCGTCATCCGTGAGCACGCGTACAGTAGCGGCGAGTTTTATGACCACAGGGGACAGCGCTCTTTCTCCCGGCAGACACGTTGTACAGCTTTATATTCGAGCCACCGGTCATTTTATACACCTAGCCATAACAAGAAATATGCCCATCTTGTGGTTCGATTAGCAACCAGGCAACTAGCCGAGCTTCTATAGTCCAATGCTCAAAAGGTCGTCGGGAAGGTCGCAGTAACCGATTGCATTGCAACCCGGCAGAACATTTGCCTTAGTTCATATTCTGCATTACTCACAATCTCCGCTACCTCACGAATAGCTAACTGAGAAACTGAGGGCCATTCGTTTCAGAAGCCATTACTGCAGGAGGATCCATGATTGACCAATTAGCGGCGCTTCTATCATCGTCGAGTTTCCCGAGGATGGGCCATGGACAAAGCGAGAATGACGACAATCTCGGAATGGGATGGCTCTATTATGCATTAACAAGGATTTACAGGCCAAGACTAGCCGTCGTGATCGGGTCTTATCGAGGATTTGTACCCATCTTGATCGCTAAAGGATTGCAGGATAATGCTGAGGGTGGGGAATTGATTTTTCTCGATCCTTCTTATGTGGATGAATTCTGGTCAGACCCTCAAGCCGTCACCAAATATTTCAATAACTTTGAGCTTGACAATGTCCGACATTTCAAAATGACTACCGCGGAATTCTGTCAATCTTCAACCTATAGAGATCTACAAGGGATCGGCATAGTGTTCATTGATGGATTACATACCTATGATCAGGCCAAGGCTGATTTCGAATCATTTGAGCACAAGCTATCGAAAGACGGCGTCATGCTCTTGCATGACACAGCTTCGGTTGCGATTGGGACAATCTATGGTCCTGGTAAAGGGTACATACGGAATGTCCCGCGATTGATAAATGAACTTCGCAAAAGGCAAGACTTACAAGTGTTTGATATCCATGTTGCGGCGGGCGTAGCACTCGTCAATAGAATCCCGATCCCATCGTAGCAAATAGCAATTTCGCATCATCATCATGCAACCCTATACATGCATGCTGCGAAAGGCTTGCGGCACTATCAGAAGAGGCTAGGATGTGGCCCCACAACATCTGTTGCTAATCCTGCCGAGTTCAGGATGGGCGGGAGCTTCATCCCGCTAAGACCGGCCCATCCCCTGCGCGCAGACTACATTTTCTTTTGCCGACCTTCATTCTTCCTCCGGCAGGCTTTCCTATGCGCAGTGTAAGGCTGACGCATCTGCTCTTGGCAGTGGCTGCAGCGAAGCAGAGAGCTGACTGGTAGTATAAACTTCCGTGCGATTTGAGCAAAACTTTTAGTACTTAGGCGTGTTACCATCTCTGGTACTGGGAATCAGGCACCTCGCTCGGATCCCCTAGCACTGACTATGCAAGCAATTGCCTCTGATGGGCTATGTGGCGTGTTTGCTTTACATGTATTACCTATGTTGTGTTCACGGATCGGCTCATCATCCACTTAGCCGATCACGACGTTTTTGCTAGCGATTCAAACCTGACAGCGTTCTACGAGGTTGTCTATGCGGGCAAGTATAGTGGTTGCGGCGCACAATGAGGGGCGTGATCTGGCGCGGACGCTGGAGTCGATTATAGCGACAGCGGATCAATTAGATTATGAGTTGATCGTGGCCGATGATGCGACGAGCGATGGTTCGGTAGATGACGTTCGGTCCCGTTTTCCTCAGATCCGGGTGGTGTCGAGCGAGAAGCGGCAGGGTGCTTCTGCGACCAAGGCGCTGGGTGCGGATGAAGCCCGTGGCGAGGTGCTGGTCTTCCTGGATGGTCATACGAAACCCGATCCGGGCGCGTTGGAGCGGCTGGTCCAGGATGTTGAAGAGGTGGACGGCGAAGCGATCATCACCCCGCGAGTGTCGGCCTTGGACACGGATTTATGGAGAAGCAAACCGGAGCAGTTCGGTTGCGGCTACGCGCTGAACCTGGAGACCTTCGACTGCTGGTGGATCGGCCTGGCCGAGATGCAGACTGTTGAGGTGGCGAAGCGGGAATATTACGAGTCTCCGGCGCTGATCGGATGCGCGTTGGCTACCAGCCGGAAGCTGTACTACCGGCTGTGGGGCTTCGACAAGCATATGCAGTCCTGGGGAGTAGAAGACTTGGACTTGGGGTTAAAGTGCTGGCTGATGGGGTCTCGCATCCTGCACGATCCCAAGGTGGTCATCAGCCACCGCTTCCGTCGCGAGTTCCACAACTACTCCGTGCCAATGGAACATGTAGTTCAGAACAAGCTCCGCTCGGCGCGTAAGAACTACACCGAATCGGTGTGGGCACACTGGCTGGAGCAGACGCGGGGGCGTCACCAGGAAGGGCTGGCCCAGCATCCCGAAGGGCTGTGGGCGCACGTCTGGAGCCTCTTCGAGAAGCAGCGGCCCAGTGTCGAGCAAGAGCGGATCTCCCTGCAAGGTCATCGTCTACACGACGAGTTCTGGTACGCGGATCGCTTCCGCCTCAGTTGGCCCCGGCTCGAAAGCACCTCCGATCTCTCCTCCGCGCCGCGCTTCACCCCACTGCTTGCCAGCCCCAGCCCTAGCCCCAGCCCCAGCCCAGCACCCCCGTACCCAGCCTCGGTCACTTGGGTTTCGGACAATATCAACCAAGCTGCCACAGAGCCATTTTGTGCTGCGAAAGGAGGTCCAGGCTACACTGGCTGGCACCGAAATGTGATGATGCAGCTTCTTGACCAGCACGGAAATCCCTACAGGGTAGCCGGTGTGACGCTTATAGAAAGCTTTACTGCAGTTTCCAACAACCTTGCCCCTGGTCTACCCCCAGCCGGTCCAGCGTTTTCTACGGACTCGTTGGGGCAGTATACCGACGACTTCTTTGTCTGCGCCTCAGCTTGTCCGGGAGGAAGTTCTAACACTAACATCGTAATCCAGAACCATACAGCCAACGGCCAACCTATTGCTGGAATTGTCATTGTGTACTCATGCAACTACATCACAATTGGCGGAAACTAATCGGCTTTACGAGGAATTCAGCTTGAGACGGACACATAGGTGGGTCGCAAAGTATGGAATCGGGGTTGCGACGTTTATGTCGCTGTGCGTTAACGTGCAAGCGCAAGCCGGTCCTATGCAAAGAACCGTTACTTCGTTCAATGTAACCGGCGTGAGCCGGATCGACGCCATTTTGATGCTAGCGCAAAGGCAGCGGATACCGTTGGGAATCGAATATGCTGGCATGCAACTGTTTGAACCGATTAGTGTTCGCCTGAGCCAGACAGACGTTCAGGGCGCGGCATCAGCGATTTTTCCATTGGATGCCGGATTCCGTATTTCCAGTGACGACGGTGTTCTCGTCATAAGTCATCGGAAAGTGCCCGCCGCTCCGTTGAACGTGCTGGACACGAGGCTTGCGAATTTCTCTATTCCCAAGTGCTCATTACAAGAGGCGTACATACGCTTGGCAAATCAATTGTTAGCCCAGTTAACCCCTCCGCCCGGGAGGCGCGGGATTACAGGGAGTATTCCTGGCGCAGGAAGCGTCCAGATTGGACCATTCACGATGTCCGACGTGACGGTCCGCGAGGTGCTGAATCGTATTGTTCGAGAACATGGAAACGCTGCGTGGATCGTACAGGTTGAACCGCAAGTGCTTTCGCTCCCTAGCGGTACAGATCTTGAGAAGAAGGTTGCGGACGGAAGCTTAATAGCTTGGACAGTAGTCGAATATAGCAATCGCGTAGTTATGGAGAAGATCGGTCAAATGACTAAAACACACGTCGTTAGTGTGGAATCTGGGACGCATTAAAACATTAGCCGAAGATGACCAAACCATAGAGCTACCGGTCGCAATTTGGTGCTGATTAGCCTTGTGTTCAACTTGGGTATGATAAGAATCTGCGGAATATGATTTGCGTCTACTTGTTTGAAGTATTGGAAATCAATTGGTCGCGAGTAAAACTTATCATTTCGGTTCATATTGGCGCTATGAACTTGCAACGCTACGCTGATTGCTGTTCCTATCAATCTAGTTTTATCTCGGCTCGGAGGTCAAATGACATCGTCGGAACCACCAGTCTTTATTATTGGCTCACCGAGGTCGGGAACTACGGTTCTCACCTGGTGTTTGGGGCAGCACCCGAACATTCTCCCGGTTGAGGAAACAAACTGGTTTGCACCTCTTGCGCTAACCCTACAGAGCTGCTTCGAAATTGGCACTGCAAGAGGCGAACGATCGCAACTATCCGCTATGTGTATTAGCCGGGAGGAACTCTTTCGAAGCATTGGTACTTCCGTCAATGATCTTATTCGTCGCCACCGTAGGATATACGAAGATGTCTCTAAGAAGTTGGCGAATAATGGTGACACCGAACTCTCAAACCTCTACCGACTATCGCGCAATGATAGTGATCCGAAGCAGCGGTGGGTTGACGGTACACCCGAATATTCATTTTCGGTGTATCCCCTGCGTAAATTATTCCCCGGCGCCAAATTTATCCATATTGTTCGAGATCTGAAATCTGTCGTCTCATCATTGATGCATTTCTCGAATGTTGCAGGCTTTCAAATTGTCAAGACCGAATCTGAGGCATACGAATACTGGCTCCGCACAGTCAATGCTTCTATAGCCGCCGAACGTGCTTTTGGGAAGGATGTTGTTTTGCGAATACGTTATTCAGATCTAGTACAAGATCCCGAATCCACATTGCGCCTGTGTCTAAACTTTCTTGGCGAGTCGTTTCACGACGACTGTCTTCTACCATTGAAGAAGAAAATAAATAGCTCAAAGGTTCCGCGGTCCTATGAACCATCACAGGTTAAGGCCGGCGTGCCAACTCTTCGCCAAGCCCTAGAACTCGACGAAGAGTTGGCTCGGTCACGCACCACAATATTCCCAGGCGACCTGAAACTAGTAGACGAATTAGAGGCGAAGTTTCTCGATCAGGTCCGTTATACCGCATGGGCGGGACGAGAACTAAATAGGAGAATCAAATTGGAAAGACGCACTGCTGCTGACAAACGAGGGAGCCTGTGATTCTAGGCTGGATCACTAGCCACACGAACGACAGGTACAGGATGGAATAAGTCATGGCCGGCCATTTATTATCCAAGGTGCGTCCAATCCGAAGACCTCATCAATTGTCAGGTTTTTCTCGCATGATCAAAAACATTATGACCCAACGGAATGATGTTGTCCGACTGACCCCTTCCGGCAAATTTGATGGTCTAACAGTTTGGCTGACTGGACTGAGTGGCGCGGGTAAGAGCACAATTGCCGAAGCTGTACATCATGTCCTTTTAGAGCAAGGATGCCCCTCGGAAATTCTAGATGCCGACATCTTTCGTAAGAGCTTCAGCCCAGAATTGGGCTTTAGTAGGGAGGAGCGCGATCAAAATGTTCGTCGCTTGGGATACGTCGCCAATTTGCTCACTAAACACGGGGTGATTGTCATAGTGGCCGCCATATCTCCCTATCGCGCAACGCGCGATGAGATACGGCAAACCATCGGTAGGTTTATCGAGGTGTACGTCGCAACGCCGATCGATATTTGTGAGCAAAGAGACGTGAAGGGGCTATATAAAAAAGCGCGATCAGGGGTTCTCCGAGGTTTGACAGGAATAGATGACCCATATGAAGAGCCTACCAACCCCGAAGTAAGGTGCGAAACACATCGGGAAACGTTGAGCGAAAGTACGCAAAAGGTTATGAATGTCATAAGCTGCCTCCTTTCGGTCGGACGAAGTTGAAGGCCTTGCATTACGACAGAGAATGATCAGTGTATATATCGTAGTGTGAAGAGGCAATGGATGGGGAAACGCGAGGTTCACGGCTTCCGCTCGACAAATGTTATTCGGCCGCGGTCTGCGCCGCCACAATCCGCAGGGGACGCCCACCCGCACCCAGGCAGCCCCAGTGTTGATGGTCGGATCGAGACAGCGCATATTTCTCCGAGGTCCGCACCTCCCCTAGCTGTTCGAGCCGCAAGAATTGATACGAGACCAGCTGTACTTGTCCTAGGTGTATATTTAGGCGGACGACCGAACCTTGTAGCTAATATCGTTGCTAATTTGAACTCAACGCGCGACTACCGAGTTGTGCAGCGATGGGTTTCAATGGGCGGGACAACAAACGATACGCAAGTTTGTCGTGTCACTTGCGGCCACAGGTCCACTCAGAAGCCAAAGTTTGAAGTTATCAATGAACTCCTTGCGAATGAACGCTTAGCCGATTTTGAATACATCATCGTGCTTGATGACGACATCGGGCTGCCCAGAGAGTTTTTAGATAGGTTTTTGGATGCCCAGAAGGTTCTTGCCTTCGACCTCGCGCAGCCTGCGCGAACTCCGGACTCCTATATCGATCATCTGATTGTCAAACAGCAGCAGGAATTCTTTGCTCGTGTGACGCGATGGGTCGAAGTGGGACCCCTCGTATCGATCCATCGATCCATATACGAGCTCTTAATCCCGTTCGATCTCAGGTCCCCAATGGGCTGGGGTTACGAGAATGTGTGGGCCTTCCAGCTCCTCCAGAGGGGTTGCAGGATGGGGATCATCGATGCCTACCCAGTCGAGCATCGCCTTCGAAAACCCCAGTCGTTCTATGACTGGAACGACGCAAATGAGGCCCAGTTGCGGCTTTGGAAAGCCCGAGAACACCTAATTTCGTCGGAGTGTCAAAAGAATATCGAGTACATTTCCTATGCGAGCGGTCGCACCAGCCTAGATGATTCTCAGGTATCTAAGACATATAGCGATGAAGAAAGAAAGCAGCTTTATGAATTGGTGGACAGGTTGTCAGGTAGCGGTTCCTCCATCCTCGATTGGCACACGGGTCTAGATGTCTCATCCACGCTTCCTGAGTGTGTTGTCGTAACAGCGGGTACTGCGGGGACAGCCAAGCTTCCATACTTTGATGAGTCCTTCGATATTGTCCTAGTGAGATCGGATCTAGGCAACGCTCTAGCGGAGGCGCGACGCATAGCGAAGCGTGCCGTCGTGCAATTCGGACAGGGGCGCGGCTTTTATGCCGATATTACTAGAAGCCCGGCGCGGTCGAGCCTATCATTGTCTGTGATTATTCCGACTCTTGATCGAGTTAATCTTCTCAGGAACTGCCTAAATGGGGTATTGAATACGCTTCCGTCCTATCTTGAGGGCGAGGTTATCGTCGTGGATGATGGTTCAACAGATGGCACGATAGAATTTGTAACATCTTTGTCTAACGCAGATTCTCGGGTTCGCTTTGTGTCTGGTGCGCTCCCGAGGCAAGGCTTTTCTAAGGCGTGCAATCGTGGAGCCCTCTTGGCGCGGGGCCAAATACTTATCTTTCTCAATAACGATACCGTGCCAAAGCATGGATGGATTGAGGCACTCCTTGAGACGTTTCGACATCATCCGAATACCGGAGCGGTTGGTGGAAAGCTACTCTATCCTGACGGACGTCTCCAAGAAGCGGGCTCAATAATCTTTGCTGATGGCTCGGCCGCAAACGTGGGCAACGGAGAAAGCGCTGACTTACCGTTATACAATTATCTGCGTGAGGTCGATTACTGTTCCGCTGCATTTCTCGCAACGCCTAAGCAATTATTCGAAGACCTCGGTTCGTTTGATCTCAGATATTCACCCGCCTACTATGAGGATACCGATTACTGTTTTAAAGTGCGAGCTACTGGAAGGCCCGTCTACTATCAGCCCCGGTGCGTGATAAGCCATATCGGTGGTGCCACGGCTGGCTCTGACGTGACCCGCGGCACAAAGCGATTTCAAGCGATAAACAAAAGCCAGTTCTTTAACAAATGGCGGCAAGTCCTAGCCGCTTTACCAGGTTGTCCTTCAGACCTTGGCAGTGAGCATTGGCGTAGCATAATTGGAAAAAGGCGTCTGGTAGAGACCCGTCGAGTTCTTGTCTGTGCTCCGACGTTGCCAGAATTTGATCGCGAGAGTGGTTCTCGCCGCATTTTGAGCCATGTGGAGGCAGTGCTTGCCGCGAATGGCACTGTAGTGTTTGTTGCGGACACCGGCGATCCGCGGGGCCGGTACACGCGCCATCTACAGCAAATGGGGGTAGAGACATATTGTGGATGGACGTGTCTCGACGAGCTCTTGAGACACGATAGTTTCGACGCTGCCATACTCGCGTTTTGGCATGTTGGGGAGAGGATTGTCCCGCGTATTCGGGCTCGGAGCCCAAGCACTAAAATCTTAGTGGATTCGGTTGATTTACATTTCTTACGCAATGCTCGCCGGACAGATCGTGAGTGGAATTATCAAAAGCCAAAGAATGTGGGGGGCGCTCATAGCGCAGAGATGAGTAGAGAGCTCGCGGTTTACGCATCCGCTGATGCGGTCTTAACCGTTTCCGAACGGGAAACTGAGATGCTGCGGAACTTACTCGGCGCATCTGCTTTTCCAGTAACGGTTCCAGACGAAGAGCACGACCATTCAGAGTGGTCAACTGTGCCTTGGCAGGAAAGACATGGGATGCTGTTCCTTGGCAATTTCCGGCATCCGCCCAACCTGGAGGCCGTGTTGTACTTTGTTCATGAAGTGCTCCCGCTTATTCCCGCCCGAGTGCTCCAGAAGCATCCTCTATACGTCGTGGGGAACGCTCTCCCGGCTGAACTGATAGCGCTCGCCGCAGTGCAACCACACATCAAAATAATCGGTTGGGCTCCCGAGATTCACCCCTATCTCGCGAGAAGCCGAATACTAGTATCCCCACTTCTTCACGGCGCAGGCACTAAGCGAAAGCTCATTCAAGCTCTCTTCGCAGGCCTTCCGATCATCGCATCATCGGTTGCGGCGGAAGGTCTAGGATTGCGCGATAAGGACGAGTTTCTTCTCGCTAATGATCCAACTACGTTCGTCTCTGCTATTACGCGCGTTATCGATGATGTGGATCTGTCGGACCGGCTATCTAGGTGCGGGCGGGTTAAAGCAGAACAACAGCATAGCCAACGCCGCTCCCACACTGCTCTCCGAGACCTACTTCGCGACCTTTGTGCAGCTCCAGTGGACGGCGGCAAATGAGGGATGGCAAAATGTAAAAATTTATCGCTTGGCAGCGCCCCCTGAGTTATATTGCGACCGCACGATTTCAGAAATCCTTGAACTTGTAGGCTTTAGCGAGACAGAGATGTCGGTTGGCTGATCGTATTTGATATCTAGGAAATCCAGCACCCGGCTAACCGTATTTCGGGCATCTGATACCAGATCCTCGTATGAGATTACAAGAGGACTGACAGAGTGGACTTCCAGGAATCCGTCCAGAAAGAGTTCGTCGCGTCGTAGAGTCATTTCGTTCCTTCTTACTGCCGCGAAATCCGTTATATCGATTTCCAACATATCTAACTGGGATGCGTAGATGGCATGTTCGCGGCTGCTTCGAACATGCCATCGGCCGAGTTTGGTCGCTATCATAGAGGAAATAGCCTGACCAACTTTGTCCTCGCGAATCAATCGGACGAAGCGGAAGCGAGACAGCGTCGTCCCGAGTTGTGGGGAGGAACGTAGATGTTCTCTTAAGAAATGTGAGATTAATTTTGTCCCGAATACTTGTGATGCATTATGGTGTTCGGACATCAGGTGTTGAAGATAGCAGTTGCTATCATAGTTAAAGTCTCTGAGTTTCATCTGGTGGAAGGGACGTAGGTGTTCGCGTGGCTTTCCGGCCAGCCCTGTTGATGTTAATGCATCGCATAATAACTCGGTTCCAGACCGCGGTGTCGCAATTACTGCATAAGCTGTGAGTGGTGAGACAGCAGGCCGTAGAGTTTCCATGTCCTCTCCACAGTGGAGTTGGTGTATGAGGTGATGATAGATAAGAGCGAGCTATCCCAAAGGACCAGCGAGGTCACGACACGCTCCCAAAAGGCTTTCCGCGGCGTCTGCTTGCATTTCGGGAGAAGGATAGTAAGAATTTATCTGCGAACCGCGCGGCGCTTCGTTCTTCCGTGCGTAGTCAACTACTGTTGGCGCTCCGGTGAAGCGACTGCGAAGGGTTTGGGGCATTCCTCTATTTGATACGCACTCAATATAACGATCACAAAAGGGTTTAATCGACTCAATCATCGCGGCGTTTACTAACTGCGGAAACCGGCCAAAAAGCGAATGCACTGAGGTAAGAGCTTCTGTATATCGCGGCCCCCGTTGCGAAAACCAAAACAATACCTTCGGGCGCTTGATCTCGAGAAGAAGTCGCTGATAGCTTGCGATCCAGTTCGCCCTCGTTTCCGCTATGACTTCGTTGACGTACTGCGGGCTATAGTTATCAAGCAGTTGCCTATACGCCAGTTCTGCACCTAGCTGCTCGCCATCCGAACGACGGGTCAACCATTCAAGCCCCCCGCTCTCGAACAAAGAGTTGTCCTCACTCCGTCCTGACATAACTTGGACTATTACAAACCGCGCCTCGTTGACTTTTTGCAAAAGAGGTAAGTGGTTCACAAAAAAATGCGGACCAGCGCCTGCGCGGCCTAGATTCAGGGAAGGCAATCCTATCTTGGCTTGTAAGAGGGCAGGGTACGGCTGAGTACAAAAGCAGCCAAAGGTCTGGGCGGCACCGATACAGGCAAAATATTGGTATGGGATTAACCGGAGAGGTCGAGGACCTCGTGCATAAAAATGGGGTAATAAGAAATATCCTTCGTAATCTACGACCTCCCAATCCCGCTTTTGGTAGAGCAGACCCATCGAAATACCCCAGAAATTGTTGGAGCCGTGGATGGAGGCGTGATCACGCTGCTGATGCAAGCTGGTGAACTCTTCATCCACGAAGGATATCAAACGACACATAGAGCGCTTCCGGGCCGACCCAAGCGGTGCGCGGCCGGAGGTCGATCCTTCGGAGTTGGTCCCACTGGTTGACTCACGCGGATGGTAACTGAGCAGCATTCATCGACGATATACTCCCTCGTTCTCGGTCATTATAATCGAGTGTGCCCGGAGACAAACTGATGGGGGTGGCAATTCGCCTTACTTCAAAAGGAGAAGCGGTCGCTTGGCGGTCAAAGGACGGCTCCAGGGATATTTGAGATGTATGCCATATTCAGGAACGTCGTCATTGAAGACCGAAACTTCTATGAATCCTGCTTTCTGAACGTGCCGGACGACATCATTAAGTCCGAAGACCCGCATCTCCAGTACCTGTCCGGAGCCCTCGTGGAAGCGGAGATTTCTAAATATTTGTCTTCCTCCATATCGAGTGGTGTTAACTAACTTACGACCGGCACCATCACTTTCTAAGAACCAGTGGTACAAGTCCGGAAAATGCTCCTTTGTATTTTCGAACCCGTACGGAACTGTCAAGATCAAGCTCCCACCCGGCTTCAAGAGGGAGTGGATACCATCGAAACCGGGTTGTACCGGAGGTGGGACGTGCTCAAGTACGTCGCTACATATCACGAAATCGGCGAGAGCTCTCCATTTGCTGGGAGGATCTCTTATGTCGAGAAAGGGTTTGCGGTCGTAGTGAGTGTTGAAATAAGAAACCTTTCCAGTAAAAAATTCTGCAAACCGATGCCAATCGCTAATCCCAATTCCACGGAGGTCTGTGCGCCGGGGCCATGCGGGAATTGGAAGGGACCGATTGAAAAGGTGGCTGCTCAATAGATGCACAAGGCTTCGCTGGCGAACGGTAGAACCACAGTACGAACACCATCCGCTCTCGCGATCGAACGACTTGGCTGACAACGCTACGACGGACCCGCCGCATATGTTGCAGATAAACCTCATAGTGACGCTCCCTCTGGCTATGGTTTCACATGTTCTGGGGGCCTAGATGAGGCGATTCATCGATCAGTATTGTGAGGCGAGGCCTTCAGGGGGTGCTAACCGTGGTCTGTTTGAAATAGCCGAGAGGATTTGTGTGAACTTGCGAGTGTGAGTAGATTTGGGCACGATCAAGCGCTTTTTATACTTTCAGTGCCTATCTGCTCACGCAATTGTCCTCATTGGAGCGTAGCGAGAATGATCAAATAGGGATTCCAGTCCCGGAACCGGCTCAAGCGAAAGTCCACGGCAAATTTGCCATAGACCCTGAGACTTTCTTACCGCAGCGACACGCAACTTCGCGGAGACCGAGGGATGATTCATAGCGAGGATGTCAGACTCCACATCCGAAGCCATGTGTTTCTCTTCGCAAGTAATGCCAAATCGTCCTTTGGCACGATAATCAAAGTTAGGGTTTGCCCATCCGGCAGCGACGGCTTCTTAGGGTGTCATATCAGTTCGACTTCGTATGTCCAACAAAGCCAATTATGGCTGTGGTGCCAAATGCCACACCGGGATCAACTCATCCTGTGCGCTACATATATGGCGATGTCGTCGGTAATTGCGCTAGTGGGTACAACGCCGGTGATATCGACCCCGAGGAAAGTGCGACGTGGAGGTCTCTGCTCGAAGGCAATTTCCATTTCACACGACCCGGTACCATTGGATACAGTTCCGACATGGCTTCGAGAATGACGCCGTGATCGGCCTCAAGAATTCTAAACGCCGAAGAATCGCGGGCGTGTTGGCACAGGCGGCGGCGAAGCGCATTATGCCCAACGATTACTTCCAAGAAGCGTCGTATACGCCCTCGCGGATACGCGAGATCCCACCTGTTACACATTGGTGTTGCAGTTGCTGTTGATCCACGACGAAGGGTTAGCCGCGCGGCAATCGTTGGGAGTGGCAATCTCGGAGGCGATGCGGGTGTGGCTAAATTGTTGGGGATCGTCCACATGGGAACTCAAGTGGAAAGAATGATGCACTAACGGCACTGGGAAACACGCAATCGCGCAAAGCGGTAAAGACACTCATTGATTTGATAGGATTCAACGTCAGAAGCCGATCCGATATCGGCTGGGTGGCCACTTTTCGTATTAACAAATCAACGACTGGACCAAGTCACCATACGAACGTTGATGGCACAAGCCCATGATGCATGGCAGCATTGGTGGGAGGCTGAAGGTAAGGAGGCACCCGTGTATAGGCTTTTGAATGCGCCTCGACTGGACGCCCTGGCGCCACAGTGGGTGACTATGTAATTCCGGCGCCTATCGGAGTCATTCTTTGGTTAAGTGATGCCCTCGACACTCGTGGCAAAGTACCCTCCACTCGAGTGTCCGTCAAGGCGCTTTGCCCGCTTCGCGGCGCGCAAAATCGCGCGGCCCTGACCGACGCTTCCGTTGCGTTGGGCCACTGATATGAGAAGAATGTCTTCTTCTCCTGTGCCCAAGAACACATGCAAGAGTTACGGCTAAGCCGACCCAAACAGCCGAAGAAACGCCATTAAATAGTAAGGGACGATAGCATCAGAGCAAGTGCTGGAACTCCGATGGCCGTCGTTGCGGCATTGATCGGATACGGTTCAAGACCCGAATTGACGACGAACTGTTTGTCGGGTTTAAGGTCTTGGCAAGCGATGTAAAAGCCCTTCTCCGGACGACCCGATAAGCTCCGTTTGACTTCAATGGCCCATAATCCGTGGCCGGGAATTTCCAGCAAGAAATCAATCTTGGCTCCGGCTGCTGTCCGGTAAAAACTGGCGATTGTGCGCTCTGGCGCGGCGGCCAGCAGATTGTCGATAACGAAGCCTTCCCAAGAGGAAGCCGACACTGGATGTCCGGCGAGATCGTTGAAAGTTTTCAGTCCCAACAGGGCGTGTACCAGACCGCTATCCCGGATATAGACCTTGGGGATTTCACCAAACGCTTTCCTGCGTTGTTGTGGAACGGCTGGAGCCGTCTAACGAGTAGGAGATCAGCCAGCAGGTCGATATAGCGTTGTACGGTTGGAGCGGTGATTTGAAGCGCAGATGCCAGACGCGAGGCATGTAGTAGTGTCTCTTGTTCATGCGCCAACATGGTCCAGAGTCGTTCGAGCACTCCCGCCGGCAAACGTGGCCCGAACAGTGGAACGTCCCGTTCAATATATGTCCGTATAAAGTCTTCTCGCCGGCGCAGGCTTACAGTGTCGTTTGGAGCGAGATAGCTGCCGGGAAAGCCGCCTCGTGTCCAAAGTTGGAGGAGCGTAGGTTGATCGGCGGGCAGTTCCAGGACGTTGAACGGACCCATATTGATGTAGGTGATTCGTCCAGCAAGGACTCTCGCTCGACTGTCGCAGCAAGCCAATCGAAGCCGACCCCAGAATTAGAAATCGACCCTTCCCATGACCTGTTCTGCGTCCCTGATCGATGATGCCCCGAAGGGAGCTGAAAAGTTCCGGGACGCGATGGATTTCGTTGAGGACGATCAGGCTGTTCTCGTACTTCCGCAGGAAGAGTGCTGGCTCTGCCAGTTTGTCTCGATCCTCCCGAGCTTCAAGGTCGAGTTAGAGCGATCCTGGACGCTTTGTCTGCGATCTCTCAGCCAAAGTTGTTTTACCGACTTGGCGCGGCCCGATGATCGCAACAACGGCTTGATCAGTAAGAGAATTGTTCAATGGATGGAGTAACGGATCGGGCAATCATCCGTGCAGCTTCAAGGTCGAGTTAGAGCGATCCTGGACGCTTTGTCTGCGATCTCTCAGCCAAAGTTGTTTTATCGACCTGGCGCGGCCCGATGATCGCAACAGCGGCTTGATCAGTAAGAGGATTGTTTCAATGGATGGAGTAACGGATCGGGTAATCATCCGTGCATAATAAAACATCCGCTTTCAATTTGCATGGTCGAATCCCGCTCGAAAACGTCCCGCAGCTATGTTTTGGTGTTTCGCGTCGAGATGTAGAGAGCTACGCTGCTTCGCAGCGGGTATAAGCTGACACATCACCCCCGAATGGGAACTGCGAAGAAGCCCGGTGTTAGCGGAGGTGAACGTGTGTAAATTGAGCAATTTAGCTGTATGGCGTTTACAGACGTAAACGGCGTATTCATTGCTAAAGCCTGCTCGTTGATTTGTGGGTGTGTCGCGTAAACGTATTGCAGGAGCGAGGCTTATGGTTCGATGGCGTCAAACGGCCTCTTGACCTGGAATCCTCATCAGGCGCATGTTGGAAGATGAGGCGGGCTTCTATGGAGACTCCCCGCAGCCCTATCCCGACGATGCCCAGCGCTCCAGAGAGCGCACGGGAGAAGCCCGGCTTCCGCACAAAAACCATCGCCACACGGATTACTCCAGAGGAGCTTCGCGAGGTTGAAGCCGCTGCCGAAAGGAGCGGCAAAACGCTCGCGGTGT
>Ga0302313_10000795_pt1 | contig 25741 bp, 24 predicted proteins | sample III_Palsa_N2_2_FD_200454 | JGI IMG/M metagenome (GOLD analysis project Ga0302313, IMG submission 200454) | Peat permafrost microbial communities from Stordalen Mire near Abisko, Sweden - III_Palsa_N2_2 | ecosystem: Environmental > Terrestrial > Soil > Palsa > Peat permafrost | place: Sweden...
CGCCACGCTCCAGAAAGCCAATCGTCTGTACGTTGACGCCAGTGGCTTTGGCCAGGCCGGCGCGGCTCAAGGAGCGTTCGGAGCGAAGGACGGCGATGCGGTTATAGAGCATGGAAGAAACGATATATTGCTTATACACAATAATCAAGTGCGGATTGAGAATTTATGGGGAGGGAGGCCGCTTCGAGAATACCCCAGATTTGTTGCTGGGGTGGGCGAAGAACGGGAGAGTGCCAATACAGGGATTCTTCCCCTTCGGCTTCGCTCAGGGTCAGAATGACGGCGTTTGTGGAGACGGCGTTGGGGGGTGGGGTGACGGCTTTTTGGGGGGACGGCGTTGGGGGGTGAGGAGAGCGGTCGCTTCGCGATACCCCACCCTTTGCAAAAGCGCAAAGGGTAGGGCACCCAGAGTTGTGGCACTCCTTAGTGCTTACTCCAAACGTAGAAACGCCCCGACTCGGAGCCGGGGCGTTTCTTTTTAAACTCTGAAGCTAGACGCTGAAGCTCGATCCGCAGCCGCAGGTGGACTTTACCTGGGGGTTTTCGAACTTGAAGCCGGCGGCTTCGAGGGTCTCGACGTAGTCTACCGTGCAGCCGTTCAGGTACATGGCGCTGGTGGCGTCGACGAAGACCTTGAGGTCTTCGAAACGGACGACCTTGTCCATCATGCCGGCGGCATTCTCAAACGACATCGAATACTGGAAGCCCGAGCATCCGCCACCGACGACGCCGATGCGCAGACCGGCAGGGACCGGGTCCTGCGTCGCCATAATCTCCTTTACCTTCACGATAGCGGAAGGCGTCAGCACAACAGGGGCTGTCGGCGCGGGCGCGTTTACAACTTCGACGGTAGGGGTAACAGCGGCAGTAGCCATATTCGGTCTCCTTCAAAAATCACTGGATTCGCTGAAGTTTTGCCTTCGCAGCGAGTCCTCTATCAGTGTAGTCGCGGCTTTCACCCGTAGCAAGGCAAGAAAGTGCGTCCGGGATTGGATGCGGCACTTCCCTGTCCGGATTCGCGGCCGCAAAAGGCATACGATAGACCCATGCGCCTGCTCGAAGCCCTGGCCTCTATGTTTATCAACACTTTCGGTATTACCCAACCCACGGACGCAGGCCGCCGACGCGCCGCCTGGTTCATTCTGGCGCTGTTGATCCTGACACTGGGGGTCGTCGCGACGGCCGGCTATGTCCTGTATCGATCAATACATGCCTAAATCCCCGTAAAAACTGTTTGATTCTGCTCCAGGCGGAGGAGTATGCTTTCGCGCAGGCCCAGCCTACCCTCCGCTGTCCTGCTCGAAATGGACCCCGCCCGGTACACCGGACCAGACTTCAACCTCTGGGGAGCATGTCTATGAACGCACTCAACATCACCTTCACGGCCTGGTGCATTCTGACCGCAGCCTTCGTCGCCCTGATGGTCTATCGCGGCCATCTCACCCAGTACGAAACCGACCAGCTCTTCCTGAACGAGAATGCCAGCCACAACGAGGAAGAAGAGCACGACAACATCGTTCGTCGCGTCAACCAGATTCAGCCGCTCTGCAAGGGCTTCGGCGGTGCTGCCGCCATCTCGACCCTCGCGCTGGTGGGCGTCTACCTGGCGGGCGCGTTCGGGAAGTTCTGACACACGGCCTAACCAGCCCAGACACAAAGGCCCTCCCCTTGATGCGTCAAGAGGAGGGCCTTTTTTCGTGCTGCTTCTAAGCGTTATAGGTTGACGACGAGACGCGTCCGCCGCGTCCTGTCCAGTTGGTGTGGAAGAACTCGCCGCGGGGCTTATCGACACGCTCATACGTATGAGCACCGAAGAAGTCGCGCTGCGCCTGCAGCAGGTTCGCCGGCAGCCGCGCGGTTCTGTAGCCGTCGTAAAACGCCAGCGCGGTGGAGAACGCCGGTGTCGGCACGCCGAGCTCGATCGCATGGATCAGCGCCTTGCGCCAGCTCGCCTGGTACTTGTTCAGCGCGCTGGAGAAGAACTCGTCCATCAGCAGGTTGGTGAGCTTCGGGTCCTTGTCGAAGGCCTTCTTGATGTCGCCAAGGAATGCCGAGCGGATGATGCAACCGCCGCGCCACATCAGCGCCACGCCGCCCATATTCAGGTTCCATCCCTGCACCTTTTCGGCCGAGCGCAGCAGCATGTAGCCCTGCGCGTAGCTGATCATCTTCGAGCAGTACAGCGCGCGCCGCACTTCTTCGATGAACTCAGCTTTATGCTCGGGAGAGATTTTCGCTGCGTCCCTGGGGCCTTCGAGCACCTTCGACGCGGCAACGCGCTCATCCTTCAGAGCGCTGAGGCAGCGAGCGAAGACGCTCTCGCCGATCAGCGTCACCGGCATGCCGTTATCCAGCGCGTCGATGGCCGTCCACTTGCCCGTGCCCTTCTGCCCGGCGGTGTCGAGGATCTTGTCGATCATCGGCTCGCCATCGTCGTCCTTCTTGCCGAAGATGGTCGTTGAGATCTCGATGAGGAAGCTATCCAGCTCGCCCTTGTTCCACTCCGCGAAGACCTTCTCGAAGTCGTCCGGCGTGAGGCCAAGGCCGTCCTTGAGCAACTGATAGGCTTCGCCGATCAACTGCATATCGCCGTACTCGATGCCGTTGTGCACCATCTTGACGTAGTGGCCCGCGCCGCCTTCGCCAACCCAGTCGCAGCAGGGAGTGCCGTCTTCTACCTTCGCCGCGATCGCCTGGAAGATCTCCTTCACATGCGGCCACGCCTCAGGGTCGCCGCCCGGCATGATCGACGGGCCGAAACGCGCACCCTCTTCACCACCCGAAACACCCGTGCCGATATAGTGCAGCCCCTTCGCGGCAAGCTCCTTCGTGCGGCGGTTCGAGTCTGTAAACAGCGAGTTGCCGCCGTCGATGATGATGTCGCCCTTCTCCAGGAACGGCACAATCGAATCAATGGTCTTATCGACCACGTCGCCGGCCTTCACCATAATCATCACGCGCTTGGGGCTCTTCAGCTTCGAGCACATCTCCTCGATGGAGTGCGCGCCCTCCACGAGCGTTCCCTTGGCCTCATCGGCCAGAAATTCATCCACCTTGGACGTGGTGCGATTGAAGACGCACACCTTGTATCCGTGGTCGTTCATGTTCAGAACGAGGTTTTGTCCCATCACCGCCAGGCCAATCAGGCCAATGTCACAGTTTCCAGTTGCCATCAGTTTCTCCTTGCCCGCGCCTTCGTGAGGCCGGACTTGTTTTGTTTCCACTTGGAATCAAGCACTTATCGAATCGTTAGATTATCGCAGACTGTCATACCTGAATACATTATCGTCAGACAGCTTACGCTCGATGCTTGCCGCTCCGCCGGCGCGCACAGCACCCCGTGGGCATCACCCTACCCTGTCTGGACAACGACTGTAAAGCCGTTTTTCGCCTCAAATTTCCGTTTACCGTCCTCCACAGGGATACACTGGCGCGTATGACCCGCAGACCTACAGGCGTAATCCTCTCCTCATTCGTGCTCGGCCTGGGGGCAGCATTTCTGCTGCTCATGGGAGCTGTCACCCTCTTCAGCCTGCTGATGATGGGCCACCTGCCGCCTACGCCGACCGCACCGGGCGTCCCGCCGCCTTCCATGATCTTCGTCAAGGTCTCGATCGCCCTCGTGAGTTGCAGTTATCTCGCGCTGGCCGGCTGGGCGATTGCCACAATGGTCGCCCTGATCGGCATGAAGCCATGGGCGCGCATCTCGATGCTGGTCATTGGTAGTGGGCTGGCGGCGATGGGCGTGATGTTCGCGCTGGTATCGTTTGCGTTGCCCGCGATGATGAGCAGCATGCCTATGCCGCCGAACGGCAATCCGGCGATGCTTCGGACTGTCTTGCTCGGCATGGCGGTCGTCTCGCTGTTGGTGGCTGCACTTGGCGTTACGTGGATCGTCTACTTTGCGCTGCGGAGCACCCGCGAGGCCTTTGCTAACCCCACGGCGCCGGGATCCGTGTCGCCGCGGGTCGCAGCGACCAACCGGGCGCACTCACTGGACTTCAGCTATGCGCAGCCGATTGAACCCGAGGTTGTGGTCATCGACGAGATCGCCCAACCAAGAATCATCCCCCAGCCCACCGCTCCGAAGCGGCCGGTCTCCATCACCGTTCTCGCGGTTCTGTTCCTTATAGGCACTGCCAGTACCTTACCCAGCTTCCTGCTTCCGCTGCCCATCTTTTTCTTAGGACACGTCTTCTCGGGCTGGCCGGCCCATCTCGCCATGCTGATCCTTGCCGTCTGGACTGCGCTGGCCGGAATTGGACTTCTGAAGCTGAACAAAGCAGCGTGGTTCCTGGCTGTCGCTTACGGTGTCGTCGGGATACTCAACACGCTCACCATGGTTTTCCCTAGCGGCCGCCTGCGCATGAGCGAGTACCTTGTATCCCTCACGCACACCATGTCCATGGGTATGCCCGCACCTGCTCCCATCAACATCTTCGATCCACCGCTGTACAACCTGATCTTTCTTCCAGGCCTGATCCTAGGATGCGCGCTCATCCTCTTCGCCATCGTCCTGCTCTGGCGCGCCCGCTGGGCCTTTGAGGCCAAGGCTGTACCCGCGCAGGATCAGGCTGCGGTGTAGCGGCCGAGCTCCTTCACCAGGCTGCTCTCGCGTTCCAGCGCCTTCAATGCGGCCTCTGCCTTCAACGCGCCCTCGAACCGGAAGTCCACGTAAAACACGTACTCCCACGGCTTGCCGGGAACGGGGCGCGACTCGATCTTTGTCAGATCGACGCCGGCCTCTGCAAGCCCCTGCAGCGCGGCTACCAGCGTGCCAGGGCGATGCTCCACGACGAACGCCACGCTCAACTTGTTCGGCTCCGGCAGGCCTTCGGCGCGAGGATCCTCGGCACGGCGCAGCAGGTGGAAGCGCGTGAAGTTCTCCGCGTGGTCCTCGATGCCCGCCACCAGAATCTCTGCGCCGTACTCCTCGGCGGCAAGCGCCGGGGCTACGCCGGCGGTATCGCGCAGGCCTTCGGCCATGATGTGCTTCACGCTGCCCGCAGTGTCGTAGAACGGCATCGCCGGAGCGTTGACCATCGTCGCCAGATATCTGCGGCACTGCGACAACGCAACCGGGTGCGAGAGGATGTGGCGGACGTCCGCCAGCGTTACTCCCGGCGCCACGATCAGGTTGTGGCGAATCCGCAACTGGCTCTCGCGGTCGATGCGAAGGTCGTTCTCAAACAGCAGATCGTAGTGCTCGGCCACCGAGCCGTGCAGGCTGTTTTCAATCGGCAACACGGCCGCATCCACGCGCCCCGCATGTACGGCATCGAACACATCGCCAGAGAGCGCGCTGGGCACGATCTCGATCTTGCCCAGCATCTCCAACGCAGCCATGTGGCTGTTCGATCCGCGTTCGCCTTGTATCGCAATTCGCTGCATTCGTCCCACCACTTCCCTGTAAAAGGTTGCCACAACTGTCAAAACTTTCCGCCGCGGTCCCTAATCCCTAATCCCTAACCCCTATTCACCGCTTCCAGACAACCTCGTCATTCTACCCGGCAACTTACCATAACGAACGCCCGGAAGACGTCCGGGAAAGCGGCGGCCGATTCCCATAGTCCCGCGCCTATTACAGGAGACCACTCAAAATGCTTTGGACTATTATCGTCGTTCTCTTCGTGCTCTGGCTTCTTGGCTTCTTCGCCTTTCATATCGGCGGCGGACTCATCCACATTCTGCTTGTTCTCGCTGTCATCGTTCTTATCTTCAACCTTCTTTCAGGACGCCGCGGGATTTAAGTACCCCACGGCACCGTCACCGGGCCAGGCTGTCGCAGACTTGCATTGCAAAGCTCACCTAACTAAGGAGTACGACGCACTATGCTTTGGACGATCACTATCATCCTCGTCATTCTCTGGGCCGTCGGTTTTATCGGCTTTCACGTGCTCGGTAGCTGGATCCATCTGCTGCTGATACTGGCCCTGATTGTTCTCCTCTTCAACCTGCTTTCGGGCCGTCGAGGCATCTAGTTTCATCTCACAGATCCCGGGTGGAGGGCCATCGCTCTCCACCCGATTTCGATAAGGAGCAACGTTATGAGCACAACCAATAGCACCGTCAAAGGCAAGTATGACGAAGTAGCCGGCAAGGTAAAGCAGGCAACCGGCGAGGCATTCAACGACCAGACGCTGGCCAACAAGGGCGCCGCGCAGCAGGTGAAGGGTCATGCGGAGCAGGCATGGGGCTCCGTCAAGGAAGGCGCTCAGGATATGAAGGCCCGCAAGCAGCCTGAGGCCGAGCGTAACGCGCACGACGTGCGGGAGTCCGTTGTTTCCACGGCGCAGAATGCCAAGGAACACATCCAGGCTGGCGTGGATAAGATGCTGCACCGCGACAAGAACAAGAACGCTGCTTAGTCTCTGTGTCAGCCGCGGCGGTGCAAGACATCCGCCGCGACTGAGACGAAGAAGACCACCGAGATCACTCCGTTCAAGGTGAAGAACGCGGCGTTCATGCGGCGCAGGTCGTTCGGCGAGATGATGGAGTGCTCATAGGCCAGCAGCACCAGTACCAGCACCATGCCGGCCAGGGCGATCATTCCTAGTCCGAAGACATGCAGCAGCACGAAGAGCAGCACTGCCATGCCAAGGTGCATGGCGCGCGCAATCCAGAAAGCACCCGCAAGGCCGAAAGCCTGGGGCACACTATTCAGGCCGGCCTTGCGGTCGTGCTCGAAGTCCTGGCAGGCGTAGAGAACGTCGAAGCCGCCAACCCAAAGAATGACAATGGCCGTTAGCAGCAACGCGCGAGGATCAAGCGAGCCGCGGACGGCGATCCATGCCGCCGAAGGCGCGATCCCCAGCGCAAGGCCGAGGACCAGGTGGCTCCAGCGGGTGATCCGCTTCATGTAGCTGTAGGCCAGTACAACGATCAGCGCGACCGGGGCGAGTTCCAATGTGAGGCGGTTGAGCATCGCGGCAGCGAAGAGAAACACGCCCGACGCGAGGATCGTAAAGCTCAGGACGAATCCCCGAGAGAGCTCGCCTTTGGGCAGCGCGCGCATGGCGGTTCGGGGGTTGGCGGCATCGATCTCAGTATCAGCCAGCCGGTTGAAGGCCATCGCCCCACTGCGAGCCGCGACCATGCAGACGACAATCCAGAAGAGCACTCGCAGCGAAGGCCAGCCGTTCGCCGCCAGTACCGCGCCGGTGAGCGCAAAGGGCAGCGCAAAGATGGAGTGCTCCCACTTGATCATCTCCAGCGTTATGCGTGTGCTGCGAAGTACGTTTTCCATCACTGTCTATCGTACTAGCTGGCGTCGGAGTCCAAAATCTTGTCAAGCCCCTTCATCCCCTAAATCAAACAAAACACGCCGGATAGCCGTGGCGTAGTTTCGGTAATAATATACTTGACACACAAGGCAATTCGGCATAGTGTGGATACATGGTCGCTCCGCACACATTACAGCAAGCAATCGTCTACTTCTCTGACCCTGACCGCTGCTTCGAGTTTGCCCTGCATCTGCGCTGGCCGAATGGCTTGGTAGCTTGCCCCCGTTGCGGGTCTGAGAAGCACAGTTTTGTGAAGACGCGCCGCCTCTGGCACTGCAAGGGCTGTAAGAAACAGTTCACCCTCAAAGTAGGCACGATATTCGAGGATTCTCCCATCACCCTAGACAAGTGGATGATGACCATGTGGATGCTGTCGAACTGCAAGAACGGCGTTAGCTCTTACGAGATTCACCGCTCGATTGGGGTCACACAGAAAACGGCTTGGTTCATGCTTCACCGGATACGCAAGGCGATGGAGACGGGCGCATACGATGGCCCTCTAGGTGGTGGTGAGGCTGAGGTGGAAGTGGATGAGGCTTTCATCGGCGGCGACCCCAAGAACTGGCACAAGAGCAAGCGGGATAAGCATCGCAAGGAAGTCCGCACAGAGCGTGTGCGCGAGTATCAGAACCGCTTCACTCACAAGACCGCAGTGGTCGGGATGCTAGACAGGGAGAGCCGTCAGATTCGCGCGAAGGTTGTGCCGAACGTGAAGCGCGAGACATTGCAGAACGAAATCCTAAAGACGGTTGTCCCCGGCGCGAAGGTCTACACAGACCAAGCTGTGGTCTATACGAATCTGCAACAGACGTACATCCACGAAACGGTGAATCATGCTGTGGAGTATGTGCGCGGCAACGTCCACACAAACGGTCTGGAGAGCTTCTGGAGCCTGACTAAGCGCAACCTGAAAGGGACATACGTCGCGGTTGAGCCGTTTCACCTAGACCGCTATCTTGCAGAGCAGGTCTTCCGCTTCAACCATCGTCAAGGCTGGAATGACTTGGGACGCTTCCACCTTGCCATGAACGGTGTAGGCGGCAAGCGGCTAACCTATGCCGAACTGACCGGAGCTAACGCGGCACACTAAGAAACGGCAAGGGCGCGGTAAACGTAAGCACTAGCCCTTGCTGCTTTTCTTGGGTGCTTTCTTCGCTGGCGCGGTAGACTTAGGCGCACGAAACACAGCCGTAGCAAGTTCTTTGAACCTGTCGTGTGCTTTCGGGCCTTCGTGGTATTCGTGTTTCATTTCAGGTCAGTACCCTTTGCTCCATATTCACAACTAAGAACTCCCTCACCTTTTGTCACAGTATGGACGACAATGGGAGCGTGTGGCGTCCAAGCGGGGGACGAAATTCGGAATGTCCACTCTTTATCCGTATATCTGCTTGCCCTTCCAGCATATTGCTGTGCGACAATCCCAGCATCTAGCGACAATATCTCAGAAGTGCAGGTGACCGTGAACAAAACTGGAGTTTGTGATTTGTTTGTGACAATCAACCAGGTGCTCTTTTGGTTCCCGTTCTCTGGAGTGGATTCAAAAGGCATTGCGTCATAAGAAAACGCCGTAGGCTCCATCAGCTTTATGGCTTGGGACTGACAGTTGTTGATTGTTCCTTGCTGGTCAGCAGCCTGCTTCGCCAAAATTCCGTTAGCTCCCTCTGTCTTCGCACACTTTTCTTTTAGCTCTGAGAGTTGACCGCCCAAACTTGTGCGTACCTCTTGAATAGAAGCAACTTCGTGAGCTTTATCTCCGTCAACTGCGGAGTGTAGATCGTGAACGCGAGTCGCGAGAGCGATATGGTCATTGAAAGTCGTAGTGACGACGCACCAAGCGAAGACCAGCGTATAACCGACACCAAGAGCAGCGAATCCAATTCCAGTTGCTCTCTTCAGGTTGGCCTTCATCGCCTGCCACCCAAAGAAGTACAGGCCGATGCCTTCCCCGATGAGGATGATGATGACCGTGAAAACGAGTCCGAACCAGTTTGACCCCAACGTTGGGGGTATGGCCGCGAAGGCTCGGCCAAGCAGGTTAAACAGGTGTGCGAGCATGAATCATTGTCCGTCCCTTCGAGGGGAGCGTAAAGTGCTGAATAGGTGCGAGGTTTCACTCGACACCGCCAGACTCCCTGAGGGTAGCCCCTGACGCTTTGTGCGTCAAGTATGTTATTACCGTAGTTTCCTTCGCGAATTGGTAAACTGGAAATAGGGCGAATGGAAAATACCTTCCCAAAACCCAATCTCCAAAATCCAAAAACTGCCCCTCTAACCCCTTTGCAATGAAATACTTGGAGCTAAGTCCTTTAGAAGAACATATTTGCGAGACATCCGTCCGCTGGAGACCAGGATTCTAAAGCACTTACGCCCAAGACACCCGCACAGGGGGGTGGGGGCCTACTTATAGCGCTTGCGGATCTTGTAGACGAGCGAGAAGACGCCGGATTCGTCGCGGGTTGCGACCAGCGCGGTGTCCTGGTTGATCTGGTATTGCACCTGGATCAACTGCTCGGCGGTCTGGTTTACGTTGGTCGCAAAGGTCAGCGTAACCTGCTTGCCGATTGGTTCCTGCACCGTGATGCGGGCGCTGGAGTTACCGAGAGTTCCCACAAAAGCGGGATCGATCTTTACCGAGCCCGCTCCGAAGAGCTTGCCCACGCGGCTGGACACCGTGGCATTCAACGCACCGCCCAGCAGCGCCGAGGTGGTTGGATCGGTTCCGGCCTGCACCTGCTGCTCCTGGTAGAGCTGCGCTTCTTCCTGTGTGCGTCCGAGCGCGAGCAGGTTGAAGATGTCCGCCTCGGTCAGCGGCGGCTCCGAGCGGTAGGTGGGCTTGAGGTTCGCGACCGTCCCATTCAAGCCGATGGTGATGTCGTAGTTCTCTACCCGTGCGGTTGCGTCGAGATCGATGATGGGCTCAATGCGTACCGGATTGCTGAAGTACACCGTTCCGCGCTCCAGATCGTACTTGACGCCCGCAAAGGTTGCGCTTCCATCGGTGATCAGGATCTTGCCCAGGATGCTGGGATTAGCGACCGTGCCGCGAATGGTCAGGTCCACGTTGCCCGCAAGCTTGGCGTAAGAGTTCTGGAAGTCGAGCAGCGGTGAACTCGTGACATGGATATCCATGCTGATCTTGTTGGTCGGGGAGTTCGGGTCCGTAGGCGCCGAAACGCCACCCGCTCCGGCAAACGCCGCAAAATCTACATCTGGCCCGATGCCGAAACGCGTCACCAGGATCTTGCCCGAGAGCAGCACGGACTGCGGGCCACCCTGTAGCTCGAAGCTGGCATTAGCCGTGGCGCTGAGACCGTAGAGTCGAACGCGGACATTATCGCCGGTCGCGGTGAGGTCGGCGTAGATGCCCTTCTGATAGCTGATCGAACCGCCGATCTTGAGCTGCCCGCCGCCGGTCATAGCCGTAACGTCCTGTACCGTGAGACGGTTCTCGTTGAAGACCATGGTTCCGTTCAGGTTGCTGAGCCCGTTCGGAATTCCATCGACGGCGAGGTTCACATTCTGGAACTGCACATTGCCGCTAAGCGTGGGCTTCCTGATACGTCCATCCGCACCGACCTTGAAGGTCACCTTGCCCGAGGTGATGAGGTCGGGATCGAAGGTGTGGGCAATCGTCATGCTGATGTTCCCATTGGCCGTGAGCGCCAACTTGCCACCATCGGCGCTCGCATCGCCGAAGACGCCAACCGTTCCACCCGCGTGCAGGTCAGTATCCGGCCCGGTGATGTGCAGTTGGTCGATGGTGACGACGCCGCTGTGCAGGCTGGCACGCAGCGGCTCGGCCGTCTTGAGCTCGATATTCTGCGCCTTCAGATCGAAGTCGGCGAACTCAGCTATGCCTGTGAGCTGCATGGGTTTGGCCGCCGGCCCCGTAACGCTGATGGTCCCGCTGATGTTGGACGTTGCCTTGATCGTGTTGGAGCTGAATAGTTCCAACGGCTTCGCGACATCGAACCCGGTGAAGGCAAGTTTGGCCTGTGTCTCGTAGCCACCCACCAGGGACGTCTGGCCGGTCACCGTGGCCTGTGCACCAACTACCGTTGAGTGCATTTCATAAGAGAGGTTCGAACCGGAACTGTCCGCAGTCGCATTGAGTTCGCCGATTGACTTGCCTTGATACATGATCTTCGCGAGGCCAAACTTCGCATGCAGGTTCGGCTCCTGCAGCGTGCCATTAGCCGAAGCGTTGAATGTGAGGACACCGTCAGCACCGGTGTTCGCTTTCTGCACAGTATCGAACTTCGACAGGACGAGATTGCTTCCCTGCAACTGCGCGTTGATGTGCTTCGTGTCGAGGTTGTAGCCACCATTGCCGGTTACGGACATACCATGCGCAGCCACCAGCAGATGTGTCGCATTGATCTGCCTGCCCGCGATGTTCGCATCGACGGAGATGGTCTGATAGTTCTCGCCGTAAGCGATGCCGTTGACCAGCGTGATGTTTGCCGTACCGCTGAGGTTCTGGATAGTTCCATCTGCGTGTCCGCTGAGGTTGATGAGCCCGGTAACAGGAACCTTCTGCTGCTGACCTACCATCTGCAGCAGATCAGGAACCTGAGCGTTCGCCAGCTTTACCGACGCATCGACCTCAAGGCCACCGTCCCATATGTAGTCAACAGCGCCGTACCGCAGCACCTCCTTGCGCGGGGCAAAGGTGCCTATGACGTTGAGCACCGCAGACCCGCGCTTGATCGTAGAACTGGCGATAGCGATGCCGTTGTCGGGCGAGTATTCGGCATCACCAACTACTGAATCAAGCTGCACATCGGTCATGCCCAGCTTGAACTCGACATTGTCCGAGACAAGATGACCCTTGATGTCGAGGTTGCGCACGGCGCCCTTGGCCGAGCCGGTAAAGTCCATTGTGCCGTGCAGAACCACGGGAATCGCGGCAGTTCCCTTCTTGCCGTTGGATTCAAGCCCGAGAGTCTGCAGGAGTTGATCGAACTCACCGAGATCATGAGCCTGCAGATTTACCTGTAGCGCGGTGAGCGGATCGCCGACGTTAACGCCGAGCACGCCATGACCGACGAGGACACTCTGAGGCGTGGTGAGATTCAGTTGCGCGATGTTCACTACTTCGCGGAGACCGTCATAGTGACCGAGAACCTTGCCGCGGAGCGGAATGTTGGACGGATATCCGCGATTGGGAAGGCCTGTGGGCACCAAGTCCAGGTTGGCATCGACCTGAACACTGTCCGATATCTCCGAGACAGCGCCACCCCACTCCACCTTCACGGGCCCATCGATCGACGTATCGAAGCCGAGATCGCCGTAGTGCTCGGGCGCGGTGATCTCCATGATGGTTCGCAACGAGATGGCACTTACTTTGACCGTAAGATACGCATGCGCATGGGCCGTCGGAGGCGTTGCCGGAGACTTTACCTTCATCTTCGCTACGGTTTGAACCGGGGCCTTCGATCCAATGCCCTTGGCGGCAGTATTGACGGTCGTCTCAGCAGCGACTGTGGTGGCTGAAGCAACCGTCGGGCCCTGAGGCACCTCGCCCAGCCAATTCTCTATCTTGAGCTCGCCCGAGATTTTGCCGCCACCGGGCAATGTGCTGGTCAGGGCCGTAAAGAGCAGCTCTGTAGGCGTTACGTGCAGTTGTGCGGCGGCATCCACGTCGTGCGCGTTTACGTTGGGGATGTGATAACTGACGCGGCGTGCCCTGACATCGCCGACCAGCAGATAGCCGGCCTTGCAGTCAGGATCCGGAGGCAGGACCGCGGCGGCTGGCGGCACTGATTTCTTGTTGTGATGTTGCCAGAAGTGTGGGTTCTTCTGTGCTTCCTGCGGTGTGACGACACAGTTTCTACCATGTACGTTCAGCTCTGCCGTGCCCGCAGTGAAGCCTTCCACACCGGTGAGATATCCAAGCTGCTTGAGATCGATGGCGCCCGTTGCGTTAGCCTGCCACTCAGGCTTCGCGAAGTGTTGCAGCAGCGCATTTGCGGTGAGGCGCGTGGTGGCGCCGGTGCGGAGGTCGAGGCTCTTCAGCTCTGCTATATCGCGGCCAAGTTCCACGGCGAGATGCAGTTTTGATTGAACCTCTGGCTGATTGTCGAGCTTGGTGCGCAGGTCTGCCAGATCCACTGTTGCGCCGTAGTGGTCTGCCGAGGCGATGTAATGGACCTCGACGTTGAGGTCATTCGCGGCGATATCAAACGGGATCGCACGATCGTTGATGACGGCTAGTCCGTTGGCGAGCTCCACCTTGCCGGCCTGCAGGTCGAGCAAGGTGTTCTGCACGGGTTCGTTGCTGGTGGTTGGGTGTTTGGGGACGGGTTGATTGGTGTTGCCGTTCTTATCGATGATCAGGTGGAAGTGGGGCTGCTCCACACGCAGATAGTTGAGACCGACGTGGGACTGCGCGCCTTTGCCGACGGTGTGCGAGAGGAACGTATTGATGCGGACGCGGAGAAGAATCTTGTCGGCGGAGAGGTACGGCATCTGGCCGAGGCCTTCGGTTCCATGGATGACAAGGCCGTCGGCTTCGATGGCAAGATGCCATAGGTTGAACGAGATATGGCTTAGTTCAACGCGGCCGCCGACGGAGTCCTCAAGGACCTTCACAACTTCGGCTCCGACGCGGCGCTGGAAGTCGGCCGTGGTGGTGTAGTACGAGGCGCCAGCGATCAATAGAAGAAGGAGCAGGAGGAGAGAGCCGGCTATCCCTGCCAGGGTACGTAGTATGCGGCGGCGTGGCGGTGCGGTAGTGGGGTCGATGGGCGTAGCGTCTTGGTCCGGCTTGCTCATGGCGCCCCCTCTCCAGGATGCAGCACGACTACGCTGCCCTGAGCCCGAAGGCTCTTTAGCCAATCGTCGAGGAGGCTCGAAACCTGGCGCTGGAGCAGGACTTCCTGAATGCGATGCGATATGGACTCCAGCGACGGAGGAGCTACGTGCTGCTGCGCATACAACGGCAGCATGGTGGTTTCATAGTAGCTCTGGATCTGGGCTGGCCTGATCGTGATGCCCATGCGGAAACGCTCCTCGATAAAAGCGAGCACCTCCATTCGCTCCTTCCAGATACCAAGAAGGCTTGCCTCGGTGAAGCCTTGTGTGGCGAGATAACGAGCCCATCCGGGTTGGGTTTCGCAGTGAAACTCCTTGCAGGTGGGGATGGCTTTCCTGAGCGCATCGAGATCCTGGGAAGCGGTGGCGTCGGTGATCTCGTTTTCGGGCTGAAGGCGAGATTGCTGCAAGATGAGATCGCGATTGATGAGACGCTCGATGGCTTTGTCGCGAGAGTATGGGCCTGTGTTTTCGCCGTAGGGCAGAAGAGCGGCGAGGCGACGCTCCTGATCGACATCGCTGTCGAGAATGAGTTCACCATTCACGATGGCGACGACTCTATCGAGTTGCGTGCCGGCGACGGTGGGCAACTTCGGGTTGGGAGCCTTCGGCTCCGGCACGGTATCTGGCACAGAGTTTCGCTGGGCTGCACTTTGTGCGTGCAATGCCGTGGCGAAGAGGCAGGGCAGGACGAGCAACATCGCGAAGATGCGAAGCTGGTGCTGGCCGAGTTGGAGGTGGCGTGCCATGTTGTTTAGAAGCTTTGCCCGATGCTGAAGAAGAAGTTGAAGTGACTGGCCTGGCCTACATAAGGAGCTGCACCGGTGTAGTCATCGAAGACCGGATAGATGGGAGGGTTGAGGTTGTAGCTGAAGTCTACGCGGATGGGGCCTACGGGCGTTCCGTAGCGAAGGCCAACGCCAACCGCGTGTGCATAGAAGTTGAAATTGCAGGTTCCCACTGTGGTATCCGCCGTTTGGCCCGCGGGGACGGTTATGTTTCTACAGGTGTCCTGGTTCGGCTGGTGAAAGTTCTTGATGCTCTTGAACATGTCGCCGACGTACTGGAAGGAGTTGCCCATGTCGTGAAAGATGACAAAGGAGATGCTGTCTCCGACGAGTGGAAGCGTCGGGGGTGGGAGGCGCAGCTCGAAGGTATTTACCACTACGCCGGTACCACCGACGGGGTAGCCAGTGGTGAGATCTCGCGGGCCTGCATCGTTAGTGCCAAAGCCACGATGCGACGTGGCGCCACCTGCGTAAAGCCGCTCGGGAAGCGGCACGGCGATGCAGGTGGGATTTGTCTGAAGCAAAGTGCCGGAGCAGGCTGTGCTCGGAACACCGATCTGGCCTGAACCATTTGGGGCAGCATTCGGGTTGGGCCCGAAGGAGTTTTCAAAGCCGACGCGAAGATTACGCGCTAAGACATACTTGCGCTTACCGAAGGTGTAATAGGTCGACTGCGAGATATCGACCTTATTGAAGTCGGTATCTGAGCCAAACTTGGAGGATGCGATGAACTCCTGAATGGAAAAATACTGCCCGCGATTGGCGTTGAGAGGGGTGGGATCGCGGCTGTCATGAAAGTAGGTGATGCCGGGTCCCCCCACCGTGACGGGCTCCGACAACTGCGGAATCAGGTTGGGCGTGATCTCCAGGCTGTCCGGATCGACGGAAACACGGCGGAACTGAAAGTCGTAGATGAGGTTGTCCGCTTTTTTTACTTTCTGACTGACACGGAAATCTCCCTGCAAGGCTGAAGAGGCGAAGGTGCTGATGTTCTGCACATTGGAGTAGCCGCCGGATACAGTGGCGGTTAAGTTGGGATGGTTGAGAAAGTGAGGATTATTGAAGCTGAGCGTGGCAATTTCTTCGAGCAGACCGTAGGTGGCGTGCAGCGTGAGGGAGTTCTGGGTACCGCGGAGATTGATGCGGGAGACATCGAGCGAGACGCGGGGACTAACTCCGGCTTTGCCATTTTGCGCCGCTGTCGTCCCGCGCGTCTGGCCTGTGGTGATGCCCGGCGTTCCTGTTTGAGCCTCGAAGCCGAAGCCGTAGGTGACATCCCAACGCTTGGCCTCCGTCAACTGGACGAGAACGTTCTTTGAGGGAGCATCGCCTGTCGGGTTCTGGACGGCGGCGTTTACTTCGTTGAAGAGTGCGAGGTTATAGAGTCGGCGCTGGGTATCCAGCAACGCGGCTTGATCCAGCGGCTGGCCGGGGTGCACTCTCAACTGCTTTTCTACAACCGAAGGCCGGGTATGAACGATGCCGGAGAGAAGTACCTGGTCGATGAAGACCTGCTGGCCTTCGGTGACGTTCAGAGTGACGTTCGTTTTGGTGGCATCGTCTGTCTCTACGTTTTGCGCGATCTCGACCTTGGCGTGATCGAATCCGTTTGCGATGTAGTAACTGAGTACGGCATCACGATCGCCCGACAGAGTGATGAGAGAGAAAGGCTGTCCTTTCTGGGCGTTCATGAGTGAGAGAACGACAGCCTTGCGGGATGGGTCGACGCCGGCGAGTTCGATGGGGCCAAACTTTTGCTGGGCACCTTCGACGATCTCGAAGGTTATCTGGATCTGAGCTACTTTCAAGTGCTGCCCACTTGGCGCCTTATCGATGTCTTTGACCGAAGAGGTCACCTTGGCGTTGCTGAAGCCGTTCGCACGATAGAGCGAAAGGATAGAGTTCACATCGGCATTTACCAGTTGTGAACTGTACTTGCCATTACGCACATAGGCGTCAGCTTTACGGACGCGGAGGAGGTCGCCGAGGACGCCGGAATCAAAGTACTTGTTGCCCTTGATCTTTACGGCAGTAACCTTGTGGCGGTCGCCGAGGGTGACGTCATACTCCACGGTGACGGTGGGCGTGCCTTTACCCAGAAACTCTACCTCGGCCTGGGCGTTGAAGTAGCCCTGCTGCTGGAGATAGTCGCGAATATTGAAGGCGCCTTCATTGAGCAGGTCACGGTCTACGGCGCCTTCTTCAAAGACCGGGACGAGCAGGCGCATGCGCGACTTGGAGATCTTTACGCCGTTGATGACGACCTTTACCACCGGACCCTGCTCATCTACGAACTCATAATCGAGGCGTTTGATCGGCTGGTCGTAGGTCTGCTTCTGCAAACTAACGGTGGCTTCGAGGCGATCTTTCTTCTGGTAGTAGCTGCGCACGTTTGAAAGGGCATTGCTAGTGGTCTCGCGGCCTACTTTGACCCGGCAACTCTTGCGGAGCGCCAACACAAGCCGGGAGCAATCGAGCTTGGCTTTCTTGCGAAACTCCTCCACCGTAATGCCGGGATCCTTGCCCCCGACGGTGACGTTGCCGACGCGCGCCTGGGGACCGGCGTGTACGGTAAAGGTTGCGTTGACCTGGTGGCCGGCGTCATCCTTCGTGGTCTCGACCTGTACTGTGCCTTCGTAGTATCCGTTTTCGGCGAGAGTTTGCTTGATGCCTTCGAGGGCTGCGGGGATGTCGCTCTCGGTGTAGGGAGTGCCGGGGTCGAGCCGGGTCGCAAACTCCAGCAGCGAGGCTATGCGGTCCTGCTTGATGCCATCAATTTCGACACGGCCGACGTAGTAGCGCGGCGTTCCGGCATAGATGAGGGTGAGTCCTGCGCCTGTAGGTTCACCACTTACGCTGATGTCACGATAACGGCCGCTGGCGAAGAGCCGCCGCATATCGCTGCGTACTTTGTTGGGATCAAGCGGCTGGCCGGCTTTTTGAGTGAGCTGCGGCAAAATGGCGTCGTTCGCGCTGAAGATGACGCCATCAAAGCGGATCGCGACAACGGAAATGCCGCTCTTATCCCAGACAGTGGTATCGAGAGCTGGGAGGGTATTGGTCACGGAGATTTGGCTCGGAGCCGAAGCCGATATGGTCTGGCTGGCTTGCGTGGCGGCAGCCGACGGGCTGGGGTTGACTGCGGTTGGCTGCGGAGCCGCTTGCCCGGGAGCTTCTCCGTTGCTCACGACAGGACTCTGCGCCGGTACGCTGGTCATCCCAAAAAACAAAAGAATTGCTGCCAGTGCGGCAGTTAGGGCTTTTGAACCAGCCGGGAGCTTCGCCAGACGAGGGACCCGCTGGCTGTGCTCGAACCGAGTTGAACTTTCAGGACCCACCAACGTGCCTTCCTTCACCAAGCTGCTGTCTTTGTAAGCGGCATCTATTCCAACGGGGGCTCCGTCTGGTTTCCCTTTAATGGATGCCAAATCACAGACATGCGTTCATTTCCCAGCAACCATCGTATCGTGCCGTGACGGGCGATCCCCCTCACGCTCATATACTGAGGAGATGCCACAACGCGTTCCAGAGGATGTGCCCGCTTCCAGTGCCGACAGGTCGGAGGCACAAGGCTTGCAGATTGAGGATGCCGAACGGTACTCGCGGCAGGTGCTGTTTCGGGGCATCGGCGCGAAAGGGCAGGCTCAGATACAGCGGGGCCATGCCGCGGTTGTGGGCGTTGGCGCGACGGGCGCCGCAGCAGCGAGCTTGCTCGCACGTGCTGGAGTAGGCCGGATTACGCTGATCGACCGGGATTTCGTCGAACCCTCAAACCTGCAGCGGCAGGTGCTGTTCGATGAGGCCGACGCTCGCGATGCCCTGCCTAAGGCCGAAGCGGCTCGGAGGCACCTGGCGCGTGTGAACTCGAACGTTGCCCTCGAGGCGCATATTACAGATCTGGTTCCCGCGAATGTGGCAGAACTGGTTGGCGGCGCGGATATCGTTCTGGACTGCACGGACAACTTCGAAACACGGTATCTGCTGAACGATTTTTGCGTCCGCGAGGCTCGACCGTGGATCTATGCAGCGGCGGTTGGCTCCTACGCCGCCACGATGAACATCCTGCCCAAAGGGTTCCCTCAGGCAGAGGCGACGGCGTGCCTGGCCTGTATCTTTCCCGCTGCGCCGGGCGGGATTGTCGAGACCTGCGAGACAGCGGGGATTCTTTCCACAGCGGTGAACCTAGCGGCCTCTCTACAAGTGACGGAAGCGTTGAAGTTCTTCACCGGGCAGCCGCAGCTTATGCGGCGGACTCTGCTTTCTTACGATCTATGGAGTGGGGAACGTTCCGAGATAACTACGGGCGCGCCGCGCGAGGATTGCGAGGTTTGCGGGGAGCGCAGGTTTCGGTACCTGGCCGGGGAAGGACGCCCGCATATCACGCTCTGCGGACGCAACTCGGTGCAGATCCATGAGCACCATCGGCCTGTCGATCTGCTGGCGCTGAAGGAGCGACTGGCGCCCCTGGGTACAGTGCGCGCCAATGGTATGCTGCTACGATTCGAGCGGAAGCCGCACACAATTACGGTATTTCCGGATGGGCGGGCGCTGGTGCAGGGGACGACCGACGTCGGGCTGGCACGGTCGCTGTATGCGCGATTTATCGGATCGTAAAGCCGCCGTTCTGTTCAATAGCAGACGCGGACAACCTCTCTGAACTCAAAACAATCCAACCGTTACTGATACCCATGAATCGTCTTTGCTATAGGCTTGGAGGAGGCTAGGGTGTCGGCATAGATCGAATGAACGGACCGGACACACCTTTATGGGACAGCAAGGCCTCTTGACGATGCAGACAAAACCGAATCCCGGCTTATTTAAGCGGAATCCACCGATCGCCGGCGAAGCGGAAGCGATTGAGCGCGCCAAAAATGGCGACGCCGACGCGTTTTCAAAACTTTATTCCCTGCACAAGCGGAGGGTTTACACCCTTTGCCTGCGCATGCTCGGCAACGTCTCCGAAGCCGAGGACATGACGCAGGAAGCGTTTCTCCACCTCTTTCGGAAGCTTGGCAGCTTTCGCGGAGAGAGCGCGTTTTCTACCTGGCTGCACCGCCTGACGGTGAACCTGGTGTTGATGCACCTGCGCAAAAAGGGTCTGCAACTGGTATCGCTGGAAGAGACGATCAATCCCTCCGAAGACGATGCGCCGAAGCGTGACTTTGGCTCTCGTGACCCGCAACTGGCTGGTTCGGTGGATCGCGTAACGCTGGAGCGGGCTGTGGCTTCGCTGCCTCCGGGCTATCGCATGGTCTTCGTGCTGCATGATGTGGAAGGCTTTGAGCATAACGAGATCGCGACCATGCTGGAGTGCTCAACCGGCAACAGCAAATCGCAACTGCATAAGGCCCGTTTGAAGCTGCGCGAACTGCTGCGCCAGCCCGATCAACTACCTCCGCTCGAGGGTAACAAGGAGGTAAAGCAATGAGTGACCTGACGAACGTGAACTTTGACACCATGACGACCGCGCAGTTTGAGGACTATCTACCTGACCTGTTTGCATCCGGGGACGGTAAAGTAAGCAACGATCCGCGCTTTGCCAAATTTCTGGCGGCCAATCCGGATTGTGCTGCTTTGGTAAGCGATCTTGAGACGATCGCCGAACACGCCAAGAGCTTGTTTGAACCGACTGAAGACCCTTCTGACGCTGTCTGGTCGAATATTGCCAGCAAGCTGAAGGACGAGCCGCAGGAATAGAAGCCCTTGCCTGATCTTAGGTTTCGGAGTAACTTTTAGCTGATGACGACGTATTGCACTTCCGGCCGATTTACCTATTGCTACTGGTGGCAACCAGCGGCCGGCGGACGTGCGCATCTCTTGAATAGAACCTAACCAGAGACGTCAAAACGAATCCACCGAGCCGCAACCCCCACGGGTTGCGGTTTTTGTTTGCACCAAATCCAGCAGCTTCCATCAGAACCGAACGGAGACGACAATGAGTACAGCAGTTCTTGAGATGCCTACCCCCACCCCAACCCGAACCGCCAGCACCCCTGTGGGGCTTGACCGCATTGTGCTTACCGGCTTCATGGGCTCGGGAAAGACGACCGTCGGCGCCCTGCTGGCTGAACAGCTAGGCTGGCGGTTTCTGGATCTCGACCAGGAGATTGAGCGGCGGGAGGGCCGGAGCGTCCCGCAGATCTTCGCGGAGAAGGGGGAACAGCACTTTCGTCACCTGGAGACGTCTGCCCTGGCTTCGGTGCTAGGTCAGCGGCGGGTGATCATCGCGCTGGGAGGGGGCGTTCCTGAGGAGCTGGGAAACCGGCTTCTGCTAGAGCAGACGCCGCGGACGGCCGTGGTCTACTTGGCGGCGGAGTTTGCGACGCTGGTTGAGCGGTGCCGGAAGCAAGGGCTCGAGCGGCCTGTGCTGGCCGATGAAGCTGCCGCAGCGGAGCGGTTTGCGAGGCGGAAGCCCCACTATGAGCGGATTTCAGGGCACAAGATCGAGGGCGAGACTCCGGAAGAGAGCATGAGAGCCGTACTGGCAAAGTTGAGTCCGGCAGCGCACGGGGGCAAGACAGAACGTCGGTAGAGCATGCTATGAGGCACAATAAGTGCATCAGATGGTACGAGATACCTAGGAGACTCCCCTGGCGCTAAAACCCGTACAACGACCTCAGACCGATCAAGGCTCCAGCACGGTGCGCGGTTACATTCTGTTCGCGTTCGCCGTGGCGCTGGCATTGGCACTGGCATGGAAGCTGCGGGACGTGCTCGAGATTGTGTACGTGAGCGCCTTGTTTGCGGTGGTGCTGACGCCGGTTGTGCAACACATCATGAAGCTCAAGATTCGCGGTTGGAGTCCGTCGCGACCGATTGCCATTCTTGCGCTGCTGACTACGGTATTTCTGGGGCTGACTCTGTTTCTGGTAGTGGGGCTGCCGCCTGTAATTCACGATGTGCAACGCTTTGCCGCTGACCTTCCGGAGCGCATTCCCGAGCTTGTGACGAGGCTGAAGAAGCTGCCGATGGCCGACAAGTTCGGCGTCGATTCGCTGGCACAGCGTTCGGAGACGATGCTTTCCGCTTTTGCGAGCTATCTGCTGGCTTCGTTCCCGCTGTGGGCAGGCCGGATTCTGGACCTGCTGACGGCGTTTATCCTGTGCATCTATTTCATGCTGGAGGGGGAGTTCGCGTACTACTATTTCCTGTCTCTCTTCAAGGATTCGGTGCGCGACCGGCTTTCAAGGACGCTGATCATCGCGGAACACCGGATGAGCAAGTGGCTGCTCGGCCAGCTCTTGCTGATGCTGACCCTGGGTGTAGTGAGTGGCATCGTCTTCGCGAGCCTGCATGTGCGGTACTTCTTCCTGCTGGCGGTCTTAATGGGTCTTTTCAACATTATTCCGGTGGCGGGCGGAGTGATTACGGTCATGCTGGCGGCAGGAGTGGCCGCGTTGGATTCGTGGTCGAAGATGGCCGGGGTTTTTATCTTCTATGGCATTTATGTGCAGATAGAGAACGGTTTTTTGACGCCGCGGATCATGAAGACGAGTGTGAATTTAATGGGACTTTCGGTGCTGATCGCCCTGATGGCCGGTCTGGCGCTGGCAGGTGTGGTGGGTGCGCTAGTGGCGGTTCCTACGGCGGCGCTGGTCGCGGTACTGATGGACGAGTACATGGTGCAGACGGAGGCCGACCAGTTGCAACGCGATGCCGAAGCGGAAGCAGAGGCCGGAAGCTGAGTTTTCCTCGAATTTCGCTGTAAAATCTTTGAAGTTAAGAGAATTTTCTCTGTAATCTGGAGCAGTCGGCGGCTCGTCTCCTACAATATGCAACTAGCGCTAGAAGTCACCATGCAGAATGTGCAGGCCGCCGAACGGAGCAGCTCCGAGCTGGACGACATCGATGCGCTGGTGCGGACCTACCGTCCTCGGTTGTTGCGGTTCGTGACGTTCTCGATTGGCGACGCCGATCTGGCGGAGTCCATTACGCAGGATTGTTTTTTGAAGGCTTACAACGGGCGCGGGAACTTCCGCGGAGATTGCTCGGTAAACACATGGCTGACGAGCATCGCGGTGAACCTGATCCGCGACCAGCAACGGCTGCAGAAGTTCCGTTTCTGGCGGCAGGCGCGGGCTACGGCGATCGACGTGAGCGACGCGGCAAACTTTTTGCCAAGCCACGAAAGCTCGGCCGAGGCCCGGATTTTGGCCATTGAGCGCACCGAGCAGGTGCAGGCGGCGCTGGAAAACCTTTCGGTGAATCAACGGACGATCTTCCTGATGCGATTTGCCGAGGATATGGACCTCGCCGATATCGCAAGGACGATTTCCATGCCGATCAATACGGTAAAGACGCATCTCCACCGCGCACTGAAGGCTGTGCGGGCGCAAGTGGGAGGAGCACGATGAACTTTGAGAAGCACCTTAGCGAAGAGCAGTTGGACGATGTACTGATCGGCGACCCCGGCGTCGAAGCTGCGGCCCACCTGGCGGATTGCGCGGCGTGCAAGGCGCGCGTCGCGGCGTTGGAAGCGCCGATTGCGAGCTTTGCGGCGGTTTCGCTGGCATGGAGCGAGCGGCAGTCGGTCACAACCCCTCCGCCGGTTATGGGGGCGGCGGCTTCGGCGTGGTCTCGGCGGATGAGCTGGGGTTTGGCGGCGTCCTGCCTGCTGATGATCGGTTTTGCTATCCCAATGGCGCGGCATGAGGAGCATGGAAACCAGGCCGTGGCGGCCAGTGGACCTCATCAGGCAGGCGTCAGCCAGCCTGTAACCCTTTCTGTTGCAGCGGTTTCCAGCTCAACCGAATCGTCGAAGGCTCGGGTCGTGACAGTTGCAGGCCACTCGGCCGACGCGCAGATTGAGCGGGATAACCAGATGCTACAGGCGATTGACCGTGAGCTGGATGCTTCGATGCAGTCGCCTTCGGATGCCTTTGGGGCGATGGCTGTTGGCGGCAGGCCTAATGGGCATGGGCGGAATGCTCCGGTTCCTAGCTGGGATTAATTGAGGATTTTTGTGAACGTGCGCTTAAACATGCGATTGGCGGCGGTTTTCTGCCTTTTCTTGATGGGCGGCGGTGTGTCTTATGCGCAGCATGGCGGTGGGCCTCCTGGTGGTGGGATGGGTGGCGGGGGGATGCGGGGCGGTGATATGGGTGGGCCGCGGGGCGATATGGCCCGGATGCCTGAACCTCGGATTCGAGTGGAGCCGCAGATGATGCTTCCGGGGCGTTGGTGGGATGACAAGAAGACTGTTAAGTCGTTGAAACTAAGGACGGAACAGCAGCAGCGGATGGACGATATTTTCAACGAAAATAAGGGCAATCTCGTGTCTCTTTATGAGAATCTGCAGCGGGAGCAGCAGCGGTTTGTGTCTATGTCGCGTGAAGATTTGCAGGATGAAACTAAGGTTTTTGCTGAGATTGACCGGGTGGCGCAGGCACGGGGGGATTTGGAAAAGGCTAGTTTTCACTTCCAAATGCAGATTCGAAAAGAGATGGATTCGGATCAAGTGGCGGCGCTGGATAAGGCGATCGCGGAAGGCCAATAAAGACGCGGGTTTTGCGGTGCGTCGACGGCGGGGAACACGGTGGAGACGGAGCCGTTTTACGGTCCGCACGGTTCGTTTTTACGGTGGATTTTTACCGTGACGGTGAGTGGCGTCAGGGGCGATCCAGGTCTGGCGAGCTTCGGGGCTTCGGACTACGTCGAAGGTGTAGTAGGCGGTGTGGAGGGTTCGGGCTTCGCCGAACTTTGCTACTGCGTGGCAGGCGGCTTGCCAGGAGTCGTGGGTGGGGTTTGCTGAGGCGGCGATGATGTTAGACCAGAAACGGGTGAGGGTCTCGTGGTAGCCCGAGTCTGAGCCGTTGAGCGTGCCTACAGCTTCGTTGTGGCTGATGATGCCGGTCTTCATGTGGTCGAAGGCTGACTGTTTGTAGCGGATGGTGTAGCAGGCGCAGATGGCTACGTGGGCGGCGTGGGTCCACTCGGACTTGGGGAGGGTGCCGGATTCCCAGGCGGCCACGAAAGCGGCGAAGGTTTCGGGGCTGGAGAGGAAGGTGGGAGGCATGGGTGGTGTGGTAAGGATGGCAGATTTGGGCAGGATTGGCGAAGAACGGGAGGAAGCAGGTCCTTCGCTGCGCTCAGGATGACAATTCAAAAATGAGGATGACATATTTGGGGTGAGGTGAGGAGAGCGGTCGCTTCGCGATACCCCACCCTTTCACAAAGGGCGTGAAAGGGTAGGCACCCGGATTGTTGCCTCAATGAAGGAGAACCAATACAGGGGTTTCTCCACTCCGCTGCGCTCCGGTCGAAATGACAGTTATTTCTGGGTGGTGAAGGTCCAGGTGGTTTCGCTGTGGTAGAACTGGCCGGGTTTTAGTTCGGTGGTGGGGTAGGCGGGGTGGTTGGGGGAGTCGGGGTAGTGCTGGGTTTCGAGGCAGAGACCGCTGCGGTATTGGTACTTGCCGCCGTTGCGGGAGGGCATGGTTCCGTCGAGGAAGTTGCCGGAGTAGAACTGGACGCCGGGTTCGGTGGTTTTGACGAGGAGGACGCGACCGGTGGTTGGGTCGTAGACCTTGGCGGCGGGGTGCAGGGTGCCGGACTTTCCGGTGAGGACGAAGTTGTGGTCGTAGCCGGCGCCGTTCTTGAGCTGGGTGTCGGTGTCGTTGATGCGGGAGCCGATGGTGTGGGGGGTGCGGAAGTCAAAGGGTGTGCCGGCGACGGGCGCCAGGGGGCCGAGGGGGATGGAAGTGGGGTCGATGGGGGTGTAGGTGTCGGCGTCGATGGTGAGTTCCTGGCCGAGGATGCTGGGGGTGCCGTCGCCCGCGAGATTGAAGTAGGCGTGGTTGGTGAGGTTGACGACCGTGGGTGCGTCGGTGGTGGCGGAGTACTGCAGCTTCACGG
>Ga0302313_10000798_pt1 | contig 25611 bp, 18 predicted proteins | sample III_Palsa_N2_2_FD_200454 | JGI IMG/M metagenome (GOLD analysis project Ga0302313, IMG submission 200454) | Peat permafrost microbial communities from Stordalen Mire near Abisko, Sweden - III_Palsa_N2_2 | ecosystem: Environmental > Terrestrial > Soil > Palsa > Peat permafrost | place: Sweden...
CAGGGTGACAAGGGCGCGGTCGATGCGTTGCTCGATCACAAGGACGTGCGGGCCATCAGCTTTGTCGGCTCCACGCCGATCGCCGACTACATCTACGCGCGCGGGACCTCGCAGGGCAAGCGCGTTCAGGCGCTGGGCGGCGCAAAGAACCACATGATCGTGATGCCCGATGCGGACATGGATAAAACCGTCGATGCGCTGATGGGTGCCGGCTACGGCGCTGCCGGCGAGCGCTGCATGGCGATTTCTGTCGTTGTTGCCGTGGGCGAAGCGACCGCCAACACGCTGGTGGAAAAGCTCGCACCGAAAGTGCGCGCACTGCGCATCGGTGACGGCATGGACGACACCATCGAGATGGGACCGGTCGTCACCAGCCAGCACCGCGACAAGATCACCGGGTATATCGATGACGGTGAAGCGGCTGGTGCCGAACTCGTCGTGGATGGCCGTGGCCATCAGGTCGCCGGCTGCGAGCAGGGATTTTTTCTCGGCGGCACGTTGTTCGATCGCGTTGCGCCGTCGATGCGCATCTACAAGGAAGAAATCTTTGGCCCCGTGCTGTGCGTCGTGCGCATGCCCGATTTCGCCAGCGCACTGGCCCTGGTCGATTCGCACGAGTACGGCAACGGTACGGCGATCTTCACTCGCGATGGTCATGTGGCGCGCGAGTTCGCGCATCGCGTGCAGGTCGGCATGATCGGCATCAACGTGCCCATTCCTGTACCGATGGCGTTTCACAGTTTTGGTGGCTGGAAAAAAAGTCTGATGGGGGATCACCACGCGCACGGCCCAGAAGCCGTGCGCTTCTACACGCGTCAGAAAGCTGTAACCCAACGCTGGCTGGCAGATAAAGAGAGTGCCGGTGCCGAATTCGCGATGCCCACGCACTGAGAGACGTTTGCTTCACTGCAACACGTTGTTTTGCTTCGTCGCAGCACATTTTTTGCCCCGCAACGCAACACGAAAAAACGCAATAGACCTCGGGCGTTAGTCAATTGAGCGTGATGACTATCCGTTCGAAAATGCCGAGTAATAAAAAAATCATAAAATATACGGAAAGAACTCGTATTCATTTTTCGCGTGAAAAATGCTGAACGTTTGAACGAACGCACAAGTCGCTTCACCATTGGGAGAGAGGGAATCATGGCTTCAATATTTCGGAAAAAATCACTCGTCTGCGCGCTGGCTTTGGCGGGCTTAGGTCTTGGCATGAGCGTCGCGGCACCACAAGCGCACGCGGCGGACGACCTGACCACCAGTCCCTATCTTTTCGGCGACTGGAACGGTGAGCGCACGCGCCTGGCCGACGAGGGCTATACCTTCAATTTCGGTTATGGCGGTGAAGCGGCGCATAACTTTACCGGCGGCACACGCAGTCTCACGCGATATACCGATCAGTGGGTCGGTGGTGTTAAAGCAGATTTAGGCAAGCTGTGGGGCTGGCAGGGAGCCACGTTCCGCATGACGATTACCGATCGTAATGGCCGCAATCTCGGCGCCGACGCAAACATTGGTAACAACCAGCTGATTCAGGAAGTCTACGGCCGCGGCCAGACCTGGCACCTCACCGAATTTTCGCTGGAACAGGATTTCTTCGACGGTGCGCTCTCTGTCAAGGCGGGCCGCCTTCCCGTCGGTGCGGATTTCGCGTCCTTCACCTGCGACTTCGAGAACTTGACCTTCTGCGGAAATCAGCCGGGCAATATCGTCGGCAATTACTGGGTCAACTGGCCGACCAGCCAATGGGCTGCGGTCATCAAGCTCAACACCAGTAAAGAAAGCTATGTGCAGATTGGTGCATATCAGGTCAATCCGAACTATGTCGACAACAGCTATGCGGTGCACAAAGGCCTGCTGCCCGACTTTCCGGGTGGCACCACAGGAGCGCTGATTCCGCTGGAATTCGGCTGGAATCCCAACGTCAATGGTCTTCCAGGCCACTACGATTTCGGCGTCTGGTACAACACGTCGAAAGGCTCGGATCTTTATTATGACGTGAACCACGATCCGGCTGGCGAAACCGGCCTGCCTGCGTTGCAGCGCGATGGCCAGTACGGCGCCTACCTCAACTTTATGCAGCAAGTAACCGGTGATGCCGGTGGTAAGGGCGCAACGCTTTTCCTCAACATCTCGCAGGCTGATCGTAATACGGCGGCGACCGATCGGCAGATCACGACTGGCGTGGAATACAAAGGTCCGTTTGCTCGTCCTAACGACATGATCGGCTTTGCTATCGGCGCAACAAACGCCAATAGCCGATATGCCGCGTACATTCAGCAGAACAACGCCCGTACCGGTGAAAACGTCATTGTCGGCGACGGCAACGAATATGTATCGGAACTGTTTTACAGCTGGTCGCCGATTCCGTCGATCTATCTGCGCCCCAATCTGCAGTACATCCTGCACCCGGGCGGCACCAGCCAGAACAGCAACGCGTTCGTGCTCGGCTTGAAGATGGGCTTCACGTTCTGATAGGAATGGCACGCCCTGCGCGTGCAGCATTGGTGTCAAGATGAACATCCCGGCCTGGCGCCGGGATGTTTTTTTTCGCAAACATTTTGCCAGAAAGTTTTATAACGACTTCGATAGCGGCACGCGCAAGTTTCATCCGACGCGGTTCATGGTCGATGCGATCACATCCCTCGGCGTGACACCACATCCTTTATGCTCCTCCCTTCCTTTTCCTTCCAGCCCTGAATTTTTATGGCGCGCATCGTTGTTGTCGGCAGCATCAATATGGACCTGGTCACGCTTGCTCATCGCTTTCCAGCGCCGGGCGAAACTTTGATGGCCGACGGGTTTCACACTATTCCCGGCGGTAAGGGCGCCAATCAGGCAGTCGCGGCGGCGCGTCTCGGTGCCGAGGTTTCGCTGGTAGGGGCGCTTGGCGATGACGTTTTCGGCAAGCAGCTGCGAAGCGGGTTGGCCGACGAAGGTATCAATCTCGAACACGTACATACGTTCGACGACTGCGCCAGCGGCACGGCATCAATCACTGTGGCGCAGGGCGACAACCACATACTGGTGGTCCCTGGAGCGAACGGCCGAGTCACCCCCACGCAAGTGCAGCAAGCGAAGACGCTAATCGAGCGCGCCGATGCTGTACTGGTGCAGATGGAGATTCCATTGGACGCTGTGGAGGCCACCGTGCGGCTCGGACATCGGCTAGGCGTGCCGGTGCTCCTAAATCCTGCTCCGGCGCGCCCGCTCCCCACCGACTGGCTCAGGCTCGTCCGCTACGTAACGCCGAATCAGCACGAGCTGGCGACGCTGCTCGACGCCGGTGCAGGCGAAGATTTCAGGGCACTGATGCAACGTGCTCCCTGCCCTGTCGTGCTGACGCGCGGAGCAGAGGGCGCATGGTACCGCGACGACGACGAGCCTCGGCACCAGCGTGGCTTTCACGTCGGCGCCGTTGATACCACTGGCGCCGGTGACACCTTCAACGCGGCACTCGCCGTATTCCTTCACGAAGGTTTGGCCATCGCCGTGAAAAAAGCCTGTGCCGCTGCCGCACTTTCCGTCTCCAGACTCGGTGCACAAGGCGGGATGCCGCGGTTGTCCGACGTCGACGCATTTTTGAAGCAACAAGCATGAAGCGATCCGGGCTGCTACATGCCGAACTCAATCGCATTGTCGCTGCAATGGGTCATACCGACACGCTCGTCATCGCTGACTGTGGTCTGCCGGTGCCCCAGGGAGTGACCTGTATCGACCTTGCTGTGCTGCCCGGCCTGCCCAATTTTACGCAGGTGTTCGATGCGATCTATGCTGAGCTAGCGGTAGAAGCCATCACTTTCGCCAGTGAAATTCATCAGCGCAATCCTGCGCTGGTGAGGCTGGGGGAGCAGCTAAAACGCGAGGGTATCGCGCTCAACGAAATAAGCCATGAGCTATTCAAGCAACGTTGCGCACAAGCCTCGGCCGTCGTGCGAACTGGCGAGACAACGCCCTATGCCAATGCGATTTTGCATGCTGGAGTAACGTTTTAGAAAAACTGCTCCACCGTTCTGCTAGGAATCTTCTAGCTGACGGTAGCTCAAGAGTGAATTGGCTGATTTATGGGCAAAGTCATGCCCTGAAATAACAAAGGGGCGTCCCGGCAGAGCACACCCCTTTGATTTGAAGACATGGGGCTATTTACGTCGTGACTCAGCCCCGATTCGAGCCCGATAGCACATCAACCCATACGGCCAGCACCAGAATGCTGCCCTTGACGATCATTTGCCAGAAGGTGTCGACGTCCATCATCGACATACCGTTGTCGAGACTGGCCATGACCAGCGCACCGATGAGCGCGCCGTGGACAGTACCCGATCCGCCGCGCATGGATGTGCCGCCGATGAAGCATGCGGCGATAGCATCGAGTTCGCCGCTGGTACCAGCCGACGGAGAACCGGCAGCCAGCCGCGCGGTGTTGATGATGCCTGCGAAAGCACACATGACGCCCATCAGCGCGAAGACTGCTAGCTTGACGCGCGCAACATTCACGCCCGACAGCCGGGTCGCTTCCATGTTGCCACCGACGGCGTAGATATGTCTGCCAAATACGGTCTGGGTGGAGATGTACGAGAAAATACCCAGCAAGCCCAAGAGGATCATTACCGGTACAGGCACGCCACCTGCGTCGTTAAGCATGCGCAGCGAGCCGACGATGACCGCGCCGATCACCACGAGCTTGGCGACATCCATCCAAACCGGCATTTGCTTCAGTTCCAGCTTGGCCCGGCGGCGGCGGCGCATGACCGTAATAGCCACTAACAGCAGGAAGATCACGCCGCCCAGTACCCGCGAGGCGCCGATCGGCACCAGCCCCTGTCCGAGATAAATGAGGTCATCCGGCACCGGTGCGATGGTGGCGCTGTGCGTAATGCCCAGCAGGATGCCGCGAAAAGCCAGCATGCCGCCCAGACCCACGATGAAAGAAGGCACACGAAGCTTGGTAACCCAGAAGCCGTTGAACATGCCGATGCCAAGGCCCACGACGAGCGCCGCGCCGATGGCTGCCGGTGTACCCCAATGCATGTTGACCGTGAGTATTGCAACCACACCACCAAGTAGTCCGGACAGCGAGCCTACTGACAGATCGATCTCGCCGGAGATGATGATGAAGACCATGCCGCAGGCAAGCATGCCGGTAATCGACATCTGCCGGAGAAGATTGGCAACGTTGCGCGGCGTGACGAAATCACCGTCGGTACCAATGTGAAAGAAAATCCATATCGCAGCTACTGCCAACAAAAGCGCGATGATCTTGTAGCGAACGAAAAACTGTTGCACTTGCTGAGCTTGCATATCTGCTTCCCAAAAAGGCCGAAAGGTCTGCCTTGCAAAAATCAAAAAAAATCTTGCTTTAAAGTAGCTCTAAATCGAAACCGGTAGATTCAGGCAGCCTGGGTCTTTGGCTTCGCAGCAATCGCAGCCGCCAGCACGCGCTCCTGGGTCAGATCCTTGTTGACAAAGTCTCCGCGTAAATGTCCTTCGCCAATCACCAGTACGCGATCGCTGACACCCAATACCTCATTGAGCTCCGACGACACCATGATGATCGACACGCCCTTGGCGGCTAGCTCGAACATCAGCTGGTAGATGTCGTATTTGGAACCTACATCCACGCCACGGGTCGGCTCATCCAGAATCAGCACTTTCGGCGCCGGGAGCAGCATCTTGGTGAGTACCGCTTTCTGCTGGTTTCCTCCAGAGAGCCCTGCGATGGCCAATGCCGGACTGGCGGTCTTGACGCGAAGGCGTTTGATCTCGCGATCCACCGTGGCAAGTTCAGCATTTTTGTCGATGCGGCCACCGTGCGAGTAGTGCTGCAGCGTCGCCAGCGTGATGTTATCGCCCACGCCCAGCATCGGCACGATACCTTGACGCTTGCGGTCCTCGGGCACGAGCGAAAGTCCGGCGCGAATGGCTTGCTCAGGCGTCTTTACCTTGATCAACTTGCCATCCATGAACAGCTCGGCGGTCGATTTGCCTGCATAAGCGCCAAAAATAGCCGATACCAGTTCGGTGCGTCCGGCGCCGACCAATCCAGCTATACCGAGGATTTCGCCCTTGCGCAATTCGAATGACACGTCGTCAACACGCTTGCGGCTCGTGTTGGTCACATCCCAGCATGTGACGTGCCGCGCTTCGAAGATGACCTCACCAATGCTGTGTTCGCTCCGCGGGTAGAGATTCTTGATCTCGCGACCTACCATCATGGCGATAATGGCGTCGGTATTCAGTTCGGCCATCGGCTTGGTTGCCACGTGCTCGCCATCGCGGATCACGGTGACGGTGTCGCACACCTTGGCGACCTCTTCAAGCTTGTGCGAGATATACACGCAGGCGACACCCTCGCGCTTCAGATCTTCAATGATGGCCAGCAACACGTCGATCTCGCTCGAGGTCAACGACGATGATGGCTCGTCGAGAATCAGCAGGCGCGCATTCTTTGCCAGCGCCTTGGCGATTTCAAACAACTGCTGGTAGCCGCCACCGTAATTCATCACCGGTGCGGCGACATTGACGTCCGTCAGTTTCAGACGCGCCAGCAGCGCGTCGGCCTGACGATACATGGCGTCGTAATCCATGCGACCGCCAGGCTTAGTGATTTCATTGCCTAAAAAAATATTTTCCGCCACCGACAGTTGCGGTACCAGCATCAGCTCTTGATGGATGATGACGATGCCGGCATTCTCACTGTCGCGCACCGAATAGGCCTTCAGCGGTTGACCCTCCCACAGAATTTCGCCTTCGAAACTGCCATAGGGATAGACGCCTGAAAGTACCTTCATCAGGGTAGATTTGCCCGCGCCATTTTCACCACACAGGCCCACACACTCGCCCGGCCGCACGGCCAGACTCACGCCGTTGAGCGCCCGCACGCCAGAAAACTCCTTGACGATATTGCGCATCTCGAACAGATATTCGCTCACACGCCCACTCCACTGCTGACACACAAACTGCCGCGAGATGGGCGGCATCGATACCAAATGGTGCATTGAAACACAGGAGGCGCACCGATGACCGATGCGCCTCCATGAGGTTTCAATTAATTACCGTATACCTGTGCGTGGGTATAGAAGCCGTCCTTGATCACCAGGTCGACGTTCTGCTTGGTCAGCAGGGTCGGCGTCAGCAGCTCGGTGTTGACGTCCTTGGTGCCGTTATTCATCTTACTGGTGTACTTGGGCGCCGTGCCCTTGACCAGGTCGACCGACAGCTGGGCCGCCTGCGTGGCGAGATTGTTCAGCGGCTTGTAGACCGTCATGGTCTGGGTGCCGGAGATGACGCGCTTCACGCCGGCGAGATCGGCATCCTGTCCGGACACGGCTACCTTGCCTGCCAGCTTCTGCGCGGCAAGTGCCTGGATGGCACCACCGGCTGTGCCGTCATTGGAGGCCACGATGGCTTGGATATTGTTGTGGTTGGCGGTGAGTGCATCCTCGGTAATGCGCAGCGCATTGGTCGGATCCCATTCCGGCGTCCACTGTTGACCGACGATCTTGATATCGCCCTTCGCCACCAGCGGCTGCAACACCTTTAACTGGCCATCACGAAACACCTTGGCATTGTTGTCCGTCGGAGAGCCGCCGAGCAGAAAGTAGTTGCCTTTCGGGACCGCGTTGACGAGGGCCTGTGCCTGCATTTCGCCTACGCGTTCGTTGTCGAAAGAAATATAGGCATCGATATCCGCATTCAGGATCAATCGATCGTATGCCACGACCTTGATACCCGCGCGCTTGGCTTCTGCCACGACATTGCCGAGGACTTTGCCGTTGAACGGCACGATCACCAGCACGTCCACGTTGCGCGAAATCAGGTTCTCGATTTGTGCGATCTGGCGCTCTTCGCTTGCGTCGGCAGACTGCACGTAGACCTTCGCGCCGAGCTTGGTCGCGGCAGCGGTAAAATAGTCACGGTCGCGTGTCCAGCGCTCGACGCGCAGATCGTCGATCGAGAAACCGATGACCGGCTTGTCCTTGCTGGCATGTGCCGGCATGGCGGCAAAGGTGCCGGCCAGCGCAATGGCTGCGGAAAGCGTAAGCGTGCGGAGCGTCTTACTTTTCATTGTTTTGGTTTTCATGAGTCCCCATCCTGTGTGACGTGCAGCGTTAGTTGACAGAATCAGCGCCGGTTTCAGCGCCGGTGAAAAGCGGGTGCAACTGCGGATACAACTTCTGGAACAACGGATACCTTTGTTCGCGATAAAACGCACGTCGCGACGCAACAGGAATGAAGTTCGCCACCAGCGCCGGCGCAGGACAAACCTCGTCCAGCGCGGCGCCCTGCTCCACGGCCAGATGAGCAAGTCGCGCCGCACCCAGCGCGGGTCCCACGTCACCACCGGCGCGCTGCTGCAGTGGCTTGCCGAGAATGTCGGCGAGCATCTGGATCCAGTAAGCGCTGCGTGAGCCACCGCCGATCACGGTGATGTCGTCGGATACCAAGCCCGCGGCTTCGACTGCCAGGAGACCATCGAGCAGCCCGAACCCGACCCCCTCCAGCGTGGCATTCGCCAGGTCGGCGCGCTGCGTGTTACCGCTCAATCCGACAAACGCGCCGCGGGCGTGGCTGTCGTTGTACGGCGTGCGTTCACCGCTCAGATACGGCAGGAAGAACGGGCTGCTGCTCTGAATACCGTTCGATGCTTGCGCATCGCCGAGCAGCGCCGGCACGTTCTCGTACGCGGTCAGCCGCGCGGTAAAATCCAGGCAGCTGGCGGCATTGAGCATGACGCTCATCAGATGCCAGGTATTCGGCAGCGCGTGGCAGAAGCTGTGTACAGCCTGCTCTGGCCGCGACCGAAAGCCGTCGGAAACGGCGAAGAAAACGCCCGACGTGCCGAGTGACAGCATCGCCTGCCCCGGCTTGACGATACCGACACCGACCGCGCCGGCCGCGTTATCCCCGCCGCCGGCAGCCACCGCCACGCGGGCAATGCCCCAGCGCTCGGCCAGCTCGCCTCTCAGCTGACCAGTGATTTGATTGCCCTCGTGCAATGACGGCATCTGCGATCGGTTCAGCCCGCACGCATGCAGCATGTCGTCGCTCCACGCGCGCTTGTCGACGTCGAGCCATAGCGTGCCTGCTGCATCGGACACGTCGCTGGCATACTCGCCGGTGAGCTTCAGCCGCAGGTAGTCCTTCGGCAGCAGCACCTTGGCAATACGCTCGAAAACCTGCGGCTCGTGCTTGCGCACCCACAGCAGTTTGGGCGCGGTGAATCCGGGCATGGCCAGATTGCCGGTGATCGCGCGAAAGTTCGGCACCTGTTCGAGTTCGGCGCACTCGATATCGCAGCGGCCGTCGTTCCATAGAATCGCCGGCCGCAGCACGTTATCGCTGGCGTCGAGCAAAGTCGCGCCGTGCATTTGCCCGGAGAGCCCGATGCCGGCAATAGCGCTCGCGGCGATGCCGAGTTTCTTTGCCTCGCCGAGCAAAGCGTCGACAGAATCCAACGTCGCCTGCCACCACGCCGCAGGGTCCTGCTCCGACCAGCGCGGCTGCGGCTGCGAAATGGTCAGCGCGCACGACGCGCTCGCACGCACCTCGCCCTTGCGATCAACCAGTACGGCCTTGACCGATGATGTCCCCAGATCGATACCGATGAACATGCGCCGGCTTACTCCGGCGACCGTGCGGACATCGACCGACGATCAGCCGTAGACATAGCGATTGACCAGGTTCTCCAGCGCTTCCTGCTGGCCGGACACATGCTTCGGCTGCAGATCGCGTTTCGCCGCTTCGGCGGCCAGCGCCTCGAGGGTGAAGTTGCCGGTCAGCACCTGCTGGCCGAACTCGCCATCCCAGCCCGCGTAGCGCGCGGATTTCATCTTGGCCAGCGTGTCGCGTTCGATCATCTTGGCCGCACGCTCCAGCGCCAGTGCCAATACGTCGATCGCGCCGATATGGCCGTGGAAAAGATCGGCCGGATCGCTGCTCTGGCGACGCACCTTGGTATCGAAATTGAAGCCGCCGTTGACGAAGCCGCCCGCGCGCAGAATCTCGTAAACGATTAAGGTCATCTCTTCGACGCTGTTGGGGAACTGGTCGGTATCCCAGCCGTTCTGCATGTCGCCGCGGTTGGCGTCGATGCTGCCGAACAAACCCAGCGCGATCGATGTGGCCACCTCGTGCTGGAACGAATGTCCGGCCAGCGTGGCGTGGTTCGCTTCCAGGTTGACCTTGACCTCGTGCTCCAGGCCGAAGTCCTTCAGGAATCCGTACACCGTCGCCGTGTCGTAATCATACTGATGTTTGGTCGGCTCCTGCGGCTTGGGCTCGATCAGGATGGTGCCGTCGAAGCCGATCTTGTGCTTGTGCTCGACCACCATCTGGAAAAACCGGCCCAACTGCGCGCGCTCGCGTTTGAGATCGGTATTGAGCAGCGTATCGTAGCCTTCGCGGCCACCCCACAGCACGTAGTTGGCGCCGCCCAGGCGCTTGGTCGCGCCCATCGCGTGGAACACCTGCGTGGCGGCGTAAGCGAATACTTCCGGCTGCGGGTTGCTCGCTGCACCGGCGGCATAGCGCGGGTGGCTGAACACGTTGGCCGTGCCCCACAGCAGCTTCATACCGGTTTGCGCCTGCTTGGCCTCCAGCACGTCGACCATGGCGGAAAAATTGTTGGCGTACTCTTTCAGACTATTGCCTTCCGGCGCCACGTCGGTGTCGTGGAAGGTGTAAAACGGCACGCCCAGGCGGCTGAAAAAATCGAACGCCGCATCGGCCTTGGCCTTGGCCTGCTGCATCGGATCGCCTGGCGCATGCCACGGGCGTTCGAACGTACCGGCACCGAAAACGTCGCTGCCCGGCCAGACGAACGTATGCCAGTAGCAGGAAGCCAGACGCAGGTGCTCGGCCATGCTTTTGCCGAGAATCTGGCGCTTGGCGTCGTAGTGATGAAAAGCCAGCGGATTATCACCAGCAGCCCCCTCGTAGCGGATCGGGGCGATGGCGTCGAAATAAGACATGGTGAACTCCACGGATAATGGCAAAAAAAAAGATGTCAGCGCCGATCGGCAGCTGCTTGACCTAGAAAAAGCGCCAGCGATGGCCGCACACGCGACCACCGCAATCCTCGAATGCTGCACATTCCTTGCCCAGGGCGGCAATTGCGAAATCTGGTGCAGGGCTGATCATTTTCCCTGTGGCGATGCCGCATGCCAGCAGGGCTGGCGCGTGATAGCGTCTACACTCTGCCGAGTGATCATTATCCTCTGCGCTAGCCGCCCGCTCATGCATGGTTGGCACGGCGCGGGGCTCTGGTGATCCCGCCATACCGGACTATCGAAACGCCCATGGGACTCTCCCCGCCGCCGCACCGCATCGCGCTGCTGTTCAACGCCAACAAAGGCTATGACCGTGAGGTGATCGCGGGCATCGGTCAGTATCTCAATTCGACCCGCGTCGAATGGGATCTGTATCTGGAAGAGGATTTCCGCAGCCGCATCCAGGGCATCGAGCGCTGGCACGGCGACGGCATCATTGCCGATTTTGACGACCCGGAAGTCGTGGCTGCGCTGAGTCAGTCCGCCCTGCCGGTGGTGGCCGTGGGCGGTTCGTATGCCGATGCGTCGCTGTATCCCGAGCGTATCCCGTATATCGGTACCGACAACGCCAAGTTGGTGCAGTTGGGTTACCGGCACCTGATCGATCAAGGTCTCTCGCATTTCGCTTTCTACAGTTTGCCGCCGGCGCCCGGCAATGCGTGGGCGGTCGAGCGTGAGGTCGCCTACACGCAGCAGCTGCAAGGGGACGAACTGCCGGTCACCATTTTTCGCGGCCAGCCTACCAGCGCCGGCGGTTGGGACAACGCCTCCGAACAGCTGGTCGAATGGCTGCAGGAGCTGCCCAAGCCTGTCGGCATTCTGTGTGTGACTGACGCGCGCGCGCGCCAGCTGGTGCAGGCGTGTCAACTGGCCCGAATTTCCGTGCCCGAACAGATTGCCGTGGTCGGCATCGACAACGATTCGCTGACGCAGATGCTCACGCGCATTCCGCTGACATCGGTGATTCAGGGCACCGAGGAAATGGGCCGCACCGCAGCGCATCTGCTTCATCAGATGCTGCGCGGTGCAGACCACACACAGACGCGCATCGTGGTGCCCCCGGTCGGCATCAACGTGCAGTCGTCGAGCAAGCACCAGCCGTTGCGCAGTCCGCTGGTGATGCGCGCACGCCACTATATTCGCCAGTACGGCTGCCTCGGCGTCAAGACCGAACAGGTGGCCGATTACGTCGGCGTGTCGCGTACCGCGCTGGAAGAACATTTTCGTCGCGAGCTGAAGCAGACCGTGCATCAGGCGCTGCTGCAGCACAAGCTGGAGCACGCCGGCGAGCTGCTGACCAGTTCGTCGCTGCCGCTGGCGGATATCGCCGTGCGTTGCGGCTTTACCTCCTTGCAGTACATGTACGCCGTGTTCCGCCGCGAATACAACCTCACGCCCAAGCAGTTTCAGGCGCAGCAGCGCGGCGCCGACATCACCGAATCCACCGACAGCTCCGCACCATGACCTCCCTCACGTATCCAACTGCCGCCCACGTACCTCACGCCGTGCGCTGGGGCACGCTGGCCGACGGCCGCAAGGTGCACCGCTGGACGATGCGCAACGCGCAGGACATGCGCGTGGACATCAGCGATCTCGGCGGTAGCCTGCTTAGCTGGCATACCCCCGATCGCCATGGCCGTATCGAAGGTGTGGTGCTCGGGCACGCTGACCCTCTTTCCTACGCCGCAGGCCTGGGCTATCTGGGCGCTCTGGTCGGTCGTTGGGGCAACCGCATCCGCAGCGGTCGTTTCGAACTCGACGGCGTGAGCTACCGGCTCGACCGCAACAACAACGGTCATCATCTTCACGGTGGCCACGAGGGTTTCCATCAGGCCGTCTGGAACGTCGAGCGCGATGGCAATGGACTGCTGCTGACCCTGCACTCGCCCGACGGTGAAGGCGGATTTCCGGGCAACCTCGACGTACAGGTGCGCTATGAATTGCAGGACGACGGTACGCTGAGCCTGGACTATCAAGCGCGCACCGACCAACCCACGCCGATCAATCTCACCGCGCATCCGTACTTCAATCTGGGCGGTGCGCGCGGGGATATTCGCGATCATCTGCTGTGGATCGATGCCGAAGATTTTCTCGCCGTCGATGCCGGCATGATTCCCGCAGGCAAGGAAAGCGTGGCCGGCAGCGCCTTCGATTTTCGTCACGCCGCACCGCTGGGCTCGCGTCTTACCTGGCCGCATCCGCAGCTCGCGGTAGCCCGTGGTTTCGATCACTGTTACTGCCTGCGTGAGCCGCATGGCCAGCCGCGCAAGGTCGCGCAAGTAATCGATCCGGCCAGCGGGCGTCGACTCACCGTGATCACCGATCAACCGGGCCTGCAGCTCTATACCGGGCAATACCTGGGCGAGTCACCCAAGCGCAGTGCGGGTTTTTACAAAGCATTCGACGGCTTTTGTCTGGAGGCGCAGGCTTTCCCGGACCAGATCAACAGCGCCACCGCCGAACGCGTGGTGTTGCGCCCGGGTGCCGTATATCGCCAACGCACCGCTTATCAGATCGATACGCTGTAAAAGCGGCCGGCGCAGTATCTAGTCGTTGAAAGGCTCTGTCCTCGGCACGGATGCAGTCGAGGTGCGTGGGCGATCGCGCATGCATCGAACCAGCGCCAGCAGCAGCGCCAGCGCCGGCACCAGCACGCCGCGGTTGCCGACTTTCGCGGTGGCAAATCCGCCGGCGCAGGCGCCGATGGCAAAACTGCAGCACACCATCACGAAAAGCCGCGCCTTATGCAGTGCCACGGCGTCGCCCGGCGGAAAAAGACCGGTAAAAAGCAGCTCGGCGGTACGCCTCAGGTTGCCGGTGGTCATTACCGAACTGTACGGCGAGCCCTCGACCTTGGCGAAGCTCGTGCTCTGCAACGCCGCGAGAAACGCCACGCCAAGCACGATCGGCAAATCGGGAAAATCGTGCGGCAACATCGCCACGACAAGTAGAAAAACGATCTCAATCGCGAGGCTGAGCAGGGCTGTGCGCTGTCTCGACCGCCGCGACTCGTGTAGGCGAAGCCGAAAAGCCACAAACACGCCAATGACAAACGCTAGGATCGGCGGCACATGGCGCAGCGACTTCTCCCACTGTCCCGACGCTGCGTAAATACCAAGCAACACGACATTGCCGGTCTGTGCGTTGGCAAACACGCCGCCGTGACCCAGCCACGTAAACGCGTCCAGGAACCCGCCCGCGCCGCTGAGAAGCATCGCCACGCCGACGGTTTCCTCGGCGAGCGAAGCAGCCTCTTCCCCGTTGCCTTTCAGCGAGCGAACAAGCGCGTGGATCGACGTTTTCAGATTGTGCTCCCGCCCACTTCTTAAGAAAAAATATCGCGTGCTGAGACTGACATATGCCGCGTATGCCGCTCAAGCCAAAAGCAGGCCTTTCCCGAAAAATCCTGCGACCCTCACCGGAGCGCGTTTCTCTGCGATCATGCGCGGGTTGCCGCTTCTGCCAGGCTGCCGGCGCGGTGAGGCACCTAGAATTCCCTCCATCGCCGTTTCCACTCTCCGCCGTGGTCTGCCACATGACTGACACCACCTCCGTTGACCGATTCCCGTTTATCGGCGGTGGCTCGGATATGGCTGCCATGATTCGCGCGTTCGACTGGAGCGCTACGCCGCTGGGCGATATCGAAAAGTGGCCAGACTCGCTGAAGATGGCTGTCGCGTTGATCCTGCGCTGCGATGCGCCAATGACCATCATGTGGGGAGAGCGAGGCCATCTTATTTATAACGATGCCTACAGCGTCATCGCAGGTGCCAAGCACCCTTTTATTTTGGGCAAGAGCCTCTACGAGGGTTGGCCAGAAGTGGCGGATTTCACATCAAACGCCATGAAACAGGTGCTTGCCGGCGCGAGCCTCATCTACCGCGACTACCACATGGTGTTGTTACGTTCCGGCGAGCCCGAGGATTTTTGGTTCGACATCCTTTACAGCCCTGTCGTCGGCCTGGACGGCGTTGCCGTCGGTACGCTGGCCCTGGTGCGCGATACCACGCAGCAGTTTCAGGTCGAGCAACGTTTGCGCGTAGCGCAGGAAGCCGGTGGCGTGGGCACGTTTGAGTGGTACCCCGACGAGGGGCGGATGGAGGTCTCGGACCAGTATCGGAGGGTATGGGGGCTGGATCCGGACCAGCCGATCAATGACGCACTGTTGGTCGGCATGGTGCATCCGGACGATCGGCATCTGGTCGGGCCCAATCGATTGGACTCGTCCAACCCGATCAGCTATTCCGAATTCCGCCTGGTGCATCCGCAAACCGGCGAGATCCGCTGGATCGCGCGCCGTGGTGAAACGCTGGCGCTCGATGGGTCGGGCCGCGCGCCCCGTTACATCGGCATCGCGATGGACATTACCGATCGCAAAAAGGCCGAAGAGGCCGTCATCGAAAGTGAAGCGCGCTGGCGCAACTTGTTCGAGGACATGCAAGAAGGTTTCTTCATCGGCCGCGCCGTGCGCGACGATGCCGGGCGCATGATCGATTTCCTCATTACCGAGCTCAATCCGGCGTTTGGCAAGCAGACCGGCCTCAGCGTGCGCACCTCGATGGGTCGCTCCATTCGGACCCTGGTACCCGACGTGCCGCTATCGGTCATCGACGCCTACGCGCTGCTGCTCGAGTCGGGCGAAGCCTCGCAGATGGAAATCCATATTCCCACGCTGGAAAATCGCTGGTTCGAGGCACGCGCACGCAAGATCGACAAAGAGCGCTTCGCCGTACTGTTTATGGATATCTCCGAACGCAAGGCGATCGAAGATGCCATGCGAGAGAGCGAAGCGCATTTTCGCACGCTGGCGCAGTCGTTGCCGAACCACGTCTGGACGACCGACGTCGATGGAAAGATCGAGTGGTTCAACGACCGCCTGTATGCCTATGCCGGTGTCGCAAACGGCTCGATGGAAGGCGACGAGTGGTTTGCCATCGTGCATCCGGACGACGTACAGCCGACCGTCAAAGCTATGCGCAAAGCGCAGGAAAGCGGCGACAACTACGCAACCGAATTGCGCCTGCGCCGGCATGACGGCGAATACCGCTGGCACCTGGCGCGTGCCGTTCCCATCACCGGCCGCGACGGCGAGCCCTTGCGCTGGCTCGGCACTAGCACCGATATCGACGATCAGAAAGCAGCCGAGGCCGCGCTGGGCAATCTGGCCGCTACGCTGGAAGAACGTGTCGGCGAGCGCACGGCCGAGCTGATCAAGACGCAGGACGCGCTGCGTCAGAGTCAGAAAATGGAGTCGATCGGCAACCTCACTGGCGGCATCGCACATGACTTCAACAATCTGCTGCAGGTGGTGAGCGGCAACCTGCAGCTGTTGGGCAACGACGTGGCCGGCAACGAGCGAGCCGAACGCCGCGTGCACAATGCGATGGCTGGCGTCACGCGTGGATCGAAGCTGGCTTCGCAGCTGCTGGCGTTCGGCCGACGTCAGCCGCTGGCACCGAAGGTAGTCAACGTGGCGCGCCTCATCCGAGATCTCGACGATTTGCTACGCCGTTCGCTCGGCGAGGGCATCGAGCTGGAAACGGTGATCGCCGGGGGCCTCTGGAACACGTTGATCGATCCAGGCAATGTCGAGAACGCGCTACTCAATCTGGCGCTTAACGCCCGCGATGCGATGAACGGCCAAGGTCAGCTGACGATCGAAGCAGGCAACGCAACGCTCGATCAGGATTATGCCTATCGCTACCCGGAAGCGACGCCGGGTCAGTATGTGACGATCGCCGTCAGCGACACCGGTTGCGGCATGACGCCTGACATCGTCGAGAAAGTTTTCGAGCCGTTTTTCACAACTAAGCCCGAAGGTCGCGGCACCGGCCTCGGCCTGTCGATGGTGTACGGCTTCGTTAAGCAGTCCGGTGGTCACGTAAAGATCTACAGCGAGCCTGATCATGGCACGACGATCCGAATGTATCTGCCGCGTTCGGCGCAGGCCGAAGATCTGTTGATCGATACGGAATCCGGCCCGATCGTTGGCGGTCACGAAACCATTCTCGTGGCCGAGGACGACGACGCGGTGCGCGACACCGTCGTCGCCCTGCTCGGCGAACTCGGCTATCGCGTACTCAAGGCGAAGGACGCGCAAGGTGCGCTCACCATTATCGAAAGCGGCATCGGCATCGACCTGCTGTTCACCGACGTGGTGATGCCCGGCGATCTGAAAAGTCCCGAACTGGCCAGCCGGCTGCGCCAGCGCTTGCCGGATCTGGCGATTCTTTTTACCTCCGGCTATGCGGAGAACTCCATTGTGCACGGCGGCCGCCTCGATGAAGGCGTCGAGCTGCTGAGCAAACCCTATACGCACGAAACGCTGGCGCGGCGGCTGCGTCAAATGCTGGACGGTCGGCAACCCCGGAGCGTGCTGGTTAGCGCCAACACGCTACCCGCTTCTGCGCATCGGGGTAGTATCAGCAACCGCCGACTGCCGGCTCAAGCTAGGCGGCCGCTGCATATTCTGCTGTGCGAAGACGATGAGCTCATTCGCATGAGCGTGGCCGAAATGCTCGAATCGCGCGGCCACCGTGTGCTCGAAGCTGAGACCGCCGCACGCGCCATGCAAATTCACGGCGAACAGCACGTCGATCTGCTGTTAACGGATATCGGCCTGCCCGACGCGTCCGGCATCGAACTCGTTCAAGCGCTGCGAACCCTCTCCCCTGACCTTCCCGTCCTGTTCGCCACCGGCCAACTCGACACCGGTAACATTTCCAACGACGCACGCACTGCGTCGATACTCAAACCCTATGGCGTGGACGCACTGCTGCAGGCAATCGATGGGCTGCGTTTGGCGACCTGAATCTGAGCAAAAAGTGCTCATTCGCAACGCCTGCTCGCAGGTATACCCCATTCAGTTTTTTCGCAGGTTGGCGGTAAGCGCGCAAGCGCTGTGCGTAGTGCGACCAAACGGTACTTGGCGCCGAGAAGCTCACCGCCCGAAGATAATTTCCTTACCCTCGTGATCGCGATCCCAGCCGCGCAGCTGGTCGCGGATGTGGGCAATGCGCTGGCGGCCTAGAGCGTTGCGCTCTTCGTCCAGCACATGACCATCGAGCAGTTCGGCCAGGCGCTGGGCGGTGGGCAGCATCGCGTCCCACGCGTCGAGCGCGGAGAGCGGGCCCGGCAGGGTCATGAAGAAGCTGACGCCGGGCGTGCGCAGCGCGTCGAGGCGCACCAGATCGAAATTGCCCGGCTTGAGCATGTTGGCGACGCTGAAGATCGGGCCGAGTTCGCGCTTGCCTTCCAGCAGGCGGTGATAGATGCCCATATCGCCGAACTCGAGACCGGCCTTTTCCGCGGCCACCACCAAGTTCGGCCCGTTGAAGTGTTCCCCCTCGCGGGCGACCACGAAAAGCGTCACGATTCGCTCGACCGGCAGCTGCGCCGGGCGTCGGCCAAGGTCGGATCGCGGTGGAATTTTCGGCGCCGGTGCGGGTACGTGCGCAGGCAAGGGAGCGACCGGTGGCGCTATGGAAATCTCCGGCTGCGGCAGAAGACTGCCGTCCTCCGGAACGCTGGGCGCGCGCAGCGCATCGACAATGGATGCGGCGTGACCGACCAGCTTTGACGGCATCGGCTTGCTGCTCGGTCGCTCGCCAGACAAGGTGGCACCCAGGCGCTCCAGTTCCGCGCGCATGCCGACATCCAGCTCGCCCTGCTTCGGCTTGACCGGCATGTCGAAGGCATCGTCATAGGACGCGTCTCGCGCGCTGAAAGAGGGCGCGTCGTCGTCGATGTCGTCATCCCCGAGCCGAGGCTCGCGACGTTCGCCTGACGACGCGCCGGGCACGACGCGGCGCTTGCCCTGCTCTTTCTTCGGCTGTCCGAACAGCCAGATCAACGCTAGGACGATGATGGCGACGATCAGCAGCGGAACACCGACGGCGGGGTTCCAGGCGAAAGCGAGCACGGGTTGCATGGTCATCGTGAGGTCCTCAGGCAGCGCCTGCGAGTTTAGCCGCTTCCGCGAGATCCACCTGCACCAGCCGCGATACGCCCGGCTCGCGCATGGTCACGCCGCACAGCTGGGTGGCCGCTTCCATCGTGGCCTTGTTGTGGCTGATGAAGATGAATTGCACTTTTTCGCTCATTTCGCGCACCAGGCTGGAGAAGCGTCCGACGTTGGCTTCGTCCAGCGGCGCGTCGACCTCGTCCAGCAGGCAGAACGGCGCCGGGTTGAGACCGAAAATGGCGAACACCAGCGCGACGGCTGTCAGCGCTTTTTCGCCACCGGACAACAGCGTGATATTGGACACGCGCTTGCCCGGCGGACGCGCCATGATCGCCACGCCGGTATTGAGCAGGTCGTCGCCGGTCAGCTCCAGATACGCGTGCCCACCGCCGAACAGCCGCGGGAAGAGCTCCTGCACCCCGGCATTGACCTTGTCGAAGGTCTCTTTGAAACGCTGGCGGGTTTCGCGATCGATCTTCTTGATCGCCCCCTCCAGAGTTTCCATAGCACTAACCAGATCGGCGAGCTGATTGTCCAGATAGGTCTTGCGCTCGCTCTGCTCGGCGTGTTCCTGGATCGCGGCCAGGTTGACCGGCTCCAGCCGCACGATCTTCTGGCCCAGTTCGCCGAGCTGCTGGCGCCATTGGTCAGCGTCGATGTCCTCGGCCAGTTCGGCCAGCAGCGTTTCGAGTTCCAAGCCGGATTCGCGGATCGCCTCGGCTAGCTGCTCGGCGCGCATTTGCAGCGCCTGCGCGGCCAGCCGCTTTTGCGACAACCCTTCGCGCAAGGCGCTGAGGCCGTGCTCGGCGCGCTGGCGCTCCTGCTCCAGGCGGCGGAATTCGCCGTCGCAGTCGTCCAGCGCGCGGCGCGCTTCGACCAGCTGCTTGTCGACCAGCAAACGCTGGTCGAGATAAGTCTGTCGCTCGGCCTCGAGTTCGGCGATCGGATCGGAACCGGCGGCCAGCTGTTCGACGATGTCGGCGCGACGCGCGGCGATCTGCGCCAGCTGCGCGTCCATGCGGGCGAGCGACTGTTCCAGCGACGACAGCGATGAACGTCGCGACTCCAGGCCCAGCGCCAGAGCGTGCGACTGGTCGGCCGCCTCGCGCGCGTTCATGCGCGCTTCCTCTCGCGCTTCGAGCAAAGTGCGCCGCTCGTTTTCCAGCGCGCGGCGTTCGTCCTCCAGATCGCCCATCAAGCCGACGGATTCGTCCAGACGGGCGCGCGCTTCACGCGTCTGGCCCTGCAGCTCGTCGAGCTGGTTGGCCAGATCGTCGAGTTCCTCACCGACCTTGGCGGCACGCGCTCGCGCGGTTTCCAGCTTGCCGCGATGGCTTTGCAGCTGGCCGGCCAGCTCGGACTGCTTGCGATGCGCGTTGTAGAGCTCGCGCTGGGCGTCGTCGCGCGCCCGCTCGACCTCGAACTTGCCGGTGCGCAGGCTTTCCAGCCGCTCGCCGTCTTCCTCCAATTGCGCTTCCAACGCGGCGATCTGCTCGGTCAACAGGCGCAGCTCGCGCTCGCGCGCCAGCACGCCGACCTGATTGCCCTGCGCGCGGCGCACGCGCGCCCACTGCGGCGCCAGCCAGTCGCCGTCGCGGGTGATGATGGAGTGCTCGGGGCGCAGCGACGCCACGCGCCGGCTGGCCTCTTCCAGCGTGTCGGCGGTCTGCACCTTCGCCAACAGCTGCAGCGCAGCGGCCGGACCCTGCACGCGAGCGGCCAGCGTCTCGGCGGCGCCCTGGCCGCCGTCGGCGGACGCCAGCAAGGCGATATCGGCTTCGCCGAGGCTATCGAATTCGGACACCAGAGCCAGCGGGCTGTCGACCAGCACGCCGTCGAGCAGGCCGGCAAGCACAGTTTCCACCGCCGTTTCCCAGCCCGCGTCGACTTGCAGCGCCTCGCCCAGGCGGCGCGATTTGTTCAATCCCAGCCGGCTGAGCCAGCCGCTGGCGGCGCTCTCTTCCTGCCCCAGCGCCGCGTGCTGCAGCGCTTCGAGCGACGCATGGCGACCGCGAGCCGACTGCAGTTGCTGGCGCGCCTCGTTGAGGCTGGACTGGACCTGACGCTCTTCGTCGAGCACTTTTTCGTGGCTGAGCTTGTGCTGATCGAGCAGGCTGCCGAGCGTTTCGACACGCTCGCGCTGGGTGTCGTGGTCGGCATGCAGTTGTTCGCCGGCCGCGTCGAGCGCGGCGACGTCGGTCGCCTTCTGTTCCGCTTCCAGCGCTTCGCGGCGCTTGGACAGATCGATGCTCTGGCGATCCAGGTAATTGAGCTTAGTGCGCTCGACTTCGGCCGCGCGGCTGGATTCGCCGGCATGCCGGGTATGGCTGTCCCAGCGCTGCTGCCAGTCGGCCAGCTTGGCTTCGGTTTCGCGCTGGGCTTCGGCAGTGTCGTCCTGCAGCTGCTGCAGCGCTTCGAGCTTGGGCTCGCCTTCGGCCAGTGCGGTGCGCAGGGTTTCGACCTGCTCGCGGTCGGTAGCGATATGCGTGGCCAGCTCGGCGTGCTCGCGCTCGGCGTCGGCATGCGCCCGCTGCAGGCGGTCGGCGGTCTCGCGGCTGTAGCGCACCTGCTGCTCGACGCGGGCGATCTCGGCGCCGACCTTGTACACCTCGGCCTGGACGCTGTTGAGATGTTCGCTGGCGCCGCTATGGCGTTCGCGCACGGTTTCCAGCTGCGCTTCGATCTGGCGTTGCCCGGCCAGCTGCTTCTCGATGTCGGTTTCGGCCGCCGACAGGTCGGCACCTTCGCCATCGTGCTGGCTTTTCAGGCCCCGGTATTCCAGCGCGCGCAGTTCGGCTTCCTTGCGCGTCTGCTCTTCCTTCAGAGCCTTCCAGCGCTCGGCGGCGCGGGCCTGACGGTTGAGGTGGTCGAGCTGCTTGTCGACCTCATCGCGCACGTCGCGTACGCGATCGAGGTTCTCGCGGGTGGCCTTGATGCGGCTCTCGGTTTCCTTGCGGCGCTCCTTGTACTTGGAGATGCCGGCGGCCTCTTCCAGATGCGTGCGCAGCTCTTCGGGATGCGCCTCGATGATCTGGCTGATCATGCCCTGCTCGATGATCGAGTAGCTGCGAGGCCCCAGTCCCGTACCGAGGAACAAATCGGTGATGTCGCGGCGACGGCAGCGCGTGCCGTTCAAGTAATAGGCGGACTGGCCATCGCGGGTGACCTGGCGCTTCACCGAGATCTCGGCGTACTGGCCGTACTCGCCCTGCACCGAACCGTCGCTGTTGTCGAAAATCAGCTCGACCGTGGCCTGACCGACCGGCTTGCGCGTGTTGGAACCGGAAAAGATCACGTCGGTCAGCGAATCGCCACGCAAACGACTGGCCGCACTCTCGCCCATGACCCAGCGGATCGCGTCGATGATGTTGGATTTGCCGCAGCCGTTCGGACCCACCACGCCAATCATGTTGCTCGGCAGCTGCAGGGTGGTCGGGTCCACAAAGGACTTGAAACCGGCAAGTTTGATGGTGGTCAGGCGCATGCGGTCATCAATGGGTTCATCGGGTAACGCCTTCAGTCGGGCGACTCGTCACTGTGCCAAACCAGAGACGGGGCTGCAACGCGTTTGCGGCGGAGAAACAACTTTAGATAAGATATTTATCTAATTGTTATAAATCATTATTTATCAGTTGCGTCGATCGAGAGCGCGTGGATGCCGTTGTCCATCAGCCCTTCCATCGCCGCATAAACCATGCGGTGACGCTGCAGCGGCAGCCTGCCGGCGAAGGCTGCGCTGACGATGCGTACATGGAAATGCCCTTTGCCGGCGTTGCCATGCGACGCGTGCTTGTAGCCCTCGTCCTGCACCTCCAGCGCGGTCGGCGCGAAGGCGAGTTCGAGGCGACGGCGGATCTCATCCACCATCGGCGTCATGGCCGGCGAACTGCTCACGCGCTCGGCAGCGTTTTGCGGAACGGCCTTACTTTGACGTCCGCGTAGACGCCGGCGGCCATATAGGGGTCGACCTTGGCCCAGCTCTCGGCCTCCTCCAGCGAGGCGAATTCGGCAACGATGAGGCTACCGGTGAAACCGGCCGGACCCGGATCTTCCGCATCGATAGCGGGAAATGGCCCCGCCAGCAGCAGCCGGCCGTCGTCGAGCATCTGCTGCAGGCGCGCGAGATGGGCAGGACGCGCGGCCTTGCGCGCTTCCAGCGAATTAGGGTGATCCGTGCAGCTGATCGCGTAAAACATCGTGATTCCCAGCGAGGTGATTGGCAATTTTAACCGACTGAGTCATCCAGCATGTGCAATCGGCATTGAAATGCTTGCTGGCATGCCCATTACCGAGTCCATCAGTCGCGACTCGAGGGGAAGAAATGATTGTCTGGCCGATGTTCGTCAAGGGGATTTCCGAGTTGCTGACCCATCTGGCCCAACTGCTCGATGGCAGCTTCGGATTGGCGGTCATCGCGCTGGCAGTGTTTGTCCGCCTCATGCTGTTGCCGATGACGCTGCAGGTTGCCGAACAGGGTTGGCACCGACAACGCCGGCTGGCGGCGTTGAAACCAAAGCTGGAAAACCTGCGCGAACGGCATGCTGGCGATCCTGCGGCCTACGCTAGTGCCACGCAGGCGCTATACCGGGAACACGGCGTGACTGCAGGATTAGGCAGCAGCTTGCGTGTTGCCGCCATCCAGGCTCCCATCGGCGCAGGGATCTATGCCGCGATCAAGCAGGGTGTGGCGGGTGCCGGTGCGTTTCTTTGGATACCTAAGCTGGCCAGGCCGGATTTATGGCTGGCCTTGATAGTCGCTGTGCTGAGCTTCGCGACAGTGGTGCTGAATCCGGCCATGCCGGAACAGGCGAAAATGATGCTGCAGCTACTGCCGGTGCTGATCTCGTTCTTCCTTGTTTGGCATCTCGCTGCCGGACTCGGCCTTTACTGGGCCGGCTCGACCAGCGTGAATCTGGTGCAGACCTTGCTGCTTCGGCGACGCATCCGTCGCATGCCATCCTGAAAACAGAAAGGCCTGCATAAGATGCAGGCCTTTGCTTCCGAAAACGAGAAACTCAGGCCTCCGGGCGCATATAGGGGAACAGCAGCACGTCGCGGATCGATGCCGATCCGGTCAGCAGCATCACCAGCCGGTCGATGCCGATACCCAGACCGCCGGTCGGCGGCAGGCCGACTTCCAGCGCGCGAATATAGTCGGCGTCGAAATGCATGGCCTCGTCGTCGCCGGAATCCTTGGCGTTGACCTGCGCCTGGAAGCGCGCGGCCTGATCTTCCGGATCGTTCAACTCGGAAAACCCGTTGGCCAGCTCCTTGCCGTTGATAAACAGTTCGAAGCGATCGGTGATGCCCTTGTCGGTATCGCTCTCGCGCGCCAGCGGCGACACCTCCACCGGGTGATCGGTGATGAAGGTAGGCTGGATCAGGGTGTGTTCGACCGTCTTCTCGAAGATTTCCAGCAGCAGCTTGCCCCAGCCGAAGCCAGGCTTGACCTGCACCTTGAGGCGCGCGGCGTGTGCGGCCATGGCGTCGCGATCGCGCAGCTCTTCGCGACTGATCTCGGGGTTGTGCTCCAGCACAGCGTCTTCCATGCGCCAGCGGCGGAAGGCTGGGCCGACGTCGATCTCGGCGCCGTCCCAGGTCAGCTGCGTCGTACCGAGCACGCTCTGCGCCGTATCGCGGATCACCGATTCGGTGAGGTCCATGATCTCGTGATAGGTGGCGTAGGCCTGATACAGCTCCAGCATGGTGAACTCGGGGTTGTGTCGGGTCGACACACCCTCGTTGCGGAAGTTGCGGTTGATCTCGTATACGCGGTCGAAGCCGCCGACGACCAGTCGCTTCAGATAGAGCTCCGGCGCCACGCGCAGGTAGAGATCCATGTCCAGCGCGTTGTGATGCGTGATGAACGGCTTGGCCGTGGCGCCGCCGGGAATCACGTGCATCATCGGCGTCTCGACTTCCATGAAGCGACGCGGCGGCGCTTCCAGCCACTGGCGCATGAAGCCGATGATCTTCGAGCGCGTGACGAACGTAAGCCGCGCCTCTTCCGTCACGATCAAGTCGACATAGCGCTGGCGGTAACGCTGCTCCACGTCGGCCAGGCCGTGAAACTTGTCCGGCAGCGGACGCAGGCTCTTGGTCAGCAGGCGCAGGCTGTCCGCACGCACGGAGAGCTCGCCGGTCTTGGTGCGCATCAGCACGCCTTCGGCGCCGATGATGTCGCCGACGTCCCAACCCTTGAAGGCCTCGTACGCGTCGCCCACCGTGCCCTGATGGATGAACAGCTGGATGCGCCCGGTGTAATCCTGCAGCTGCACGAAGCTGACCTTGCCCTGCACGCGCTTGAGCACGATGCGGCCGGCTACCTTCACCCGCCGCGCCGCCGCCTCGATCGCTTCGGCCGTCTGGACGTCCTTATCAGCGAACTCGGCTTGCAGATCGCCGCTAAAGCTGTCGATCTTGAAGTCGTTCGGAAACGCGATGCCCTGCCCGCGCAGCGCGGTCAGTTTCTCGCGACGCTCGGCGATCAGCTTGTTTTCGTCCTGGATCGGCGGATCGTCGTCGTGACTGGTCATTCGTGATTCCGATAGTCGTATTAATTGGGGGGAAGGAGAAAACTCAGGCGTCGCTGCGTTTGGAACC
>Ga0302313_10000807_pt1 | contig 25405 bp, 20 predicted proteins | sample III_Palsa_N2_2_FD_200454 | JGI IMG/M metagenome (GOLD analysis project Ga0302313, IMG submission 200454) | Peat permafrost microbial communities from Stordalen Mire near Abisko, Sweden - III_Palsa_N2_2 | ecosystem: Environmental > Terrestrial > Soil > Palsa > Peat permafrost | place: Sweden...
TGCTCGGCGATGTTCGCCGTGTTGTCCCATTCGGCCTTGCCGCCACCGTAGGTGCCGCCCAGTTCCGAGGCGCGCGTGACGTAGGCGCGGTACATCGTTTCACGCATCGCGCGGTTCTCTGCGTATTGCATGACCGGGAAGTACGACGGGAAATGCAGCGTGAATTTCCAGCCGCTCTTGCCGTCGCGTTCTGCCGCTTCTTCCGCGCCTTCGATCACATCCTCCGGCAGACCCGCCAGTTGCCCCTTGTCGTCGACGAGATAGGCGTAGGCGTTGGTGGCGTCCAGCACGTGATCGGAAAATGACTTCGACAGACCGGCCTGGCGCTCCTGCAATTCAGCGAAGTGCGGCTTCTGGTCTTCGGGCAGTTCCGCACCCGACAGGCGGAAATCGCGCAGGGCGTTCTGCAGGATCTTCTTGCGTTCGCCGGTGAGCGAGCCGAAGTCGCTGCTGGCGGCGAGCGTCTTGTACTTTTCGAACAGCGCGAGGTTTTGCCCGACGCTTGACCAGAATTCGGTGACGCGCGGCAGATTCTCGCCATAGGCGGCACGCAACTCGGGCGTGTCCGCCACTGCGTTCAGGTGACCGACTACGCCCCAGGCGCGCGACAGCGGCTCCGTGACGCGTTCCACCGGTTCGACCACATCGGACCAGGAGGCGGGGGTGATCGGCTCGGCGGCGCGCTCGACGGCGGCAGTCGCATTGGCAAGCAGGACGTCGAGAGCAGGGGTGACGTGTTCGGGGCGGATGTCGCCAAAGCGCGGCAGGTCGGAGAAATCGAGGAGCGGGTTGTCGTGTGTGGGTTGATTGGTGGACATAAGGCTTCCTGTCTGACGCGAGTGAATAGGCTAGGCGCGAGTTTGCGGACGCGGCTCGTGACGGCGCCCGATATCGACATTATTGGGGCAGTGGGCCGCGATTCCAATTGGGCTACGGCACAAATTATCAGAAGTTCGTCTTTCGCGTATCGGTTGCGATATTTGTGCCAGACCGCTGGGGTGGCGGGTGCTGCTGGGGACGGCTTGGCGCCTGTCTGCGCGCTCCGTCGGTCTGTACGAAAGCGAACGGTCAGGTTTGTTGCTTTGCGGCATGGTGTGACGGTGGGACTCATAGGAGAACGCCAGATGAATCCGCTTTCGCATGCCTTATCGCGTAACGAGAACAACTTCGGCCTCGTGCGTCTCCTTGCGGCCATCGCCGTGGTCTATGGGTACTCGTACCTGCTTCAACAGCCGGACGGCAGCGCCGACTGGGTCCAGAGCGCGCTCGGTTTCGACGGTTTGATCGCACTCGGTATCTACGCATTTTTTCTGCTGAGCGGCATGCTGGTGACGGCCAGCTTCGACCGGCAGCGCTCGGCGCCGCGCTTCGCCGTTCTGCGCATTGCACGCATCTGGCCGGCGGTGGCGGTGGGCTCGCTAGCGACGGTCTTCGTCATCGGGCCGCTCTTCACGACGCTGCCGCTGCGCGAATATTTCGCCTCCGGCGTGACATGGGCCAACCTCGACAACTTCTCGACGCTCGTGCTGAACGGCACCTGGGTCGTGCCCGGCGTGTTCGAACATAACCGCTGGCTGAACGAAGTCAGCGCTCCGCTGTGGACGCTTCCGCTTGCGGTGCGCTGCTATCTGATCGTGTTGTTCACGGGGCTCGTGGGCTTGCTCTCGAACCGTTGGGGTGTGGTGCTTGCCGCCGCGCTGGGGTTGGCGGCATTCGTGGTGCGCGTGCATCTGGTGCCGCATCTGCACATCGAGCTGCGCGACTTTTCCGCAAAGACGCCTGGCTATTCGTTCTGGCCCGAGCCGTTCTTTTTCATCGGCATGCTGCTGTATGGCTGGCGCGAGGACATCGAGCTTCATGGTCTCGCCGCGCTCGGTCTCGTGATGGTGTTTTTGGTGTTCCGCGACACGGCTGCCGCACAACCGCTGTTCTATCTGGCCTTCGTGTACGGCGTGCTGTGGATCGGCACGACGCCGCTGCTGCGCCGCTTCACGCCGCGCAACGATTACTCGTACGGCATCTATCTGTACGGCTTCATGATGCAGCAATGTGTGGCGAGTCTTGCGCCGCGTCTGAGTCATCAGACGGCAACGCTGGTGGCTGCGCCCTTCATCCTGCTGTGCGCAGTGCTCTCGTGGCGCTTCGTGGAGCGGCCGGTGCTGGTGTGGTGCCACCGGCGCCTGGCGCGCACGCCGCGCGCGGTCGGGGCGGCAATAGCCGATTCGGCGGCGCGTTAGCTACAGGTGCGGTCAAATGAGGGCGAGCGCGAGCGGATGATACGGCTGGCGCCGCCCCGCGAGTACAGGTCTTGCCGCGGCGAATACGCCTGCTTGTTTACGCCTGGCCAGCCGCGCGTTCGGCCGCTTCGATCGTATTGACGAGCAGCATCGTGATCGTCATCGGGCCGACGCCGCCCGGCACCGGCGTGATATAGCCGGCCACTTCCTTCACGCCAGCGAAATCCACGTCGCCGCACAGCTTGCCGGCCTCGTCGCGATTCATGCCGACGTCGATCACCGCCGCGCCCGGCTTCACCATCTCCGCCGTCAGGATGTTGCGCAGACCCGTGGCGGCCACCACCACGTCGGCGTTGCGCGTATGCGCGGCCAGATCGCGCGTCTTGCTATGGCAGATCGTGACCGTCGCACCCGCTTCGAGCAGCAGCAGCGCCATCGGCTTGCCGACGATGTTCGAGCGGCCGATCACCACCGCGTTCGCCCCCTTCAGGTCGATGCCATAGGCTTCGAACATCTTCATCACGCCGTACGGCGTGCAGGGACGGAATAACGGCTTGCCGGTCATCAGTGCGCCCGCGTTGGCAACGTGGAAGCCGTCCACGTCTTTCTCCGGCGCGATGGCTTCGATCACCTTGTGGCTGTCGATATGTTTCGGCAGCGGCAGTTGCACGAGGATGCCGTGAATCTTCGGGTCGCTGTTCAGGGCGTCGATGCGCGCGAGCAGATCGGCCTCCGACAGCGTAGCCGGATAGCGGTCATACGAAGAGTGCAGGCCGTTGTCCTCGCAGGCCTTGATCTTGTTGCGCACATACACTTCGCTGGCCGGGTTGTCGCCCACAAGCACGACGGCGAGGCCCGGTTGGTGGCCGCGAGCGGTGAGGGCGGCGGCGCGGGTCGCGACATCGCCGCGCAAGGTCTTGGAGAGGGCGTTGCCGTCGATCAGTTTGGCTGTCATGGTCGGTCGAGATAGGGTGTTCGGAATGCAGGGCGTGCGGCGCGTCTGGCTTGCAGTTCTGGCAGATTTATTCGATACATCAGGCGCGCGAGATACGTTCGACGGCGCTTTTCGCTACGAACCGGCCGGCTCGCGAAAAGCGTGCGGTGCGGGGTTGGCGCTGCGACGAAGTACAGCATTATACCGTCGGCGGGGACAACCGAACGGCTGTCTATTCGGCCTCAAGGCTGGACAGCCAGCCATGTGGGATTGGGGTCGAAGACATTGATAGCGGTTGCGAGGCGTGTCGTCTGCGGACCGAGATCCTTCTGATAGACCTGGCCGTCCTGGTTGACGATAAAGCTCATCACGCCGGTCTCGCCATATTCGACCGGAGATGCGATCAGGGCGAAGCCCCTCGTCATCACGCCGTCCTTCAGATAGCTTCGCGTACCATCCTTCGCGTACGCCCCCTGCGCCGTGAGAATCCGGTAGCGATAGCCCCGGTAAACTTCCGCTGGGAAGAGCCCGTTGGACATGCTGGCCGGCGGCGTCGTCTGTGCTTCGTCTGGTGTGCGCGGCCATTGCGGAGGTTTCGGCGCGTGCGGTCCATACTCCCAGTAGAGACCGTCGCGCTGCAGCGGCGTGTTCGTGAAGTTCCGGGCGTAATGCTGGGTCAGGTCCCGATAGACGTTTTGTGCGTCGAGATAAGCGTGCGAAGTCAGGACAGCCGCGTGTTCGTCACGGCCGATGCGGCGCGTCGTCATTTCATCCCGCGCGGCGGGAAGATCGAAGCGCCAGCCTTGCGGCGCCTGCACGATCGGGATTGGCAGCGTCCATCCGTCCGGGCCGACCGCGAGGTGCGCGCGGGCATGACCCGCGTTCGCTGCGGCGTCGTTGACGATCGCATGTTCTGAGGACCACGCGCCAAGGAACGCATCAATATCCTCCTGAGCGATGTCGGAGGTCGGGATGAAGCGCCCATAGTTTTTACCAAGGACGTCCTCCAGCGCGTCATCGTCGTTGCGGGCGAGGGCTTCGACAAAGGCATTGGCGGCCTCGTTAGCCGTGGAATAGGTGGCTTGCGCATGCACGGCGTGGGTGCCCAGCAGCAGGATCGGTGTGGCAACCAACGTACCGACAGTGCTGAGGGCGACCACGAGCGTCAGGCCGTAGGCGCGTAGCGCGTCGCGCGAAAGAATTCGAATCATTAGAGAGTCCTATGAATTGCTCAGCGGTTGTCGATGAACTGACGTTCGCCGCCGGCACGGGGTCAGCGGCCCAACTGTCACTCATTGCCGTTTCTGCTGCGGTAGGCGAACGAAGTCGATGCGCAGCAGCCATGCTGTCCGGCTCTGCCGCGATGAAGCGGAGAAAATCGAAACGGCGAGCATGTGCGGTTGTCGAAGGGACGAGCCAGTAGATAGGACAACCAGGCGGATTTGCCGTCTTATCTGCGTTGACGCTGCGTCGCCAGGCCGCGCAACATGGGAGCGGCACGCTGGCGTTGCCGTCATCGGGCATCAGCCTGCCCTGCTAAGGACTTCTGTGTAAATTAACGGAGGCAGAGATTGCCGTCAATCTCGTCAGAGGAAAGAAATTATTGCCGTTCGAGGTAAGCGGATGCTGATCAACAGGCGCAATGATGTATTGACGTCGACGATCGACCCGTACTCGCTGTCGGATGGTAGGGCGGGGGAGGGGGAGCAAAAAAGAGCGGGCCGGACGTTCGACATCCGGCCGCGTTGACTCACAGGTGCCCAAGAGGCAGATGCTTACTACCCGTACAACGCTTACTGCGTCTGTTGCGGCTTGTTCGACAGCGCCAGTCGCAGCAGATCGGCGACCGTGTTGACGTTGAGCTTTTCCATGATGTTGGCGCGGTGCGCTTCGACAGTCTTGATGCTGATGCCGAGGTCGTCGGCAATCTGCTTGTTCAGACGGCCGGCGATGATGCGCTCGAGCACCTGATGCTCACGCGCAGTCAGCTTGCCCAGACGCTCGGCCGCGGCACGTTGCTGCTGCACGCTGGTGCTTTCGCTGCGCGCCTTGTCGAGCATGCGCTCGACAAGCTTGCGCAGTTCGGCTTCGTCGAACGGCTTTTCGATGAAATCCATCGCGCCTTTCTTCATCGTCGACACCGCCATCGGCACGTCGCCGTGGCCGGTCACGAAGATGATCGGCAGCGAGGCGTTGTCGGCGATCAGGCGTTCCTGCAACTCGAGACCGCTCATGCCGGACATCCGCACGTCGAGGATCAGACACGCGATCTGCCCCGGGTGCGTGTGCGGCTGCCAGGCGTCGATGAACTGCTCGGCGCTGGAGAAGCACTGCACGCGGTAGCCGTTCGCCTCCAGCAGCCAGCGCAGCGAATCTCGCACGGCCTCGTCGTCATCGACGACAAAGACTGTTTCCTGTGTGGTGACTGGGCTGTTCATAGCTCTCCCGTAACGGTTTGTGGTGTCGGCGCCTGTGCCCCGCCGTTGCTCGGGGTATCAGGCTCTCCAATAGGCAGACTGCAGTGGAACGTGGCGCCTGTGATGTGACCGTCAGATTCGACGTTGTTGACCACCCACAGACGGCCGCGATGCGATTCGATAATCGAACGGCAGATGTTCAGCCCCATGCCCATGCCATCGGACTTGGTGCTGTAAAACGGTTCAAACAGACGCTCGGCCGTCGCTTCGTCGACACCCGGCCCCTGGTCGACGACGCTGATGCAGACGAACCCGGCGTCGAGCCGCACAACCACGCGGATCACCGGATCGACTGCATTGGGCCGCGCATCGTGCATGGCTTCAGCTGCATTCTTCAACAGGTTCACGAGCACCTGCTCGATCAGCACCGGGTCCACATAGATCACCGGCAGCCGCGAACGCAGATCTGTGACGATGCGAATGCGGCGCTTCCTCGCCTCGATTTCGGCAAGCCCGACCGCGTCCGCCACGATATCGGCGACACGGGTGGCCTGGCGTTTCGGCTCGCTACGCTTCACGAATTCACGTATCCGCTTGATGATCATGCCTGCCCGCACCGCCTGTTGCGCGGTCTTTTCGAGCACAGGCAGCAGATTGTCAGGCGTTGTCCGCCCTGATTTAACCAGTGCAACCGTTCCGGAGCAATAGTTATTGATCGCGGCGAGCGGCTGGTTCAGCTCGTGAGCGAGCGAAGAAGCCATTTCGCCCATCGTCATCAGACGGCTGGTGAACTGCAGCTTCTCGTCCTGCTGGCGCGCCAGTTCCTGGGCCTGCTTACGAGTTGTGATGTCGGTTGCAATCTGCATCTGCGCCAGATGGCCGTCTACCCACTGGATGTATTGGCGGCGCACTTCGAACCACTTCTGGATGCCCTGTACATAAACTTCCTGGGCGTCCGCGGTGCTTTCGGTCAGCGCGGCGGCGGGCAAGCCCGCATATGCATCGACCATATCGATCGAATCGGACGACGCCTGTGCGCTATCGAACCCGCCGCCCGCTAATTCCAGGTGGCCGTCCGGGCGGATGCCAAAGAGATGGCGGTAGTAGCGGTTGGCGAACAGAAGCTCGGCTTCGTCGGCGGCGAGCACGGACACGGCGGCATCCAGGCTTTCGAGCACGGTGGTGAAGCGCTCGTGCGCGGCGGCGAGTTCTTCGCGGGCGCGCTTCGGTTCGGTGATGTCGGTCATCGACGACATCCAGCCGGTCTGACGGCCCGAGCTGTCGATCAGCGGCGACACGTAGAGCCGGGCGTGGAACAACGAGCCGTCCTTGCGGCGCACGCGCAGCTCGAAGCCGGACGAGGGCGCCTTGCCGCGTAGCGTCATGTCGAGCTGGCGCTGCATTTCCGGGTAGGCGTCGCGCGGCCAGTAGGGGAACGGCGCCTGCTTGCCGACCAGGTCGCTTTCGTCCCAGCCGGTCATGCGGCAAAACGCCGGATTGACGTGGGTGATGCGGCCGTGCATGTCGAGCACGCGCATGCCGATCAGCACGGAGTTTTCCATCGCACGACGAAAGAACGCTTCCGCGTACAGCGCCTGCTGTGCTTCGAAGCGCTGCCGGGTGTGCTTCCACAGGCTCCACAAACTCCACAGCACGAAGCACGACAGACCTGCGACCAGCCACACGAGCGTGTTGTTCGTGAAGTTGGTCATCTGCGGATACGCATAGACGCGCACCGAGACGCCCTGGCCCGGTGGGTCGAGCGGCAGGTCGTAGAACGCGTCGCGCGGCAGGCGCGGGCGCGTCGAGGTGGTGGCGAGCTCGCGGTTGTTCAGATCGATGATCGAGATCTTGTACTTGGCCGACAGCTCAGGCGGGATGTCGTGCTTCAGCACGCCTTCGATCGAGAACACCGCCGCGATCGAGCCGAGAAACTCGCGGTCGCGGTACACCGGCGTCTGCAACGTCAGATAGCCGTTGCCGAGGTCGTCGTAGAACAGCGGCGAATACGTTTGGCGGCGCGAGTTGCGCGCATCGTTGAACGCGGCCTTCACGGCTTCGTCCATTTGTTCATCACTGGGTCGGGCGAGCCGCTGGCCGAGCACCGGCAGCGCGGTATTGGGCCAGCGCGGCTGCTGCTGCGCCGTGTACCAGTTCATGTAGAGGATTTCGGGATGGCCCTGCAGGATGTCCGTGGTAGACACCTGGAACGAATGCTGATCGGCGTGGCCGGCGGCGAGGTCGCGCGCGAGTGCCTGAATCTGTTCCTGCGCGCCCGTCATGGACAGGCGAATCTGTTGCTGGGCCCACGCGACGTTACGGTACAGCGTGTCTTCCTGTTGCTGCTGCTCGCGCCGGTTCAGGCTCCACAGAATCAGGCTCATAACGACCAGAAACACCAGGATCGACAGGAGCGGCGTCAGCAAATAGGAGTTCGACCACCATGGTCCATGGTGCCAGCGGGACGGCGACGAATCCGCCGGCGAACCGGACGGCCGCGCCGAGCGTGCGAAAAGCCGTTCGGTCAACATGGCTGGCATTGTAGCGCAGCGTGTCGCTAGCAAATGGCGCAAAAAAACGCTGAAAGTGCCACTAATCGGAGCAAACTAGCCGACGTATCCGTTGGAAGGCAGCCAAATCAGGGTGCGCCGCAACAATATTCCGCATTATGAGAAACGATCTCGTAATTCGAAAATTTTGTTGCGCAGACGGCGAACGCCTTATTACAATCGGCCCCAAGCTGCCGCGGCCGGCCCTCGTCCGCGTCGTCTGTTCAAAAAGCGTTCCTTATCCCCAGGAGACGAGCATGTCCGCTGTACCCGACGAAGTCATGAAATATGTCGCCGCCGAGAAAGACGATGATCCCCAGGAAACCGGCGAGTGGCTCGAAGCGCTAGATGGCGTGATTTCTGCTGTAGGCCCCGACCGCGCCCACTACCTGATTGAAAAGCAAATCGAATTTGCGCGCGTGCACGGCGAGCACCTACCGTTCTCTGCCAACACCCCGTACATCAATACGATTCCTGTGTCGCGTCAGGCGCCGATTCCCGGCGACCAGGACCTCGAACACCGGATTCGTTCGTACACGCGCTGGAACGCCATTGCGATGGTGCTGCGCGCGGGTAAGGACACCAACGTTGGCGGCCACATTGCCTCGTTCGCCTCGGCCGCCACGCTGTACGACGTCGGCTACAACCATTTCTGGCATGCGCCCTCGGACAAACACGGCGGCGACCTCGTGTTCGTGCAGGGCCATTCGTCGCCGGGTGTGTACTCGCGCGCGTTCCTGCTCGGCCGCCTGACTGAAGGCCAGCTCGACAACTTCCGTCAGGAAGTGGGCGGCGAGGGCATCTCCTCGTATCCGCACCCGTGGCTGATGCCGGACTTCTGGCAATTCCCGACCGTCTCGATGGGCCTCGGCCCGATCATGGCGATCTATCAGGCGCGCTTCATGAAGTACCTGCAGGCGCGCGGCATCGTCAAGACGGAAGGCCGCAAGGTCTGGGCGTTCCTCGGTGACGGCGAAACGGATGAGCCGGAATCGCTCGGCGCAATCGGCATGGCCGGCCGCGAACGCCTCGACAACCTGGTGTTCGTGATCAACTGCAACCTGCAGCGCCTGGATGGACCGGTGCGCGGTAACGGCAAGATCATCCAGGAACTCGAAAGCGAATTCCGCGGTGCCGGCTGGAATGTCATCAAGGTGATCTGGGGCAGCCGTTGGGATGCGCTGTTCCAGCGCGACAAGTCGGGCGCGTTGATGCGCCGGATGATGGACGTCGTCGACGGCGAGTATCAGACGTACAAGTCGGAGTCCGGCGCGTATGTCCGCGAGCACTTCTTCAATACACCGGAACTGAAGGCACTGGTTGCCGAGTGGTCCGACGAAGACATCTGGAACCTGAACCGCGGCGGCCATGATCCGCACAAGATTTACGCGGCGTTCCAGGAAGCATCGAACTCGCAGGGCCAGCCGACCGTGATCCTCGCCAAGACGATCAAGGGCTACGGCATGGGCGAAGCGGGTCAGGCGATGAACATCACCCACCAGCAGAAGAAACTGCACGTGGATCAGCTGAAGAAATTCCGCGACCAGTTCCGCCTGCCGATCTCCGACGAAGATCTCGTCAACGTGCCTTACCTCAAGTTCGAAGAAGGTTCGAAGGAACTTGAGTACATGCGCGCTCGCCGCCAGGACCTCGGCGGCTATCTGCCGGCGCGTCGTCAGAAGGCCGAGTCGCTGCCGGTGCCGGCGCTCGAGGTATTCGAGCCGCTGCTGAAGGGCACGGGCGAAGGCCGCGAGATCTCCACGACGATGGCGTTCGTGCGGATTCTCAACATCCTGCTGAAGGACAAGGCGCTCGGCAAACGCATCGTGCCGATCGTGCCGGACGAGTCCCGCACCTTCGGTATGGAAGGTTTGTTCCGCCAGATCGGTATCTGGAATCAGGACGGCCAGAAGTACGTGCCGGAAGACTCCGACCAGCTGATGTTCTACCGCGAATCGGAAACCGGCCAGATCCTGCAGGAAGGGATCAACGAAGCCGGCGGTATGTCGGACTGGATCGCTGCCGCAACGTCGTACTCGACGCACGGCGAGATCATGATCCCGTTCTACATCTTCTATTCGATGTTCGGCTTCCAGCGTATCGGCGATCTGGCGTGGGCTGCGGGCGACATGCGTTCGCGCGGCTTCCTGCTGGGTGGCACGGCCGGCCGCACGACGCTGAACGGCGAAGGCCTGCAGCACGAAGACGGCCACTCGCTGCTGTGGGCGGCTTCGGTGCCGAACTGCATCAGCTACGACCCGACGTTCGGTTACGAACTCGCCGTCATCATGCAGGACGGTCTGCGCCGCATGGTGGCGGATCAGGAAGACGTGTACTACTACGTCACGGTGATGAACGAGAACTACGAGCACCCGGCGATTCCGCAGGGCGACAGCGTGGCCGCGGACATCATCAAGGGCATGTACTCGTTCAGGAAGGCCGAAGCCGACAAGAAAACGCCGCGCGTTCAACTGATGGGTGCGGGCACGATCTTCAATGAAGTGATCGCTGCAGCCGACCTGTTGAAGAACGACTGGGGCGTCGCTGCCGACCTCTGGAGCGTGCCGAGCTTCACGGAACTGGCCCGCGAAGGCCACGAAGTGCAGCGCTGGAACCTGCTGCATCCGAGCGAAGAGAAGAAGGTCTCGCACGTCGAGAAGCTGCTGAAGGACGCGCAAGGTCCGGTCATCGCATCGACCGACTACGTGCGTGCGCTGACCGAGCAGATTCGCGCGTTCGTGCCGCAGAAGTTCGTCGTGCTGGGCACGGATGGCTACGGCCGTTCGGACACGCGTGAAAAGCTGCGTCACTTCTTCGAAGTGGACCGCTACTGGGTCACGGTTGCCGCGTTGAATGCACTGGCAGATGAAGGCACGATCGAACGCAAGGTCGTCGCAGAGGCGCTCAAGAAGTACAACCTTGATCCCGCCAAACCTAACCCGATGACCGTCTAAGGCATCATTCCCCGTGTGCCACGGCGTGCGCGCCTGCTCCTGACGACCAGGGGCAGGCTGCGTGCGCGGCCCAGGAGACACCCACAATGAGTCAAACGATCGAAGTGAAGGTGCCGGACATCGGCGATTACAAGGACATCCCTGTGATCGAGGTGCTGGTGAAGGCGGGTGACACCGTCGAGAAAGAGCAGTCGCTCGTCACGCTGGAATCCGATAAGGCGACGATGGATGTGCCGAGTTCGGCTGCCGGTACCGTCAAGGAAGTGAAGGTCAAGGTGGGCGATAACGTGTCGGAAGGCTCGTTGATCGTCGTGCTGGAAGGTGGCGAAGGTGGTGCGGCTGAGAAGCCGGCTGCGTCGCAGGCGAATGGTGCTGCTGCGGCTCCCGCTCCGGCGCCTGCTGCTGCTCCGGCACCGGCACCGGCTGCTGCACCCGCACCCGCTTCAAGCGGTGGCGGCGTGCAGGAAGTGAAGGTCCCGGATATCGGCGACTACAAGGACATTCCCGTGATCGAGATCGCGGTGAAGGTCGGCGACCGGGTCGAGAAGGAACAGTCGCTCGTCACGCTGGAATCCGATAAGGCGACCATGGACGTGCCGAGCTCGGCCGCGGGCGTCGTCAAGGAACTGAAGGTCAAGATTGGCGATACGGTTTCGGAAGGCTCCGTGATCGTGGTGATCGAAGCGGAAGGCGGTGCGGCTGCTCCGGCTCCCGCACCGGCTGCGGCGCCGAAGCAGGCGGTTGAAAAGCCGTCCGACGCACCTGCTACACCGAGCCCGGCACCGGCGGCACCGTCCGCGCTCGCGCAGGCTCCGGTGATTCCGGCCGGCGAGGGCGGGCGTCACGCGAGTCATGCTTCGCCGTCCGTGCGCAAGTTCGCGCGCGAACTGGGCGTGGATGTTTCGCGCGTGCAGGGTACGGGTCCGAAGGGCCGCATTACGCAGGATGACGTCACCGCGTTCATCAAGGGCGTGATGACGGGGCAGCGTGCGGCTCCGGCTGCTGCGCCTGCTGCTGGCGGCGGGGGTGAGCTGAATCTGCTGCCATGGCCGAAGGTCGACTTCACCAAGTTCGGTCCGGTCGATCCGAAGCCGCTCTCGCGGATCAAGAAGATTTCCGGCGCGAACCTGCATCGCAACTGGGTCATGATTCCGCACGTCACTAACAACGACGAAGCGGATATCACCGAGCTCGAAGCGCTGCGCGTGCAGTTGAACAAGGAACACGAGAAGGCCGGTGTGAAGTTCACGATGCTGGCGTTTGTGATCAAGGCGGTTGTGTCGGCCTTGAAGAAGTTTCCGACGTTCAATGCCAGCCTCGATGGCGATAACCTCGTGTTCAAGCAGTATTACAACGTTGGGTTTGCTGCCGATACGCCGAATGGGCTGATGGTGCCGGTTATTCGCGATGCGGATAAGAAGGGGCTGGTTGATATCGCTAAGGAGATGGCTGAGTTGTCCAAGGCTGCTCGTGAGGGCAAGCTCAAACCGGATCAGATGCAGGGTGGGTGCTTCTCTATCTCTTCCTTAGGTGGGATTGGGGGGACGCACTTTACGCCGATTATCAATGCGCCTGAGGTTGCCATTCTTGGTCTCTCCCGTAGCGCTATGAAGCCGGTTTGGGATGGGAAGCAGTTCGTGCCTCGGCTTACCATGCCGCTTTCGCTGTCGTATGACCATCGGGTTATTGATGGCGCTGAAGCGGCTCGGTTTAATGCGTATCTGGGTGCGATTCTTGCCGATTTTCGGCGTGTGATTCTTTGATGTGTTGATTTGACGCTTGCGCTGAGGAACGTGGGTTCATTGCGGTCATCCACGTTCCTCGTTGAACTTGCTTTCATGTCGGTCTATTAGCGTCGCCCCTGTGCGGGGCAGCACCTACTTTTCTTTGTCCCACAGGGACTACCTTCGGGTCGTCTTCCAAAGAAAAGTAGGCAAAAGAAAGGCGCGTCCTTGGGCGGACGGCAAAGGATGCTTCTGTCCAACGCGCTGCTAGCTTTTAGGCTGCTTTAAGTTTTGGTTCGCGCTCCCTCATCAACACTATCAATAAGAGAAGGGGACACTATGAGTCTCGTCGAAGTGAAGGTGCCGGACATCGGTGATTTCAAAGATGTCGATGTCATCGAAGTCAATATCAAGCCGGGCGACGTCATCGAGAACGAACAAGCTCTCCTGACGCTCGAGTCGGATAAGGCTTCCATCGAAGTGCCCAGCGATACCGCCGGCACCGTCAAGGAAGTTCGCGTCAAAACCGGTGATAAGGTCTCCCAGGGAACCGTCATCGCCGTCGTCGAATCGTCCGCTGAAGCCGCCCCCGCTAAGGCTGCCAAAGAACCCGAGAAAGCGCCCGCGCAAGCGGAAGCTAAACCTCAGGCGGCGCCCGCTCCGGCGCCTGCTGCCGCTCCCAAGCAACCGGCCGCTGCTCCTCAAGCGGGTAGCTTCTCCGGCAACGCCGATATCGAATGCGATATGGTCGTGCTCGGTTCAGGTCCTGGTGGCTACTCCGCTGCGTTCCGTTCGGCCGATCTGGGCATGAAGACCGTGCTCGTCGAGCGCTATTCCACGCTCGGCGGCGTCTGTCTGAATGTGGGTTGTATTCCGTCCAAGGCGCTGCTGCACACCGCTCTTGTCATCGATGAGGCCGAGGCGCTCGGTGGACACGGCATCACGTTCGGTAAGCCGCAGATCGATCTCGACAAGCTCCGTGACTTCAAGTCCGGCGTCGTCAAGAAGTTGACCGGTGGTCTCGCTGGTATGGCCAAGATGCGGAAAGTCGAAGTCGTTACGGGTACCGGGACGTTCGTCGATCCGCATCACATGGAAGTCGTCACCGAAGGTGGCAAGAAGGTCGTCAAGTTCAAGCAGGCCATCATTGCTGCCGGCTCTGAAGCGGTCAAGCTGCCGTTCATTCCGGAAGATCCCCGTGTGGTCGATTCGACCGGTGCGCTCGAGTTGCGTCAGATTCCCCAGCGCATGCTCGTCATCGGTGGTGGCATCATCGGTCTGGAAATGGCCACGGTGTACTCCACGCTCGGCGCGAAAATCGATGTCGTCGAAATGCTCGACGGTCTCATGGCCGGCGCCGATCGCGATCTCGTCAAGGTCTGGGAAAAGTACAACAGCAAGCGTTTCGCTAACGTCATGCTGAAGACCAAGACCACCGCCGCTGAAGCCAAGGACGATGGCATCTACGTAACCTTCGAAGGCGAGAAGGCTCCGGCTGAACCGCAGCGCTACGATCTCGTGCTGGTTGCCGTGGGCCGTAGCCCGAACGGCAAGAAGATCGGTGCCGACAAGGCCGGCGTTGCTGTGACGGATCGTGGCTTCATCGACGTCGATAAGCAGATGCGCACCAACGTGCCGCACATCTTCGCGATCGGCGATATCGTCGGTCAGCCGATGCTCGCGCACAAGGCTGTGCATGAGGGCCACGTCGCCGCTGAAGTTGCACACGGCGAAAAGGCGTACTTCGACGCGCTGCAGATTCCGTCCGTGGCTTACACCGATCCGGAAGTGGCCTGGGCCGGCAAGACGGAAGATCAGTGCAAGGCCGAAGGCATCAAGTACGGCAAGGCAGTGTTCCCGTGGGCCGCTTCGGGTCGCGCTATCGCCAATGGTCGCGATGAGGGCTTCACCAAGCTCATCTTCGATGAAGTAACGCATCGCGTCATCGGCGGTGGGATTGTCGGTCTGAATGCCGGTGACCTGATCAGCGAAGTCTGTCTCGCGGTCGAAATGGGTGCCGACGCAACCGATATCGGCAAGACCATCCATCCGCACCCGACGCTCGGCGAATCGGTCGGCATGGCCGCCGAGCTGTATGAAGGCGTCTGTACCGATCTGCCGCCGCAGAAAAAGAAGTAAGGCGGTAAGGGGACGCTTGCGCTCGTTGGCGAGCGCGGCGTTGCCGATTGATGCGCGGTTCGCGTGGGGGCGGGTTTCTGTAGTTAGCCGCAGCGACGAACCGAGGACGTCAGCCGCGAAAGTCAGCGACACAAACAAAACGGCGCGCCCCGCAAAGGGCGCGCCGTTTTGTTTTCAGCGGGGCAGGGCATTCGCCACGCTTGTGTGTCACTCGCTTCGTTTGTCCACCCCGTGTGCGAGGCTAGCCGCAGCCGGGGCAAAAAAATCCCGGCCTTCGCCGGGCAAACGATACGCTGTTCAACGTATCGGAGCGTTAGGCCAGGCGGCGCACGCATAACACGCGAGCCTGCACGACGCTGTTGCTACGATAAGCGCCCGCCGGCCGTCGAACCGGTTGGCGCGTGTTGAAACGCGAGAGGCTGATGCTGTTCACGCTTCAGGTGAGCCCAGCGAGCAATTGATTGCTCGCCAGGTCTCACCCGACTGAAGCCTAAGCTGAAGCTTAGACAGCTTTCTTGGTTGAGCGCGAAGCTTGAGCGGCGGCTTGCGAAGCGGCCTTCGACGCTGCCGTGGCGGCTGCATTGAAGTTGCTTTCAGCGATTTCCACAGCTTGCTTGGTTGCCTTGTGAACCGTTTCGTACGTCGTGTTGGCGGCGGTGATAGCCGACTTGATCACGGCGACAGCGGTTTCCGAACCAGCCGGTGCGTTCTTGGCCACGTTCTCGACCAGCGATTGCATCTTGCGGTTCTGCTCTTCGTACTGTGCTTCGGCAACACGGGCGAATTCGGTTTGCGTAGCGGACACGATTTCATACACGTGACGGCCATACGACAGCGCCTTTTCCGACAGCGGCTGCGTGAGGCCAGCCTGCAGCGCGAAAAATTCCTGCGCATCCTTCACCGACAGAGCACGTTGCGCATTTTCCTGGCTTTCCGCGAGCGTCGACTTCACGACTTGCAGGTTCAGCTCAACCAGCTTTTCCACGCCTTCGAATGCCTTGGTCGTCAGGCCGAAGAGGGTTTCAAGGTTTGCTTTCTGGGCTGCGGCGATTTGCTCGGGGGTCAGCAGAGACATGTTTACGCTCCTGGATGACGGTCCGTCTGATGCGGACCGTATTGGGTTAACGGTAAATCCGGTACATCGAAACCTGAATCACACATCACGCTACGATTCATGGTGCATCGCAGCAATAGGTCTCATTTTAGGATGGTGGCAGCGAATGTCAAGCTATTTTTGTGCGTCGCACAATATCGAGAATATCTCGACAAAACAATGCGTTATGAAGCACATATGACATATGCACGAGACATGTCGGATTGACCGCTGCACAGTGCTGGTGCGTGTTGCAGCGGTAGCTTTTGCTGCGCGAGTGGACGAAAAGACGCTGCTCCGGGCGCCTGAGTGGGGCAGGGCACGGGAAATTTTTTTGATGCAAGAGGCGGCAAAACAACAATCGATGTAAACCGGAATCTGTCACGGAACGTTAATCCAGCATCTCGGTCGAATGCGCGATGGCCCGATACGCAGCAGATGCTTAACTTCCTGCTGGTCGGTACATCGGCTGGTGCTTTGAGGAACGCCCACGGGACACCGGCTAGCGGCGTTTTGCAGCGCACGAACCGACCGTATTTCCCCTGATCAAGGTTGTCTTTAAATTGCCGTTATGCTGTGAGCATCGCTCGAAACGAGCGCATAACGGCCCCGACAAACATCCGTGGACTTGATCGTTTTTTTCGATTGAGTGCGCAAAGCTTATAGCTTTTCTGCAATCGGATCTTACAAGCCGGTTTAAGGAGTGCCGATAAGTGCTTAATATTGCTAATTTTTCGTGGTTTTACTACACTTGCGTAAAACTCCAGCCGCCCCTGACAGAACACCAATGAAAACCGACATGTTTTCGTCGCTAAAAGTGATCCATGGCCTGGCCATCAGCACCGCTATGTCGGTGGCCGCCTCGGCGGTCATCGCAGTCGCGTTTGCTGCGCCTGTCGACGCTTTCGCGGCCACAGCGGCTAACGCCGCTACAGCCCCTGCCAAATCCGGCAAGAAAACCCTCAAAACTGCGAAGTCGGCCCGTAAAGGTTCCGCCGTCGCCGCGAAGTCTTCCAAAGCCGCGAAGGTTGCAGCGGCGGACGACGACGCACCGCGCGTGGAAAGCCGCCGCCATCGTGTTTCGTACACGATGAACGGCCGCCGTCACTCGGTGGTCCGTCAGGTCGCGTTCGAACCGCGTCAGCCGACGGTCGGCGAGGCGTTCGGCCTGCACGACACGCCTGATGCACTGGCCTTGCGCTCGAGCGTCGCCTATGTGGTAGATCAAAACACTGGCGAGTCGCTGTTCGACAAGAACTCGCGCGCCGTGGTGCCGATCGCTTCGATCACCAAGCTGATGACGTCCATGGTGGTGCTCGACTCGAAGGCGCCGCTGACCGAGCAGATCGAAGTCACGGACGAAGATCGCGATTACATCAAGAACACCGGCTCGCGTCTCGCGGTCGGCTCGGTGCTTTCGCGTGAAGACATGCTGCACATTGCGCTGATGGCTTCGGAAAACCGCGCGGCCGCGGCGCTGTCGCGTTACTTCCCGGGCGGCCGTCCGGCCTTTCTCGCGGCGATGAACGCGAAGGCCAAGCAACTCGGCATGACCGATACGCACTTCGAAAGCCCGTCGGGCCTGACGAGCGAAAACGTGTCGAGCGCGCGCGACCTGGTGAAGATGGTCAACGCGGCTTATCAGTATCCGATGATCCGCGAGTTCTCAACGGATCGCAGCTACGAGGTGTACACGGGCAAGCGTTCGATCGCGTATAACAGCACGAACGCGCTGGTGCGCAACCCGACGTGGGATATCGGTCTGCAGAAGACCGGCTTCATCAACGAAGCGGGTGAGTGCATGGTGATGCAGACCACCATTCACGGCCGTCCGATGATCGTGGTGCTGCTCGATTCGTCGGGCAAGTACACGCGCTTCGCCGATGCGACGCGTCTGCGTAACTGGCTCGACAACGGTGGTGAGCAGCACATCACCAGTGCCGACGCTGGTGGCGCGGGTACCTGAGCCTGACGCCGCGCATGACGGTTGCTGCTTCGGCGTGGCACCCGGTATCTGCCTAGGGCAGTAAGGCAGCGCAAACAAAAAGCCCCGCAATTTGCGGGGCTTTTTGCATATAGCGCATCCATTCGTAGCCGCCAGGCCACGCGCCTTAGTTAATCAGGCATGCTGATGATGCGCACTGGTGGGCGGTGTCTCCGGCTGATATCCGAGCGAGGCGGAGATCACCAGCGCCGTCTTGCTCAACTGCCCGAGCCATGAGTCCTGCAGGCGATCGGCCGGTGCGGACAGCGACAGGCCGGCGACCAGCTTGCGGGTATCGTCATAGATACCCGCCGCGATGCAACGCACGCCGAGTTCCAGCTCTTCGTTATCGCGTGCGCAGGCATGCTGGCGTACGTGCAACAGTTCGCGTTCGAGTTTGGCGAGATCGGTAATGCTGTTCTGGGTGTGTCCCGAAAGGCCCGTGCGTGTCGCGTAGGCGCGCACGCGGGTGGATTCGTCTGCCGCGAGGAACAGCTTGCCTACCGAAGTCAGATGCAACGGCGCCCGTCCCCCAATGGCACGTACCACCTGCATGCCGGAACGCTCGGAATAGGCCCGCTCGATATAGACGATCTCATCACCCTGACGCACCGAGAGATTCACCGTTTGCCCGGTCAGGCGGTGCAGTTCGCGCATTGGTGTCAACGCAGCGTCGCGGACCGACAGGCGTGCCTTGACCAGATTGCCCAGCTCCAGCAGGCGCATGCCGAGGCGGTAGGTGCCCGGATCCGAACGGTCGACGAGACGGCACGTCACCATGTCGTTGAGGATGCGGTGCGCGGTGGAGGGATGGAGCTCAGTGCCTAGCGCGAGTTCCTTCAGGCTGACCGGGTCGGTATGCGCAGCCAGGGCATCCAGCAGGCGCATCATGCGCTCGATCACCTGGATCGAAGTCTTGTGATCCGGGTTCGTATCGCTCATGGGGAGAAATCGGTTGACGCGTCAAACAGCGGAGAATTGATTGTATATCGTATTGTGAAAAAAGCGAACGCCGTTCGAGGCTACCTTCGAATCCGCGGCGACTGTTCGCCGCCTGGCGTCTTAGCCGGTTTTGGCGTTGGTATTGCTCGATAAACAGCGGATAATCAGGGACGTTTTCCCGAAGGAGCGCCTATGCGAGTCGGTTTGTTCGTCACCTGTCTGATTGACCTGATGCGTCCCGAGATCGGGTTCTCGGTGATCAAGCTGATCGAGGGCGCCGGCTTCGAGGTGATGGTGCCGCCAGCGCAAACCTGCTGCGGGCAGCCCGCCTACAATTCCGGCGACCGGCGTCTGGCGCGCGATCTGGCTCAGAAAACGCTGCGGGAGTTCGAGCAGTTCGATTACATCGTGGTGCCGTCTGGTTCGTGCGGCGGCATGATCCGCGTGCATTACGGCGATCTGTTCGGCGACGATCCGGAAATGATGATTCGCTTCGGCCGCTTGCGCCCGAAGGTGTACGAGCTGACCGATTTCCTCGTCAACGTCGCCAAGGTGCAGTTGCCGCCGGGCGAATTCGCGGGACCGGTGACCTATCACGATGCGTGTTCGGGGCTGCGCGAACTGGGCGTCAAGACGCAGCCGCGCTCGTTGCTGGCGCAGGTTGGTGTGACGGTCGCCGAGATGAAGGATTGCGAGCACTGCTGCGGCTTCGGCGGCACCTTCGCGGTCAAGTATGGCGATATCTCGACGGCGATCGTCGACGAAAAATGCGCGAATATCGGCGCGAGCGGCGCGGACACGGTGGTGCTGGGCGACCTCGGCTGCATGCTCAATATAGAAGGCCGTTTGCGCCGCAAGGGCGACACCACCACGCGCGTGCTGCATATCGCGCAGGTGCTCGCCGGCGACGTTTAAGTCCTCAAGCGAATCCCAAAGGCCGCCATGCAAGTTCAAACGATGCAGTTCAAGGCGCGCGCAGGCGAGAAGCTTGCCGACCAGCGTCTGCAGCAGAACCTCACCAAGCTGTCGACGAAATTCGTCTCCGCCCGCGCGGCCGCGATCACGGCCATCGACTTCGCGGCGACCCGCGCTGCGCTCAAGGAGCTCCGCAACCGTGCGCTGGAAAACCTCGACGTCTGGCTCGAGACCTTCGAGCGCGAGGCGACCCGGCGCGGCGTCACGGTGCTATATGCGGAGACCACGCGGGAAGCGGCCCAACTCGTCGCGGATATCGCGCGCCGGCACGACGTCAGGAAGGTGATCAAGACCAAATCGATGGTCACCGAGGAAATGCGCCTGAACGAAGTGCTTGGCCAGATGGGCGTGCAGTCGATCGAGACCGATCTGGGCGAATACATCCTGCAGATCAACGACAACGAAGCGCCGAGCCATATCATCGCGCCGGTCGTCCATAAGGATAAAGACGAGATCGCCGATCTGTTTGCCAAAACCCACCAGCGACCGCGTCTGACCGAGATTACCGACATGACCCGCGAGGCGCGCGAAGTGCTGCGTCCGCACTTCATGACGGCGGATATGGGCGTGACCGGCGGCAATTTCCTCGTGGCCCAGACCGGTTCAGTCGCGCTCGTGACGAACGAAGGCAACGAGGGCATGTGCACGGTGATGCCTCGGGTGCACGTGGCGGTGACGGGTATCGAAAAAGTGCTGCCGACGCTCGAAGACCTCGCGACCGCGATGCGGTTGCTGCCGCGCTCGGCAACCGGCCAGTCCACCTCGAACTACTTTTCGGTGCTGACCGGGCCGCGGGGGCCAGGCGATCAGGATGGCCCGGAGCATATGTATGTGGTGCTGGTCGACGGCGGCCGTACGGGGCTGATCGGCGGCGACTTTCAGGAGATGCTGCGCTGTATCCGCTGCGGCGCTTGCATGAACCACTGCCCGGTGTATCAAAAGATTGGTGGCCATGCGTACGGCTGGGTCTATCCGGGGCCGATGGGCTCGGTGCTGACGCCAAGCTACGTCGGGATCGACAATGCCCTCGATCTGCCGCAGGCCGCGACGCTATGCGGCGAATGCGATAGCGTCTGTCCAGTCGGCATTCCGCTTTCGGGCCTGCTGCGCAAGCTGCGCGAGAAGCAGGTGGAGCGGCATCTGCGACCTTGGCGCGAGCGGGCGGGGCTGGCCGTGTGGGGTTTCCTCGCGCTGCACCCCGATGCCTATGCGTTGTTTACCAAGCTGGCGGTGCGCGTTCTGGAGAAGATGGGCGGGCGCCGACGGGCCATTGGCCGGCTGCCGCTCGCGGCAGGCTGGACCAATACGCGAGATATGCCGGCGCCGGTCGGTCGTACGTTCCGCGAGCTATACGCCGCGCAGCGCAGTCACCTTGGCTGAAGGGCGCGACCTCGTCGCGGACTGGCACTGTTATCTCCAGAGCAACGCTCTATCTCACTAGGGTGGGTTTATACCAATTGATTAGTTCTATATGATTTCGACTAGGCATAGTGGGTCACAAGCTCAGGGTGCCTCAATCGGAAGAGAACGACATCATGAAAAAGACAATATCGATGTACTGGCCATTGGCCGTGTTTGTGCCGTTCGCAGCGGCAGCCTATATGTATGTCAGCAGCGAGAGCGCCTCCCCGGTCTCGCAGTCGCCGCTCGGCGCATCGCAGCTCACGGCGGAGCTGGCGCGAACTGTTTCGTATGGTTTGGTGGGCGACGATAGTGCCGCGCCGGTCAAGCCCATGCGGGCGGTCACCTCAGTGCAGGCTTCGGAAGCGTCCTGAGCACCTGACGCATGGCGCGGATAACGCGCCGGCGCGCGCCCGCGCGGCGAAATTTTCACCACCTTTGTATAATCGCGGCACTATTGGCTAACCCATCCGGATGCGCCGCATCCAGAGCCCTGATGAAAACCATCTCCATCTGTTTTGTCTGCCTCGGGAACATCTGCCGTTCTCCGACCGCGGAAGGGGTGATGCGGCATCAGGTAGGTGAAGCGAAGTTACACGAACGCATTGCGATCGATTCGGCCGGCACCGGCGACTGGCACATCGGCTCAGTGCCGGACGAGCGCGCCCAGCGCGCCGCCGCCCGGCGCGGCTACGACCTGTCCGGTTTGCGCGGCAGGCAGATCGGCGCGGCGGACTTCGAGCGTTTCGATCTGCTGATCGCGATGGACGACGCCAACGTCGCCGCGTTGCGCCGGATCTGTCCGCCGGGCCAGCGCGAGAAGATCTGTCTGTTGATGGAGTTCGTGCCTGAGGCCGACAGCCGTTGGGCGGGGGAGCGGGAAGTGACCGATCCCTATTTCGGCGGTGCGGAAGGCTTCGAGCAGGTTCTCGATCAGTGCGAGGCAGCTTGCCGGGGCCTGATCGCAGCGTTGCATCCGCAACTGGTGCCTTGAGGGCGCAACGCCTTAATGCTCAGGGTGTTCGTGGTGGCTTGCTCCAAGGCCTGTCCGCAGGCTTTTCACGCGCGCCGCCCTAATTAAGCAAATGACCCAAATCGCAATAGGGATACTTGACTAATTTGCTCATCTATTTATACTTGACCAAACTTGTCGAGAATTGCGATCCCCAACATCATGAGACTCACCACGAAAGGCCGTTTCGCCGTCACGGCGATGATTGACCTGGCGCTGCGCCAGGAGCAGGGCCCGGTGACGCTTGCGGGTATCAGCCAGCGCCAGCATATTTCCCTGTCCTACCTTGAGCAGTTGTTCGGCAAGCTGCGCCGCCACGAGATCGTGGAGTCGGTGCGCGGACCCGGCGGTGGCTACAATCTGGCCCGTCGCGCCGAGAACGTCACCGTCGCCGACATCATCATTGCTGTTGACGAGCCGCTCGATGCCACCCAATGCGGCGGCAAAGGCACGTGCGAAGGTACCAAGCAGCACGACGGCCACTGCATGACGCACGAACTGTGGTCCACCCTGAACCAGAAAATGGTTGAGTACCTGGATTCGGTGTCGCTAAAGGATCTGGTCGATCAGCAACGCTCGCGCGAAGGCTCGCCTGCCGTGCTGCGTGACCGCCGTAGCGAGGCGCCGGCGGTCGAACCCGCCCGGGTCGCGCCACGCGGACCGAATTCCGTTTTTAACATGGCCGGTTCCTAGAGCGCCGCGCAGCAAGCGAACTCGGAACCCAGAAGCCAGAGCAATGATGTCCCCGGAGCGATTCATGAATAACGACATTCCCCACCTGCCCATTTACATGGACTACAGCGCCACGACTCCGGTCGACCCGCGCGTGGTGGACAAGATGATTCCGTATCTGCGCGAGCAGTTCGGCAACCCCGCATCGCGCAGCCATTCGTATGGCTGGGACGCGGAACGTGCGGTCGAGGAAGCGCGCGAGAACGTCGCGGCGCTGGTGAATGCCGACCCGCGCGAAATCATCTGGACCTCGGGCGCCACGGAGTCGGATAACCTGGCCATCAAGGGTGCCGCGCACTTCTACAAGAGCAAGGGCAAGCACATCATCACGGTGAAAACCGAGCACAAGGCCGTGCTCGACACCTGCCGCGAGCTCGAGCGCGAAGGCTTTGAAGTCACATATCTGGACGTGAAAGACGACGGTCTGATCGACCTCGACGCGTTCAAGGCCGCGCTGCGTCCCGACACGATTCTGGTCTCGGTGATGTCGGTCAACAACGAGATCGGCGTGGTCCAGGACATCGAGGCGATCGGCGAAATCACCCGTGAAAAAGGCATCATTTTCCACGTCGACGCCGCTCAGGCTACCGGCAAGATCACGATCGACCTGCAAAAACTGAAGGTCGATCTGATGTCGTTCTCGGCACACAAGACATATGGTCCGAAGGGCATCGGCGCGCTGTATGTGCGCCGCAAGCCGCGTATCCGTATCGAAGCGCAGATGCACGGCGGCGGTCACGAGCGCGGCATGCGTTCGGGCACGCTGGCCACGCACCAGATCGTCGGCATGGGCGAAGCGTTCCGTCTCGCACGTGAAGAAATGGCAACGGAAAACGAGCGCATTCGCATGCTGCGCGACCGTCTGCTGCGCGGCCTGCAGGACATGGAAGAAACCTATGTGAACGGCGACATGGAAAAGCGTGTGCCGCACAACCTGAATATCAGCTTCAACTTCGTTGAAGGTGAATCGCTGATCATGGCGGTGAAGGACGTGGCGGTGTCGTCGGGTTCGGCGTGCACGTCGGCTTCGCTCGAACCGTCGTATGTATTGCGCGCGCTTGGCCGCAACGACGAACTGGCGCATAGCTCGATCCGCTTCACGGTCGGGCGCTTCACGACGGAGCAGGACGTCGATTACGTCATCAACCTGCTGAAGACGAAGATTTCGAAGCTGCGCGATCTGTCGCCGCTGTGGGATATGTACAAGGAAGGGATCGATATTTCGACGATCCAGTGGGCGGCGCACTAAGGGTTTGACTGCGACGCTACGCTGCACGAAACATCGCACCGAATGCAGGTTGAAACGAATCAAGGAGTGTAATCATGGCTTATAGCGACAAGGTTCTGGACCATTACGAAAATCCGCGCAACGTCGGTTCGTTCGCCAAGGACGACGATGCAGTCGGCACCGGCATGGTCGGCGCGCCGGCCTGCGGCGACGTGATGAAGCTGCAGATCCGCGTGGGTGCGGACGGCATCATCGAAGACGCCAAGTTCAAGACGTACGGCTGCGGTTCGGCCATCGCGTCGAGCTCGCTGGTCACCGAATGGGTGAAGGGCAAGACGCTCGATCAGGCCATGGAAATCAAGAACACGCACATCGCCGAAGAACTGGCGCTGCCGCCGGTCAAGATCCACTGCTCGATCCTCGCGGAAGACGCGATCAAGGCAGCCGTGGCTGACTACAAGCAGCGTCATGGCGCAACCGCGGAAGCGGGCGAAAAGCAGCAGGCCGCTTGAGGCCGTTGAGAAACGCTATGGCAATTACGTTGACCGAGAAGGCAGCAAATCACGTCCAGAAATTTCTGGTCCGGCGCGGCAAGGGTGTCGGGCTGCGGCTTGGCGTGCGCACGACCGGATGCTCGGGCTTGGCCTACAAGCTCGAGTACGTGGACGAACTCGCGCCGGAAGATCAGGTATTCGAGTGCAACGGCGTGAAAATCATTGTCGACCCGAAGAGCCTCGCCTATATCGACGGCACGGAACTCGACTTTGCGCGCGAAGGATTGAACGAAGGCTTCAAGTTCAACAACCCGAACGTCAAGGACGAGTGCGGCTGCGGCGAATCGTTCCGCGTCTGAACAGGTTGAGTCCGCGTGAAGCGGAAAAAAGGCGGCGCGGGCCGCCTTTTTAATTTGTCGCACGTCGTTGTACCTTGCGTTGCGCTTTATGTGCCTGATTGCATCTTACGTTGCACTTGATGCCTGAAACTCAGGTGCGCTTTTTGAACGGACCACATCATCCGATGGCCTCGCTGAACGACAGCCACTTCGATCTGTTCGACTTGCCGGCCCAATACGCGCTCGATGCCA